>Ga0207691_10005903_pt1 | contig 11828 bp, 10 predicted proteins | sample KBSM13metaG_FD_184327 | JGI IMG/M metagenome (GOLD analysis project Ga0207691, IMG submission 184327) | Miscanthus rhizosphere microbial communities from Kellogg Biological Station, Michigan, USA - KBS M1-3 metaG (SPAdes) (version 2) | ecosystem: Host-associated > Plants > Roots > Rhizosphere >...
CCCGAGCTGCACATCCCGCAGCATCTCCGAGACCGCCACCAGCATCTCGGTCGCGGTCACAGTCTCTCCGCCCTCCTGCACGATGGCCGGCACGGCGCGGTCCTCGAGCTCGGACTTGGCGTAGTAGAGCCGCACCGCGGCCGTGATGATCTGTGCCAGCGCCTCGTCCGATACGCGCGCGGCCTCGCCCTTCGTGACCAGCTCCTTGGCCGATCGGTGCAGATCGGCGGCGTAGCGGTCGATCCAGCCGTACTCGTCGTTGGCGCGCGCGGCCGGCGGCCTATGGTCAGACGGCGACATAGATGTTGCCGTCCTTCTGCTCGAGCTTCGCCTGGCGTAGCCTGATCTTGTCGGAGCCCTGGTTGACGCCGGTCTTGAGGTCGAACTCGTAGCCGTGCCACGAGCACACGATGTTGGTGGCGCGCGCGTCGTAGGCCAGTGCCCTGACGGTGCCGTCGTCGGCGACCGGTTCCAGCACGCGCTGGTAAATCCGGCCCTGGCAGACCGGGCCTTCCCGGTGCGGGCACTGGTTGTGCCAGGCGACGAATTGCCCGTCGACCTTGAACACCCCCACCTCGACGCCGTCGCACGACACGACCCTGCGGTCGCCGTCGTTGAGCTCGTCCGCGCGGCACACGAGGTACGACTTGGTCACCTGCCCACTCCGTTATTCGGTTCCGCTCGAGGAACCGGCTCCGACGACTCGCCTTCGCACGAGCGGCACCCGACGTCTCGACCATAGGCAAAGCGCGGCCGGGTTTCCATTCATAGTTCGAACTTGATGTTGGCCGCCTTGACCACGCCGGACCAGCGCTGCACCTCGGCCTTCATCCGCGCCGCCAGCTCGTCCGAGGTGCTCCCGATGCTTTGGCTCGAGAGCGCTTTCATGCGCGCCTTGAAATCGTCCGTGGCCGCAATCTGCCGGCACGCCGCCTCGAGCTTGCGCACGATCGACATCGGGGTTCCGGCCGGCGCCATCAGGGCCAACCAGGTTCCCGCCACCACGTCAGTCACGCCGGCCTCGGTAAGGGTCGGAACATCGGGAAGATCGGGAATACGCTCCGGGAGCGTCACGGCCAGCGCCCGCAGATTGCCGGTGGCGACCTGAGGTACGGAAACCGGGGTCTCCACGAACGCGAACGCGGTCTGTCCGCCCAGCAGGCTGGTGATGGATTCGTTGCTGCTGCGGTAGGAGATTGCGGTGGCGGGCGCGCCGGTCTTGATCTTGAAGTGCTCGATCGGCAGCGTGAAGACCGGCGACGGCGTGGGGTAATTCGCCTTGTCCGGGTTGGCCTTCAGCCACGTCACCAGCTCGGCGATGGTCTGGGCGGGATGCGACTTGTTCACCAGGACGAGCATGGGGTAGTCGGCCACGAGCGAGATCGGCACGAAGTCCTTGAAGATGTCGTAGGGGATCTTGTCCCAGATGGCGGTGCCGATGGTCATCGCGCCGGGCGCGGCACCGAGCAGCGTGTAGCCGTCGGCAGGGGATTTCGCGACGCTCTCCGGCGCGAGCCGCCCGGCGGCGCCGGGCTTGTTCTCGACCAGAAAGGTGCCGCCGATCGTTTCCTGCAGCTTCTGGGCAAGGATGCGCGCGACCGTGTCGGTGCCGCCGCCCGCCCCGAAGCCGATGACGATCCGCACCGTGCGGCTGGGATAGTCGATCTGCTGCCCGCGGGCCGCGACCGGCCACGCCGCCGCGCCTCCCATCAAAGTGAGGAACTCACGTCGCTTCATGTGCAACTCCTGTTCCCGCCGGCGGCACGGATCGTACCGGTTCAGACGACATCCTGGATAGGGGTATCAATGGCCGGCATGTTGTGTCCGAAAGTCAGTCTATCTTGGCACCCGATTGCCTGATGACCTTCTCCCATTTCTCGGTTTCGGACCTCGCGAAGGTCCAGAACTCGCCGGGGCTCACGATGATCGGGGTCGAGCCGAGGTCGGAAAGCTGCGCCTTCATTTTTGCCGAGGTCAGTCCGGCGTTGATCTCGCGGTGCAGCTTTCCGACGACCTCGGCCGGCGTGCCCCGCGGCACGCCGACACCGTACCAGATGATGGCCTCGTAGCCCGGGACCGTCTCGGCGATCGCCGGCACGTTCGGCAGCACGGCGGAGCGCGTCGCGGTCGTGACGGCGAGGGCGCGAATCTTGCCGGACTGAATCTGCGGCAGCGTGGACACCATGGCGTCGAACATGACCTGAATCTGGCCGCCGATGAGATCGGTGACGGCCGGAGCGGAGCCGCGATAGGGCACGTGAACCAGATCGACTCCAGCCATCGCCTTGAACAGCTCACCGGCCATATGGCCGGTCGTCCCAACGCCGGGCGTGCCCATGTTGATCTTGCCGGGATTGGCCTTGGCATAGGCGATGAACTCGGAAACGCTGTTCGCCGGGACCGATGGATGCACCACCATGACGCTCGGCCCCTGCGCCAATCCGGCCACCGGCGCGAGCTCCTTGAGGAAATCGAAGGTCAGCGTTCGCTTGTTGACCGTCGCGTTGATGGCATTGGCGGATGTGACCGCAGCCAGCGTGTAGCCGTCGGGCGCCGCGTTGATGACCGCCTCGGTCGCGATGTTGCTGCCGGCCCCCGATTTGTTTTCCACCAGGACCGACTGGCCGAGCCGGCTCTGCAGCCATTCACTCATGATGCGCACCAGGGTGTCGGTCGACCCGCCGGCCGGAAATCCGATGACCCAGCGCACCGGCCGTGACGGATAGTCTTGCGCCGAAGCGGGGCCGATTCCCGCGATCGAGCCGGTCAAGCCGATCGCCAGGGCAGCGAATGCACGCGCCGCGCGCGATATGGCGGCCGCTCGATGGAACGTTGCTTTCAATCGCAGAGGGAAACGAGCTGATCGGCAACAAAAGGCGGACATATGGTTGCTCCCCTAGGCCCTTCGACTGCCGATGCAAAATTCTAGCCAGATGAACTGGACAACCGAAACTAATCCGGCCGGACGGAATTCAATGTGCAGACTTCATCTGAGGAGCCCGCGCGTAGCGCGGGGTGTCCCGAAGGATGACCCGTGGCACCATCCCGCTTGTGCCGTCCGTCGAGACGGTACTGGGTGTCGCCTCAGGACGAGGCCGATCGATGATGTCGGTACGCACGGGGCCGCATCGTCCCAGAGTGTTGGCCGAAGTCAAGCCGAGGCGGCTTGACCGGTGAGACCCCCGGCAAGATAATTCGTGGGCGGGCGCAATGTTCAGTCGCGCCCGCGCGTCGTTGAACGTCATGGGTCGAATGTGACTTGGGAGTGCGCGCGATGACAGGCGCAGCCGACAACGGCGCCACGCTGCTCGACAGCAAGAAGAAGCTGATCAGCAAGACCTATCTGCGCAACGCCTGGTACGTTGCCGCGTGGTCCGACGATCTCGTCGACGGCCAGTTGCTGGCCCGCACGATCATGAAGGAGCCGGTCGTTCTCTATCGCAAGGCCGACGGCAATGTCGCCGCCATCCTGGACCGCTGCTCCCACCGCTTCGCGCCCCTGCACATGGGAAAGATCGTCCATGGCGATCGCATCCAATGTCCCTATCATGGGCTGGAATTCGATGCCTCCGGCGCCTGCGTGTTGAATCCGCACGGCGCCAAGAACATCCCCTCGCGCGCCGGCGTGCGCGGCTTTCCCGTGCTCGAAAAGCACAAGGCGATCTGGATCTGGATGGGCGAGAAACCGCCCGACGTCTCCAAGGTCCCGGACTTCGGCGTGCTCGACAATGTTCCGGAGCTGCACACCACCAAACGCGACAAGATGACCATCCGCGCGAACTATGAGCTCATCATCGACAACCTGCTCGACCTGAGCCACACCTGCTATCTCCACGACGGCATTCTGGGAAATTCCGAAACGGTCGAATCCGACATCACGGTCGAGCAGGACGGCGAAGACGTCGTCGTCGGCCGTCATGCCAGCGAGGTGACAGCGCCTGGACTGTTCGCCGCGCTCTGGCCCACGCGTCCCGACCGGGTCGACAAGTTCACCAGCATGCGCTGGATGCCGCCCAGCACGATGCGGCTGGTGACCGGCATCTGCACGCCCGGCGCGGTCCCCGAAAGCGGGACCGGCTACCATGCGATCCACATGCTCACGCCGGAGACCGACAGCACGACGCATTATTTTTTCACCGCCGTGCGGTTCAATGTTCAGACCGCGGATGAAGCGCTGAACCGCGAGATCCAGGACAAGATCTCGACCACGCGCCGGTTCGCGTTCGAGGAGCAGGACGCGCCGGTGATCGAGGCGCAGCAGTTAATGATCGATTCGGCGCACGATGCGATCGATCCCCTCATCCTCGCGATCGACGTCGGCCCGGTTCGCTACAAGCGCATCCTGCAGAAAAAGATCGCCGGCGAGCAGACGCAATAATTCTTACCGCCGTCCTCGAAAACGTTCGCGCGCCGAGCTATTGCATCATCTGCCCGATCTTCTCGGCCACGTCCGGCGGCAGCCGCAGCGTCTCGCGCACGATCTCATCGATCTCTTCTCCCGCAGCGCCATCGACCATCAGGTTGCGCTTCTCGCAGGCCGCGAGGAAATCCGGATCCCTCAGCATCGCTTGAAACGCGGTTCGCAAGGCCGCGAGCCGCTCCGCCGGCACGCCCGGCGTCGTGAGAATGGAGCGGCCGATCTCGCCGGTGCTGGCCGCGGCGCGCAGGACCTCGCGCCCCTGGTCGGACTGCCCAAGCTCGGGCAGTGTCGGCACGTCCGGCAGCAGGCGATGCCGTTTCAGCGATGCCTGGTAAAGGATGGTGGCATCACCGCGGTTCACCCAGCCGGGATGGCTTGCCATCATGCCGGGAAGGCCGTAGGCGCCGACAATATCCACCTCACCGCGTTCCATCGCGAGCAGGATATCGATCGTGCCGCTGTAGCCGCGGACAAGCTTGAACTTGGCACCGGCATAGGCGTTGAGCGCGGTCGGGAACAGAACCGTGGTGGAGCCGCCGCCGGACGCGCCGACATTGTATTGTTTCGCGCGCACGTCTTCGAACGACTTGATCCCGGTCTTTCGCAGCGCCGCACCGGTATCGATGTTGGTCACCACGCGGCCGATATACGGCATCTTCGCCACGTCGAGCTTGGCATTGGTGTTCGTCATGCTGTCGAGCGCCAGCGTCTGGGCGAGACTGCCGAATACGGTGCCGTCCTTCGGAGCGACGTCGTAGATGTATTTTGCCGCTACGAAGCTCCCCGCCCCTGGCATGTTCTGCGCGACGATCGTCGGGTTGCCGGGCAGATGCCGCGGCAGAAACTCGGCGACCAGGCGGCCGTAGATGTCGTAGCCGCCGCCGGGACCGTAGCCGATCAGCATGCGCAAGGTCTTGCCGCGGTAGAAATCCGCGGCCGGCTGAGCTCGCGTGGGTCCCGCCGACAGCAGGATTGCGGCGGCGATCCCGATCGCAACGCCGCGCCTTGTTGCTTTGCGCATCGTCGTTCCTCCTCGGGTCTTCGGCGATGTTCCCCGCCTCATCGACCAAGTCTCTCGCCCGTCCAATGCGGCAGGCCCGGGATGATACTCCCGTCTGAAAAAGGAGTGACCGGCGCATCGCCGCGCCGGTCACCGCCGCAGTCATCCGAGGCCCGGCGCGCGATCGTGCGCCGTCATCCGCGTTATCCAGCGGATGCGCGAAGCTTCTGGCATTCAGCCTGGAACACGTTGTTGAGGCACCACTCGGCAAGCTCGATCCCGGTGGGGAACCAGAGATTTCCGGCCTGCTTCATGTGCTGGATGATGCCGCGCAGCGCCAGGGTGCGCCCGGGCCGGCCGATGATGTACGGATGCATCGTGAACGGGATGTATTTCGGATGCTCCGGGCTGCTCTCCGAATAGAGCTCGTCGAAATAGGCCTTCCAGGTCTCGAGCCCGTGATACGGATTGCCGTATTCGCCATGGCGGTGGCCGAACAGCGTGCCATCCCCGAACGGCTGGCGCGGCAGCTCGACCAAGAGCTTGCCATCCTTCTCCCACAGGAACGGCAGCTCCTCGTGAAAGCAATTGGTGTTGAACACGAAGCCATTGTCGATCAGGAGCTCGATGGTGTTGGTGCTCTGGGTGCACGAGCGCCAGCCGTAGCAGCGCCGCCCCGTGCGCTTCTGGATCATGGCGATCGCCTTCTTCATCACCTGATCTTCCTGATCGGGCGGCAGATAGCGGGCGATCTCGTGATTGTAGCCGTGGCCTTCGACGACATGGCCGTGATCGAGGATAGCCTGCACCGCCTGCGGGAAGCGCTCCGCGATCGCTCCGCAGGTCAGGAAGGTCGCCTTGATGTTCTCTTCCTTCAAAATGCGCAGCAGCCGGTAGATCGCATGGTGGGGGCCGTACTCACCCTGGCTCCACATTTCGTAGTTCAGAATGCCGTTCTTATCCGGCTTCACGTCCTCGCCGCCCTGGAAATCGAAGGTCAGAAAGACAGCGGCCCGCTCCCCGCGCGGCCAGCGGATCAGATGATCGTAGTGGTATTCCTTCAGCATGGCGTATCCCTCAAATGGCTGGAACGGATGTTGGCTCCGCTTCCGCAGGCGTGGCGTCATCCTAGAGCCGGGTGGGCTGTCGTGGTAGCCGAGTTCTTGGAACAACTGTTGTTCCTGGATCGCCGATCCCTGGGCTGCGCTGGACCGTAAAGTCGACAAGGGGTGATTCGGAGGGGGCCGACCGCGTTCCGCCGCTTGACGAACCATGCCCTGAACCTGAATTTCCTTGGGATCGGGTCTAAAGGACAGCCAGATGCCTCTGACCGCAGTGCTGAGGGACCTGAACAAGCTCAACACGTTTGTGCGGGTCGCACAGCGCCGGAGCTTTACCAAAGCGGCCGCCGAGCTGCGCACAACGCCATCGGTCGTCAGCAAGCGGATGAAGGAGCTGGAGGACTCCCTGGGGTTCAGCCTGCTCAACCGCTCGACGCATGGCCTGGTGTTGACGGACGCCGGCGAGGGACTGTTTCAGCAGTGCCTCGAGATGCTCGCCAAGCTGGACACTTATGTCACCGAGACGAGAAACATCGAGACCGGACCATTCGGCACATTGCGCGTTCAAGCGACGAGCGGCTACGCGCGATCCATTCTCGCACCTCTTGCCGCCAGATTTGTACAGAAGCGCCAGGGTGTCCGCGTTCACCTGGCGATCGTTCCCGAGAACGTTATTTCAGCAGAAGACGGATTCGACGTCATCGTAAGCAGCCAGAAGCCCTCGCTCCCTGGCCTTGTTGCCCACGATCTCGGTCCGATCCGCCACGTGATCTGCGGCTCACCCGGCTATTTTCGCAAGTTCGGCCGGCCCAAGACGCCGCAGGATTTGCGGACCCACAACTGTCTCACTGACCTGTATTCGGGCCCAAAGAGCTGGCCGTTTCGAAATTCAACCCGGCCGCTCCTCGTCGAGGTCAAGGGATCGCTGTCGTCCAACAGCAATGCCGTCCTCATTCAGATGGCGCTCAACGACTGCGGGATCATCAGGGTGCCGCTCCATGCCGTGAAGACCGAAATTGCCAATAAGAGCCTCGACGTTATATTCAAGAACATCTCGCTTTCGCTGGAACGAATGTGCGCATATTACGCAAAGGTAAAACCTCTGCCCGCGAAGACCGCCGATTTTATCGATTTCCTGGAAACGTCACTCCGTCGTCGAGCCGGTGATTGAGCGTCCGGCTGCCGCTCGAGCGTGATCTACTGAGCCGGAGGCGGGGTACCCCTTCCGCCATCCATCGAAGGCCATCCTGGAGTTCACTCGCCATGACATCGTTGCCCGCTCTGCGCATTGCACTCGCGACGATCGCCGTGCTCGGCATCGCGGTTGGACCGACGCCGGCCCAGGACGCGTCGGGCTGGCCGACGCGGCCCATCCGCGTGGTGGTCGGTTTCGGCGCCGGCGGCGGCACCGACATCGCCGCGCGCCTGGTGGCCGAGCCGCTCGCCGAAATCCTCGGGTCGCCCGTGGTGGTGGAGAACCGGCCCGGCGCCGGGGGCATGACTGCCGCCGACGCGGTCGCGAAGTCGCCCAAGGATGGGTACACGGCGTTGATGATGAGCAACGCGCACGCGATCTCGGCTGTGATGTACAAGACGCTGCGCTACGATCCGGTCAATGATTTTCAGATGGTCTCGATGGTCGCGACCGCGGGTCTGGTGCTCGTCACCAGGCCGGACTTTCCCGGCAAGGACGTTGCCGGGGTGCTCGCGGCGGTGCGTGCCAATCCCGGCAAGCTCAATTTCGGCAGCGCCGGCGTCGGAACCACCCAGCAGTTCGCCGGCGAGCTGATGAAGCAGACCGGCGGACTCAACATCACGCACGTCCCCTACCGGACCACACCGGCGGCGGTAACTGGCTTGCGCGCGGGGGACGTGGATTATCTGTTCGAGCTGGTGCAGCCGGTTCAGGGCCAGATCCAGTCCGGCGACCTCAAGGCGATCGCGGTCACGTCACCGGAACGAAATCCGATTCTGCCTGAAGTGCCGACCTTCAAGGAATCGGGCATGCCGGACTACGACGTCACCAGCTGGTACGGCATCGCCTTTCCGTCCGGGACCCCGCCCGCGATCGTGCAGAAGACCAACGAGGCGATGCAAAAGCTTTTAGCGCGCGAGACCGTGGGCAAGCGGGTCGCCGGGCTGGGGGCGCGCGTCCGCAGCTCCACCCCCGAGGAGCTCAAGGCTCACATCGAGGGCGAGATCGTGCGGTGGAAAGCCGTTCGCGAAAACGCCGGCATCGAGCAGGAGCAGTAGCGCGCCGAGACATAAGAGGTCGTGAACCGACCTGGGATTCGGCCCAGGCCGGACACGAGCCGGTTCAGTGCGCGACCATCTGAAACTCGGTCGGAAAGCTGTGCATGCGGCGCGCGCCGGTCGAGGTGATCTCGACGGTCTCGGCGAACACGCAGCCGGTCTTGCCCTCACGCCAGTTCGGGTCGAGCAGGTCGATGTTGAACGCGAACACCATGCCCGGCTCAAAGCGGTCGCCGATGACCTTGACCGCCTCGCGGTCGGCCGCGATGGCGTGATGGCGGAAGCGCGGGTATTCCAGCGATGCCAGTACGTGCCCGTGGATGCCCGCCTCGCAGATCGCAAGGCCGCGCGCGTCAATCTCGTCCTTGACCGCCATGAGCGCGGTCGTGATCGTCTTGCCCGGCCCGAAATGCTCCAGTCCGCAGCGGTAGGCGGCGAGGCAGCCCTCGTAGATGTTCAGCTGCTCTTTCTCCGGCTCGCCCAGGCAGTAGGTACGCTCGACATGGGTGAAGTAGCCGCCGAACTTCGGATGCATTTCGCAGATGATGAGATCGCCCTTCTCCATTGCCCGCGTGGTCGGCATGCGGAAGGGATGTGGATAGGGGTATCGATCGCAATTCCATAGAAACAAGGTCGGCTCTTCGCCGCCGTTCGACATCATCGCATTCATCATGGCGCCGTAGACTTCGCACTCCTTCACGCCGGGGCGGGCGATGTCACGGCACGTCGCCAACATGAGATCGCCCAGCGCGGCGGCCTTGCGGAGAACATTCAGCTCCTCATCGCTCTTGATGGCGCGAACCTTCTCAAGCATGTCGTCCAGGCTGACGATGTCGGCGTCCGGCAGCAGGGCCGTGAGCTGTTTGTAGACATCGAAAGGCAGCCAGCCATCCGGATCGAGCGGGCCGGCGAGACCGTCCATCCCGATCTTGCCGCGCTCCAGCTTCAGCTCCTTGATGCGGTTGGCGACCGAATCCGCCCAGGTCTTGGTGCGTGGACGGATGTCGCTCACCCAATCCTGGGCGGCGCGCCAGCCGTCGAGGAATGTCGGCATGTGAATGATCGACGTCGGCTCTCCCGCTGCTGGAAAGATCAGCACGTTGAACTCGGCGTTGCCGCCGATCGGCGACAGATAGCGTGCGTTGGCCGTGTAGAAGTCCCACATCATCGGCCAGCCCCACAGCACGATCGCGTCGAGGCCTCGGGCCGCCATCTGCTTCCTCACGGCGGCATAGCGCCGGTCGCGTTCGGCCAGCGAGAGTTGCGGGATTTCAAGCCTGGCGCGCATGACGTCTCCTTTGGATTTTCGCAAGGTACCGCTGCGGCGCGGTCGCCAGAGATCCACCGAACCAGGTTGAGCTAGGCGGCAGCCTTCATCTGCTTGAGCGCCGCGAGATAATCGGCGATGCCGCGCTCCAGATCGTATTCGGGCTTGTAACCAAGTTCTTCGCGGGCCCGCGAGATGTCATAGACACCGGTTGCCGGATACGCGAAGCCGTAGAAATTCAGGCCGCCGCCGATGTCCATCTGCGCGTTTGGCATGTGCTTCTTGATGACCCGCTCGAAGTCGCGCAGCGTTACGCCGACGCCGGTGCCGATGTTGTAGACGCGGCTCTTCACCTTGTCGGCGACGGTCGCGAGATAGATGCCGAGCGCCGAGTCCTTGTTGTAGATGAAGTCGTCCTTGTCGTCGCCGCCCTGTTCGAGCTTGAACGGCAAGCCGTGCGCCGGATTCTCCACGATGCGGCTCATCACCGCCATCGGGCCATGCCGCGCCGTCTTCCCCGGCCCGTAGGTCGACGCGAAACGCAGCGACACCGTCTCGATGCCCATATTGTCGTTGTAATAGGCACAGACGTTCTCGCCCATGAACTTCGCCGAGTCGTAGATGCGCTTCGGCTTTGCCGGCAGGTCCTCGGACATCGGCTTCCAGGTCGGCGAGCCATATTCTCCGGTCACCGGGCCATAGACGCCCTTGGCGCTGGTGAAGACCACACGCTGCACGCCGAGTGCCCGCGCCGCTTCCAGGATGTTGACCAGGCCCATCACGTTGACCTGGATGCTGAGCGCCGGATTGGCCGCGGACACCGCGCCGACGAAGGCTGCGGCATGCACCACATGCGTTGTCTTGTGCTTCTTGATCGTCTGCAGGATACGCGGCATGTCGAGCACGTCGCCCTGCTCGAAATCGAGCTTGTCGGCGATGTCGCCGATCAGGCTGTCGTCGCGGTGGCGCGCGAACACCACCGGCCGGTGGCCTTCCTTGATGAATTTGCGGGTGGTTTCGGCGCCGATGACGCCCATGCCGCCGGTGATCAGGACTTTCATCTTTTCCTCAGTCGATTTTCGCGCCGACGGATTTGATCAGGCTGCCCCAGTGCTTGAGGTCGCCTTGAATCAGGTTCCCGAACTCTTGCGGCGACAGGTCGACCCGCTGGAAGCTGTTGGTGTTGAAGAACTGCTTGGTCTCCGGAAGATCCAGAACCTTCGCGACGTCCGCCTGGATCTTCGCCAGGATTGCGGGCGGCAACTTCGCCGGTCCCCACAGACCGAACCAGACCGACGTCTGGAAGCCCGGCAATGTCTCGGCGACCGTTGGCAGATCCGGCAGGGATGCGACCCGTTTGTCCGTTGCCGCTGCGATCAACCGCACCTTCCCGGACTTGGCATGCTCCTCGACGCTGGAGAGATTGAGCAGCATGACCGACACTTCGTTGCCCAACAGCCCGGTCAGTCCCGGAGCTGCGCCCCGATACGGAACGTGCTGGATGTCCATCCCGGTGCGCTGCTTGAGATCCTCCATGCTGAGGTGAGCGTAGGTGCCGGTGCCGAAGGAGCCATAGCTGAGCTTGCCCGGATTGGCCTTGGCGTAGGCGACGAGCTCCGACACCGACTTCACCGGCAGAGACGGGTTCACCATCAACATCGGGGTCGCGCGGCAGAGCACCGCGATCGGGGTGAAGGCGTCCGGATCGTAGATCAGCTTGGAGAACAATGCCGGGTTCGCGGTGAAGGTCGAATCGGGCGCTACCAGCAGCGTCAGTCCATCGGCCGGAGCGCGCTCGACCGCCTGGGCTCCGACCCCGTAATTGCC
>Ga0207691_10005905_pt1 | contig 11827 bp, 4 predicted proteins | sample KBSM13metaG_FD_184327 | JGI IMG/M metagenome (GOLD analysis project Ga0207691, IMG submission 184327) | Miscanthus rhizosphere microbial communities from Kellogg Biological Station, Michigan, USA - KBS M1-3 metaG (SPAdes) (version 2) | ecosystem: Host-associated > Plants > Roots > Rhizosphere >...
CCGTCAAGCGGTGACGATGGCACCGGACCTTCCCTACGCGCACTTTCAGCTCGGTCTTGTCCTGGCGCGTCAGCAAGCGTGGGCCGAAGCCGCCACCGAATTCGACGAGGTCAGTGCCCGGCAGCCGACCAACGCCTACGCGTACTACTACGGCGGCATGATGCACTACCGCGCCAGTCGAGTCGATCAGATGGCGGTGCACTTCGAGCAGTTCCTCAAGCTCGCGCCCGAGGCGCCCGAGCGGCCGGAGGTGCTCTCGATCATGCGAACGCTTCAGAGACGGTAAGAACTCCGTTGGGAGTTGGGCGTTTCCTAGAAGGTCTGTCCGATGCCGAAGACCCATCGTCCGGTGTCGGCGACAGGCCGGTTCCAGATGGTCTTCCCGTAGTCCACGCGGAACAACGCGAACGGCGTCACAAGGCGCAAGCCAAATCCTGATGACCCGACGAGATCGCCGAGACGCACATCGGAGACCGTGGGAAAGACGTTGCCCGTGTCGACGAACACCACACCCCGAAGCCATCGATAGACCGGAAACCGCACCTCCTGGTTCAACGTCAGCAGCCCGCGGCCCCCGACGGGGAATCCGTTGAAGTCGAGCCCTCCGAGGCTGTCTTCGGGCACACCCCTGACGGTGCGGGCACCACCTGCAAAGAAGCGCAGATCGGAGACCAGCGCCTGTCCCTCGAGCGGCTGGACGGCACCGTATCTCGCCGCAGATGCGAGGACGACCCTTCTCCAGGGCCTGAAGTAATAGGCCTGTGTGAGCGACCTCAGGAACAGCAGATCGGAGTTGAGCAGTGCTGTGCCGTGCTCGATGCTGGTGGAGACAAACGTCCCGCGCGTGGTGTCAGACGGATCGTCGCGGGTGTCCCATGTGGCACTCGACGTGAAACGGCCGATGTGGGCCGTGACGTCGAACGCGAAATCCGGATCGCTTGGCTGAGTATCGAACGTCCGGTTTCGCTCGGAGCGAAGCCCGTACGACAGCGTCAGCTTCTTCCATCGGCCACGCTGCTCCCACGCCGCCGTCGTGCGATTGGTCACGAGAGTGTCTATGCGTGACTCCTCACGCGATCGCTCGAGCGTCAATGACGACTGCACGGAACGTCCGAAGAGTGTCGGCGTGCTCACGAATACGCGACCGAGTCGCTCGAGGCTTTCGTACTGCACGGCGGCGCCGACGGTGATCGCACGTCCGAACAACGTGCGGCGTGTCAGGTCGCCCGACACGCCCGGGACGAGGTCGCGCCCGTTGACGTTTTCTTCCGGCCGCTCTTCAGAAACCTGGAAGCCGTAGCGCAGGCGCAGCGCCGGCCACTCCTCGACGGTGACGCGAAGACTGACGGGCGCGGTATCGGCCGCCCCCTGCTGCGGTTCAACCGCGATATCGACGCGCCTGAACAGACCACTCTCAAAGAGGCGGCGGCGGGCATCGAGCCAGTCGTCCGTTCGCAGTCCGTCGCCAGTCTTCAAGCGCACGGTTCGTCTGACCACCTCTTCGTTGACCGACTGCAGGCCGCTGATCGTGATCTCCTGGATGACCTGACGCGGGCCTTCCTTGACCGTAAAGATCACATCGACGAGGCCGTCAGCGGCGCGAACGTTTTCGCGCGCCTCGAACGAGGCGGCCGTGAAGCCTTCGCGCCGATACCGCGTCTGCAATCGCATCCGCGCTGTCTCCACGTCCGCGGCGCGATACAGCGCGCCCTTCTCGAGCGCGGCTTCAGCCTGCAGAACCTCCACCTTGACGCCGTTCGCCCGCTCGAAGGTCACGTCGCCGATTCGGAATTGCGTGCCGGCCTTCACTGCCACCGGAACGGTCGCCACTTCCTCCTCGAACATCGGGACGCCGACGCTCACGGTCGCCTGCGGATATCCCAACGAATGCAGAACGGCGAGCACCATGCGCTCGTATTCGGCCGGGCTGGTGAGCGCCTGTACGGCCTGCATCCGATCGCCCGCTCGATCGCCGAGTTCCTTTTTCAACTTGTCGTCGACACCCTCGAAGCGCACTTCGATGCGATCGGCCCGCGGCGTCGGCGTCACGTCGATGACCAACGTACGGACGGCCCCGTCGCCTTCGACCTTCACTGCGAGCATCGGCTCATACGTGGCTTGCAGGGCGAGCTCACGCCGGACGATGCCCTCCGCTTCCTCGATCAGGAATCCTTCGAACACAGACCGCGTCCAGGCGGTCTGAATTTCCTCGAGGACGCTCTTGCGAAGCGAGACGCCCATGACACGAATATGGGTCTCGGGCCCGGCGTCGATCGTGTACGTCAACTCGACGCCCGCACCCGACTCGGCTCGATTCGTGGTGATGCGGGCCGCCCAGTGCTGTTGACGTTGATAGAAGCGCTCGATCCGGTCGCGATCCTCCTGCCAGTTGATGAAGTCGAATCGATCGCCCTCGTTGAGGCGAAGCACGCCGCGCACCTGCGGCTCGGGGAAATGGAGGTCTCCCATCACGCGCACCGCCGACACATGCGGCTGCTTCACCTCGCGTGAGGCGTCGCCGGACCGAACCGCGTTGGGCGCGTTTCCGAAGGTCACGTCGTGGCGGAACTCGTACGACCGCAGTTCCTGGTCGTCCTGGACAAATCGCAACGCGATTCGACGGACCGGCAGATAGTCCACGATCCACGTCTGCGCGTTGCTCTCGACGAGGCTCTGCGACAGCGTGACGTCAACTTTGTGGCCCAGGCTCTTGCCGAAGGTGACCCGCGAAGTCGGGTCGGTCTCGGACGCCAAGTCGGCTGGATCGCGTGGATTGGTCTCGACGCCGCCGAAACGAAGCGTGTCGATACCTACGCTACGCCCGGCGACGCCAAGAACATCGCCAGCAAGGCTGCCGAGCACCTGCGCTCCGACGGCGGCGGCCTGTTGTTCCCCAAGTTGATCCATCCTCCGGCCCGTCAGCAGCAACGAGGTCAGCTCGGACTGCGACTTGTCGAGCTCCGGGTCGGAGGGTGAGCTCAGCTCCGTCATCAGGCTGTCCGGCGTGCCAGTGATGCGGATGTCGATGTCGGTGCCCGACACTCTGGTCGACGCCTCAATGCCGAGCATCGGTTCGATCGTCGAGGGGTTGGCAAAATCGATCGTCCCGTTCTGAACGACGTAGACATTCCGGCCGAGGAAGAGCTGACCACCTTCTCGCAACTCCAGGCGACCGGAGAGCGCGGGCGACGCAGCCACGTTGATCAGCCGCAGGTCGGCACCGAGCTGTGCCTTCGCGACGTTGTTGTCGATCAGCAGGTCCTCGTCCGTGATCACGCGAACGTCGAGCGTCAGCGATTGAAGAAATGGCGACGGGGGAGCACCGGTCGTCGTGCCCGCACGCTGGAGGTTGTTCAACAGTCCTGTCACGAGTGCCAGAGGCTCGCGGTACGCGCCGCGCTTGATGGTGACGAGCCCGCTCAAACGATTCGCCTGCGCGCCGTCCTCGACCGTGGTCGTCAACTCAATCGAGCTGTCGACTTCGGTGCGCAGCCCTTCCGGGAAGTTCATCGCCATCCCGCTGACGTTTGCCATGAACTGCCCGCGCAGTTCCGGGGCGTATTGGAGCTGACCCGATCCGCTTAGCTTGCCGCCGTTGACGGTACCGCTCAGCGATGTGATGAACGCGTTGCTGCGCGCGAGCACCGCCACCGCGTTCAGCTCGCTCGCCACGACGCGTGGCTCGCGCAGGCGAAGTTCTCCGTTAGCCAGGCGGACCTCGCCGTTGATCGTCGGCGCATTCAACACCCCAGTGACGGATAGACGCGTGTCCACTTGGCCGGCAGTGCTGATGCCGCTGACTCCAAGGAACGGCGTGAGCAGCCGGGCGTCGAGCGTGCCGTTCGCCAGAATCGCGGCCTGCTGATCGCTGAGGCGAACCTGTCCGCTGACATCGACCGACGACCCCTCGCTTTCCCACGTCCAGCTTTCAATTCGGGCAATGCCGTCTCGAGCCACGACGCGAGTCGGCATCCGCTGTGTAACGGGCAGATCGGCGACGGTGAGGTTCAACCGGTCAAGAACGACTTCTCCTTGAGCGTCATTGAGGTTCAGCGACGGGGTCGAGAGATCGAGCCGCGCGTCGAGCGACCCCGCAACCTGAGCGATCGTGGACGGGTCAACGAACGGTGCGAGAACAGCGGACGTCACACCAACTGCCGTCGCCTTCAGCACCGCGCCGCCATCAGACGGGGCGGCTCCTTTGCTGGTGAACAGTGCCACCGGCGCCTGCCCTGTCGCCGTGACGGTGGCGCCGTGATAGCTGCCCGTGAGATCGCGAAGCTCGACGAGCCCGTTCTCGACGTGCGCGCGGACGCGCAGGTTCTCGACCGGCGCGAGATCCGATCGCGCCTGAACCATCCCTGGCCCCAGCTCGAGATCAGCAGCGTAGGCCGGCGACTCGAGCGACCCGGTAATGCGTGCCAGCAACACGAGCGGGCCCTTGCCGGCGGCGATCGGCGCCTCCGTTGTGGTTCGCGTCGTGTCGGCGGCCACGGCCGCCGCAACCGCTACGTCATACAGATCGCCAGACAATGTCGCGAGCAGTGCATCGCTGCCCGACGCGGTCGACAGAGGCAAAGCACCGGCCGCAGAAACCGACGTCTTTCCAACCGAACCCTCCAACCGCTCGACCACGACTCGGCCGTTGTCGTACTGCACCCGCGCCGGCTCGCGCAGCGCGATGGGCAATGTCTGAACGTGACCGTCGAGTGCCCCCACCTGCAACGAGGCCCGGCCGTCGCGCCATCGCTCCAGTGGTCCCTGCGCTTCGACACGAAGGTCGGCTGTACCATCGAGCGACACCGGCAGTCGAATGCCGCTCACGGCTCGCGCAAGATTCAGTGCCTGAGCATTGGCATTCAGCGTCGTCTGATAGGGCGCATCGAATCGAATGTTCGCCTCTGCAACTGCGTTGAATTCTGGAGCATGTGCCGTGATGTTGGCGTGGTCACCTTGAAGGTCTGCATCCGCGACGATCTCTCCGAGCGCAATGTCCTGTGACACCGTGAGACTGGAAACGAGGTGCGCCTTGCCGAACACCATTCGTCCACGACCGTTGCCGGAATAGTCGAGGCCCACGAGTCCTGAGAGCGGAAGATCGGGTGTCGGATCAAGGCGCCACGAGGTGAGGCCGACAGTCCCGGTGTAACCCTGGTCCTTCAGATTGAACTGACCCGCGGCTCGCACTCGGCCTGTGGTCCCTTCCCCGCTCGCGCCCGCAGGCTGCGCAGCCGATAACTCCTCGAGATCGAGCATCGATCCATCGAACCGGCCGCGAGCCTGTACGTCGACGAGCTCTTGTCCCGATACCACGGCTTTGTCGCTCTCCACGACGAAATGGAGGACCGGGCGCCCGATTGTTCCCTCGACATCGGCACTGGCCCGGATGGATCCGGTAACCAGATCCTGCTGAACGGACGCCAGCCCCGACTCGTCGAGCATCTGGAAGATCGCCTGCAGGTCACTCTCCGAAGCGTGCAGCGTTCCCATGACGGTCGAATCGGCAAAGTTGTCCCTACGCAGGCGGCCCATCAGCGACACATCGATCGGGGTGACGTCCCCGACTCGATGACGTGCCTCGAGTCCCCACTGCCCTCTCGCGAGACGGAAGCGCGCTTCTCCTGGCGCAGGAATGCGTCCGCGTCCGCGCTGCCCACCGGCCAGCGAGACTCGGGCGTCGACGTCCCATCCTTCGATCGACTCGATCGCTCCGCTCGCCTTCAGCTCACCCGACGCTCGCCCCGACGGACCCACGCGTGCGTCGCCGATCGTCGTCAGCAGGCGCGCGGCGTCCAGGTCGCGCCACGACGCGTCCACACGCGCGCGGTTGTCTTGCCACGTGATACCACCCGTCGCCGCCACGCTGCCACCCGCGATCCCGGCCGACGACTCTCCTATCTCGAGGCTGTCGCCATTGAGTTGAATGCGCGCGGCGACGTTCGCGACCTCCAGTCGCTGCCAGGAGATCCCGTTAGACGAGAGTTGCAGATTGGCAGTGGGCTCGCTCAACGGCCCCCTCACGGTGCCTTCGAGATGCACGCCGCCTCGCGGCGCATCAGCCGCCTGGCCCCACCACTTCGCCGCGTTCTGGAGTTCACTGTCGCTGACCACTCGCACGTCGATCGACGGATGTTGCCTGATGAGCGCAAGCATGCCGTCGATCACTCCGCGAAGTTCCGGTGCGCTGAACTCCAGGTTCATCAACTGCAGATCGCGTCCGTCGAACGAGATGTCGCTCTGAAGCGTGTCGATGCGTGTGCTTGTCGAACCAATAGTCAGATCGAGTGGCGCATCCAGCGCGAGACGCCCGCGAGACGACAGGTCAACCGTGAGCGCTGGTGCGCTGAGCGTGATGTTCGCGGCCTCGTCTCTGTACTCGACGGCCAGTCGAGGCACGTTGATTCGCGCGATCGGCAACGGCGCCGGATCGCCTGTTCCGCCTCCCGTCGACTTCGGAAGATTCGTCGTCCCATCGGCGCGCCGCACGATATGCACGGCTCCGTTCGTAACCGTCACCTCGTCTATCGCCAGTTCTCCGAAAAACACCCGATACGAGGCAGCGGCCACGACGTTGTCCGCAGTGAAGAACGGCTGAGCATCCCCGGCGGCCGACACTTTCACATTGGCCAGTCGAACGCGGCGTGTCGCGAGGTTGTAGTTGAGACGAGTCGCGTCGATCTGCACTCCACGACTCAGCGCGGCACGGATCACGAAGCGGAGCGCGTAGGACCTGACAGGCGGCGTGTGCACGGCGACCACACCGACCAGTACGAGCAGCAGGAATGCGAGACTGACAATGACGAACCGCCGACGCATCGGGTCCTGTCCCATGCTACGCCACGGCTAGCGATCCCATGTGCGCGGGTAACAGGAGGAACTGCTGATGTGTTAACCTAACAGAGTCATACAGGCGGCGGCGCCGGGTGACTCCTGTTTTTTGATGGCCGAGAAACCACTCGACCTCACACTCGAGCTAGCCCCAAAGGCGCGATTCGACGTCGTCGATTTGCGATCCCATTTTTCAGCCGAGCATCAGGCACTCGGGCCATACCCGCACTGCCTCTATTGGTCGTTTCATACGACTGCCGGCTTCCTCGATCGCAGTCTTGCCGCACGCCTGAGCGCTGAGCGGATCCCCGGATACGTCGACGCGTTCCGCGCGCTCTTCCCCGAGGGCGCGGGCTACGCCCACGACAGCCTCGAACACCGCGGCGATCTCGACGCCGCCCAGCGCGCCATTGAGCCGCGCAACGCCGACTCACACCTGGCGTTCATTGCCGGTGGTTTGCTCACGAGCGTCATGCATCCCAACCGCGCCGGCGAAGAGGTGTGCTGGATCGATCTGGACGGCATGAATCACGGAAAGCCGCGCCGCCGGTTGACGCGACTGATCGCCTTCCACCGCGAACGCGTCGTCCGCAACACGCGCATCGAGGTCCCGGTCTCCGCGCATCCGATCGACTCGATCAATCTCAAGGACCCGCGACTCGGCATCTACGCGCAGCTCACGCAGTTCGTCAAAGACGCGGGCATGTCGACCGGGCGCCTGCGCATCGCGCTCGATCCGGTGGAGCGGCATTCAGCGCTCACCGTCAACGAGTACGAAACGCTGCTCATGCGCCACGACCTGGCTGAGGTGCTGCGCAACCCGCTTCGCTTCGTTGCCGAGAAGTCACGCCATGCCCTGGCAAACCCGTTCGCCGTGCCGGCCAGGACACTCGACTACGCGAAATACGATTTCGTGCGCGTCCTCAACAAGGGGCTCGACGCGTTCGGTCTTCGCGGATCGATCATCGAGAAAGTGATGGCGCGAACGCTCGCCGTTCCGGCCGCACGCTTCTTCCGCATGCGCCGGTCTGTCAGCCTGCTCGTGTCAGCGGACGACCATGGCGCGCCGACGATTGTGGCGGGGATGTATCAGAGTCCGATCCTGGTGCAGTGGCAGCACGCGCCACGACGGTCCCGCGTCCTCGACGTCACACTCACTGAGATTCGCTAGCTACGCCGCGGGCTCGGGGGACGTTACCGCGGAAGCCTCTCCGGCATCTCTGCCACCGCGTACGCCATGACGGCAACAGCGGCAGAGGCCCTCGACACTTCCTCAGGCAAGATGCGATCGACGGTGTCCGCCGCGGTGTGGTGGATCACGAAGTAGCGCGCGGCATCTCCTACATACGCCATCGTCGGAACTCTTCCGGCCTGGGCGATGGGACCGATGTCAGCGCCGCCGCCTCCCGCTGTGATCTCGGGAAAGTTCAGCGGCTCGAGCAGCAGACCTATCTGTCCGATCATGGCGCGCGCCGCCATGCTGCCGGAGAATCCGAGCGCCGCCGGCGCGAACACTCCGAGATCCGATTCGAGTGCGAAGACATGATCGGAAGCTGTTGAGGCGTGGCGCTCGGCGTACGCTGCCGCGCCGCGCAGTCCGTTTTCCTCGTTCGTCCAGAGCACCACGCGAACCGTACGCCGTGGACGAAGCCCCAGCTTCATCATCAGGCGTGCCGCCTCCCACGTGATGATGCATCCCACGCCATCGTCCGATGCGCCCGTTCCGACGTCCCACGAATCGAGATGTCCGCCGAGCAGCACGATCTCGTTCGGCTTCTCGCGTCCGATGATCTCGCCGACGACGTTGGCGGACTCGACGTCGGCCTCGCGCCGCCCTTCGAGCAGAAGGCGCAGGCGTACGCGCCGGCCGGTGCGAGCGAGACGTACGAGGCGGTTGGCGTCCTCGGCTGCAAGTGCGGCAGCGGGAATCGCGGTCACTTCCGGGGTGTAGTTCACGCTGCCGGTGTGCGCCGTTCGTAATCCGACTGGCCCGATCGATCGCACGAGCACCGCGAGGGCGCCCTGCTGTGCCGCGGCACGCGCACCCCCGTTGCGGTACGTGACGGTTTCCGCGTAGCCGCCGTACGCGACATCGAACAGCACGATCTTGCCGCGCGCCTCTGACGCGCGACTGCGGAGATCTTCAAAGCTGCTGACCACCAGCAGATCGGCCTCGAGGCCACCGGGCGGCGTCGCCACGGTTCCACCGAGCCCGAGAATCGCCAGGTCCTGATGCGGCGGATCGACAATCTCCGCCTGCTCGCGACCTCGCACCCATTTGGGGACCATTACCGGCTCGGTGTGCACGTTCTCGAGCCCGTCAGCCGTCATCGTCTGAACGGACCACCGGATCGCTCTGGCGAGATTCTGAGAGCCACTCAATCGCGCGCCAAACGTATCCGTGAGCTCGGCGAGGCGCCGCCATGCGAAGTCGTCCGCCGTTGCGGCCTTGATCAACTGGTCTGCATCGGCCTTCAACGGTGTCGAAACGGAGTGCGTGCTCTGGGCTTCGAGGGAGATGGCAACCGCTATGGCGCAGGCCAGCGCAACCAGGTGGGACAACGACAGCCGCATGCAGACCTACTTTAGCGCAGGGGGCTTACGCGGGGCTCTCGACTCTGGGCGTTGGGCGTTGGACATTTGGGCGTTGGGCGTTGGACATTTGGGCGTTGGGCGTTGGACATCACGCCACCGGTTTGAAGTACTCCGGAAGATCGCGTTTGGTCTCGAGCAGGATCGAGATAATCGCCTTGCGATCTGCCGGAGCCAGGCCCTTGTAGCGGGGAGACATGTCCTTGCCGGACAGCACTTCCCAGAGACGCGAGTAGACCGCGCTCTTGGCTGCCGGCGGAAGGGCATCGAATGCCGGCGTGTAGATCATGTAGCTGCACGGATACTTGAACAGCCGGCGACGCAGATCGAACTCGCGCAGCGAACGGCCCTGGCCGTCGCGCGGGCCTCTGGCGACGAACGACTCGGTGAACCCGGACGTGCCTTTCACCACGCCTGTCAGCGGCGCCTCGTCCACAAAGAGCAGGTAGTCGACGAGGTCGCGTGCGGCCTCGGTGACACGCGTCGAGGCGGTCTGGCTCGACGATGCTGCGGCCAGCCTCGCTTCCCATCCTGTGCGCGTGATCAGGTTCGTCATGTTGGCCTGATGGTCGATGACGAGCAACGCCACGACATCGCTGTACGGAGCGGCGTACCCCTTCAGGTCGAAGAGTCCGTCGAGCGACGGCAGCGCGCGCGTCGGAGCTGCCAGCTTCGATCCCTTGTCGTTGTACATGACCGACACGTTGCCGATGTGCTTCGCGCCGCCCGGATCGCCGGTCACCCACCATCCACCCCAGCGCTGTTCGAGCGGACTGCCGTGAACGGTCGTGAAGCCGTTGGCGTACGAGTTTTCGTCGCGCAGGGGATAGACGCTTTGCACCATCAGGCCGGGTACGCCCAGCGTCTCCCACGACAAGTGACATGCGAGGCACTCGTTGCTGCGCTTGAAGGCCGGCTTCGCTCCGGCATCCTGGGCGACCTCATAGAAGACAACGCCCTGCGACGGATCCTGTGAGGCGACTTCGATGATCTTGGCGCCGCGGATGTATCCGACTGCGACCGTGTCGTTGAAGAACACGGCACGCGGGTTGTGCATCCGGATGAGCGACGCCTGGAAACTGGTCTGCGAGAAGACCATCATCTGCGACTCGACAGGCACGTTCAGCGCGTCGAGCACCGACCGGAGGTAACCCGTGGACTCGTCGTACTTCAGCGTCGCCGCCCCGTTGGCGAGCCTGGCGTTGAGCGCCGATACCGCGTCCGACGTCGCGCCAGTCGAATAGGCGATGGCCGGGTGATCGCGCGACTCCACGTAAGCGTCGCGCCGCTGGGCAACGGCCAGCAGGCTGCAACCGAAGATGGCGGCCACGACGAGCAGGAGAAGAGATGGAACCCGGGCTGGAGGAGCCACACCTGAAGGCTACGATCGGTAACCGCAGCACTGCAAGCGCGTCTACGGGGATATGATGGGGGTTCCCGCCATTGAGGCCGGGCGCCGCATATGAATCAGGCCGTCACACTCAGCGTCGACCAGGGCGTCGCGCTCATTCGCATCGACAACCCACCCGTCAACGCGCTCAGTCCCGAGGTGATCGACGGCCTCGGCGCCTCACTCGATCGCGCGTCTCGAGACGACTCGGTTCAGGCGATCGTCATCATCGGCGCGGGCCGGACGTTCATCGCAGGCGCAGACATCAAAGGACTCGAACAACTGGCATGGGGCAGCGATTCCGGCGCACCGGAGATGCACGATCTGCTGCAGAAGATGGAAGACACCCCCAAGCCGGTCGTCATGGCGATGCACGGCACCGCGCTGGGCGGGGGCCTCGAGGTCGCGATGGCCGGGCACTACCGTGTCGCCGTGCCGGACGCGCAGATGGGACAGCCCGAGGTGAATCTCGGCATCATCCCTGGCGCCGAAGGAACGCAGCGACTTCCGCGGCTCGTGGGTCTCGAGAAAGCGATCGAGATGTGCGTCTCCGGCAGGCCGATCAAGGCCGCTGACGCGCTGAGCGCCGGGCTCATCGATCGCATCATCGAAGGCGACCTCGCCGCGGGTGCGTCGGGCTTCGCGCGAGAGATGGCGGCACGCAAAGGTGCGCTGCCAAAGACGCGAGAGCGACAGGACAAGCTTCCACCCGCAAGCGCCATCCCCGGCATGCTCGCAGCCGGTCGCGATCTTGCGCGCAAGACGCGACGCCACCTCGAAGCCCCCGTGGCGGCAGTCGACGCGCTCGAAGCTGCGGCCACGCTTCCGTTTGCCGAAGGGTGCGCACGCGAGCGGGACATCTTTTTTCAGCTCGCGAAGTCTGAACAGGCCAAGGCTCTCATCCACGCGTTCTTTGCCGAGCGCGGAGTGTCGAAGGTGCCTGGCGTGTCGAAGGACACCGTCGCCGCACCGGTGAATCGCGTCGGCATCATTGGTGCGGGCACGATGGGTGGCGGT
>Ga0207691_10005907_pt1 | contig 11821 bp, 9 predicted proteins | sample KBSM13metaG_FD_184327 | JGI IMG/M metagenome (GOLD analysis project Ga0207691, IMG submission 184327) | Miscanthus rhizosphere microbial communities from Kellogg Biological Station, Michigan, USA - KBS M1-3 metaG (SPAdes) (version 2) | ecosystem: Host-associated > Plants > Roots > Rhizosphere >...
TTGGCGTCGCCCTCACCCTAGGCGTCACCGGCATCGTGCTGCTCACCAGCAATGACGACGCTGAAGCGCCGGCCAAGGCGGCCAAGCTGCACCAACCCCCGAAGGGGACGTTCCGCGTGTTGCCCTACGTCGGTCGCGAAAGCGGCGGCGCGGCAGCGCGGCTCACGTTCTGAAGCGCTAGCGAAGTAGGAGCGCACTCGCGAACGGCGGGTGCGCTTCCCGAGTGCACGACTAGCCGAAGCGCTTCGCGATCGCGTCGATCACGTCGCCATATTTCGGCGGCAACATCACCGGCGGGTTGGCCAACGTGGACTCGACACCGGCGATCGCTCGCTCGTGATAGCCGACCTTGAATTCGGTGAATTTCAAGCCATTGGCGGTCGAGACGCAGACCACGCGCTCGTTCTTGGGGATCACGCCGCGACCCACCAGCTTCTCCAGCACGGCGAGCGCCACCGCGGTGTGTGGACAGGTGTACATGCCGGTGCGATCGGCACGCGCCGCGGCGTCACACAGCTCCTGCTCGCTGGCTTGCTCGACGATGCCGTTCATCTCTTCCAGCGCGACCATCGCGCGCGGCGCGCTGACGGGATTGCCGATCTGAATCGCGGTGGCTTGCGTCGGTTTGGCGGTGATCGGCGTGACGACACGTTGGCCGGCAGTCCAAGCGCGGTACATCGGGTTCGCGTTCTCGGCTTGCGCCACGACCAGCCGCGGGTAACGCGAGATGATGCCGAGCTCGCGCATCATCTTGAAGCCCGCGTACATGGCGGAGGCGTTGCCGAGATTTCCGCTGGGCAAGATGATCCAGTCCGGAACCTGCCAATCGAACTGCTGCACGATTTCGATGCCGACCGTTTTCTGCCCTTCCAAGCGCAGCGGGTTCATCGAATTGGCCAAGTAGACCAAGCCCTCGGCCGCCAATTGCTGCACGATTTCCATGCAGCCGTCGAAGTCCGTGTCGAGACCCAGCACCAGGGCGCCGTGCGCCACCGGCTGCACCAGTTGCGCGGTCGACACCTTGTTGCGAGGCAAGAGCACCACCACCGGCAAGCCCGCCGCTGCGCCGAACGCCGCCAGCGACGCGCTCGTGTCGCCCGTGGAAGCGCAGGCGATGGCCTTGACCTTGAGGCCTTCTTGAATGGCCTGGCGCACGACGCTGACCAGCACCGTCATGCCCAAATCTTTGAACGAGCCGCTGTGGCTATTGCCGCACAGCTTGACCCACAGATCATTTACGCCGATTTCACGCCCATAGCGCTCGGCCCAAAATAGATTCGTACCGCCTTCGTACATCGACACGATCATCTCGTCGGGCAGCTGGGGCATCACCCATTCGCGCTTGCCCCAGACGCCGGAACCGTACGGCCACTGGTTGTGCCGGTAGCGATCGTCGAACAACTTCATCCAAGCCGGACCGCTGCGGTCCTTCAGGGCCTCGACGTCGTGCACGACTTGCAAAAGCCCGTTACACTTGGGGCAGCGGTAGATCGGACGAGTGACCGGCCACGACCCTTCGCAGCCATTGAAACAGCGGAATTCAGAGGAGTACGGCACGGCGGGACTATAGCCGCTTCGTCGCCCGGGACCAGTCCCCCGGAGCGTTCCTCGACGAAGCGGCAAGAGCCGACTATTTGCGGCGATTGTGGCCCCAAACGGGGGCGGCCGCTGGTCCTGGCAGGGGCCTGCTCTTTGCGCCCCGCGCCGGCTATCGTACGCGCGCATCATGACCGGAAGCTTCGCGCTCGAGCTCGACTCCACCGCGGCCGATCCAGGTCGGGTCGTCGCTGGCTTGCCCCTCGCTCTTCGCCTCGCGCTCGACGCGCAACAAGGCGGCGCCGAGTGCATCGTCGTCCCGAGCGACGCGTCCGCGATCCGCACGACCCTACGAGACGAGCGGCTGCGCATTCCGGTGCTCGAACGCGTTCCAGACGGCGCGCGTGTGCTGCGGGTGCCGGCGAACTTCGTGGTGCATCGCGGACTGTTCAAGAGCATCGCCGGGCGCGATGCCGAAGATCCGCACAGCCCTCGCCTACGGAACCTGGCCCAGGAAACCATCGCGTACGACGCGCCGTACTCGTTCGCGCCGATCGCCGTGAGCGACGACGCGAGCGCGCGAACGGCCGAACGGCAGCTCTTCCGCGCGCTCCGGAAACCGCAAGACGGCTGGACCTCGCGCTACCTGAATCGCTACATTTCGCTGTCCATCTCGCGCTGGCTGGTGAAAACGCCGCTGCGTCCGAATCAGGTGTCGGTGGGGATTTTGGGCGTGGGCCTGGCGGGCGCGTGGTTTGCAGCCCAAGGCGGCTATGGCAATTTGCTGTGGGGCGCCTGTTTGTTCCAGGCGCAGAGTGTGCTGGACGGCTGCGACGGCGAGATGAGCCGAGTCACCCACCGCGGTTCGCGCGCCGGTGAATGGCTCGACACCGTGGGCGACGACCTCACCAACTACGGCTTTTTCTCGGGCGCCGCGCTCGGCCTGTACAAGATGACCCACAACCCGCTGTACCTCGCGGCGGGCGCGATCACCGTGATCTCCGGCTTGATCGGCAGCGGCCTCGAGTACCGCTACTTGATCAAGATCGGCTCGGGTGACCTCTTGAAATACCCGCTCAGCCAAGGCCAGGGCACGGGCAAGTTGGCGTTCATTCAGCCGCTCTTCAAGCGCGATACCTTCGTGTTCATGACGTTGTGCGCTGCCGCCTTGTCTTGCGTGGGGCCGATGCTGTGCGTGTTCGCGGCCGGCGCGGTGGGCGTCTTGATCGCGGTGCTGCGCACCGAGCTCCGGCTTTTGCGCGAAGCGCAAAAGCCCGAGGCCGCGCGGTGAGGCGGACGACACTGGGCTTGCTGCTCCTGTGCGTCGTGGGCTGCGCCAAAAAGGAGCCCAAGCCGATGCGCACCGAGCCTTGGCTCGCTCATCCACCCGCCAGCGCGAACGCGGGCGCAAGCGACGCCTCGGCGTTCCCGCTCACGCGCTACGTGCTCGAGCCACGCAGCGTGATCCGCTTCGAGCTACCGACCCGACGCGGCGCGCTGCGCGGCAGCATCAGCCGCGTCAGCGGCGAGCTCGAGATCGCTCTTTCGGATCTGACGCATAGTCACGGCGTGGTCCGAGCCGACCTCGGCTCGCTGGATATTCACGCGGCCAGTGCCACGGAGGCCAGCGAAGCCGCCTTACTCGAGCGCGCGCGCGCGGCACTCGAGCTGACGCCCGGTGCGGGCGCTTCGACCGCGTTTGCCAGCTTCGAGCTCACGTCCGTCGAAGATGCCGCGCCGACGCAGCTCGAGCCCGCCCCTGAGCGAGACGCGGGCGGTCCATTCATGCGCCGAACGCGCTTCAGTGCGCTCGGGAACTTGCTCTTGCACGGCTTTCGCGTGGCGCGCCGCGCACCGCTGGAGGCGGAATTCGGCTTCGCCGGCAACCGGCAAGTGCCCAGCAGCGTAGTGATCCGCAGCCGCGCGCCGTTCGTGGTCTCCCTGGAGACGCACGCGATCGTGGCCGTGCTTGGCGAAAGCGACTCGAAGGCGCCATCGGGGGCGCCGGCGCGTGCTCGCGACGTCCATGTAAGTGTCGAACTCTACGGAACAAAAGTGGATTGAACCGGGCTCCGCGCTGAAACCGTCCGGAGTATCGTTCGTACCTGTAGTGCTGGGCCCAGGCGCACGCTGCGGCTGGTGTTCCAAGCGCAGCCTGGCTAAGTCTACTCATTCCTACGCGCGTTCCGCAGGCGCGCTTCGCAAGGAGATCCCGTCGATGTCGCAGAAACTCAGCTTCAGTTCGATCGCTTCCACGCTCGCCGTCCTCAGCGCTTCCGGGCTGGTCGCCTGTGGCAACGCCGCCACGCCACCGGCAGAGAGCCCCGTCGACGCGAAAGAGGTACCCGCTGCCACGACTGCCGGCACGGCCGCCGCCGTCGAAACAGCGCCGCTGAAGGATGAAACCAAACCGGCCGAGGGGGCTCCCGCCACGACGCCGGCTGCCGCAACCGATGCGCCGAAAGCCGATGCGCCGACTGCGGGCGCCGCCGCGCCAGCGGCCGGGGCGACCCCGCCCAAACCCACCGGCAAGAAGAAAGCCGCGGGCGCCAAAGCCGGCTGCGGCGCGGGTACTTGTGGCTGAGCGCTGAGCTCGAACCGTGACCCCCATGCCCCAGCGCGAACCGCCCGAGCTCGGCGGAGGCCCTGCCCTTGCCGGGATCGGGCTGGGGCTGCGCTGGGAGTTCCTCGAAGAAGTCCTGGACGGCCCGACCCACGACGTCGCCTTCTTCGAGGTCTCACCCGAAAATTACCTCGGGCGCGGCGGCTACTACCCGAGCGCGCTGGAACGCATCGCCGAGCGCTACCCGATCGTGACGCACGGGCTCACGCTCTCGCTGGGCGCCATCGCCGAGCCAGATGCGCGCTACCTGAGCGCGTTGCGAACGGAGCTGACACGCCTGAATCCGCCCTGGCACTCCGACCACCTGTGTTTCTCGAGCGCGGGCGAGCGTGTGCTGCATGAGCTTTTGCCGCTGAAATTCAGCGCAGAAAACCTGCACCGAGTGGCTGAGCGTGCACGCCGAGTGGAAGCGTTCTTGGAGCGCCCGCTGGCGATCGAAAACATCACTTACTACGTGCACCCGGGTGAGCCCGAGATGAGCGAGCTCAGCTTCTTGCAGGGCGTGCTCGAAGAGAGCGGCGCGCATTTGTTGCTCGACGTGAACAACGTGTACGTGAACGCGCAGAACCACGGCTTCGATCCGTATGCGTTCATCGCCGCCCTGCCACTCGAACGCGTGTTGGAGATCCACGTCGCCGGACACCGCACGCTGGACAGTGGCTTGCTGCTCGACACGCACGGGCAAGCGGTGGCGGATCCCGTGCTGGCTTTGCTCGAATGGACGCTCGAACGCACCGGGCCCGTGCCCGTGCTGCTCGAGCGCGACAACGACGTGCCGGAGCTGGGCGAACTGCTGCGCGAGGTCTCGTTGCTGCGCGAGCTCCAGGCGCGCGCCTTGCACCGCTACGCGGAGCGCCATGCAAGCAGCGCTTGAATCTGCCCTGGCCGAGCTCGCCTTGGGACCCGAAATCTCGGTCGACGACGGAGCGGCCATCGCCGCCTGGCTCGCGCGGCATCGCGTGGCAGAGCGCGACGCGCGGGCGTTGACTCGAGATTTTTCGCGGCTGCTCGTGTATCGAACGCTGGTTCGAGCCAACCTGCGCGAAGCGCTGCGGGCCACCATGCCGCGCACCCTCGCCCGGCTCGCTGAGAGCTTCGAGCCGTACTTCGCCGAGTTCTTGCGCGTCTCGCCGCCAGTCACTCATTACTTGCGCGACCTGACCCCGCAATTCTTGAGCTTCGCGCTCGAGCGTTGGGCGAGCGATGCGAACGTGCCCGCGTACCTCGGCGACTTGGCGCGACACGAGGCGCTGCAGGTCGAGCTCGCCTCGCTCCTGGCGCGGCCCACGGCGCACGTGCCGTCGGAGCTCTCGCTCGATCAGGGCGTCGAATTCATCGCTGCCGTGCGCTTGGTCGACTACGCCTGGGCCGTGCACCGCCTACCGGACGACGAGAACAGTCGAGTGGTGCCCGAGCAAAGTCCAGTGTCACTCTTGGTTTACCGTAGCCCCGAGCACGACGTGCGCTATCTGGAGCTCGGCGCCTTCGCGCAGGCGCTGCTTTCGAACCTGCTCGCTGAACGGCTCAGCTTGCGGCTTTCGCTGGCGAACGCCGCCGAAAGCGTCGACCAATCGCTCGACGATGGCTTGCTGACACGGGCCGCGAGGCTCTTGGCCGAGCTGGCCGAGCGCGGGGCATTATTGGGGAAAAGCGCGGAAAGCCCGCAGACTGCGGCCGATTTGCTGCCCAAAGCGCGCAATCCTGCCTAATCTGAAGATCGCTCGAGAGCCCCCCAATGACGACCAAGGACCCACTCAGCATCGTTGGCAGCACCATCGCGGAGAAATACCGCATCGAGCGCTTGGTGGGAGAAGGCGGATTCGCGGTCGTGTACCGCGCCCAGCACACGATCTGGAACCAGCCCGTCGCGATCAAGTTCTTCAACGGCCTATCCTCCGCGCCGGTCGAGCAACGAGACGAGTTCAAGAACCAATTCATCCAAGAAGGCGCGCTGCTGACCGAGCTGAGCAGCCAGACCGCGAGCATCGTGCAGGCGCGCGACGTCGGTACGTACACCAGCCCCCACGGACAATGGATGCCGTACATGGTGCTCGAGTGGCTCGATGGCTTGGCGCTCGACGAGTTGCTCGAGCGCGAGCGAGCCCAGGGGCTCGGCCCTTGGGGCATCGAACAAGTGGTGACGCTGCTCGCGCAGGTCGCCAACGCGCTCGATGTCGCCCACGGCAAAGGCATCGCCCACCGCGATATCAAGCCCGCCAACATCTTCGTGCTGGGCGAGCAGCCACGCCTCTCCGCGACCCTGAAAGTGCTCGATTTCGGCGTGGCCAAGCTGATGAGTGACAACACTCAGCTGAAAGCGGCCATGGCCAAGACCGGCATGAACATCACCTCGTTCACGCCCCAATATGGCGCACCCGAGCAGTTCAGCCGCAGCTACGGCGCGACCGGACCCTGGACGGACGTGTACGCGCTGGCGCTGGTCGCGGTCGAAATGCTGACCGGCAAGCCCGCGCTCGACGGCGAGGACATCGTGCAGCTCGCTTTCACAACCGGCAACCCCGAGCGCCGCCCGACACCGCGGAACCTGGGCGTTCCGCTGTCGGACGCGGTGGAGTCCGTGTTTGCAAAGGCGCTGGCGATCAACCCCCACGACCGCTACGCGCGGGCGCGCGAGTTTTGGGGTGCGCTCGAACAGGCTTACGGTGGCTTTTATACGCAAGGCGGCTTTCGCCCGTCGGGCGCGGGCGGCGACTTCGGCACCCGGCCTACCAACCTGATGCCGGGCGCAACCCTCACCCGCTCGGGCGCGCAGCCGAACATCGCCAGCACCAGCAGCCCGGCCACGCTCAACACGGACGCCGCGGCAGGCAGCAGCAAGACCGGCCTGCTCGTAGGCGGCGCGCTGGGCTTGGCCGCACTGGTCGCGACTGGCTTCTTGCTACTCAGCGGCAAGCGCGACGGCGCAGCGTCCCCGGCCGGAAGCGCGAGCCCGTCTGCGTCGCTCACGGCCCCTGCCCTCGTTTCCCGGGCAGCCTCCGCCGCGCCGCCGGCCAGCCCTTGCCCGGAAGAAATGGTGCCCATCCCCGCGGGACAGTTCTTCATGGGCTCGGATCTGAAGGATGCGCCCGACAACGAAAAGCCATCGCACAACGTGACCGTCGCGTCGGTGTGCATGGATCTGTACGAGGTCAGTGCCAAGAAGTACAAGGCCTGCTCCGACCAGGGCAAGTGCCGCCGCGCTCCGACGGAGGTGGATTGGCCCAAAATCACCGCCAGCGAACGGACGACTTATTCCCCGCTGTGCACGGCCTCCGATCCCGAAAAGCAGGACCACCCGATCACCTGCGTCACCTGGGAGATGGCCGACAACTACTGTAAGGCCAACGACAAACGCCTACCGACCGAGGCCGAGTGGGAGTTCGCGACACGCGGTCCAGACGGCCGCATCTACCCTTGGGGTGATGACGCACCGAGCGCCGACCACTTGAACGCCTGCGACGCGCAGTGCTTGTCCTGGGGTAAAGCGCACAAAGTCGAGCTGAAAGCCTTGGAAAAGGGCGACGACGGCTTTGCCACCACCGCGCCGGTCGGCAAATTTCCCGCCGGCCGCTCGCGCTTCGGGCCCTATGATGTGGTTGGAAACGTGTGGGAGTGGGTCGCCGATTGGTACGGCAGCTACCAGCCCGACGCCGCCAAGAATCCGCTCGGGCCCGCAGCCGGCGAGCGCAAGGTGATCCGCGGTGGCGCCTGGAACGCGGGCTTCGAAACCTGGCTTCATCCCTCATTTCGCTACGCACAGGTACCGAATGCGCAGAGCTATGGCATCGGGTTTCGCTGCGTGAAGAGCGTGGCGCCGTAGGAACTGGAAGCTCCGCTTGGCTGTTGAGCGGGGATTGAGGGACGCGCGGCGCCTGCGGCGCGCGGCTGGAGACTCTCGTTGGCGCACGCTCGAACGGGGGCGCTGGGCCGCCCGCGCTGCGCCCCGGGACAGCAGGCGCCTGTTCGGTCAGCCTTTGTAGGTCTCCATCTCATTCGCAGATCGTGATCTGATCTTCCAAGACTTATCGCTCGTTTTGGTTCCGGGCATGCGGCTGGACTGCCTTCCGCGCGCCCGGCGCGAGGGCGTGCGGCGCTGCGCGCGCACCGGAGAGGGAGAGAGAGCAGACCCGGCATGCGACTGGCCTGCTCGGTCGCGCCTGGCGCAATCCGCTACGATCCGAGCGTAGCCGGCTTTTTTCGGGCAGGCTGGTAACGCCGCTCTTCTCAGCACGACGATAAAGAGCGACTATGCCCGAATGGGTTCGGGTCCACTCGATCACCCGCGCTTGCTTGAGATCGAAGAGCGGCTCGACCGTGCAGAGATTGATACCGCGCAGCGGCTATTGGCGGAGCTGGGCGACCTGAACGTGCACCGCGTGGCGATTACCTATTTCGCGACGCGCCTGTTGTATCATCGCGGACGCCTGGACTCGGCGGGGGTCGCCGAGCGTTTGCGCGAGCTGGTCGAGCTCGAGCCCGACTTCCCGCAAGCGACGGCGATGTTGACGGCAGCTGAGCGAGGCACGCTGCGGCCCGATCGCGAGGGCTTCTTGCGCGCGACGAGCGACCCAGGCCCGATCAGCGAGCTGCAAAGCGCGCCCACGCTCCGCGCGCCCAAGCGCGCGGCGCCCCGGGCGAAGTCCGAGGGACCGAGCGGCGAATTCGCAGCCGAGGAGCCCGACACCGACTACGACCAGCTGACGATCGGCGCATCGAGGGCGCCGGTGGCGCCGCCGAAAGCCGAGCCGCGTCGCAGCATGAGCATGCCCGACATTCCGCGCGCCCCGATCCTGCCGCGCTTCGCCGTGCCCGAGAACATGGCACCCAGCTACGCGCCCGGTGCGCGCAGCGCATCCTTGCAATTCGAGCTCGAGCTGGAGGCGCCTGATACGCCGCACGACACGATCCGGCAGCCCGAGCCCGAACCGCCCCCTTCCTCCCGAAATTCGGCACCGGCGCCGCCCACTCTGCGCGACCCGAACAGCGTGCCGCCGGAGGCCTTGGCCCGTACGCCGGGTCCCGAGTCGATGTTGGAGCGCGCGCGCACGCTCTGGGATCACGGCGGGCACGAACACGCACTCGCGCACGTCGAACGCTTGGAGCACGCGCCGCTGTTGGATCCGGAGCTACGCGCCGATTGCGCGCGCTTCCTGATCGAAGCGGGTGAACCGGAGCGCGCCGTGCTGCAAGCACGCTACGCCATCCAAGACGATCCGAGCTCGCCCCTGGTACAGCTGATCTTGGCCTGGGCTTTGATACGGGCAGCTCGGCGCTCGCCCAATCACGAGACGATCGACGAGGCCGAAGGTGTGCTGCGCCACTTGCACGCCAAGCCGGGCCCGATCCCGGCGCTCGCCCAAGCCCTGCGCGCCTCGATACTCGCCGAAAAAGGCGATGCCGAGCGCGCCATCACCACCGCGCACTTGGCGCTCAAGTTGGACCCCGGCTCGCTCGACGCCGAGGCCGCCATTAGCTTGGCTTGCGCGCGACTCGGCCGCGTGGGCGACGCGCAAGCGGCCTGGGCACGTCTTCACGAGCTGTCCGCAGAAGAGGCGGAGCGGCTGTGCGATCGATTGCAGCAGCTGGGCGTCGCGCTGCGCGACGTCGAAGCCATGTCCGCGCGCAGCGCCAGCACCGCCGTCAGGCTGTGGGACAAGGTCGAAGTCGAGCTGTTCAGCGGCGACCGAGCTCTGGCCATCGCCGCCTTCGAACGCGGCGCCGCGCGCGAGCTGCGTGGTTTGGTGGGCGAAAGCGCGACCGATGCCATCCCACTCTTGGCCACGATGGCCGCCGGCTTCTTCACGACCGAGCCCGTCTGGCGGCATTTTGCGCCTTTCGATCTTTCGCTCGGGAGCATCTCGCGCGTGGAGGCGGTGCTCGACGTGCTGTACGGTCGTGCCCCGCGCGAAGCACTGAGCCCAGCCGCATATCCCGCGCAAGTCATGCTCGCGAGCTACGTCGGCGAATGCTTACGCCAAGGCTACGGCGGGCAGTGGGCTGGCTCCCTGGCCAGCCCGGAAACGGTTTTCGTCGACGCCAATCACACGCGTTTTGCCCCATTCCACGAGCTGCGTTTGCGTTTGGAACAGGGCAAACCATTTTTCTTCGAAGGCGCGGAAGGGCGGCACACCCGCGTCAGCGGCCCGCCCATCGCCATTCCGGTCACGCCGCCGACGCCTTGGGATCCGGCGCAATGGCCAAGCCCCCGCATGCTACCGCGCCTGGGCCTGGCGTTCTCGCAATCGGTGGTGGAGCTGTACTGCGCCGAGTTTGCTGGGGGCCCCCTCGATCGCTCGCCGGTCGGGCTACATTCGCTCGACAACTACGTGACCTTGCTCGCACCGAGCAGCGCGCGCCCCACGTCGGGTGCACGCTGGGTCGAACGCACTTCGGTGCTGATCGGCGCCTACCTCGGCGAAGTGCTGCGCGAAGCCGTGGGCGCCGCTTGGCGAGACGTGATCGGCGCGCCGATCGGCCCGGAGAGCTACACGCTGCTCTTACCCGACGGCAGCGCGACACACCCAGTCACCCAGGCTTACGATCGCTTGAGCGGTCGAACCTCGACCGTGCTCAGCCTGTACACGGCGCAGCTCATCGACGAACTGGAATAGGAGCGCGCAGGCCAACCTGCTTCCTGATTTTTTTCAGGAACGTCTGCGTGCACAGACCGTGGCTGGCCTCATGGTCGATGATCTCGCGCGTGAGCCGCTGCTTCGTGTCATTCGCGCAGCTGGCGCTGTCGCGGATCTCGCTGGCGAGCTGCGCGCCGGCGGTGGTCGAGGGCCAGGTTTGCTTTTCGACCGCGGCGACCGAGCCGTTCGTGCCGCGATGATGCGCAGGCTTGGTCTTGGTCACGTCGTGAAACCCCGTGTCTTGGGAACGCTTGCCCGAACCGTGGCAGCCCGGACAGGTCGTGGTCAGCCCAAAGGTATTGCCAATCCGGCCGTCACCCCCGCACACACCGCAATTTTCAGACGCCACCGGGTGCGCTCATTTCCTGAGCGCGTCGAGCTTGCTTGGTCATCCAAGCACCCTAGCTCACTTACGAGCATCGAGCTAACCGCGCGGCCGACGCGCCACGATCGCGAGCCAAGGTTGCTCGCTGGCAGGCTTGTCCGTAGGACGAAGGAAGTGACGTTCGACGACGAAGCCTGCAGCTTCGATCAGCTCGAGCCAACTCTCGATGGTCAGAAACGTGCCATAGCGCTCGCCTTTGAAGCCCTCCCAATCGCGCTCGAAGGCTCGGGGATTGGAGCAAAACAACACGCCACCGGGGACCAGACAGGACAAGAGCTCGCCCAGCACGCGCGCGAGCTCGGCGCGTGGCACGTGGAACAGCGTGGCATTGGCGAACACGCCGTCGAACTCTCGCTCGCCCAAGGCCAGCGACAGAAAGTTTTGCTGAAGTACCCGGCAGCCGGAGCGAGCGCGCGCCATGTCGGCGAACACGGCTGATCCGTCCAGCCCAGTGACGACGTGCCCCATGGCCGTCAGGGCCAGCAGATCGCGGCCCGGGCCGCAGCCGAAGTCGAGCAGCCGGAGCGCAGCCTTGCCGCCCAGCGCCTCGAGCAAGGCCGCGTAATTTTGCGTCACGTCGTGATCGCGCGTGCCGGCCCAAAAGGACTCCGCCACGGAATCGTAGTCGCTCAGAGTGCGGGCGGA
>Ga0207691_10005910_pt1 | contig 11818 bp, 13 predicted proteins | sample KBSM13metaG_FD_184327 | JGI IMG/M metagenome (GOLD analysis project Ga0207691, IMG submission 184327) | Miscanthus rhizosphere microbial communities from Kellogg Biological Station, Michigan, USA - KBS M1-3 metaG (SPAdes) (version 2) | ecosystem: Host-associated > Plants > Roots > Rhizosphere >...
GCCGCCTGGGTGACCTCACCACGCTCGAGCCCTATCAACGCGACGCCGCCTATCACCGCACGGCGGTCGGGCGCCTGCGGAACGGCCAGACGGCGCTCGTCGTCATCGGCGGCGCCGGCACCACCGCCTCGCAGTTCGCGCAGGCACTGCTCGGGCTGGGCTTCGTCGAGGCGCTCGGCATGGATATCGACTCCAGCGCGAACGTCAACTGGCGCGGAGCGTCCCTCAACCGGCGGGACTACCAGCGGCAGATCCCGACCGGCATCATCGTGTTCCGCCAAGCTCGCTGAGCGCTCCGCGCGGCCGCGTTCCACGTTCCGTTCGTGCCTCTTGTCGGCATAGGATGGCGCATGCTTGCCGCGCTGCTCGGGCTGATCTGCGTGGCGACGTCGGGCGTCATCCTGATCGCGCTGCATTTCCTGCCGACGGGACTCGATCCGATCCGGTACGCCGTCAGCGACTACGGGTGGACCGCGTACCACGTCGGCTACCGCGCGATGGTGGTGCTCCAGGGCGTCGGGGCGATCCTGATCGCGGTCGGCCTCGGTCAGGAGACGGATGCGCAAGCCCTCGGCTGGCTCTACGTCTACGGCGCCGTCCGGGCCCTCATCTCGGGGTTCATGACCGACCGCGAGCCGGAGGGGATGTTCTCGCTCACCCGGACCGGCCGGATTCACGTGCTCCTGGCGGGAACGGCTTTCGCGTCGATCGCCGTCGCCGCCTCGCACCTGGACTGGTCCGGCAAGCCCGACGTACTCGCCCCGCTCGGATGGCTCGTGACCGCGACGGCGATCGCGACCGCGACCGCGCTGGTGGTCAAGCCGATCCGTCGCGCCGCGCTCGGACTGATCGAGCGTCTGTTCTACGCAGCGTCGATCGTCTGGCTGATCGTCGTCGCGGCCTCGGTCGTCTAGCCGCCACCGGGCTGCGCTCAGTAGATGTGGAGCTTCTCCAGGAGAGCGAGCGGGTCGTCGAGCGACTCGAAGAGATCCTTGTTGTGCTTGATCGTCTTGCTCCGCATGTAGACCCGGAGCCACTGCTTGTAGCTGTAGAGCTCGTAGCGATCGAGCATCTCCACGACGGGTAGCTCGCGCTGCGCGACGAGCCCCGCGAGGTACATCGCGCACTCGAAGCCGAGCGAGATCGACTGGAAGTACGGCGAGCCGATCGCCGAGTCGCCCGCGAGGAAGACCGGTGTGCCGGCGAACGGGTGGCCGTTCTTCCCGGGAGTGAGCCACCGGCGACTCGTCGCATTGCGCGCCCGGTAGAGGTCGAGGGGGATCCGCACGATCTCGAGCTCGCCGAGGATCTCGCCCTGCGTCTCCTCCTTGATCTTGCCGATGAACCTGTCCATCGACTCCGCGACCCCGGGGAAGTTGTCGCGCAGCCACTGGCCGTCGAACCGGGTCGGCATCGCCTCGTACTCGTCGGCGGAGATGTTGACGATGCCCGTGACGTGGCTGACGCTCCCGTCGTAGTGCGTCCGGCTCACCATCGGGATGAACTTGTACCGCGGGCTCTCGAGGTTCTTGTAGTACTTGCAGTACTCGTTGCAGTCGTACGGCTGCCCGTAGAGGAACGTGACGACGAGCGCGTACTCCAGCCGGACGTTCAGCGTGTTCGCGCCCTCGGGGCCGTCGACGGCGCCGGGCACGAGGTGATCGCGGAGCAGTGACCTGCTGCCCGTCGAGTCGATGAGGATGTCGCCCGGCTCCAGGATCGCCATCGCGTCCTCCGCCGTCATGACGGCCGCGGTCCGCTCGACGCCGTTCGCGCCGCGCGCATCGATCAGGTCGCTGAGGGAGCGCTCGATGGTGTTGAGTGGGCAGAACCCCCGCGTCCAGCTCTCGAGCAGACCTCGGAGGTCGGAAGGAATGGACTGCCTGAAGGCGAGTCCCTCGTCGAGCTCCGCGGGATCGAAGATTGCCGCGACGCTGTCTCCGTCGATCGCGTCGGCGCGGTAGCTCTCGACCGAATCGGCGACGAGGTACGGGGCGAGCTGGACCATGCGCGTCCGCGTGTACTCCCGCCGCTTCTCGTAGAGAAGAACCGTGAGCCCCTCCGTCGACTGGAGCAGAGCCGCGAGCATGAGCCCGACAGGTCCTGCGCCGACGACGTGCACGCGCGTGCAATCCACAAAGGGTGAATCTACTGAGGCTGGGTGAACGGGCGCCGGGACGGCGGTTGCGGTTCACTTCGGCCGTGATGCGAATCGGGGTTGTCGGCGCCGGGATCATCGGGCTCGCCGTGGCGCGCCGCCTCGCCGAGCTGCGCCCGGACGCCACCGTCACCGTGCTCGAGAAGGAGAGCGACATCGCGACGCATCAGACCGGGCGCAACAGCGGCGTCGTCCATGCCGGCATCTACTACGCGCCCGGCTCGCTCAAGGCCCGGCTCTGCCGCCTCGGTGTCGCGCAGCTCCACGCGTACTGCGCCGAGCGGAGGATCCCCTACGAGGAATGCGGCAAGCTCGTCGTGGCCGTCGACGGGTCCGAAGTCGGCCGCCTGCGGGAGCTCGAGCGGCGGGCAATCGAGAACGGCGTGCCGGGCATGCGGTGGCTCGAGGGAGACGAGCTGCGCGAGATCGAGCCCCATGCGGCCGGCGTCGCCGGGCTGCATTCGCCGACGACGGCGATCACCGACTACCGCGCCGTCGCGCGGGCGTTCCGCGACGACCTGGAGGCAGGCGGTGGCTCAGTCGTTCTCGGGGCGCAGGTGACCGCCATCGGCGTCGCCGCGGACACCGTTCGCGTGCGGGCGGGGGAGGAGCGGGAGTTCGACCGACTCGTCATCTGTGCAGGGGTCTACTCGGATCGCCTCGCCCGGCTCGCCGGCGACGAGGAGGAGCCCGTGATCGTTCCCTTCCGCGGCGAGTACCACCGGCTCGCAGCCGGCCGGGAGGACCTGGTCCGGGGCCTCCTCTATCCCGTCCCGGATCCCGCGTATCCGTTCCTCGGCGTGCATTTCACCCGCCGGGTGTCGGGCGGCGTCGACGTCGGCCCGAACGCCGTGCTGGCGCTCGCGCGGGAGGGATACCGCCGGCGCGACGTCCGCTTCGGCGACCTTGCGGCGACGCTCCGTTCGCCGGGGTTCCGCCGCCTCGCTCGGAGACACTGGCGGATGGGTGCCCGCGAGCTGCGCGGATCGCTCTCGAAGCGGTCGTTCGCGGCCGAGGCGCGCCGCTACGTCCCGATCCTCCGCACCGAGGACCTCGTACGGGCGCCGGCGGGGATCCGCGCGCAGGCGCTCGACCGTGATGGCTCTCTCGTCGACGACTTCAGGATCCGTCACGTCGGGCCGGTCACGGTTGTCCGCAACGCGCCGTCGCCGGGGGCGACGTCGAGCATGGCGATCGCCGATCACATTGCCGAAGAAGTGCTGCTGGCGACCTGAAGGTTGCGCGGGCGCTCACGCCGTCCGTTTCCACGGCGTGGTGAGGGGTACCGGGTTCGGGTGCCGATTGGCTACCTCATCACGGTCGCGGTCGTCGCGCTCGGCATGCTCCTCGCGCTGCGGCCCCTGTATCGCCCGGCGCCGCTCGGCACCGCGAGCTGGGCGCTCGGCTCGATCGTCAACGAGTCGCCTTTCGTCGCGTTCTACTGGGTCCTCGCGGCGACGCTGCTCGCGCTCGCACAGGGCGATCTCGGCACGCCCGTCGGATGGGTCGCCGTCGGCATAGCCTGCGTGACCTTCCTCGCGACGCCGGTCCTCGTCCGCCGAAGCCTCGCGGCGCGACCGGCGGTCGAGGAGGCGCTCGACGACGGCCTCGGGCACGGGTGGCGGGATGCGATCGATCCCACGCTTTCCGCCCGATTCCGGCGCAGCCTTCCCTGGGCGCGCATCCTCCTCGCGCCGATTCCCGTGCTGCATCGTGACGTAAAGAGGGCGCGGAACCTGTCCTACGGCGACGCCGGCCGCCGCAACAGGCTCGACGTCTATCACCATCCCGAGCGTCCCGCCGGCGCGCCGATCCTCGTCCACCTGCACGGCGGCGGCTTCCACATGGGCCGCAAGAGCCTCTACTCACGGGCGCTGCTCGTCGAGCTCGCGCGGCACGGTTGGGTGTGCATCAGCGCGAACTACCGGCTGCGGCCGCGGGCGGTCTTTCCCGACTACGTCGTCGACGCGAAGAAGGTGATCGCGTGGGCGCGCCGTCACGCCGAGGAGTACGGCGCCGACCCGTCTGTCGTCTTCGTCGCGGGGAGCTCGGCCGGCGCTCACATCGCGGCCACGGCTGCGCTGACACAGAACGACGGCGTCTTCCAGCCCGGGTTCGAGGAAGCCGACACCACGGTCGCCGGCGCGATCTGCCTGTTCGGCTACTACGGCCCGGTCGACCGCGGCCGGCAGCCGCTCCCCTCGTCGCCGTTCGACTACGTCCGGCCCGACGCGCCGCCCGTCTTCGTCGCGCACGGCGAGCTCGACGCGCTCGTCCCGGCCTCGCAGGCCCGGGCGCTGGCCGACCGGCTCCGCGAGGTCTCGACGAGCCCGGTTGTGTACGCCGAGCTTCCCGGCGGGCCTCACAACTTCGACCTGTTCCACTCGATCCGCTTCGAGATCCTGATCGACGGGATCGAGGCCTTCACCGCCTGGGTCCGGTCACAGGACGCGCCCCGGGCCTCTGAAGAGAGACGTGTCGAGCCACGGCGCGGGCGGCGCCCGATTCGTACGCTGGCGCCGCGTCGCGCCCATCCGCCACGGCGGTAGCGTCACTCCTGGATGTCCGCCGCAACCGGCCCTTCGTCGGCCTGGCGCGTGTTTCGCATGCGCAACTTCGGGCCGTACTTCGTCGGCAACGCGCTGTCCGCGAGCGGAGGCTGGTTCCAGAACCTCGCCTCGGCGATCTTCGTCTATCAGGAGACGCACTCCGCGCTCCTGCTCGGGGTGCTGAACGCGTTCCAGTTCGGGCCGGTGCTGCTCCTCTCGCCGTGGACGGGGCAGATCGCGGACGCCTTCGATCGCCGCCGGCTGCTGATCTGGACGCAGGCGATCGCCGCATGCGTCACCGTGACGCTGGCGGTGCTGGTCTGGCACGGCGAGGCGACGACGTGGCTCGTGATCGGCTTCGCGGGGGTGGTCGGCGTGGTCACCGCGGTCTCGAACCCGGCGCAGATGGCCCTCGTGGGCTCGCTCGTGCCGCGCGACTCGCTCACGCAGGCGGTCGCGCTGAATTCGATGACCTTCAACCTCGCCCGTGCGATCGGTCCCGCGGCGGCGGCGCTCGTGATCGCGGCCTTCGGAATCGCGCCCGCGTTTGCGATCAACGCCGTTTCGTACCTGGTGCTGGTCGCCGCGCTGCTCGTGATCACGCCGACGCCCGTACCCCGCGTGCGGGGCACCTCGTTCCGCGACAGCATCGCCATCGTGCGGGAGAAGCCGCGGCTCGCCGGGTACCTCGCCATCGTGATGGCGGTCGGGATCACCTCCGACCCGATCAACACCGAATCCCCCGCGATCGCCCACGTGTTCGGCTACCCGCCGGTGTGGGCGGGCGCCGTCGTCGGGTGCTTCGGGCTCGGCGCGGTGCTCGCGGCGATTCTCACCTCGGACCGGATCGGGGGCTCCGATCGCCACCTCGCCCGGAGCCTGCTTCTCTTCGGGAGCGGCATGGTGCTGATGGCGATCAGCCCGTGGTTCCCCCTCGCGCTCGCCTTCGTGATCGGCGCGGGGTTCGGATATCTGAGCGCGAACGCCACCGCGACCGCACGCCTACAGCTCGGTGTCGCCGAGGAGCAGCGCGGCCGGATCATGGCGCTCTGGTCGGTTGCGTTCCTCGGCGCGCGACCGTTCGCGAGCCTGGTCGACGGTGCGCTCGCGGAACGGTTCGGCGTCCGCCTCGCGGCCGCGGCACTCGCAACGCCCGTGCTCATCGCGGCGGGCATCCTGCTCCGCTCGCCTTCGAAGCGCGCCGAGCGTGATCCCGAGCCAGTGAGGGGTTGACGACAGAGGCCGCACCGATCGCGGGACCGCGGGCGCCGCCGCCCGGCTTCGCGACGACGACGAGGCGCCTCTGGATCTCGAAGGCGAGCTTCGTCCGAAGGCAGCGGCTGAGCGCGACCGGGCTCGGCGGCATTCAGACTTGTGCTGTGGCTGTCGAGCCTCTCGACTTCGAGGCCCTCATCGGGAGCTGGCGACGCGCCTTCGAGGCGGCACGGCGTGCGCTCGAGGCGTGCCGTCACGACCTGCCGGCGCCTGAGACCGCTGCCCGTAGTCACCGGCTGGCCGACGAGCGCGCCGCGACGGCGCGCGTGCTCGACTCCTTCGCGCGCGAGCGGCAGATGAAGCAGTTTCTCGTCCGGCTCGTGGCGACCTCGTGGGAGTCGAAGCGCCTGCTGGGCGTCCCGACGGATGCGGTCGCGTGCGTGTTCAATGTGGACGGCGTCCTCGTCCCGAGCGCAGCGATTCACGCCGAGGCGTGGAAGGCGACGTTCGACGAGCTCATCGTGCGACTCATCGAGCGGACGGGGGTGCCGTTTCCGACCTTCAGCATGGTCGTGGACTATCCCCGGCTGGTCCACGGTAGATCGCGGCTCGCGAGCGTCCACGAGTTCCTCGCCAGTCGCGGCATCACAATGCCGGACGGGAGCCCGGACGACGCTCCGGGCACGGAGACCACATACGGGATTGCGAACCGGAAGAACGAGGCGCTGCTCGAAGTCCTCGCCCATCACGGGGCGCACGCCTTCCAGGGTGCTCGCCTCTACCTCGAGCTCGTTCGCGACGCATCCATGCGATGCGCCGTGGTGTCTGGCTCGACCAACACCCGGATCTTGTGCGAACGCGCCCACCTCGGCGCCCTGATCGACGCGTATGTGGACGGGAACACTGCGCGCACCGAGCATCTACGCCGCAAGCCCGAGCCCGACATGCTCCTCGCCGCCTGCCGGCATCTCGGCGTCGACCCGGAGCGAACCGTGGTTTTCGAGACGACGGCCGAGGGGGTCGACGCCGGCCGAGCGGGAGGCTTCGAGATGGTCGTTGCGGTCCACCGCGAGCGGCCGCCGCCGCGCGGGCATCGTGCCGATCTCGTGGTCGCGGACCTCAGCGAGCTTCTCGAGCGCCAGCTCGGGCCGTGAGCGGCTGCGATCGGCCTCGAGAGGGGTGAGGGCCGCGCTGCGGCGCGGCCCTCACTGTCGGCGTCGTCGCCGGTTCGTGAGTCAGCGGCTCGACTCGTCGTAGTACGAGCCGAGGCGCGTGCGATATCCCTCGTCCTCGAGCATCGTGTCCTCGAACTCCGGGGCGTTCTTGATCTCGTCCTTCGAGCGGCCAACCATGACCTTCTCCGCATCGTGGTCGACGCTCTCGATCACGCCGGCCGGCAGCATCACCTTCTTGCCGAAGATCCACGGCCCGGTGTCGACGACGAGGCGGGATGCTCCGACCTCGTACGTCGCGTCGTCGACCTTGCCAATCGAGCCGTCGGTCGCCTCGACGCCGTACCCGACGACGTTCCGGGGCGCGACGGCGGGGTCGAGGATGTCCTCGCGATAGGTCCACATGTCAACGCTCGTGGACATGGATTCCTCCTTCGTTCGCTTGCGGGGTTCCCTTTCCCGGTACCCCGGCAGGCGACCCCCAAACCGCTAGCCTCGCACCCGTGAAGAGCGTGCTCAACGTCTCATCTGGCTCGTCCTGGCGGGCTTCTGGCTCGGTGCCGGCTACCTGCTCGCGGCGATCCTGCTCGCAATCACGATCATCGGCCTGCCGTTTGCGAAGCAGTCCCTGAAGCTGGCGCGGTATGCGCTCTGGCCCTTCGGGCGCGCTCTCGTGCGGAGCCCGGCGCGCCACGAGACGCTGAGCGTGGTCGGGAACGTCCTGTGGTTCGTGCTCGCAGGGTGGTGGCTGGCGCTGCTCCACGTGGCGAGCGGCATCGCGCTCTGCCTGACGATCATCGGCATCCCGCTCGGGATCGCCGACTTCAAGATGGCCGGGGCAGCGCTCGTCCCGTTCGGACGGACGATCGTGCGCGCCCGGGAGCTGAACGCGGGCATGGTCGCGGCCGACTCGACGATCGCCTTCCCGGACTGACCGGGTCGACCGCGGCCCTCAGCTCGTCGGGCGCTTGAAGATCAGGAGGTGCCCCCCGTGCTTGCGGCGCACGCGGTGGTTCCAGGAGATGTGCACGAGCTCCCAGCCGTCCTGGCCGAGCGCGTCGAGCCGGTCCTGGAGCTTTCGCATGTCGACCTGTTCCTTCCCAAAGCCCATGAAGCCGTGCTCGAGTAGCTCCGTGCGGTACTCCCACTCCGGCGCTGCGGGCTCGTGTGAGGCGTCCGTCTCCGGAACGGCTCTCGACGGCAGCAACGCCGTGACGAGCGCGTCGCTGTCACCATTTGTCGCTGTCGCCTGATGTGACGACGACGACGGGTCGATTGACTCGCTGGTACCCAAACGTCTCCCTTCCCCCCAAATGCCGGCGGGCATTCGGCTCCCGCACCAGACGATACGCGTTCGAGGCGGGGCTGTGTAGGCGCCGGGGCCTATCGTCTCCCTCGTGGCTGCGACGGTGCGGATCGGGACGTGCAGCTGGGCGGACCAGGGGCTCCTCGCGGCCTGGTACCCGCGCGGCGTCTCGACCGCGGAGAAGCGCCTGCGCTACTACGCCGAGCGGTTCGACGTGGTCGAAGTCGACTCGCCGTACTACGCGCTTCCCGACCCCGCGGTGACGGAGCGGTGGGCACGGCGGACACCCGACGCTTTCACGTTCCACGTCAAGGCGTCGGCGGCGATGACGTGGCACGAGGGCGAGCCGACCGACGCGGCGTTCGGCGAGTTCCGCGCAGCGCTCGAGCCGCTCGAGCTCTCGGGCAAGCTGCGCGGCGTCCTGCTCCAGTACCACCCGCGGTTCGTCAAGTCGGACGCGGCGAAGGCGGAGCTCGCGCGAGCGCCCGAGCGGCTCGCCCCGCTCGTCCCGCTCGTCGAGTTCCGGCATCGCTCGTGGATGGACGAGGACGAGCGCGCGGACACGCTCGCGTTCCTCGAGCGGCACGACCTTGCCTACGTGTCGCTCGACAGCCCGCGCACGCGGGCGTCCAACGTCTCGCCGCGGGTCGCCGCGGCGACGCATCGCGTCGCGTACGTCCGCTTCCACGGTCGGAACGCGAAGACGTGGAACATCCGCGGGGCGGAGAGCGCCGCCGAGCGGTTCGACTGGCTCTACACAGCGGAGGAGCTCGGCGAGTGGGTCGAGCCTCTCGTGCGGCTCGCCGACGAGGCGGAGGAGGTGTACGCGATGTTCAACAACAACCGCGACGACTTCGCGCCGCGCAGCGCGCAGATCCTGCGAGGGCTGCTCGACGAGTCCGGGGTGCCGGCCGCCGGCGGCGTCGAGCCGCCCCCGACCGAGCTGACGCTGTTCTGACCGCCCCCGGCCCCGGGGACTGGCACCGGCAGGTGCCTGTCCCCAGCGGCGCGGCGTGGGACGGAATCGTCACGGGGGCCAGGCACCTGCGGTGCCAGACCCCTGGGCTACAGTCGCCGGCATGCGCGTGCTCTCGGTCGTCCACGACCCGGCCGTCACCGGCGGCGGAGGGCTGTTCGAGAACGTCGTCGTCGAGCGCGGCGACCACCTCGACCGTTGGGTCGTCGCGGACGGCGACGCAGCACCCGGGGATCCGACCCGGTGGGACGCAGTGATGGTGTTCGGCGGCGCGATGCATCCCGATCAGGACGGCGAGCATCCATGGCTCCGCAGCGAGGTCTCCTTCATCCAGCAGGCGCTGGAGCAGGGCGTTCCGACGATCGGCGTCTGCCTCGGCGCGCAGCTGATCGCGCGCGCGGCGGGTGCGTGGGTCGGTCCCGCGGAGACCGGGGAGGTCGGCTGGTTCACGGTCGAGCTGAACGACGACGGCGAGGCGGACCGTGTGCTCGGCTCGATGCCGAGCCGGCTGGACGCTTTCCAGTGGCACTACTACACCTTCGAGCTTCCCGAGAACGCGGTCCAGCTCGCGGCCAGCGCTTCCGCGCGGCAGGCCTATCGTCTGGGCGAGCGAACGTGGGGAGTGCAGTTCCACCCCGAGGTCGATCGGAACATGCTCGACGTCTGGTTCGAGCACGGCGCGGCGGAGCTCCCGAAGCCGGTCGCCGAGATCGAGGCCGAGACCGACCGCTATCTCGAGACCTGGAACGCGCAGGGCCGCGCGCTCTGCAACGCCTTTCTCGACGAGGCGGGACGGCTCAGCCCGTAGGGTCGGTCTCCGCGGGCAGCTCCGCGTCGCGCGACCACTCGTGCCAGGAGCCGACGTAGTTCCGCGCCGCGTACCCGGCCGCGGCGAGCACCTGGACGGCGAGCGCCGAGCGGCTGCCGGAGTGGCAGTAGGCGATCACCTCGGCACCCGCCGGCACGCCGACGAGCTCCCGCACGGCTGCGTCGTCGCCGGCACCGAGCAGCAGGGTGACGTCGACGTTTCTCGCGCCGGGGATACGGCCGGGCCGCGGGTCGCACGGCGCGGTCAGCCGTCCTGCGAACTCCTCGGGACGACGGACGTCCAGCAGGACGAGACCGGGCTCGCCGAGCCTGCCCGCGAGCTCGTCGGCGGTGACGTCGGTCATGCGGCGAGCGACGCGACCGTCTCGACCTCGGCCGCGACCGACGGCCGCTCGGAGCAGCGGCCGAGCCAACCGGTCAGCGCCGGATACGCGTCGAGCGAGACGCCCATCAGGTCGCGCAGCCGGAGGAGCCACGGCAGGTACGCGGCGTCCGCGAGCCCGAACGACCGGCCGGTCAGGAATGGCATCGCGGCCAGCGTGTGGTCGAGATCGGTGAGCGCGTGGGCAAGCCGCTCGGCCGCTCCGGCCTCGCCGCGGCGGAGTGCGTAGTACGGGCCGCCGAGGTCGTCGAAGCGGAAGACGAAGAAGCGCGCGACCGCCCGCTCGCCCGGGTCGACGGGCATCAGTGCGGGCTCGGGGTATCGCTCGTCGAGGTACTCGTCGATGACCGAGGACTCGGACAACACCCAGCCGTCGTCCTCCAGCACCGGGACGCGGCCGTCGGGAGGGTTGTGCTCGAGGAGCCAGGACGGCCGGTTCGCGAGATCGATCGTCACCGTCTCGTACGGGACGCCCTTCTCCGCCAGGACGATGCGCGTCCGGGCGCAGTAGGGGCACCGCGGCGCGTCGTAGAGCGTCAGCACGAGATCGAGGCTACCGATCGAGACCGGCGTGGCCGTGCAGCGCGCCGTCGAGTCCGAGCGCGGCGGCGAGGCTCGCGAGTATCTCCCGTGCGGGCGGCAGGTCGGCGGGCGACGCCGCCGTCGGCGCTGCCTCGCGGACGCGCCGCGGCTCTGCTCCGGTCAGCCGGGAGAGGACGGTGGGATTCGCCGCCATCCCGATCACGTCGCCGGGGGCGAGCGGGCCGTAGAACTCGGGTACCGAGAGGTACTCGTCCACGATCCCGCCGCGGTCGAGCGCCACCATGCGCACCACCTCGTCCACCTCGAGCGAGAGCGCGATGACCACGGCGCCCATGCGCGAGGAGAGCTCGCGTGCGAACCGGACAAGCACCGTCGGATCCTCGTCGACGACCTCGTCGTAGACGGCCACCCAGCCGTTGCGCGGACCGACGACGGCCGACTCGTTCGACCCGACGCGCGGCGCGAAAGCCCGCACGGCGCGTTCCACGTCGCCGACGGCATCGGTCTGCACGTGGATCGACGCGAACGACTCGGCATGCCGGCCCGGAGCGAGCCGCTCGCGCAGCGAGGCCACCGGCGCGACGAGCACGACGACGTCCTCTCCGAAGCCCCAGCGGTGGTACACGGCGCGCGCGCCGGCGTTGGCCGCCTGCACCTCGAGGTCGAGGTGCTCGACGCCCTGCGCGGCG
>Ga0207691_10005913_pt1 | contig 11816 bp, 16 predicted proteins | sample KBSM13metaG_FD_184327 | JGI IMG/M metagenome (GOLD analysis project Ga0207691, IMG submission 184327) | Miscanthus rhizosphere microbial communities from Kellogg Biological Station, Michigan, USA - KBS M1-3 metaG (SPAdes) (version 2) | ecosystem: Host-associated > Plants > Roots > Rhizosphere >...
CGACGATCGAGTGGGAATAGGCAAGCGGGGACGCGGCTCTCGCCACGTCCCCGCGCGTCACTGTCGCTGCGTTACTTTGCGTTGAGGGCGTTCAACGTCGGGTCGTCGAGCGCGCCGGTCTGCGGCAGGTTGTGGTCGGCCTGGAACTTCGTGACTGCCGAGCGCGTCGCAGGCCCCATGCGGCCGTCGGCCGAGCCTGCGTTGTAGCCCTGGCTGTTCAGCGCGTTCTGGGCGTTTTGCACCGTCGAGTCGCTCGCCATGGTCGGCGAAGACGTGCGCGAGTCATTCGCATTCACGCGTCCGCGCGAGTCCGTGCCTTCGTGGCCGATCACGCCGCCCGCGACGCCGCCCACCACCGCGCCCACCGGGCCGCCGACAACCGCACCTGCGACCGCGCCGGTTCCGGCGCCGATCGCCGTCGCCTTTTCCTTGCCCGTCATCGGGCGGGCCTGCGTGTCGTTGTCCGCCGCGTACGACGCAGTCGACAACGCGAGGGCGACCGCAACAGCGCTCGCACAACGGATCATTTGGTTCGCCTTCATTCGAGGTCTCCTGAGTGTTGAAAAAGTGAAAGCGCATCGAGTCGATGGCCTGCACAGGAGAATGCGCGCATCGAGCGCTGCCGTATCCCGGCCTATCTGCGAAAATGGCGTCGGAAAATAATACATGGGCGCGTAGGCGAAGACGCTCGTGGCGATCGCGAAGCGTCGCGACGCTGGCGGCGTAGAATCGCCGACCAAACGCAAACCGCACGCCGAGAAAGGGCCCGCGATGAACACGGAACATGCTGCCGCCGCACCCACGCGCAGCCTTGCAAGGCTCGAGGCGCTGGCGATTCGCCAGGGACTGTCGATGGGTGTCCTCGCGTCGAGCAGCCCTGCGGATTTCGCGCTCGTGATGGCGGCGGCGGGATCGTCGTTCGGGCCGGCTGAAACGCTGTCCGAGCACCAAGTCAACGAGCGCATCAAGGCATTCCTCGAGGGTGCGGGTGCGATGCTCGCCGTGGACCACGTCGAGCTCCGCCGCTGGCTCGTCGACAACGGCGTGCTCGCTCGCGACGGCTTCGGCCGCGCGTATACGCGAGGTGCGCCGCGCGACGAGATCGCGCTTGCGATGAAGGAACTCGCAGGTGTCGACGTCGCGAAGACCGTTGCGGAGGCACGCGAGCGCGATGCGTTCCGCCGCGCCGAACGCAAGCGCGCGTGGCAAGCGTCGCAATGAGCGATACGGCGCGCCGGAATTTCGCGACGGGTACGCCGTGGGAGCCGATCGTCGGCTACTCGCGCGCGGTGCGCGTGGGCAACCACATCGCGGTGTCGGGCACGACCGCGACCGATGCGAGCGGCACCATCGTCGGGATCGGCGACGCGTACGCGCAGGCGCGACAGGTCGTCGCGAACATCGAAGCCGCGCTGGTGCGCGCGGGCGCGAGCCTGCGCGACGTCGTGCGAACCCGCATCTACGTGACCGACATCGCGCAATGGGAGGCGGTGGGGCGCGCGCACGGCGAGGCATTCCGCGACATCCGTCCCGCATGCACGATGGTCGAGGTCGCGAAGCTCATCTCGCCGGAAATCCTGGTCGAGATCGAAGCCGACGCGATCGTCGCTTCCTGATGGCCCAGCGGACCGCCGGCAATCTCGCTCCGCAGTCGGTGCACTACGCGCGGATCGGCCGCGCGGTCACGCTCGCTTTCGCCGCGATGATCGTGTGGCTCGCCATCGGCACTGTCTTCTACCACGGCATCGAAAACCTTGCCTGGATCGACGCGTTCCATCAGGCCGCGCTCCTGACAGCGGGGATGGGCCCGGTGAAGGAGATCAACACGGTGACGGGGAAGATCTTCGACAGCGTCTACGCGCTGATCAGCGGCTTCGTGATGCTGGGCGCCGCGGGCTATATCTTCGCTCCGTTCGCGCATCGCATGCTGCGCCGGTTCCACATCGAGGATGCCGATGCGAAGTGACGATGCGTGGATGGAGGAGGCTCTGGCGCTTGCGCGCGATGCCGCTTCGCGCGGCGAGGTGCCCGTCGGGGCGCTCGTGGTGCGCGACGACGTGGTGCTCGGGCGCGGCGGCAATGCGCCGATCTCGCACGCCGATCCTACCGCGCACGCGGAGATCGCCGCGTTGCGCGACGCGGCGCGCGCTGCGGGCAACTACCGGCTCCCGGGCTGCGATCTCTTCGTGACGCTCGAGCCTTGCGCGATGTGCGCAGGCGCCATCTTCCACGCGCGGATCGCGCGCGTCGTGTACGGGGCGCGCGACCCCAAGTCGGGAGCGTGCGGATCGGTCGTCGACCTCTTCGCCGAGCGTCGCATCAACCATCATGCAACGGCAACCGGCGGCGTGCGCGCCGACGAGTGCGGCCGGCTGTTGTCCGAATTCTTCGCTGCGCGCCGCGGCGCCCCGACGGCGTGAAGCGGCCCCGCGGCATCGGCTTCTACGCGCCGGCGGGTTTCGCCCTCGACCCGCCGGCCGTCGACCGCGCGCAGACGCGGCTCGTCGCGATGTGGGAGCGCGTCACGGTCGACCCGACGTGCCGCACGCGCTGGCAGAGGTTCGCCGCGAGCGACGACGAGCGCCTCGCCGCCGTGATGCGCATGGCGCACGATCCGCAGGTGGATCTCGCGATCACGTTGCGCGGGGGCTACGGCTGGACGCGGCTGCTGCCGCGCATCGACTTTCAGGCGATCGCTGCGGCTCGCAAGCAGTGGCTGGGCTACAGCGACTTCACGGCATTCCAGCTCGCAGCGCTCGCCCATGCGGGCATGGTGACGTTCGCGGGTCCGACGGTCAGCGATTTCGGTGCAGCGCAGCCTTCCGCATTCACGCTCGATCATTGCTTCGGGCTCCTCGACCAGCCGCGCTACGAGGTGGCGTGCGACCTCGACGGGCCCGACGTCGTGACGGCGGGAACGCTGTGGGGCGGCAACCTCGCGCTCGTCGCGCACCTCTGCGGCACGCCGCATTTTCCGTCGGTGGAAGGCGGCATCCTGTTCCTCGAGGACGTGGGCGAAACGCCCTACCGCATCGAGCGCATGATCTACCAGCTGCACCACGCCGGCGTGCTCGCGCGGCAACGGGCGATCCTGCTCGGTCGATTCACGGAGTACGTGCTGTCCCCCAACGACGGCGGATACGACATGGACACGGCCGTTGCGCATGTCCGGCAGTTGTGCGGCACGCCGGTGTTCACCGGCTTGCCGTTCGGCCACGTCCCCGACAAGCTCACGCTTCCCGTCGGCGGTCGCTGCGACCTCATGGTGCGCGACGGCCGCGGCACACTTGCGTTTTCCGCTTATGTCGATTGAATCCGCGCAGGGGTTCACCATCCGCGACGTCGCATGGGCGCAGGAAGCGCAGAAGCTTCGTGCGGTGCGCGTGGCGGTGTTCGTCGTCGAGCAGAACATTCCCGAAGAGCTCGAATGGGACGAGCACGACGAGGTGAGCGCGCACGCGCTCGCCGAGGATCGCGACGGCGTGCCGATCGGCTGCGGCCGACTCCTTCCCGACGGACACATCGGGCGGCTGGCCGTGCTGTCGGATTGGCGCGGGCAGGGCGTGGGGGCGAAGCTCTTGCTGCACCTCGTCGAGCTTGCGCGCCTGCGCGGCCACGCGCGGGTGCTGCTCAACGCACAGGAACACGCGATGCCGTTCTACGCGCGCTACGGATTCGCGCCGTCGGGCGCGCCTTTCATCGAAGCCGGGATTCCGCACCAGGAGATGGCACGGCTGCTCGCGCCGTGAGATCGAACTCCACGGCGACTTCGTGCGACGGCGCGCCATCGGGCGCGAACGTCCGCTCCACGAATCGCGCGTGCCCGCCGCGGTCGACCGCCAGCACGGTGGAGCAGCGCGTTCCGTAGCGATCGCTCACGATGAACGGCGACGACAGCAGGCGCTCCCATGCCAGCGGCACCCCGGTGGACGGAAGCTCGGCGTCGGTCGCCTGCGCGCGGTCGCCGAGCGCGTCGAACAACGGCTCGAAGCTCGTGGCGTCGCCGCGCAGCCACGATTGCAGGCGCTCCTGCGTGCGCGCCACCTTCGGCCACTGGACGTCGAGCAGCGCGTTGGACAATCCGTGCACGCCCCGCGTGACGCGCCGCGTTTGCCCGAACGGCCGCTCCCGAGGGCGAATCAGCCCCGAAGCGCGTAGCGCGGCGGGTAATTCAATTTCAGCATCACGGTTCGTCATCCAGAGGAAGCCGGCGGCGTCGCCGGCGAGCAGGTTGAAGCCGTTGTAGCGCGGAGCGTCGATCGCGGCCATCGCTTCGTCGATCGTGCGATCGGCATGCAGCGCGAGAAGCGGCAGCTCGCCGCGCGAGTTCGCGGCCGGGTCCTGGGCCTTGCCTTCGCGCACGTTGGTCACCAGCGCGAAGCGCCCGTCGCGGCGCACGCCGAGCCATGTGCCGCCCGCCATGAGATCGCGCCCCGCGAGCACGTCGCGAAACGCGCCTTCCCGTCCCCACGCCGCGGGCGCAGCGGAACGCGCGTGGTACTCGTCGCGATTGGCGGCGAGCACGAGCGCGATGCGCGGATGCGCATCGACCGCGATGGCGACGAGGCACATCGGCTACAGCTTGACGCGATTCGGCGTCGCGGGCGCCGGGATTTCGTAGGGCATCGCAAGCTCGACGATCGGTCGCCCGTCGGCAAGGCGAAGCGCGCCCGCGTCGCGCGCGGACAGGCTCACGACGGCGAGCAGCTCGCTGCCGCCGGCGGGCGCGCGCGCGGCATTCACGACCGTGCCCGCATTGTCGTCGCCCGCGACGATGCGCGAGGCGGGCGCCGGCGGATCGCCTTCGACGTGGAAGGCAAGCAGGCGCTCCTTGAGGCGGCCGAGATACTGCATGCGGGCAACGATCTCCTGCCCCGGGTAGCAGCCCTTGCGGAAGTTGACGGCCCCGATGAGATCGAGGTTCGCCGCCTGCGCGACGAACAGGTCCTGCGTGGCAAGCGTGATCTGCGGGACACCGGCGCGCACGCCAAGCCAATCCCAGAACGCCGTTTCCGCGTCGTCGCCTTCGATCGCGACCGGGTTTTCGCCATCGACGAGAAAGCGTCCATCAGGGAGTCCCACCACGTCCGTGCCTTGCGCCACGACGCCGTGACCAGGAGCAGGAACGTGGTCGAGCGCGGCGCCGATTCCGGCAGCGGCGTCGGGTCCGACGACGCCGGCAATGATTCGTTGCTCACGCAGGCCGATCGTCAGCCTGGCGCGCAGGACGAACATCGACAGGCGCTTTCGAAGCGGCTCGGCGAGCTCCGTCGGCACGTGGGCGATGAACTCGGCGTCCTCCCGCCGCCACAGGAGCGGGGTGGCGAGCAATCGTCCCTTGGCCGAGTTGTAGCTCGTCCAGCCCGCTTCACCGACCGCCATTCCCTGCACGTCGGTGGACAGCTGGTTGTGAAGAAACGATGCCGAGTCGGGCCCCGCGAAGCGAAGGCTCGAAAGGCCGGGTTTGCGGACGATCAGTGGGCGTGGAGGGCTCATGCGCGATACATGGGCCCGGCATGGCCCGCCTCCAAGGGAGGGCTCGGCCGGGGGTGCGAACCGTGCTAGAATAGCAAGTTAGCCCGACGCGCCTTGTTTTTTCGACTTTTTGGCGGCCCGGGCCATTCGCGCACCCGCGACTTCGAAAGGGTGCCCGGCCTCGATGCAGGGCGGGCGATCCGCGGGTGTCAGACCCAACCCTCGATAGGAAAAGATCCACATGTCGGTCACGATGCGTCAAATGCTGGAAGCCGGTGTCCATTTCGGCCACCAGACCCGTTACTGGAACCCGAAGATGGCGGACTTCATCTTCGGCCAGCGCAACAAGATTCACATCGTCAACCTCGAAAAGACGATGCAGATGTACCAGGATGCCATGAAGTACGTGCGGCAGCTGGCAAGCAATCGCGGCACCATCCTCTTCGTCGGCACCAAGCGCCAGGCGCGCGACATCGTCGCCGAGGAAGCGCAGCGCGCCGGCATGCCCTTCGTCGATCACCGCTGGCTCGGCGGAATGCTCACCAACTTCAAGACGGTGAAGGCGTCGATCAAGCGCCTGAAGGACCTCGAGCAGATGGCCACCGACGGCACGTTCGAGCGCATGAGCAAGCGCGAGGCCCTCTCGCAGCAGCGCGAGCTCGACAAGCTCGTGAAGAGCCTGGGCGGCATTAAGGACATGACGGGGCTGCCGGACGCGATGTTCGTCGTCGACGTCGGCTATCACAAGATCGCGGTCACCGAGGCGAAGAAGCTCGGCATCCCGATCATCGGCGTGGTGGACACCAACCATTCGCCGGACGGCATCTCGTACGTGATCCCGGGCAACGACGACAGCAGCCGCGCGATCCGCCTGTACGCGCGCGGCGTCGCCGACGCGGTGCTCGAAGGCAAGAGCACGGTCGTCCAGGAGATCGTCTCCGCCGGCGACGAGTTCGTGGAAGTCCAGGAAGAAGCGCAAGCCTGAACAATTTCGTGAGGGGCCGGACGGTCCCTCGGCAACAGGACGAGGTCGCAAGATGGCGGAAATCTCCGCAAGCATGGTGATGGACCTGCGCCAGCGCACGGGTCTTGGAATGATGGAATGCAAGAAGGCGCTCGCCGAATCCGAAGGCGACATGACGAAGGCCGAGGATCTCCTGCGCATCAAGTCGGGCGCCAAGGCCTCCAAGGCGGCGGGCCGCGTGGCGGCCGAAGGCGTGATTGGACTGTGGGTCGCGCCGGACGCAAAGCTCGGTGCGATGGTCGAGGTCAACTGCGAGACCGACTTCGTTGCCCGCAACGACGACTTCAAGGCCTTCGCGCAGGAAATCGCGCAGATTGTCGCTCGCGACAATCCCGCCGACGCCGAAGCGATCGGCGCGGCCAGGCTCTCGTCGGGTGAAGCGGTGGAAGCGCGCCGCGTGGCGCTGGTGCAGAAGATCGGCGAGAACATGTCGATCCGCCGCTTCGTGCGCGCGGTTGCCAAGGGAACGCTCGCATCGTACGTCCACGGCGTGAAGATCGGCGTGCTGGTCGACGTGACGGGCGACGCTGCCGTCGGCAAGGATGTCGCGATGCACGTGGCGGCCGGCGCCGCTCCGGGCGCCATCAAGCCCATCGCCGTGTCGCGCAACGAGGTTCCCGCCGAGCTCATCGAGAAGGAGCGCGCGATCTTCACCGCGCAGGCCGCCGAAAGCGGCAAGCCGGCGGAGATCGTCGCGAAGATGGTCGAGGGCCGCGTGAACAAGTACCTGTCCGAAGTCACGCTGCTCGGCCAGCCGTTCGTCAAGAATCCGGACGAGACGGTCGAGAAGTACCTCAAGGGCAAGGGCGTCGCGGTGAACAGCTTCACGCTGTTCGTCGTTGGCGAGGGCATCGAGAAGAAAAAGGACGACTTCGCCGCGGAAGTCGCGGCCATGGCGAAAGCGTAGGGGAGTCGCCATGACCTCGACGCCGCTCGCTTCCGTCGCCTCTGCGGTCAAGCCGGCGAGCGAGCCGGCGTACGGGCGCATCCTCGTCAAGCTGTCCGGCGAGGCGCTCATGGGTGAATCGCAGTACGGCATCGAGCGCGAGACGATCGACAGGATCGTCGCCGAGATCGGCGACGTCCTGCGCGCCGGCGTGCAGATCGCCATCGTCATCGGCGGCGGCAACATCTTCCGCGGCGTGGCGCCCGGCGCCGCCGGCATGGACCGCGCGACCGCCGACTACATGGGCATGCTCGCAACGCTCATGAATGCGCTCGCGCTGCAGGATGCGCTTCGCCGTGCCGGCGTCGAGTCGCGCGTGCAGTCGGCGCTGCGCATCGACCAGGTCGCCGAGCCGTACATACGCGGGCGCGCGCTGCGCCATCTCGAGGAAGGCAAGGTCGTCATCTTCGCCGCCGGCACCGGCAACCCGTTCTTCACGACCGACACCGCCGCCGCGTTGCGCGGGCGCGAGATGGGTGTCGACATCGTGCTGAAGGCGACCAAGGTCGACGGCGTCTACACGGCGGATCCGATGCAGGACCCGACCGCCCGGCGCTACCTCACGCTCACGTTCGACGAGGCCATCGTCAAGAACCTGAAGGTGATGGACGCCACGGCGCTTGCGCTGTGCCGCGACCAGAACATGCTGCTCAAGGTGTTCTCGATCTTCGTACCCGGCGCGCTCTCCCGCGTCGTGATGGGCGGCGACGAGGGCACGCTCGTCCACTGCTAGGTTTGGGGGTCCTGCATGATCAACGACGTCAAGAACACCGCGGAACAGAAGATGGGCAAGTCCATCGAGGCGCTCAAGCACGACTTCGCCAAGATCCGCACCGGCCGCGCGCATGCCGGCCTGCTCGACCACATCCACGTGGATTACTACGGATCGTCGACGCCGCTGAGCCAGGTCGCCAGCGTGACGCTCGCCGACGCGCGCACGATCGGCGTGCAGCCCTTCGAGAAGAAGATGATTCCCGTCGTGGAGAAGGCGATCCGCGAGAGCGACCTCGGCGTCAATCCCGCGACGTCCGGCGACATGATCCGCATTCCGATGCCGGCGATGACGGAAGAGCGCCGCAAGGAGCTCACGAAGGTCGTGCACAAGGAAGCGGAAGCCGCGCGCATCGCGGTGCGCAACATCCGCCGCGACGCCAACGAGCACCTGAAGAAGCTGCTCAAGGACAAGCAGGTGTCCGAAGACGACGAGCGTCACGCGCTCGTGGACCTCCAGAAGCTCACCGACCGCTTCATCGCCGAGATCGACAAGCTCATGGCGCAGAAGGAAGCGGACCTCATGGCTATCTGATGCCCAAGGCCTACGTCAGCTCCACGCACGGCATCCCCGACTCGGGCAGCGTGCCGCGTCACGTCGCGATCATCATGGACGGCAACGGCCGCTGGGCGAAGCAGCGCCTGATGCCGCGCGTCGCCGGGCATCGCAAGGGCGTCGAATCGGTGCGTGCGACGGTGCGCGCATCGATCCAGCGCGGTGTCGAGTACCTCACGCTGTTCGCCTTCTCGAGCGAGAACTGGCGCAGGCCGCAGGACGAGGTGTCGATACTGATGGACCTGTTCCTGCGTGCGCTGGAGCAGGAGGTCGCGAAGATGCACGACAACGAGATCCGCTTCAAGGTCGTGGGCGATCTCACCCGCTTTCCCGCGCGCATTCGCGAGCTCATCGCCGCTGGTGAATCGCTGACGGCACGCAACACGAAGCTCACGCTGACGATCGCCGCCAACTACGGCGGGCGCCAGGACATCGCGCAGGCGGCGCAGCGTTATTTCGCCGACCACCCCGACCGCGTCGCCGGTGCGGCGCTTCCGCCGCACGCGTTCGATCCGTACCTCGCCATGAGCTACGCGCCGGAGCCCGATCTCTTCATCCGCACGGGCGGCGAGCAGCGCATCAGCAATTTCCTTCTCTGGCAGCTCGCCTACACCGAGCTGTACTTCACCGATCTGCTCTGGCCCGACTTCGATGCGGCTGCGTTCGACGCCGCGATCGAGTCCTACCGAAGCCGCGAGCGCCGTTTCGGCCGCACGAGCGAGCAGGTACAGTCGGCGCAGCGTGCGTAGGCCTTGAACGGGCCCTGAAGTGCTCGCGACGCGCATCCTGACGGCGGTGGTGCTGATTCCCGCCGTGCTGGCGGCCCTCTTCCTGCTGCCGCCCTTTGGCTGGGGCTGCGTCACGCTCGCGGTGATCGCGCTGGGCAGCATGGAGTGGGGACGCCTCGTCGGATTGTCGTCGCTTGCGCGAAACCTCTTCCTGGCGGCGATCGTGGTGATCGGCGTGGCGTTGCTCAACGCTCCGTCCGCGCAGTTTGCGCACGGCTGGCCGCAGCCCATCGTGATCGCCGTGTGCGGGCTTGCGTCGATCTTCTGGATCCTCGTCGCGCCGCCGTGGGTCGTCCGTCGTTGGCCCACGCAGCGCGCAGCGGTCATGGCAGTCGTCGGGCTCGTCGTGCTGCTCGGCGCGTGGATGGCGCTCGTGCAGATGCAGGCGCGCTCGCCGTGGCTCGTGCTCGCCGCGATGGCGATCGTGTGGATCGCCGACACGGCGGCGTACTTCGCCGGCCGCGCGTTCGGCAAGCGCAAGCTCGCGCCCGCAGTCAGTCCGGGCAAATCGTGGGAAGGCGTGTACGGCGCGTGGGTCGCCGTCGCCATCTATGCGTGGGTGCTGTCGCGCTTTGCAGCGGACGCCGGGTTTCGCTTCGACGTCACGCCGCTCGCCATCGCGATGTGGATGCTCTTCGCGGTCGCGCTCGCGTTCGTCTCCGTCATCGGCGACCTCTTCGAGTCGCTGATGAAGCGGCAAGCCGGCGTCAAGGACAGCGGTGCGCTGCTGCCGGGACACGGCGGCGTTCTCGACCGCACGGATGCGCTGCTGGCGGCAATGCCGATTGCGGCAGTCGCCGCGGAGTGGTGCCTGCGCCGATGAACCGGATCACGCTCCTCGGCGCCACCGGCTCGATCGGCGATTCGACGCTGGACGTGATCGCGCGCCATCCGGATCGCTTCGAAGTCGTGGCGCTCGCCGCCAACTCGAATGCAACGAAGCTCCGCGAGCTGTGCCACCGCTTCCGGCCGCGCTACGCCGCACTCTGCGACGAGCGCGCTGCGGACGAGCTGCGCAAGGCGTTGCGCGCCGACGCGATCGCCACCGAAGTGCTCGGCGGCGTCGATGCGCTGGTGATGGTGGCGTCGCTGCCGGAAGCGGACACCGTGCTGGCCGCGATCGTCGGCGCCGCGGGCCTCGCACCGACGCTCGCAGCAGCGCGCGCGGGCAAGCGCATCCTCCTTGCCAACAAGGAAGCGCTCGTGATGGGCGGCCCGCTCTTCATGGACGCGGTGGTGCAGGGCGGCGCCACGCTGCTGCCGATCGACAGCGAGCACAACGCGATCTTCCAGTGCCTGCCAGCTCACTACGGGCGCGATCCGGCGCGTGCGGGCGTGCGGCGCATCCTGCTCACCGCGTCCGGCGGGCCGTTCCGCACGCGGCCGCTCGCAGCCCTTGCGGACGTCACGCCCGACGAAGCCTGCGCCCATCCCAACTGGTCGATGGGCCGCAAGATCTCGGTCGACTCCGCGACGATGATGAACAAGGGCCTCGAGGTGATCGAGGCGCACTACCTGTTCGGCGCGTCGCCCGAATCGATCGAGGTCGTCGTGCATCCGCAGAGCGTGATCCATTCGCTCGTCGAGTACGTCGACGGCTCGGTGCTCGCGCAGCTTTCGCATCCCGACATGCGCACGCCGATCGCGCATGCGCTTGCATATCCTGCGCGCATCGACGCCGGCGTGCCGACGCTCGATCTCGCGCGTCTTTCTGCGCTGGCCTTCGAGCCGCCCGACTTCCAGCGCTTCGCGTGCCTGCGCCTCGCCTACGACGCGCTGCGCGAGGGCGGCACCGCGCCGGCGGCGCTGAATGCCGCGAACGAGGCTGCCGTCGCCGCGTTTCTCGCGGGCCGCATCACCTTCACCGACATCGCGGCGGCGTGCGAAGCGGCGATGTCGCGAACGCCGACGCGCGCGCTCGTCACCCTCGACGATGCGCGCGAGGCGGATGCGCAGGCCCGCTCGCATGCCGAGGCTTGGCTCGCCGCGCGCCCGGTTCGGGGTACAGTACCGGCATGATCGAGATTGGCTACAAGGTCGTCGGGTTCCTCGTCACCCTCGGCGTGCTGGTCGTGTTCCACGAGCTCGGCCATTACCTGGTCGCGCGGTGGTGCGGCGTGAAGGTGCTCCGCTTCTCCGTCGGGTTCGGACGTGTCGTCGCTGCACGACGCGTTGGCCGCGACGGGACGGAGTGGGCGCTGTCCGCAATTCCGCTCGGCGGCTACGTGAAGATGGCCGACGAGCGGGAAGGCGAGG
>Ga0207691_10005914_pt1 | contig 11815 bp, 10 predicted proteins | sample KBSM13metaG_FD_184327 | JGI IMG/M metagenome (GOLD analysis project Ga0207691, IMG submission 184327) | Miscanthus rhizosphere microbial communities from Kellogg Biological Station, Michigan, USA - KBS M1-3 metaG (SPAdes) (version 2) | ecosystem: Host-associated > Plants > Roots > Rhizosphere >...
TGAAGCCGCAGCAAGAACGCCAGTTCCCAGCAAAGCAATGCTGCTCGGCTCGGGCGTTTGAGCGACGGTCCGCGGGGTCTGGTCTGCCATGACGGTAAGGTCAAGGTTTCCACCAATGGTCGTTGTCCGGCCGCCACTCAGGTTCGCAGCCGAGAACGTGAAGTCGGGAATGTGCGCCAGCAGCGAGGAGCCATCGGCGAAGTTAATCGTCGTATCATCCCACGTAATAGTGCCGTCCGCATTGCTGGTGTGGCCGGTGATCGTGCCACTCCCGCTCAACGAACCTTTGCCTCGCCGGAAGAGGCCGTCCGGGCGCTGAACGACGCCGTGAAGGCCGGGCGGCTCGACGACGTGGTCGCGATCTTCGGCGCCGAGGGGAAGGAGCTCGTGGATTCGTCCGACGCCGCGACGGCGCGCCAGAACCGCGAGATCTTCGTCGCCGCGGTCGCCGAGCGGTGGCGGCTCGAGGAGCAGGGGGCAGACACCCGCGTCCTCGTCATCGGCAACGAGGACTGGCCGTTCCCGGTGCCGCTGATCAAGGACGGCAACGCCTGGCGGTTCGACACCGCCGCGGGCAAGGAAGAAGTGGTGTCGCGCCGCGTCGGGCGCAACGAGCTGGCGGCGATCCGGATCTGCGGCGCCTACGTGAACGCGCAGCACCTGTATGCCGCGCGCGCGCACGACGGCAAGCCGGCGGGGCTCTTCGCGCAGAGCTTCCGGAGCGATCGCGGCCGCCAGAACGGCCTCTACTGGCCGGCCGCGCGCGGCGAGAAACCGAGCCCGCTCGGCGATCTCGTGGCGCAGGCCGCGGAGGAAGGGACGCCCGTCGGCCAGGGCAAGGAGCCCGCGCCCTTCCACGGGTACTTCTTCAAGATCGTCACCCGGCAGGGGGCGGCCGCGCCTGGCGGCGCGCGCGACTACATCGCCAACGGCGGGATGTCGGGCGGGTTCGCGCTCGTGGCGTGGCCGGCGCAGTACGACGTCACCGGCGTGATGACCTTCGTCGTCAACCAGGACGGCAGCGTCCGTCAAAAGGACCTCGGGCCCGACACGGCGAGCGCGGCGCGTGCCCTCGGCGACTACAACCCCGACGACACCTGGTCGGCTGCCGCGGGCGCATCCCGCCAGTAAAGGAACACGAGATGTCGAGAAAAGGCGACGACGCCGGCGCCGAGCGGGCGCGACTGGCCGCAGCCGCGGATGCGCGCACGCCGTGGCGCCGCTGGGGCCCGTACCTGAGCGAGCGGCAGTGGGGCACGGTGCGCGAAGACTACAGCGCGTCGGGCGACGCGTGGAATTACTTCAGCCACGACCACGCGCGCTCGCGCGCCTATCGCTGGGGCGAGGACGGTCTCGCCGGCATCTCCGACGACCGCCAGCGTCTCTGCTTCGCCATCGCGCTGTGGAACGGCAACGATCCGATCGTCAAGGAGCGGCTGTTCGGTCTCACCAACAGCGAAGGCAATCACGGCGAGGACGTCAAGGAGTACTACTTCTATCTCGACTCGACGCCGACGCACTCGTACATGAAGTACCTGTACAAGTACCCGCAGAAGGCCTATCCCTACGACCACATCGTCAAGACCAACCGCGAGCGCAGCCGGCTCGACCCCGAGTACGAGCTCCTCGATACCGGCGTCTTCGACGGCAACCGCTACTTCGACGTGTTCGTCGAGTACGCGAAGGCGTCTCCCGAAGACATCCTGATCAGGATCACGGTGGCCAATCGCGGCCCCGAGCCGGCCACGCTGCACGTGTTGCCGACACTCTGGTTCCGCAATACCTGGTCGTGGTCGGGCGACGGCTCGACGGCGCGACCGCAGCTGTCGCAGCTCGAAGACGGACGGACAATCGTGGCCTCGCATCCCGAGCTGGGCGACCGCTTCTTCCAGGCCGACGGACCGGCCGCGCTGCACTTCACCGAGAACGAGACCAACCGCGAACGGTTCGACGTCGGCAGCAACCGAACGCCCTACGTCAAGGACGCGTTCCACCGCCTCCTCGTCGACGGCCGCACCGACGCGGTGAATCCCGCCAGGACCGGGACGAAGGCGGCGGCACACTACACGCTGACGGTGCCGGGCGGCGCGTCGGAGGTGCTGCGTCTGCGTCTCTCGAACGCGAAGGCCCGGCACGACGCTGCCGGATTCGACGCCATCGTGCAGGCGCGGCAGCAGGAAGCCGACGCGTTCTACGCCTCCGTGATTCCGCGATCGCTCGATGGCGACGCCGCCAACGTGATGCGCCAGGCGCTGGCCGGCATGCTGTGGACCAAGCAGTTCTACAACTACGACGTCGATCGCTGGCTGTCCGAGCGGGGGGCGGATCCGTTCAATCCGAAACGCACGCCGGCGCCGCGCAACGGCCAGTGGCACCACATGCACAACGCCGACATCATCTCGATGCCGGACAAGTGGGAATACCCGTGGTACGCGGCATGGGACCTCGCCTTCCACGTGCTGCCGCTGACCCTGGTCGATCCCGATTTCGGCAAGCAGCAGCTCGACCTGATGCTGCGGGAGCGCTACCTGCACCCGAGCGGACAGATTCCCGCCTACGAGTGGAACTTCGGCGACGTCAACCCGCCGGTGCATGCCTGGGCGACGATCTTCACCTACCGTCTGGAGAAAGCGGGGCGAGGCAAGGGAGACCTGCTCTGGCTCGAGCGGTCCTTCCACAAGCTGCTGCTCAACTTCACCTGGTGGGTGAACCGCAAGGATCGCAGCGGCAACAACGTCTTCGAAGGCGGCTTCCTCGGCCTCGACAACATCGGCGTGTTCGATCGCAGCTCACCGCTGCCGACCGGCGGCCATCTCGAACAGGCCGACGGCACCGCGTGGATGGCGCTCTTCTGCCAGAACATGCTCGAGATCGCGGCGGAGCTGGCCAAGCACAATCCGGCCTACGTCGACATGAGCCTGAAATTCATCGAGCACTATCTCTGGATCGCGCTGTCGCTGGTCCACGGCGGCGGCGAGGTCGGGATGTGGGACGAAGAGGATGGCTTCTTCTACGACGTGCTGCGGCTGCCCGACGGCCGCGCCACGCGGCTGAAGGTGCGATCGCTCGTCGGCCTGCTGCCGCTGTGCGCGGCCACGGCGTTCGAGGGGGAGGACCTGGCGCGCTACGAGGAGCTGATGCCCCGCCTGCGAGGCTTCCTCGAGGCCCGTCCCGAGCTGCGGCAGTTCATCCACGACCCGGTCGCGCGTGGCCACGAGGGACGCCTGCTGGCGTCCGTCCTCAGCGAATCGAAGCTGCGACGCGTGCTGCAGGTGATGCTCGACGAGCGGGAGTTCCTGAGCCCGTACGGCATCCGTTCCATCTCACGCCATCACGACCAGCATCCCTACGTCTTCCACACCGGCGGCCAGGAATATCGAGTCAGCTATCTGCCGGCGGAGTCCGACAGCGGGATGTTCGGCGGCAACTCGAACTGGCGCGGCCCGATCTGGATGCCGGTCAACGCGCTGATCGTGCGCGCGCTGTTGCAGTACTACATGTACTTCGGCGATCGCTTCACCATCGAATGTCCGACGGGGTCGGGTCGTCAGATGACGCTCTACCAGGTGGCGGAGGAGATCACGCGGCGGCTCTCGAGCATCTTCCTGCGCGACGAACACGGCCGGCGCCCGGTGCACGGCGCCGCCGCGAAGTTCCAGGAGGATCCCGCCTGGCGCGATCTCGTGCTCTTCTACGAGTACTTCCACGGCGACAACGGCGCCGGCGTGGGTGCGAGCCATCAGACGGGGTGGACCGGCGTGGTCGCGCGGCTGATGCACCTGTTCTCGACGGTCACGCCGGCCGAGGCGCTCGCGGGGCGCAGCGTGGCGGCCGCGCCCGACGCCGGCGCGCCCGCCGTACTGGAGGCCCTGTGAGAAAGACTCTGGCCGCGCTCGCCTGCCTGGCCGCGCTGGTCGTCGTGCTCGACGCCAAGATCAAGATCAAGGCCGAGCCCGATCCGGCATTCGACTTCGCGACGGTGAAGACATGGGCGTGGGATGCCGACGGCGACGTCATCATGGCGCGCACGCCGAGCGACGATCCGGCGGCGCTGAAGGCGCGCATCGATCCGCTGATCCGCAAGCACGTCTCCGCCGAGATGGTGAAGAAAGGGCTGGCGCAGGCGACGGGCACGCCCGACGTCCACCTGCACTACTACGTGCTGGTCACCGTCAACTCGACCGGGCAGAGCATGGGCCAGTTCCTGCCCGCGGTTCCCTACTGGGGCCTGCCCCCGTTCGCCCCCGCGACCCAGTCGCTGAGCATCGTCACCAAGGGTTCGCTCGTGCTCGACGCGATGCTGCCGGGCGCGGTCGGCGAGCGCCGCGTGGTGTGGCGCGGCATCGCCGAGAGCACCGTCGCCGAAGGGGCCACCGACGCCCAGCGCGAGACGCGCATCCGCGAGGCCTCAGAAGGCCTGGTGCAGCGTTTCCCCCTCAAGAAGAAGAAGTGAGTGGACAGCCTGGCGGTGTTCAGGCTTCGCTCCCGGGCTTCGTGTCTTTCTGAACAGGATACTTACATGAGATCTCGCGACTGGAAACGCCTGCTCTGGGCCGTGACGCTGACCGGCACGATCGCCGCCGTCGCGGTCGCGGCGCGACAGGAGCCGGCGCCCGCGCCCCAGGAGATCGGCACGCTCGACAAGGCGAAGGCCGACAAGGCGTTTCCGGCCAAGCCGCTCTTTTCACCCTACGCGGGGCGCACGTATCCGACCCGTCCGTACTTCGGCGATACGCATCTGCACACAGCCGCCTCCTTCGACGCCGGCGTGTTCGGCGCCCGCATCAGCCCGCGCGACGCGTATCGGTTCGCGCGCGGCGAAGAGATCATGGCCTCGAGCGGGCAGCCGGCGAGACTGTCGCGGCCGCTCGACTTCCTCGTCGTGGCCGATCACTCCGACAACATGGGCTTCTTTCCCGACTTCTACGCCGGCAAGCCCGAGCTCCTCGCCGACCCGCAGGGGCGCAAGTGGTACGACATGATCCAGCAGGGCAAGGGAGGCCAGGCCGCGATCGAGATCATCACCGCCTTCTCGCAGGGCACGCTGCCGTCCGCCCTCGTCTACTCGCCCGGGACCCGCCCGTTCAGGAACGCGTGGCAGGACACGATCGCCGCGGCGGAACAGTACAACGATCCGGGCCACTTCACGGCCTTCATCGGCTACGAATGGACCTCGAACACCGGCGGCAACAACCTGCATCGCAACGTGATTTTCCGCGACAACGGCGATCGCGCCTCGCAGGTCGAGCCGTACACGACGATGAAGCCGCTCGGCAGCGACAACCCGGTGGACCTCTGGGCGTGGATGGCGGCCTACGAGAAGAACACCGGCGGCAGCGTGCTCGCCATTCCGCACAACGGCAACTTGAGCAACGGCCGCATGTTCCCGATGGTCGAGGCGTTCGGCAAGCCGCTCGATCGCGTCTACGCCGAGACCCGCGCGAAGTGGGAACGGCTCTACGAGACGACGCAGACGAAGGGCACCGGCGAGGCGCACCCGTCGCTGTCGCCGAATGACGAGTTCGCCGACTTCGAGATCTGGGACAAGGGGAACCTCGATCTCACGGTCGCGAAGGACAAGGCGATGCTGCAATACGAGTACACGCGAGCCGGCCTCAAGAACGGCCTCAAGCTCGAGCAGACGCTCGGCGTCAACCCGTACAAGTTCGGTCTCGTCGGCAGCAGCGACGCGCACACCGGCCTCGCCGCGATGGAGGAGGAGAACTTCTTCGGCAAGACGACGCCGCAGGAGCCGAGCCCCGAGCGGATCCGCAACACGTTCATCAACAGTGCCAAGACGGGCCTCAAGATCATGGACTGGGAGGTCAGCGCGTCGGGCTGGGCCGCGGTGTGGGCGAACGACAACACGCGCGAGGCGCTGTGGGACGCCATGGAGCGGCGCGAAACCTACGCCACCACCGGCACCCGCATGATCGTCCGCTTCTTCGGCGGCTGGGGGTTCGTGGACACCGACTGCCTGACGCGCAATCCGGCGGCGATCGGCTACGAGAAGGGGGTGCCGATGGGCGGCGACCTGGCCAGGGCCTCCGCCGGCCAGTCGGCGTCGTTCCTGGTGGCCGCGCTCCGCGATCCCATCGGCGCGAACCTCGATCGCATCCAGATCGTGAAAGGCTGGCTCAACGCGAAGGGCGAGCTCGAGGAGAAGGTCTACGACGTCGCCTGGAGCGGCGACCGCAAGCCCGGGCCGAACGGCAAGCTGCCGGCGGTCGGCGACACCGTTGACGTCGCCAACGCGACGTGGACCAATACGATTGGTGCGCCCGAGCTGATCGCCGTGTGGAAGGATCCGGCGTTCAATGCCGCGGAGCGTGCGTTCTATTACGCGCGGGTCATCGAAATCCCGACGCCGCGCTGGACCGCCTATGACGCGAAGCGGTTCGGCACGACACCGCTGCCCGGCACCAAGATGACGATCACGGAGCGGGCCTACACCTCGCCCATCTGGTACACGCCGGGGCGCTGACGATCGTGCCCGGCGATTCGCCGTCCGTCCGCGACCGCTGGTGGCGCGAGCCGCTGGTGCATTTCGTGGTGCTCGGCGTGGTCCTGTTCGCGCTCTTCAACTGGCGCGGCGCGGGCGGCGGCTCCCCCCGCATCGTCATCACGCCCGGACAGGTCGACGCGCTCGCGGCCGCGTTCACGCGCACGTGGCAGCGGCCGCCGACCGACGTGGAGCTGAAGATTCAGATCGACGAATACGTCCGCGAGGAGATGGCGACGCGCGAGGCGATGGCGATCGGCCTCGACCGCGACGACACCGTCATCCGGCGGCGGCTTCGCCAGAAGCTGGAGTTCCTGGCAGAGGACTCGCTCGAAGCGGCGCCGCCAACCGTCGCCGAGCTGCAGGCGTGGCTCGATACGCACCAGGACGCGTTCCGCGGCGAGCCGGAGGTCGCGTTCCGGCAGGTCTACCTCAATCCACAGGTGCGCAAGGCGTCGCTCGAGGCGGACGCACGGCAACTGACCGATCGGCTGTCGCGCGGGGCCGCGGACGCGTCGATCGAGGCGCTGGGCGATTCCGTGATGCTGCCGCGCGACGTCGCGCGGACCGCCAGGAGCGAAGTGGCGCGCCAGTTCGGCGACGCGTTCGCGGACGCCGTGCTCGCCGTCCCCCCCGGCCGCTGGAGCGGGCCGATCCGCTCCGAGTACGGCGTGCACCTCGTCTACGTGTCCGAGCGCGAGGCGAGCCGGGTGCCGGCCTTGGCCGCGGTCCGCGGCCAGGTGGAGCGCGAGTTCCTGGCGGATCGCCACCAGCGCCAGCTCGACGCCATGTACGCGCGGCTGCTGGACCGTTATCGTGTCGTCGTCGAACCTCGAGGCCGCAAATGACGCGGGTGACGGCGATGGCGCTCGCGCTGCTGCTGACGGCCGCCGCCACGGCCTCGGCCCACGAGGTGCGGCCGGGGTTTCTCGAGCTGCGGGAGACCGATCCCGGCAGCTACGGCTTTCTGTGGAAGAAGCCGACCGGCGGCGAGGTCGAGATCTTCATCGCCCCGGTCGTCCCCGCCGGGTGCCGCTTCACTCCGGCAGCGCAGCAGCAGCTGACTCCGGGCGCGCTCGTCGTGCGCGGCATGCTGCGCTGCGACGGCGGCATCGAAGGGAAGAAGCTGGCGATCGACGGCCTCGAGGCGACGGTGACGGACGTGATCGTCCGGGTCCTTCACCGCGACGGCCGGCTCGAAAGCTACCTGCTCAAGCCGATGCAGCCGACAGTGACTCTCGGCGCATCGACGACGGCATGGCAGCGGGCGCGCGGGTACGTGCGGCTCGGGACGGAGCACATCCTGCTCGGCGGCGATCATCTCCTGTTCGTGCTCGGGCTGCTGCTCCTCGTCTCGAGCCGGATGATGCTGCTCAAGACGATCACCGCATTCACCGTCGCGCACAGCCTCACCCTCGCGATCGCGACGCTGGGCTATGCGAGCGCGCCGCTGCCGCCTCTGAACGCCGCGATCGCCCTGAGCATCCTCTTCCTCGCCCCGGAGATCGTCCGCCGGTGGCGGGGCCGGAGCAGCTTCACGCTCCGGCATCCGTGGGTGGTGGCGTTCGCGTTCGGGCTGCTGCACGGCTTCGGGTTCGCCAGCGGGCTGGCCGCGATGGGGCTTCCGAAAGCGGAGATCCCGCTGGCCCTGCTGCTCTTCAACGGCGGCGTGGAGATCGGACAACTGCTGCTCGTCGCGCTGATGCTGCTGCTCGATCGATCCTTCCGCACGCTGGAGATCCGCTGGCCGCGGGCCGTCGAGGCGCTGCCGGCGTACGGCATCGGTTCGCTCGGCGCCTTCTGGACGATCCAGCGGACGCTCGTCCTGCTCGGAGCGCTGCGATGAACAACCGCCATCGTGGCCTCGAACGGATGGCGCTGACGGCGTGCCTGCTGCTCGCCGCCGCCGTGCCCGCGGCGGCGCACGGCCAGCCGGGGCAGGCCGCCGGGTTCCTCAGCGGCGTGCGTCACCCGATCTCCGGCATCGACCACGTCCTCGCGATGATCGCCGTCGGCGTGTGGGGCGCGCAGCTGCGCGCGCCGGCGATCTGGCTGCTGCCGGTCACGTTCCCGCTCGTCATGGCCTGCGGCGGGTTCCTCGCGCTGATCGGGATGCCGCTGCCGGGCACCGAGATCGGCATCGCGTTGTCGGCGCTGCTCCTCGGTCTGGCGATCGTCGCGGAGGCCCGGCCTCCCCTCGCCGCGGCGTCCGTCGTCGTCGGCGCGTTCGCCCTCTTCCACGGGCACGCGCACGGCACCGAACTGTCCGACGGGCAGAGCGCGCTCACCTACAGCATCGGGTTCGTGGTCGCGACCGGCTGCCTGCATGCGGTCGGGATCGCGCTCGGGCTCGTCGACAGATGGCCGGTGGGCCGGACCGCGCTGCGTTTCGCGGGAGCCGGGATCATGGCCGCCGGCGCGGCCTTCTGCTGGAACGCCTTATGAGCGCCGCCTCCACGTTCGTCGTCGCGCATCTGGTGACCACCGGGCTTGGTCCGGTCTACGACGGCGTGTCGCACCTGCTCGTCAGCCCCGAGGATGCGATCGCCGTGATCGCGCTCGCCCTGCTGGCCGGCTTGAACGGACCGGCGGCGGCGCGCACCGGCATCTTCGCGGCAACGACGGGATGGCTCGTTGGTGGCATCGGCGGCTTCTGGTCCGGCGCCGCGCCGGCGCACGCCACAGCTGCCGCGGCCTCCTTCCTCGCACTCGGCGCGCTCGTCGCCGTGGACCGCCGCCTGCCGCTGCCGGTCGTCGGGGTGCTCGCCGCGTCCGTCGCGGTATGGCACGGGTGGCTGAACGGCGCGTCGATCGCGGCATCCGGCGTCGACGCGCTTGCGCTCGCCGGCATCGTCGCCGCGGCCTTCGTCGTCATGACGCTGACCGCCGCGTTCGCGAGCGCGCAGCGCGACGGATGGACGCGGATCGCCGTACGGGTCGCCGGCAGCTGGGTCGCCGCCATCGGCCTGCTGATGCTTGGCTGGAGCTTGCGCCGGCCTCCGTTATGAACCGCCGCCATGTGGCGGAGCAGATAGGCAGGAGTACATGAAAACCACGCTCGTCGTCCTCACCGCCGCGCTGCTGTCCTTTGCCGGCGCCGCCGACAACCAGTTCCTCTCCACCTGGAAGGCGCCCGGCGCCGAAATGATGGACTTCGCCGGCCGCAAGGTCGCCGGGGTGATGATCATCGACGATCAGAACATCCGCGTCTCGGCCGAGGAAGCGCTGGCGCGCGAGATCAGCGCGCGCGGCCCCACCGGCGTGCCGGCCTACCGCATCATCCCGAAGGAAGAGCTCGCCAATAAGGAGAGCGCGCGAGGCTGGTTCGAACGCGCGGGGATCCAGGGGCTGGTGATCCTGCGGCTCGTTCAGACGGACAAGGAGAAGGTCTACTCCTCCGCGATCTGGGTCAGCGGCTACTACAACAACGCGTGGGACTACTGGGGCTACGGCTGGGGGAACGTCTATCCGGTCGGCAAGGCGCGCGAGCAGCGCAGCTTCACCGTCGAGACACTCCTCTACGATCTCTCGAAGGGGACGCCGATCTGGGCCGGCGTGACGCGCACCACCGATCCCAAGGACGTCCAGGCCTATGTCAAGGGACTGGCCGCCGACATCGTCAAGCAACTCGAAAAGGAAGGCCTCGTCCGCAAGCGGCCGCGCTGAGCCGGCGGTCAGAACGACGGCGAGGTCTTCGTCTGTTTGCGTCGCGCGGCCTCCGTCGAGATCAGCTTGTAGGCGACGTAGTACTTGTAGATGTTGCTGACGTAGGTGACCGTCTCGCGGCCGATCCGCTCCGAGGCGACGCGCTCGACGTTGCCGAACCAGAGGTTCGGGTTCAACCCGCGCTGCTGCGCCTCACGCCGCAGCTGCTTGATGCGCCCCGGGCCGGCGTTGTACGCGGCAAAGGTGAACAGCCCCTTGTTCAGGTCGTCCATCGGCTCGCTCTCGAAGAACGAGTCGCGGATGAAGCGCATGTACTTGACGCCGGCGTGGACGTTTGGCCCGACCTTGCGGATGTCGCCGACCTTCTGTTCCTTCCCCGTCTCCGGCATCACCTGCATCACCCCGACCGCGCCGACCGCGCTCTTGGCGTCCTGATCCAGCCGCGACTCCTGGTAGCCCTGTGCCGCCATCAGCAGGAAGTCGAACTTGTACTGGTCGCCGTACTTGCGGAACAGCTCGATCAGGTTCATGAACTTCTGCCGCTCGGCGGCCGACGCCGCGTTCTTCACGAACTTGGTGCTCTGGAGGTAGCGCTTGTTGAGGATGTTGCCGATCGCCGAGTCCATGCCCTGCTTCGCGATGAAGCCGTTGAGCTCCCTGGTCAGCTGCGGACTGTTCTTGCGAATCGCGACGGCCAGGTTGCCGCCCGTCCGCAGCGCGATGTCGCCATGCACCCTGATGTCGGGAAACACCTGCTTCCAGAAATTCGCCAGGTAGTTGTCCACCACGGTCGCCGGGATCAACCCGGCGTTGACCATCTCGAGCAGGTCGTCGTCTTCGAGGTTCTCCGACGCCGTCTGCACGTTGACCGGAGGCTTGCCGGCGGCTTTCAGCCTGGCGTTGAACGCGTTCAGGCTGTCGTAATAGCTCGACGTCTTGCGGACGAACACTTCCCTGCCCGAGAGATCGTCGGCCGCCGCGACCGGCGCGGCGCCCGGGCCGGTGACGAGCACTTCATCCACGTTCCTGCGGGTCGGTTCGGTGAAGTCCACCTGCTGCTGGCGCGACGGCGTGACCGTCAGCTGCGCCACGATCATGTCGATCTTGCCGGCCTGCAGCGACGGAATCAGCAGGTCCCGCGGCATCGGGATCATGACCAGGTGCACCTTGAGATTACCGGTGTTGAGCCGCTTGTTGAGCGCCTCCTCGTAGAGGGTGCAGTACTCGTAGGCCAGGCCGCGCGGCGCCCCCTTGTCGACGAAATAGAACGTGCGGTTGAAGGTCACGCCGACGCGAATGAGGCGCCGCTTGATCATGTCGTCGAAGTCGCCGCTGAACGGCTTGTCCATCATCTGGCGCATCGGCTCGGGGAGGGTCGACTCCTCCGGCAGCGGCGCCTCGTCGGACGGCGCACCCGCCTGGGCCGGCGGCGCGGTCGCGGCGGGCGGCGCGGCCGACGCGGCCGGCGCGGGCGCCTTGGCGGCATCGGCCGCCGGCTTCTCTGGAGACGAGCAGGCGCCGGTCAGCGCGGCGAACAGGCACACGGCGAGCAGCCGAATGGCGGAATAACGCATGGCCGATTCGATTGCACTGCCGGTGCCAAGGACGACTGTGAATTGTTACAGGGGTTCATCATTCCGCGCGGTG
>Ga0207691_10005916_pt1 | contig 11813 bp, 10 predicted proteins | sample KBSM13metaG_FD_184327 | JGI IMG/M metagenome (GOLD analysis project Ga0207691, IMG submission 184327) | Miscanthus rhizosphere microbial communities from Kellogg Biological Station, Michigan, USA - KBS M1-3 metaG (SPAdes) (version 2) | ecosystem: Host-associated > Plants > Roots > Rhizosphere >...
GACGGCGCCGATCACCTGCTCGCGCCGCAGCACCGGCACGAGGGCACAGGTCGCGGCCGCATCGAGCAGCCGGCCGCGCGGCGAGATCGGCTGCAGCACTGCCCAGTGCTCGTGCAGCGGCCCCTCCTGGCCGTGGCTCGCCACCATCATGGCGCCGCGGGCGCCGAGCAGGGGATGCTCGGCGAAGCCTTCGGGCGGCTGCTCGAAGAAGGCGCGGCTCGCCATCGTCAGGGCGCGCACCTGCGGCGTGCCGTAGCTCTCCATGAAGAGCGCGGCCGAGCGACCGGTGGAGTGGAAGCCCGGCTGGGCCTCCTGCTCGACGAGCAGCACCTTCAGGTGCGGCGAGAGGAAGAAGCCGGCCGCCGCGCCGGCGATGCCGGCGCCGATGACGATGCAGTCGGCAGTGCGGGTCATCTGTCGATACTAGAGCAGATTTTGCGTATCCGCAAAACTTTGTCGCATTGCTGCCAGGGAACGACGAATTCGCTTGTGCGCCGGATTTGCGTTCCCGCAAAATCCGCACCATGTCCAACGGCCTCCCACGCAGCAACGGCGCATCGCGCCGCGCCGGAGCGCGCGAACGGCGTGCCGCGGCAGGCAAGGCCGCGGTCCGCCCTCGGGATGCGCGGCCGCAGGCACTGGCCCAGCTCCACACCCTCGACCGGGAGACCTTCGGCAAGCGCCTGCGCACGGCCCGAAAGCGCTTCGGCTGGACCCTGGCCGAGACCGCCGAGCGCTCGGGCATCAGCATCACCACCATCTCGCGGGCCGAGCGCGGCCAGCTCGCGCTGAGCTACGAGAAGTTCTCCGCCCTGGGCCGCGCCCTGCGCATGGACATGGGCGCCCTCTTCGCCGAGTCCGGCGGCGAGGCGCGGGACTTCCAGGGCCCGATCGTCACCCGCGCCGGCCAGGGCGTGACCTACCGCGGCCTGGCGTTCAGCTACGAGTTCCTCGCCACGCAAGCCACTGGCAAGCAGATGAACCCGATCCTGGGGACCGTGCATGCCCGGCGCATCGAGGGTCCCGAGGACTACGCCCGGCACGAGGGCGAGGAGTTCGTCTACGTGCTTTCAGGGGCGGTGGAGGTGTACTTCGAAACCGGCGAGGTGGTGAAGCTGGTGAAGGGCGATTCGCTCTATTTCGACAGCCGGGTGGGGCATGCGTACATCAGCACCAGCCGGCAACTGGCCCGGACGCTGGGCGCCTGCACCAGCGAAAGCAATCTGATGCGGCTGGCGCGGGGGCGCGACTAGGGGTCGAGCACGCAGCTTGCTCCGCGTGCAGTGCTACCTGAGCCCCTCGCGCACCATCTTGCGGCGGATGAAGGCGATCTGGGTCTGCAAGGGCAGGTCCTTCGGGCACAGGTCATGGCAGGCGAGGAGCGACATGCAGCCGAACACGCCGTTGTCGTCGCCGATCAGCTCGTAGTAGTCCTCGTCGGTGCGCGTGTCGCGCGGGTCGAGGCGGAAGCGGGCGATCTTGTTGAGTCCCACGGCGCCGACGAAGTCCTCGCGCATCCGCGCGGTGCCGCAGCCAGCGACGCAGCAGCCGCACTCGATGCAGCGGTCCAGGAGGTAGACCGCTTCGGCGAGCTCGGGCTCCATGCGCTCCTCGATCCGTCGCAGGTCGACCTCGGCCTGCTTCATGTGCACCCAGGTCTCGAGCCGCTCGCTCATCGCGCGCATCCAGGTGCCCGTATCGACCGAGAGATCGCCGACCAGCTTGAACACCGGCAGCGGCGCCAACGTGATCTCCGGTCCGACCTCCCGGGTAAGGGTTCGACAGGCAAGCCCGGGGCGGCCGTTGATCATCATCCCGCAGCTGCCGCAGATGCCGGCGCGGCAGACGAAGTCGAACTGCAGCGACGGATCCAGCGTTTCCCGGATCTCGCTCAACGCGATGAAGAGCGTCATGCCTTCGGACTGCTCGAGCTCGAAGGCCTGCATCCGCGGCACGCTGTCCGGATCGGCCGGATTGTGGCGAACGATGTTCAGCCTGATCTTCTGGCCGGTCACCGGCGGGGTCTGGGGTGTGCTCATCGGAATTCCTTCCTGGATTGGCGGCGGGACCTCGGCGGTTCACTCGCCTTCGCGGACGAAAAGAGGCTCGTGGGAATCTCCGGCCGCAGCCGGCTCGGCCGGTGCAAACCGATCGTCGATGCGTTCGTTGCGCCCGCGAAGCCTCTCGGGAAGCAGATGCTCGTACGGCATCAGGGCGTGCTGCAACTCATGGCGGTCCTTGATCTTCTCCTTCGCCGCCTCGACTTCGGCCTGGCGCGGCGCCGTCGCCGCGTGATCGGTGTAATCCTTCGCACCATAGCCGCGCCAGCCCGGCGGCAGCTCCATGCGCGTGATGTCGAGCGGCTCGTAGCCGAGCGTCGGCAGGGAGTCCGCCTCGCCCTTCCAGGTGGCCAGCGTGCGCCTCAGCCAGGTTGCGTCGTCGCGCCGAGGAAAGTCCTCGCGGTAGTGCGCGCCCCGGCTCTCGGTGCGCTGCAAGGCACCGTAGGCGACACACAGCGCGAGCTTCAGCATCCGCTGCACGCGGTACGCGGTCACCAGCTCCGGGTTGGCGCCCGGAGCGCGCGCCTTCAGGCCGATGCTGCGGCTCCTGACCAGGAGCTTCTGCAGCCCATCCACCGCCTGCTCGAGGTCGCGTCCGGTGCGGAAGATGCCGACCTTGCCGGTCATGATCTCCTGCATCTGCGCCTTGATCGCGCCGGCGTCCTCGGTGCCCGAGCCGTGCACGATGACGTCGAGCCTGGCCTGCTCGCGCCTCAGGAACTCGCGCACCAGGCCGGTGGGAATGTCGGCGTCGTTGCCGGGGCGATCGCAGAAATCGGCGATGTACTCGCCGACGATCATGCCGGCGACGACGGTCTCCGCCACCGAATTGCCGCCGAGCCGGTTGAAGCCGTGCATGTCCCAGCAGGCCGCCTCCCCGGCGGCGAACAGGCCCTTCAGGCTCGGGCTCTCGCCGGTGTGGTTGGTGCGCACGCCGCCCATCGTGTAGTGCTGCGCCGGCCGCACGGCGATCAGGTCCCGGGTCGGGTCGACGCCGAGGAAGTGATGGCAGATCTCGAAGACCTCGCGCAGGTTGTGCCGGATGTGATGCTCGCCGAGGAGGGTGATGTCGAGCCAGAGGTGGTCGCCGAAGCGGCTCTTGGCGCCCTTGCCCTTCTTGATATGCTCCTCCATCCGGCGGCTGACGACGTCGCGCGATGCGAGCTCCTTCTTCTCCGGCTCGTAGTCGGGCATGAAGCGGTGCCCGTCGGCGTCCTTGAGCAGCCCGCCGTCTCCCCGGCAGCCCTCGGTGACGAGGATCCCCGCCGGAAAGATCCCGGTCGGATGGAACTGCACCGCTTCCATGTTGCCGAGCGCGGCGACGCCGGTCTCGAGCGCGATGGCGTGGCCCATGCCCTCGCAGATGACCGCGTTGGTGGTGACCCGATAAAGCCGGCCCGCGCCGCCGGTGGCGATCGCCGTGGCTTTCGCGAGATACGCGGAGAGCTCGCCGGTGACGAGATCCCTGACCACCGCCCCGTGGCAACGGCTGCCGTCGTGGATCAGGGCGAGCGCTTCGGTGCGCTCATGGACCGGGATGGCGTCGGCGATCGCACGATCGGCCACCGCGTTGAGCATCGCGTGGCCCGTGCCGTCGGACACGTAGCAGGTACGCCACTTCTTGGTGCCGCCGAAGTCGCGCTGCGCCACCGTGCCGTGGGCTTCGTCGCGCTCGGTGATGGTGACCTTCTTGCCGTTGATGACGACGTCGCGGTCGCCTCGGCGAACCCGGCTCCACGGCACGCCCCAGGCCGCCAGCTCCCGCACCGCCTTGGGCGCCGTATTGACGAACATGCGCACGACCTGCTGGTCGGCGCCCCAGTCGGAGCCGCGCACCGTGTCCTCGAAGTGGACGTCCTCGTTGTCGCCCTGTCCCTTGATCACGTTGCCCAGGCTCGCCTGCATGCCGCCCTGCGCCGCCTTGGAATGCGAGCGCTTCGCCGGCACCAGCGAGAGGATCATGACCTCGTGGCCGCGGCGCTTCGCGCCGATCGCCATGCGCAGCCCGGCCAGCCCGCCGCCGATCACCAGCACGTCGGTGTAGACGACGTTCATTTCGACGCCTCCTTCAGCCAGGACGGCCACCATGGCGGCGGCGGTGCCTGGGGCGGGCTCTGCAGCCACGCCGGCGTATAGCGCTCACCCACCTGGTCTCGATGCGCGTAGCCGATCTTCATGTACGCCGCGAGCGTGGCGAGCCCGAGCACGAGGAAGAAGACGGTCAGAGCCCACTTCAGCCGCTTGAGCCGCTTGCGGCTCACGTTCGCGTCCTTGCCTTCGAACCAGCCCCACTTCACCGCCAGCCGATAGAGGCCGATGCCGCCGTGGAGCTCGACGCAGAACAGCATGACGAGATAGATCGGCCACCACCGGCCGGTCCACACCCGGTCGGCCGACTCGTAGGGGCCGATGTCGCCCGGGTGCATCAGCATCTGATAGAGGTGCACCGTGGCGAGGAAGAACAGCGCGAACCCGGTCACGAACTGCACCCACCACAAGGTCGTGTCTTCGTGCCGGAGCAGGTTCCTGTGACCCATGAACAGGCGGTACTGCCGGTAGTTCGCGGGGAACTTGCGCATCGCGAGGAACGCGTGCAGCACGACGAACATGACGATGGCGAAGACGATGACCGAGACGATGCCGGGAAAGGCCCTGCCGACGAAGAAATAGCCCTCGAACATCCGGGTGATCGTCCACATGAAGTCCTTGCTCACCAGGATCGACGAGACAAAGAACATGTGGCCCCACATGAACAGGCCGAGAACGAGGCCGCTCACGCTCTGTGCCAGATCCATGCGCGCCGGCCAGCGGCTCTTGCGGTGCTGGTCGGCGAGCCCGACGCCAGCGATGACACGAGATGCGTGCGCCATGAACCACCTCCAACGTTAACCCCAGCAGGAAGGGGCGGGATCGACGTTCAGCCGGGTGGCGACCTCATGGGCTCTGATCAGATGCGAATCGTCGAGTCGGGGCTCATTCTTATGCGCCGCTTGGCCGGATCATTGATCAGCGTCAAGCGGGGGAGCGACCAAGCGTACCGGTTTTCGGCCGAGGGACCGGCCGGAGACGGTGCGCCGACGGTGCTAAGTTCCATCCTGCACCTGCCGAATCCGCGATGCCGGCCCACCCCGCCCCCCTCCTGAAGGCGATCAGGACCTTCGCCCTGGCCCTGCCCGGCACGCAGCCGAAGAGCCCCTGGCCCGGGCACGACGACGTCGCCGTCAACGACAAGACCTTTCTCTACCTCGGCGTGGACGCCGATCGGGTGTCGGTCGGCGTCAAGCTACGGATAAGCGGCGCGGAGGCCCTGCGCCTGCCGCACGCGAGGCCGATGGCCTACGGCCTGGGCAAGAGCGGCTGGGTGTCGATCGCCTTCGACCCGTCGACGGGCCCGCCGCTCGAGACGATCAAGCGCTGGGTCATGGAAAGCTACCGCGCCCAGGCGCCCAAGCGACTGCTGAAGGAACTCGAGGCCGCGCAGCCCTGGGTGGCGGCGGGCGGGTTGCCGCGCTGAGTCTTCGCCGTCGAGGGTCAGATCAGCCCTTCACGCCGAGCGCGGCGAAGTGCACGACCCATTCGCGCGCCGGGTCCACGCCCACCAGCGCGTCCGCCTCGTCGTCGTAGAACGCGCCGACGGCGCAGGCGCCGAGACCCCGGGCACCGGCCTCCAGGTACGCGCGCTCCCCGACCAGTCCAGTTTCGAGGAACGCGTGCCGGTAGCCGCGCGCCGCGCCGAGCGGATCGGCCGCGAAGCTCGCGCGGTCGATCGCCAGCACGAGCACCGCGGCGGCGTCGCCGATGACGTCCTGGTCGAGGGCGGCAGCACGCGTCGCGGCGCGGCCGGCCGCAGGCTGGGCGCGGCGACGCAGCAGCGCGTGTCCGCCGGGCTGATAGCGATAGACGCCGGGCTCCAGGCCTTCGACCGCGTGGACGACGATGTCGATGCGCACCGCCGGCGACAGCAGCGGGCCGGGGCTCGTCGCCATGCGCGACAACACCGCCGCGAGCGCAGTCAGGGACAGCGGTACAGCCGAATAGCGGCGCACCGATCGCCGCGTCGCGATGACATGCAGCCAGTCGGGCGTGACCGGCTCGGCAGCGGGAAGCGCGACGAGGGTCTCGGGCGTCACCGGCGAGGCGCCGGGCATCGCCGCCGCGCCCGGTGCCGACATCGCGGGGGCCGGCGCGGCGGCGCGCAAGGAGGTCGCGGCGTGGACCGCGGCGGTCACGCCTGGAGCCTCGCTGGGCAGCGTCGACGCCGTCGCGCCAGCCGTCGGCAGCGCAGCGACCTGCCAGCGCGCCGCCGGTGTCTCCGCCGTAAGCGCCGACGGGGCCGCCGGCGATGGCCATACCATCGGCAAGGGCGATGCCGCCGACATGGGCCGTGCCGGCGGCGCCGCCCCAGTACCTGCCGATCCGCCGAGCGCGACGACCGCGAGCACGCCTTCCAGCGACTCGTCGACGCCGAGCGCGCGGGCCAGCAGCGCCTCGTCGAACGCAGCGACGAAGCGGGCCGGCATGCCGAGCACCCCGGCGGCGACGCGCAGGTTCTCGAGCGCGTGCCCGAGGTCGGCGAGCACGTAGCGATAGGTCCGGTCGCGGTACTTGTGTCCCGAGCGCTGGAAGACCGCGGTCGCGATGACGAACGCCGGTGCCTCGTGTGCCGCCCCGCCGTCGATCGCGTCGCCCGGCAGCGCATCGAGCGAGGCCGCGCCGAGCCGCTCCAGTGCATGCGATTGCGGGTCGTAGTGCAGGACGCCCGGGCCCAGGCCGGGAAGCGACCGTGCCAGCATGTACAGCTCGGTCGCGAACAGCGCGCCCGACGACGGCGAGGCGCGCAGCGACAGGCCGCCGCGGGTCTCGGTCACGCCGGCGGTGTGCCAGAGCAGAGCGGCGAGCGAAGCGAGGTCGAAGCGGCCTGCCCGTGCAGCTCCCGGTGCCGGCAAGCGAATCAACGCCGCGCCGGTATGGCGCTTGAACGGCGGCGGCGGCTCGCCCCAGCCGCCGCTGGGGGCGCGTGTCAGGACGCCGGCGCGTGTGTGCGCGGAAAAGGCATGGAAACGCTCGACGAGCGCGAGCGCCGCCGCCTCGGAAACGCTGCCGGAGAGCGCCGTCGTCGCACCGGCGCGCGACGACGTCGTTCCGACCGGCGACGGCTCGACCTTGAGCTCGCTGCGTCCATGGCGCAGGCCGAGCACGAACGCCGCGCCCGTCGCCGCCAGCACACCGAACGCGCCGAGCAGGCTGCGCCGCGTCGCGGCCACCGCAGCCACCGCCGGCGTCTGCGAAAGCTCCCGGCCTCGCTCCGGGCGGCGCGTGAAGAAGCGCCACACCAGCGGAAAGTTGAAGGCCAGGTGCAGCGACACGAGCAGCGCCGTGCCGTAGCCGAACAGGTAGTGCCAGTCGAATACCGGCAGCTGCTGGTTGGCGACCCAGAAGATGCCGAGACCGGCGGTCGTCGCCACGTAGGCGAGCAGGAGCACGCTCGAGCCGATGTTGATCGCGGTGCGTGAAGGCGCGCGGCCGCGCAGACATTGCCCGACGAGCAGTGCCGCCGCGAGCAGCAGCGGCAAGGCGACCCAGAGAATCTTCGGCATCGGCGTGACCTCGGAGTGCGATCTTCTCTCCGGATCAGCGGCGTGCCGAGCGTGCGGACATCGGCCCGCCGTGCGGCCGACCGGCGCACGGCACCGTCTACAGTCGGCTCCATCGACTTCCGGAGCCCGCATGAATCCGCCGCAGATCCGCTTCGACGACGGCGCCTCCTACGAGGTCTACATGGGAGTCTGGAGCCGATCCGTCGGCGATGCCTTCCTGCGCTGGCTCGATCCGGCTCCGGGCGAGCGCTGGGCCGACGTGGGCTGCGGCAACGGCGCGTTCACCGAGATGCTGGCGGAACGCTGCGCCCCGGCCGAAGTCCAGGGCATCGACCCCGCCGAGGCGCAGATCGCCTTCGCCCGCACCCACCTGCCCCCAGGTGCGCCGGTGGCGTTTCATGTCGGTGACGCCCAGGCCCTGCCCTGGGCGGACGCCCGCTTCGACGCGGCGGTGATGGCGCTGGTGATCTTCTTCGTGCCCGACCCGGTGAAGGCGATGGCCGAGATGGTCCGAGTCACCCGGCCCGGCGGCAGCGTCTCCGCCTACGCCTGGGATATGTTCGGCGGCGGCTTCCCCTACGCCGCGATGCTCGACGAGATGAAGGCGATGGGCATTGCGACGCCCGGCCCGCCGAGCGAGGAATCGTCGCGCCTGGAGGCGCTGCGCTTGCTCTGGCAAGGGGCCGGGCTGGTCGGCGTGGAAACGCGAACGATCGAGGTGGAGCGCAGCTTCGAAAGCTTCGATCGCTTCTGGGAGATCGCGCAGACCGGCCCGCGGGTCGCGACGCGCGTGGCGCAGATGGGCGAGGCGGACCGTGCACGCCTGCGTGACGGGGTGCGGCGGCGCCTGCCGGTCGATGCCCAGGGCCAGCCGACCTACCGCGCCTGGTCCCACGCCGTCAAGGGTCGGGTTCCCGGCTGACCGTTGCGCCGACGGTTCGGCCCGAAGCGAACCGTGGCGCCGTGGCCGCGCCTAGACTGCCCGCCATGAAGGACGGACCCGACATCGCCCGCATCGCCGGCCTCATCGGCGAGCCGGCGCGCGCCGAGATGCTGACCGCCCTGCTGGACGGCCGCGCGCTCACCGCCACCGAGCTGGCCGCGGCCGCCGGCGTCACCCGGCAGACGGCGAGCGCCCACCTGGGCAAGCTGCTCGAAGCCAGGCTGCTGTCGGTGGAGGCGCAGGGCCGGCACCGCTACTTCCGCCTCGCCGACGACGAGGTGGCGCACGCCCTCGAGGCGCTGCTCGGCGTGGCCTTCCGCAGCCGGCCGACGCGATTGGTGACCGGACCGCGCGAGCCGGCCCTGCGCAAGGCCAGGGTCTGCTACGACCACCTCGCCGGCGAACTGGGCGTGATGGTCTACGGCGGCCTGCAGTCGAGCGGCTCGCTCGCCAGCGGCACCGAGGGGCTCTGCCTGAGCGAGGGCGGCCTGGCGCGGTTTCGCGCCCTCGGGGTGGACGTCGATGCGGCCGCGCGGCAGCGACGCGTCTTCTGCCGCCCCTGCCTCGACTGGAGCGAGCGCCACGACCACCTCGCCGGCGCCCTCGGCGCGGCGCTGCTGCAGCGTATCTACGAGCTGCGCTGGGCGGCGCGGGTGAAAGGCTCGCGGGTGGTGGATTTCACGGCCGTCGGGGAGCAGAACCTGCGGTCGGCGTTCGCCTGATCCGCATGCGAGGCACGAACGCCGGCGGGCCCTTGCTCGGGCCTGCGCGACCTCAGAAGCCGTACGACAGCCCGAGCATGCCCTCGACCTGCAGCATCGTGTCGCCTCGAATCGCGACAACGCAGCCGCCGGAGCAGAAGAACCCGCCGCTGCTGTGGATCAGCGTCAGATAGCCGCGCACTTCGGTGCGCAGTGCGAGCTGCTTGGACAGCATCCACTGGTAGCCGAGGCCGAGGTTCATCGACGGGCGCACCTCGGACGACAGCCCGTCGAGGCTCGGCGACAGGTGCGTGATCCCCAGCCCGCCGACCAGGTAGCTGCCGTTTTCGGTGTGGTTGCCCTCGAAGAACACGCGCCCGCCGATGTGCAGGTAGCTGATGTTGACGGCGATGTCGCTCGTTCGGTTCAGCACCGAACCCGGCAAGGCGCTGCGCTGGAAAGAGTAGAAGAGCTGCGCCTGCCGCCCATCGGCAAGGAGCCACTCGAAGCTCAGCGAGCCGGCGGCGCCGCTGTCGAGCTTCACGGTCTCGTCGCCGGCGTTCTGGTCGATGAACTCGCCGCCCGCTCGCGCGCCGCCATACACGGTCACCGCACCCTCGGCCGCCGCGGCCGAGGACGCCAGCACCAGCCCGGCAGCGATCACAACCCGAAAAACCGCCCGAGAGCAAAGCATGTCCGTCCTCATGCGTCGAACGCCAGCCGCTTGACCGCGGCCTCGTCCCATTCGATGCCGCAGCCCGGCCGATCCGGAATGACGAGGCGGCCGTCGCGCACCTCGAACGGCTCCTTCAGGATCGGGTTGGCCCAGTCCTGCCACTCCAGCCAGTGTGCGGTCTCGGTCACGCGCATCAGATGCGCGGCCACCTCGGGATACAGGTGCGTCGACACCTCGATGCCCTTGGCGGCGGCGATCGGCACCGAACGCAGCCATCCGGAGACGCCGCCGATGCGCATCAGGTCGGGCATCACGTAGTCGCCGGCGCCGAGCTCGAGGGCGCGCCACAGCTCGCGCGGGCCGTAGAAGTTCTCGCCGAGCTGCACCGGCGTGCGCAGCTCGCGCGTCAGCTGGGCATAGCCGTCGAGGTCGTTGTAGGTGGTCGGCTCCTCGAACCAGTAGAGGCCCTGGTCGTCGAGGGCGTGGCAGCGCCGCAGGGCATCGCCCAGGGTCAGGCCCTGGTTGAAATCGACCATGAGGTGGACGTCCGGGCCGACGGCCGAGCGCACCTCGCGGATCGCCTGCAGATCGTCGGCCAGGCGGTCCCTGCCGAGGCGCAGCTTGAGCGCGCCGAAGCCGCCTTCGGCCACCAGCTCTGCCGCCTCCCCGGCCAGGCCGTCGAGCGCGGACAACCACAGGCCGTTGCTGTTGTAGGCCGGGACATCGCCGACCGTGCCGCCGAGCAGCTCAGCCAGCGGCAGGTCGGCGGCCCGGGCCAGCGCGTCCCAGGCGGCCATGTCGAGACCGGCGACGGCGATCATCGTGATGCCTTCGTAGCCGACCAGGTTGAGCGAACGCCGGCCCTCCTGGAAGTCGGAAAGCGGCGCGACCTGCCGTCCGATGCGCTGCTCGGCCAGGTGGCGCAGCACCGGGACGATCGACCCGATCGAATGCGTCAGATAGGGCTCGAGGTAGCTGCGGCCGACGACGCCTTCGCGCGTGTACAGGTCGATCAGGATCAGCGGCCAGTGGTCGAAGCGCCCGACCTTGGAAACGATCGGCCGCTTCAGCGGCACGCTCACCGCACGGATCTCGACGCTCTTCAGCGTCAGCCTGGCCTGCCCCATCGTCACCTCCAGGAGAAATGATCGTTCCGGCCCGCTCGACTGCGCGGCCGCCGGTCGGAGGCGAGCCTCAGGACCCTCTCGGCTTTGTCACGGGCGCGGATCGTTCATCACCCCGCCCCGGTTCGACAGATTTCAATCGTCGTCGCGCACCTTGAACTCGCCGACGAGCCGCTGCTGCGTGTTCGGCGGCACCGCCTCGTAGTGCGAGAACTCGAGCGTGTACCGGCCCTGGCCGCTGGTCAGAGCGTTGAGCCGGCTCTGGTAGCCGAGCAGCTCCGACATCGGCGCCTGGCCGCGCACCATCATCGTCCCGGGCGCGCCGTTGGCCGTGCCGCTCACCATGCCGCGGCGCGACGCCAGGTCGCCGGTGATGTCGCCGAGCGCCTGCCCCGGCGCCGTGATCTCGACGTGCACGATTGGCTCCAGCACGATCGGCCGACCGTCGCGCACTGCCGCCAGGAAGGCCTTGCGGCCGGCGGTGACGAAGGCGATCTCCTTGCTGTCGACGCTGTGGTGCTTGCCGTCGTAAACAACGACCTTCACATCGACCACCGGGTAGCCGGCGATGGCGCCGGCGGCGAGCACTTCGCGCACGCCCTTTTCCACGGCGGGGATGAACTGGCCCGGAATCGTCCCGCCCTTGACCTGGTCGACAAACTCGAAGCCGCCGCCGCGCGGCAGCGGCTCGATGCGCAGGTAGACCTCGCCG
>Ga0207691_10005919_pt1 | contig 11807 bp, 11 predicted proteins | sample KBSM13metaG_FD_184327 | JGI IMG/M metagenome (GOLD analysis project Ga0207691, IMG submission 184327) | Miscanthus rhizosphere microbial communities from Kellogg Biological Station, Michigan, USA - KBS M1-3 metaG (SPAdes) (version 2) | ecosystem: Host-associated > Plants > Roots > Rhizosphere >...
TGTCGAGCAGCACGGCGGCGCCATCCCGTACGGCGTTCTGCGGACTGTCGTGCCGGCAGCGCCCGACGCCTGGATCCTCGCGCTGGAGCGCTACGGGACGATGAGCTTCGGCGACGTGGCCGCCGCGGCCATCCGCTACGCGCGCGAGGGCTTCACCATGCATCCGGTGATGGCCCACTTCATCGACCGATACGGCGACGGATACCGGCGCTGGCCCGCCAACGCGGCAATCTGGCTCCCCGGCGGGCGCGCCCCGCGCGAGGGCGAGCGGTTCGTGCAGGCGGATCTCGCGCGCTCGATGCAATTCATGGTCGACGAGGAGCGGGCGGCGAGCTCGCGCGGCCGGGTCGCCGGCTTGCACGCGGCACGCAACGCCTTCTACCGCGGCGACCTCGCGACCGCCATGGTGCGCTATCACCAGGACAATGGCGGCTGGCTGACGGCGGAGGACCTGGCGTCCTACCGGTCTGAGATCACGCCGCCCCTACGGACGATGTTCAGTGGCATGGAGGTCTTCACGTGCGGTCCGTGGTGCCAGGGGCCGGTGCTGCTGCAGATGCTCTCGCTGCTGCAGGGCGTGGATCTGAAAGCGCTCGGCCACAACACCCTGGCGTACGTCCATCTCGTCACGGAGGCGATGAAGCTCTGCTTCGCCGATCGTGATCGCTACTACGGCGACCCGCGCGTCGTCGAAGTCCCGATGGACGCGCTGCTGGCGCCGGCGTACGCGGAGGAGCGGCGGCGACTCATCGGCGAGCGCGCATGTCCCGAGATGCCACCGGCCGGGCGCATTCCCGGATTCGGCGGGGCGGTGACTCGCGCGGCGGAGCCGGCGGCTGCGGGGGGCGGTGATCTCGGCGGTGGCGATACGTCGTACGTCTGCGTCGTCGATCGTCACGGCAACGCATTCTCGGCGACGCCCAGCGACTCGTCGTGGGACGGCCCGGTGATTCCTGGCCTGGGCTTTGTTCCGTCCACGCGGGGATCGCAGTCCTGGGCTGTGCCGGGGCACGCCTCCTGCGTCGCACCGGCCAAGCGCCCGCGGCTGACGCCCAACCCGGCGCTCGCGCGCCGCGGCCGCGAATGGATCATGCCGTTCGGTGCGCCGGGCGGCGATCTTCAGCCTCAGGCCATGCTGCAGGTCTTCCTGAACCACACGGTGTTCGGCATGAGCATCCAGGCGGCGGTCGAGGCGCCGAGGTTCGTCACCCACAGCTTCCCGGGATCGTTCGAGCCTCACCCGTACTATCCGGGCCGGCTCGACCTCGAGCAGCCCATCGGCGCGGCGACGGGCGAGGCCCTGAGCGCGCGCGGCCATCGCGTGGAATGGCTGCCTGAGCTGTCTATCGGCACGGCGGGCGTGTGCGCGATCTCGGCGGATCTGGGGCGGGGGATCCTGTACGGTGGTGCGGACCCGCGCCGGGCGGCACGGGCGATGGGCTGGTGAGCGAGGACCGCCCCGCCGGCTAGCGCGGCGCTTTCTGGAAGTAGCTGCGCGTCGACGTCGACTGGTTCTCGTAGATCGAGCCCTGGCGAGCCGCGGGCGGCAGCGGCAGGCGCACGGGGACCGAGGTCACGCGCGGCTCGATACTCGGACGGCCGGTCAGCAGCCGACGATTGAAGTCGTCGAAGTCCGCCACACCCAATAGCGGCCAGGCGTCGGAGGCGGCCACCTCGTAGAGCAGCAGATTCCGGCTGCGCTCGGAGGTGTTGAGCGCCGAGCCGTGCAGCGCGCGCACGTGGTGGAACGACATCGTGCCGGCGCGGCCGGTCAGCGCCACCGCGCTCGCAATCTCCGCCGGGATGTCGGCAGGATCCACCAGCCCGGCGAAGCGCCCGTCCTCGCCGTGGTGATTCCACACCGGGCCCTTGTGCGAGCCGGGGACGACCATGAGCGGACCGTTCTCGACGTCCATGTCGTCGAGCATCACGCCGATGGCCAGGATGTCGTCGTTCGTGTGCGGGTAGAACGCCCAGTCCTGGTGCCACTCCACCGGCGAGCCGTAGTGGGCCGCCTTCATGTTGAGCTTGGAGCCGTGCAGCCGGAGGTCGGGCCCGAGGAGCTCGTGGAGCACCGCCATCACCGGCGCGCTCCGCACCACGGCGTCGAACGCGGAATGAACCTTGTGGGGCTGCTTGATGCGGCGGACCCGGGGCGCGGCCGGCGTGTGGCCGGGCTCGAGATCGTAGACCGCGGTGTGCGTGTCCACCGCCGCGGCCGCGGCCACCAGCTCGGCAATGACCGCGCGGAGCTCCTGCAAGGCTTCGGGCCCGAGGAGGTCGGGAACGACGACGAACCCGTCACGACGATAGGCGCTGCCCAGGGACATGTGGCTCATATCCAGATTTTACCCGACCCTCGCCGGCTCCGCCGCTTCCACGCCTCTAGCCCCAAGGGCCTATATCCGCCCGCAACGCGGCGACGGACACTCTGCCAGGCGCTGAACGCTGCGCCCCGCTGCGAATGGTTCCGATGAAAGGAGCCCACCGATGAAGATCGTGACCTTCCTGGTGGCGTTCGCGACGATCGTGACGGTGAGCCTGGCGGACGCCCAGACGGGCGAGGAAAACGTCGCCAACTTCTACAGCGACAAGTTCGAAGGGAAGAAGACGGCGAGCGGTGAGGTCTACGACAAGAACGCCCTCACCGCGTCACACAAGAAGCTTCCCTATGGAACCAAGGTGAAGGTCACCAACGTCGACAACGGCAAGAGCGTCGTGGTCACCGTCAATGACCGCATGGCCGCGTCGAACCCCGCCGTCATCGACGTCACCAGGCACGCTGCGGAGGAGCTCGGGTTCGTGAAGTCGGGGAAGGCCAAGGTCAAGCTCGAGGTCCAGAAGTAGTCGGTGTGGAGTCTCTCCTCGGGATTCCAGTCGGCCTCGCGCTGAGTACCGCGGCCGGCCTGCGGGTGTTCGTACCGCTCCTGCTCACCGGTCTGGCGGCGCGCTTCGGCTATCTCACGCTCACGCCGAGCATGACCTGGATCGGATCGGACGCCGCACTGCTGGCCTTCGCCACGGCCACGGTCCTCGAGGTGGGCGCTTACTACGTCCCGTGGCTCGACAATGTCCTGGACGCCGTGGCCACGCCCGCCGCCATCACGGCCGGCGTCATCACGACGGCGGCGGTGACACCGGAGCTGCCGCCGCTGGTGCGCTGGACGCTCGCCATCGTGGCCGGGGGAGGGGCAGCCGGCGTGGTGCAGGTGGGGACGGCGCTACTGCGCTTGAAGAGTTCGACGCTCACCGCCGGCGTCGGCAATCCCGTGGTGGCCACGGCTGAGCTGGTGGGCTCACTCGTGCTCAGCGGGCTGGGGTTGCTGGCTCCGCTCCTGGCGGCCGCGGTCGTCGTGCTCGTGCTCGTCGTCTGGACGCGGCGCCTCGCCCGGCTTGTCCGCGAGCGATCCCGCGTCACGCCGGTGTCCGGCTAGCTCGCTCGACCTCGCGGCTGACCGACGCGTGTCGCCTGCGGTTGCGCTCAGTCCACCGCCTGGAACATCCGCTCGTCGTAGAGCGCCCCCGACATTGGTCCCAGTGCGTCACGGAACCGGCGGGTGGCTTCCGCCATCGCGTGCGTCTGCGCCGCGCGGGCGTCCTGCCAGATCTCGATCACCGTGAAGTGATTGGGACGGCTGGTCTGCTGCACGACCTCGAAGCGCACGTTGCCGGGGCTCGGGCGGCTGGCGTCGGCCAGCTGCTTGACGGCGGCCAGGCCGTCGTCCTTGCGGGGCGGAATCACGTCGACGTGGGTGACGACGTACACGGCGTCGCCGGCGGGGCCGGGCTGAAGCGGGCCGGATGCGGCGGCCAGGTGGACCCGCTCGTCGATCGGGGCGCCGCGAATTGCGTGGACCCGCTCGCGCGTGGACACGGTGTTGGACGACTTGCTGTGAGACTCGAACGCTTTCTGGTCCCGCCAGACTTCCAGGACGACGAGCTGGTGCGGCTGACCGATGCGACTGACCACCTCGCACCTCAGATTGCCGTCCTCCTGGCGGGTCGCCTCGCGGTAGCGCCGGAGCAGCGCGATGCCGTCAGCCGTGGAGGTGGCCAGCACCTCCACGTAGGTCACCGAGTAGATGGCACCCTCGCTCACCGTGGGCGGCGGCGCCTGGGCCGGCGCGTCCTTGATCGCGCCGAGCGCCACCATGGCCAGGCCGAGGATCAGCGCCCAGAGCAGGGTGTTCATCGGGGCTCACGATAGCACTTCGCTCAGGAGGCGCGCTGCGACGTCAGGCGATTCCGCGCCGCCAGCGCGGATGTCGCTTGCGCACGGAACGCGGCCGCGCCCGCCGCATCGTCGATCAGGCGCGCCTGCGGCTCCACCACGTCGGCCGGCCCGCGACCGGCGCGCTCGCCATCGCGCAGCTGATCGCGCACGACGATGGCCGCCATGGGTCCGAGGTACTCGACGAGCGCGGCGGTCAGGATGTTGTGCACCACCAGGTTGTCGGCCTGGCCGCCGGCGGGGCCGGCGCCGGTCAGGAGGGTCAGGACGGCCGTCGAGGACAGGGGATGGCGCGGATAGCGCGTTGCCCGGATTCATCACGTTGTGCGAGGTCAGCCGGAACTTGGACGGCGACGCCGAGCGCACGACGACCTCCGAGAACTCGCGCTGGGCCAGCGCCGGATTCTTGGAGTAGAAGTGCACGGGCTTCAGGCCGGAGGCCGTGGCCGCCACCCCTTCCTCCAGCTGATAGGCGGGCAGGTCTCTTGAGCTGATTCAGGTAGATGCGGTCGAGAATCATGTAGAACGCCGCCGCCACCATGCCGATGGCGACGAAAAAGACGAAGGCGAATCGCATCGAGATCGAGAGTCTGCCCAGCATGGCCGCGCCGGGGGCTTCAGGATCCCGGCCAGATCCAGCATCGATCGCGAAACGCACGTTTCCGTCTCGCGCCGGCCATGATTGACAGCCTGGCGTGCCGATCGGACATGGACGTACCGCCGAGCTCAGAGCATCCCCCGGCCACCCGGCGCCGCGATAGAATCACCGGCGCCGGACGCGCATCAGGATCGTCGAGTGGGCATCCGGACCAGGAGGGCGTCGTGGACATCCAGGAGCTTCGCGCAAGCGTTCGCGGTCCGCTGCTGCAACCGGGTGATCCCGGCTACGACGCCGCCCGGCACGTGTGGAACGGCGCGATCGACCGCAAGCCGCTTCTGATCGCGCGGTGCAGCGGTCCGGCCGACGTGCTCGGCGCGGTCAATTTCGCGCGAGCCAACCAGCTGCTCGTGTCCGTGCGCGGCGGCGGTCACAACGTCACCGGCAACGCCGTCTGTGACGGGGGCCTGATGATCGACCTGTCGCCGATGAAGGGTATCCGCGTGGACCGGGCGCGACGCACGGTGCAGGCGCAGGGCGGCGTGACGTGGGGCGAGCTCGACCACGAGACGCAAGCCTTCGGGCTGGCGACGACCGGCGGCCAGATCTCGACCACCGGCATCGCGGGTCTCACGCTCGGCGGCGGCCTGGGCTGGCTGATGCGCAAGTGCGGTCTCGTCGTCGACAATCTCCTGTCGGCCGATGTCGTCACCGCCGACGGCCGCTTCCTCACGGCCAGCGCCACCGAGAACGCCGATCTGTTCTGGGGCCTGCGCGGGGGCGGCGGCAACCTGGGCCTGGTGACGTCGTTCGAGTACCGCCTGCATCCGATCGGGCCGATGGTGACGGGCGGGGTCGTGCTGCACCCCGCCGAGCGCGCCGCCGAAGCCCTGGGTTTCTATCGCGACTACATGGCGAACGCCTCCGACGACGAGATGGTGGCGTTCGCGTTTCAGTCCGCGCCGCCCGCGCCGTTCGTGCCAGCCCATCTGCACGGGGCGCCCGTGGTCGGCTTGGCACTCTGCCACGTCGGCCCGCTCGAGGAGGGCCAGCGGGCGGCGGAGCGGCTACGCGCCTTCGGCCGACCGCTGGTGGCCCAGCTCGGGCCGATGCCGTACACGGCGGTGCAGACGATGATGGACGAGGCGATGCCCTTCGGCCGTCACGTCTACCTGCGCTCGGATCACCTCACGGGCCTGGGCGAGGACGTGATCCAGACCTGCGTGCGTCACACCGCCGCGATGACGTCGCCGCTGTCCGTGGCCGTCGTCATCCCGCTCGGCGGCGCGGTCGCGCGGGTCGGTGAGCACGACACGGCGTTCAGCCACCGGAGCACACCGTTCGACATCGACATCTTCGGCATCTGGACCGACCCGCGTGAGTCGGACCGCCACCTGAAGTGGGGCCGGGAGTTCGGCGCGGCGCTGCAGCCGTTCTCGCGAGGGGTGTACATCAACGAGATGGGCAGCGAGGGCGACGAGCGGATCCGCGCCGCCTACAATGCTGCCAACTACGCGCGCCTGGTCGAGCTCAAGAATCGGTACGACGCGACCAACTTCTGGCGGATGAACCAGAACATCAAGCCAACCGTCTGACCGCGCCGCCGACCGTCCGGCGGAGCCAGGGAGACCGCACATGGCACTGGAGCAGCTACGACGCGTGATCACGGGCCACGACGCCAGCGGCAAGGCCATCGTGCAGATCGACGAGATCTCCAAGAACGCCTTCACCGGACGACCGGGCGCCACGGGCATCAACGTGTGGACCACCGAGGGCTTTCCCGTCGACAACGACGGCAAGGACGACGCCGGGCAGCGCAAGGCCGGCACCACGGTGCCGAACGGCACCATCTTCCGCATTCTGGAATTCGCGCCCGGCCTGGCCGCGCGCAACCACCGCACGGACTCGATCGACTACATCGTCGTGCTGTCCGGCGAGATCGACATGGAGCTGGACGACAGCGTGGTCCACATCAAGGCCGGCGACGTCATGGTCCAGCGCGGAACGATTCACAACTGGGTGAATCGCGGGACGGCGCCGTGCCGCCTGGCAGTCATCCTGATCGCCGCCAAGCCCGTCGAGGCCGGCGGCAAAACCCTGAACGCGGTCGGATAGGCCGCGCCTCAGGGTCGCGCGCTACCAGGCTCCCGAAACGCTCGGCGCTAGGTCTTGATCCCGAGCAGGCGGGCTGCAGTCCCTCCCAGCATCGCGATGCGCTCGTCGTCGGTCAGGCCCGGCGTGCCCAGGATGTGGTCCACCGAGGTCTTCGTCCACGGGAACGGATAGTCGGTGCCCATGACGATCTGACCGGAGCCGGTCTCGGCCACCAGATGCCGCAGCGCCTCGGACGTGAAGACGATCGAGTCGTAGTAGAGCTGCCGGAGATACTCGGTCGGCCGCTTGCGGGTCACGGTCGTGACGCGGTCGGGGAACGTCACACCGCCGGCGTCCGACCGTGCGGCGTACGAGGGCAGGTAGCCACCGCCGTGTGCGGCGCAGATCTTCAATCCGGGGAACTGATCGAGCGTGCCCTCGAAGATGAGGTGCGAGAGCGCGATCGTCGTCTCCAGCGGATTGCCGATCACGTTGTCCAGCCCGCCGCTGCCCTTGAACCGACTCCCGAGCTCGCTCGGCGCCCCGGCGGCCTGCGGATGGATGAACACCAGGACGCCGAGCTGCTCGACCTTGGCCCAGAACGGGTGGAACTTCGGATCGGCCAGCTCCTCGCCGTTCACGCTGCCCCCGATGGCGGCGCCGCGCAGGCCGAACTTCTTGACGGCCTCCTCCAGCTGCGCGGCCGCGAGGTCGGGATGCTGCAGCGCCACCGAGGCGAAGGCCACGAAGCGCTCGGGGTGCGCCGCGCAGAACTCGGCGAGCTTCTCGTTCTGCAGCGCGATCAGCTTCTGCGCCACGTCGCGCTCGGCCTTGTACCAGTAGGCGTTGATGCTGAGCGCCTCGACGTCGATGCCCTGCTCGTCCATGGCCCGCAGCCGCTCGGCTGCCTGCGACATGAGCAGCGCCGGCGTGCCGACCTTCTGGCCCAGCAGACTCATGGCCTCGGGCACCGCGCAGTGCGCGTGCACGTCGACCGTCTTCACCCGGCGCCCGTTCACGACCACGTCGCGCCGCCGGCCCGCCGCCGAGGGCGCCGGCGCATGCCCGGGCGTGGCGGTGAGCCCGTGGCAGTCCGTGAAGACGATGCTGTCCGCGCTGGTGATCGACCCGTCCACTTCGCGTCGCGCTGTCATGGTGTCAGCTCCCGCCGGCTCACGCCGGGCTGGTGGCGGCCGCCGAACGGTAGACGCGCGTGACGCGCGGTCCCACCGTGGTCGCCACGTGGTGAAGGCCGAGGCCGTGGCGCTTGGCCACCTCGGCGATCGTGATCTCCTCATCGCCCTGGCGGCCGATGATCACCACCTCGTCGCCGACGCGCGCGTCCGGCACGCTCGTGAGGTCGATCCGGGTGTGCTCGAGGTTCGGTCCGGTGAGGATCGGCACGGCGCGCCCACGTACGAGCACGCGGCCGGCGTGGAGCCAGGCGAGGCCGTCGGCCAGGCCCATCGGGATCACGCCCAGCTTCATGGGTACGGTCACGGGAAACGGCGCCTGCTCGGCGAAGCGCTCGCGGGGCGTCAGCTCCTTGAGCGCGATGACGCGGGTGACGAGTGCCTCGAATACCGGCCGTAGCGGCATCGGCGGGGTCTCGCCGGGGAACGTGATGCCGTAGAGCATCCGGCCGGGGTCGACGGCGTTGAGGTACGTCTGCGGGAAGCGCAGCACGAAGGGCGAGGCCGCGAAGAGACGGATGGGTACGGCGATCCCCCGCGTCTGCAGCTCGTCGACGACGGCGGTGAAGCGGCCGAGCTGCCATTCGATATATGCCGGATCGGTGCCGTGGGCGTGAGGATGAGCGCACAGCCCGGCGAGCCGCAGGTGCGGCAGCTCCAGCATGGCCGTGATGGTCTTCACCGCCTGCTCGGCCGGCACCCCCAGGCGCTCGAGCCCCACGTCGATCTTGACGAAGATGTCGCACGGCTCCGTCGCGGCCTGCGCGTACGCACCCGCGGCGTCGAGATCGACCAGGGTCGGCGTGAGGCGATGGGCGAGCGCCTCCGGCGCGGCCTCCGGCAGCGAGTTCGGATAGACGAGGACGGGCGCGGTGATCCCGCGCTGGCGGAGCCGGACGCCCTCGCCCAGATCGGCCACCGCCAGGGCATCGGCGCCGTGGGCGACGAACACCGCGCCCAGCTCGGCGGCGCCATGGCCATAGCCGTCGGCCTTGACCACCGCGAAGATCTTCCGCGCCGGCCCCACCAGCTGGCGGACGACGCGGACGTTGGCCGCGGCGGCGTCGAGATCGATCTGCAGCGTGGTCGGACGCAGCGGGTGCCCAGCGGAGGCGGTCATGGCTGGCTCCTCGCCGGGGAGAATACTCCCAACCGCCAGCGCGTGTGCTAAAAGACCGTGCAAAAGGAGATCGCGCGCATGCTTCGACTCGCCGTAGCCGGCATCGGGCTGTTCGTGCTAACGTCCGGCGCCATGGCCAACGAAATCTCTCCGGCAGTACGCTCCGAGCTGGCGCCCAGTGGCACGCTCCGGGTCGGGCTCAACCACGGCAACTTCCTGCTCGTGACGCCCGGCTCCTCGGCGACCGATCCCCGGGGGGTGGCGCCCGACCTGGCGCGGGAGCTCGCGCGGCGGCTCGGGGTGCCGATCGCATTTTCCAAGTTCGAGACCGCCGGCGCGCTCGGGGACGCGGTGCGCACCGACGTGTGGGACGTGGCGTTTCTCGGGGCGGAGCCGCAGCGCGCGACGGAGATCGCCTTCACCGCGGCGTACCTCGAGATCCCCGCGACGTACCTGGTCCCGGCTGGGTCGGCGATCCGTACCATCGCCGATGTGGATCGCGAGGGCGTGAGGATCGCGGTGGCCGAGAAGAGCGCCTACGAGCTGTGGCTGAGCCGCAACATCACGCGGGCCAAGCTGGTGCTCACCAAGGGCATCGACGCCTCCTACAACGCCTTCGTGAACGACAAGCTCGAGGTGCTGTCGGGCCTGCGGCCGCGCCTTTTGACCGACGTGCAAAAGCTGCCGGGCGCGCGGATTCTCGACGGCCAGTTCACCGCCGTGCAGCAGGCGATCGGCACGCCGAAGGCCCGCGCCACCGGCGCGGTGTTTCTCCACACGTTCGTGGAAGACGCCAAGGCCTCCGGCTTTGTGGGTGAGGCGATCTCGCGCAACGGGTCGCAGGGCGTGTCGGTGGCGCCCCCCGCGAAGTAGCCGCCGCCGGCGGCGCCGTCAGGACGTCGTGAAGGTCTCGTTCTTCGAAACGGTTCGCTATCGCCCGCCGCGGGCGCTGCCGTCCGAGTGGCCGGTGGCCTCGGGCGCCTACGATCCCGAGGCGGGCGCCCAGGCGTACCGCGACATGCTGGAGCGCCTGGCCTACGTGGAGGCGCTCGGCTTCGACTGGGTGAGCGTCTCCGAGCATCACTACTCGCCGCGCATCCTCACGCCCTCGCCCATCGTCTCGGCGGCGTTCCTCGCCGCCCATCTCAAGCGGGCGACCATCGCGCTGCTCGGCCCGATCGTGCCGCACAGCAATCCGGTGCGCGTGGCCGAGGAGCTGGCGATGCTCGACACGATGGCCGGAGGCCGTCTGGTCGTCGGGCTACTGCGGGGCACGACCAACGAGGCGTTGACGTATGACCTGAACCCGGCGGAAGCGCGCGAGCGGACCGACGAGGGGATGGAGCTCATCCTGCGCGCGTGGACCGAGCCGCAGCCCTTCGGCTGGCAGGGCCGCCACTTCCAGTACCGGACCATCTCCATCTGGCCGCGGCCCCGGCAGCAGCCCCATCCGCCGACCTTCGCGCTGGGCACGAGCCGCGAGTCTTGTGAGTTCGCCGCGCGCCACCGGCTGGGATGCGGTGTGTCCTACGGCCCGTTCGAGGTGATGGCGAAGGCCACGCGCTACTACCGCGAGCAGTGTGCGCGCCACGGCTGGGAGCCTAAGCCGGAGCAGATCCTCTACCGGGCGAACATGCTCGTGGCCGAGACCGACGACGCCGCCCACGCGCTGCTGCGCGCGCAGCCAGGTGGGGCGCCGTTCACCATGCGCGCCGGCGTGCGAGAGGCCATGCAGACGCTGGACTCGCGCAACATCGCCGGCGAGGCGCGCTCACCAGTGGTGACCGGCGCGCTGCCCACCACGTTCATCGGCAGCCCGGACACGGTCGTCGAGCAGGTGCGGCGCTGCCGGGAGCTCGTCGGCGCCGGCGTGCTCGATCTCTCGCTGCACCCACCGGGATCGACCACCGTCGAGCCGCTCATGCGCGCGCTCGATCTCTTCGGCAGCAAGGTCCTGCCGCGCATTCGCGAGATCTGAGCGGACGCGGCGTGTTCAGCGACGGCCAGGTCGAGGTGGAGGGCGCCCGCTTCCGGTACCGGGAGGCGGGTCAGGGCAGCGCGCTGGTCCATCTGGTCAGCGCCGGCGCGCTCGGACTCACGCCGGCCCACGGCCTGCTGGCGCGAGCGTTCCGCGTGGTGGCGCTCGAGGTTCCGGACGGAGCACCGGGCGCCAGCCCGAGCGTGGCCCGCGCGCTCACGCAGCTCGGCCTGGAGGTGTTCAACCTCATGGCGACGACGACCACGGTGCCCACGGCTCTCGGTCTGGCCCTGCAGGCGCCCGCGCGGGTGCGCGCCCTCGTGCTGGAGTCGCCCGCCGTCGCGAGCGCGCCGTCACCCGACCTGGCCGGCCTGGCGATCCCGACGCTGATCTTGCTCGGAACGCTGGACGACGATCCATCCTGCGCGGTGGGACGCGCGTATCAGGTGCGGATTGCCGGCTGTCACCTGGCGTTCGTCTACGCGGCGGGACCGGCCATCGCGGCCGAGCGGGCGGAGGCGTTCACCGAGATCGTGGCCGATTTCTTCGAGCGGCGCGACGCGTTCGTCATCAGCCGCGCCACGACGCTGATC
>Ga0207691_10005923_pt1 | contig 11803 bp, 11 predicted proteins | sample KBSM13metaG_FD_184327 | JGI IMG/M metagenome (GOLD analysis project Ga0207691, IMG submission 184327) | Miscanthus rhizosphere microbial communities from Kellogg Biological Station, Michigan, USA - KBS M1-3 metaG (SPAdes) (version 2) | ecosystem: Host-associated > Plants > Roots > Rhizosphere >...
CCGCGCGCAGCCGCAATGGAGCCGCGCTTCGCAGCATGCGTGGCCTGGGGCGGCCACTGGGATTATCACGAGTCCTGGGTGCGCCGCCGCAAGATCATGGAGTCCGGTGGCACTAAATTATCGGCGCCGTCATTTCAACTGCCGTGGGTACTCGGCATGCCCGATATGGATGCCTGCATGAAGAAACTGGAGAACTATCGGCTCGCAGGCGTAGCTGAGAAGATACGTTGCCCGTTCTACTGCATACACGGCGAGAACGACAATATCGTGCCGCTCGAGTTCGCGCAGCGCCTGTATGAAGCCGTCGGCTCGAAAGATAAAACGCTGAAAGTTCTGACTACGCTTGACGGCGGCAGCGATCATTGCCAGGAGGACAACCGTCAGGTCGGCGCCAACCTTGTCGCAGACTGGCTCGCACAGCGGCTCGGCGGACGGCTTTAGTTCTTGGGACTTATAGTTTGATGGCGGTACAAAACACGCAGATGAACGGCGACAAATCGGCAGATATTGCTTTGGCCGGGAGCTTTGCAGTCGTGACTTGTCATCGTAACTTGCGTTTATCCGTCTTGATTCGCCGCTCACTTCACATGTTCTTCATTGCGGCGGCTGCGTTTCTCTGGTCGGCTGCAAACGCGCAGGGCACAGCGTATCCGGATAAACCGGTGCGAATGATCGTGCCATACCCGCCGGGTGGCTCGGTCGACTTCACGGGGCGCGAGCTTGCGCAAAAGCTGAGCGTCGCGTGGGGACAACAGGTTGTACTCGACAATCGCGGCGGGGCCGGTTCTACCCTCGGCCACGGCCTTGGCGCGAAGGCGACACCCGACGGCTATACCTTGCTGCTCGGTACGTCGGCCGGGCTGGTTGTAAGTCCGGCATTGGGAAGCAAGCTCAGTTACGATTCCCTCACCGATTTCGCGCCGGTAGGTCTCGCCGTGTATGCGCCGTTCGCTCTAACACTGTATGCCGGCGTCCCCGCCAATACTACGCAGGAATTTATCAATCTCGCGAAAGCGAACCCGGGCAAGATTAATTTCTCATCGCCGGGCACCGGCACGCCGAACCACCTTGGCGGCGAATTATTGAAAGCGCTCGCGCACATCGACATCGTGCATGTGCCGTACAAGGGCGGCGGCCCGGCGCTGGTCGATCTCATCAGCGGTCAGGTGCAGATGACCTTTTCAGGCGTGCCGCAGATATTGCCGCATCTGAAAGCGGGAAGGGTTAAGGTTATCGCGATCGGGCATCCGACGCGGATCCGCTCGCTTCCGGACGCACCGCCGGTTGCCGATGTTCTGCCCGGCTTCAACAACACTTCGTGGTACGGGCTGCTCGCGCCAGCCGGCACGCCCGCGGCAATCGTGAACCGGATCAACGTTGCAATGAATAAAGTGCTCGCTGATCCGGAATTCGGTCAGCGCCTGCTGCTGCAGGGCGTCGAGCCGGTGTCGAGCACGCCTCAGGCAATGCGCGACATGATCGCGAACGAGCTGGCGCGCTGGCGCAAGGTTATCAAGGACGCCGGCATCACCGCCGATTCAGCGAAATAAAAACGCGGCGGGAATTGTCCGCCGCGTCTCTGCAATCCCGCTTGCGCGGGAAACAAGCATCAAAGCCCTTTTGATATTTTATCGATGCCGGCCTGCGCGCACACTGCATCTTTGTCGCCGCCCGGCGCGCCCGAGACACCGATCGCGCCGATCACTTCCTTGTTAGACGTGATCGGCAATGCGCCTTCGAGAGTGGTGATACGGTCGAGATGCAGCGCGCCCACACTCTGCGGGTTGGCAATATTTGCCTTGCCATAATCGCCGGAGGTGCGGCCGGAAGTCAGAGACGTATATGCCTTGCGCATACTGTTCTCGATCGTATGAGGCCGGGCGCCATCGTCATGCAGCACGATCTTCGTGCCGCCATTCGCATCGACGACGGTAACCGTGACCTTGAATCCATTCTTGCGGCACTGCTCGAGCGCAACGGCGGCCGCGTCGTGCGCGGCTTCATACGTGATATTGCGCTGTGTCGAATACGATTGCTGCGCGTGAACGGCGTACGGCACGCAGGCCACGGATGTAGCGAGAATGATCCAGTTTCGATTCCTCATGACTCCTCCTTTGGTTGACCTTCCCGGTTGACGATGCGACTGTTTTTTTCGAGGCGTCCCAGAATACAGCATCAGGTTTCGCCCGTAAAATGCGCGAAACGTGAATGCGAGGAAAAGATCGTATGCCGAAGGTAGCCGTCGCTGACGGGGAGATTTACTATGAAGTTGCGGGCGATGGCCACCCGCTGATCCTTGTCAGCGGACTCAACGGCGTCGCGCGCTACTGGGAGCCGCAGGTCGCCGCCCTCTCGGCGAAATACCGGGTAGTTAGTTACGACCAGCGCGGTACGGGGCAAAGCGACCAGCGCCAGCGCGTGTTCTCGGTCGATCAGATGGCCAGAGAGCTTGCAGGCCTCATGGATGCGCTCGGCATCGAGCGCGCTCATATCGTCGGCTTGTCTACCGGCGGTGCGATCGGTCAAACGCTGGCGATGGAGCAGCCTCATCGCGTGGCGCGCCTCGTGTTGTGCAGCACGTGGACACACTGCGATCCGTGGTTCAGGCGCTTATTCGAAGCGCGGCGCGAGATGTATGAACAATGCGGGCCGGAGCTGCATGCAAAGTTTCATCCGCTATTTTTGTATCCGCCCGATTACGTTAATGCACATGACGCCGAAATCGAAGCCGAGCAAAAACGCGCGCCCACTAAATCGTCGCCGGTCGAAGTATCGGTGGGACGCATCAATGCGTTGCTTGCCTTCGACCGCCGCGCCGGACTGCACACCATCAAGGCGCCCACCCTCATCATCGCCGGCGATAACGATTACATTACGCCCAGCTATCATTCACAGGCGCTTGCCCGCGCTATACCCGGCTCGAAGCTGGTCATCTTCAATGGCGGCGGCCATTCGGTCTCGAAGACGCGTGCGCAAGAGTTCAACAAAACGGTGCTCGATTTTTTGCACGGCGCTGATGAATAGCGTAACCATTTTGTTCAATCGCACATCAGTGCGTGCGGCATTCGCAAGATTGAAACAACCGTAGACAGGGGAAGCCTGTAATGCTGATCGTCGATTCACAGGTACACATCTGGGCCGCGAACACGCCCGAGCGTCCATGGCCTGCACGGCACAAGGCGCATCGCCCGCAGCCCATCACCAAAGACGATCTGCTCAACGAAATGGACGCGGCAGGTGTCGATCGCGCGGTGCTGGTGCCGCCATCCTGGGAGGGCGAGCGTAACGACCTCGTGCTCGCCGCTGCGCAAGCACATCCTGACCGCTTCGCCGTGATGGGGCGTTTCGATGCCGAAGCTGCCGATGCCCGGGCGATGATACCGAGGTGGCTCGATCAGCCGGGCATGCTTGGATTGAGATTCACGTTCCATCGCGAATCACTGCGCCCTCTGCTGCTGGAGGGCAAAGTTGACTGGCTATGGTCCCAAGCGGCTAAGTTCGGGGTGCCGATCATGGTGCTCACCCTGCCGCAGGATCTGCATATGATTGGCAACGTTGCGCAACAGTATCCGGATCTCCGGCTTACGATCGATCATCTGGCGCTCGCGCGCGGCACGGACGACGTTGCCTTTGCCGAATTCGACAGACTACTGGCGCTAGCAAAGCATCCGAACGTTGCGGTCAAAGCCACTTGTCTGCCGCACTATACGACGGATAGTTACCCGTACCGCTGGCTCCATCCATACATCAAGCGCGTATACGACAGCTTCGGGCCGCGGCGCATGTTCTGGGGCTCGGACATCTCGCGGCTGCCGTGTACGCTGCGTCAGGGCGTAACGATGTTCACCGAGGAATTGCCGTGGCTCACCACAAATGATCTCGAGTGGATCATGGGACGCGGCGTGTGCAACTGGCTGGGCTGGAAAATCTGAACAGGTCACCGGCACATGCGAGCGGATATTGAACTATCGCATCCGATGACGGACACTAAGACAGCCCATCGATGTGCAGCTCGCGCAACTTTCAATGGAGGATGTATGTCGCAAAAATACTCGCTGATGCCGCTCGCCGCGATGGTGTTGGCCGGCGCTTCGGCAATCGGCGCAGATACCTTTCCGGAAGGCAATGGGAAGCAGCTTGTCGAGAACGCATGCGCCGGGTGCCATGAGCTCGAGCGCGTGAGCGCAGCGGGCTACACCGAGGAGGAGTGGCGCAATAACATCAACCAGATGGTCAACGTCGGCGCGCCGCTGGCGAAAGACCAGATGGAAACGGTGGTGCAGTATCTCGCCAAAAGTTTTCCGGCCAAACCCAAGCCGGCGCCCGCAGTGATTGCCGGTCCGGTCAAGGTCTCGATCGAAGAGTGGATCGTGCCGACACCGGGTTCACGTCCACACGATCCGCTCGCTACAGCTGACGGCGCGATCTGGTACACGGGACAGTTCGCAAACCTGCTCGGCCGCATGGACCCGAAGACGCACGAGATCAAGGAATACCCGCTGCCTGCGAACGCGGGGCCGCATGGGCTGATCGACGACAAGGAAGGCAACATTTGGTACGCGGCGAATTTCGGCAGCCACATCGGGAAGCTCGATCCAAAGACCGGCAAGGTCACGCAGTATCCGATGCCCGATCCAAAGGTGAAAGACGTGCACACGCTTGTGTGGGATCACAAGGGCATGATGTTCTTTACCGCGCAAAACGCCAACGTAGTCGGGCGGCTGAACCCGAACACGGGCGAAATCAAGATCGTCCAATCGCCCACACCGAAATCACGGCCGTACGGGATTCTGGTCAATTCAAAAGGTATTCCTTTCTTCGTCGAGTTCGGATCGAACAAGATCGGCAGCATCGACCCGGAGACATTGGCCATACGCGAATATCCCCTGCCTCATGCTGAGTCGCGTCCGCGCCGGCTTGCGATCAGCAGCGATGATGCGGTCTGGTATGCGGATTACTCGCGCGGCTACGTGGGTCGCTTCGATCCGGCGACCGGGAAGACAACAGAGTGGGCTTCGCCGGGCGGCCCGCGGTCTCAGCCCTACGGCATGGCGGTGATCAATGACATCGTCTGGTACAACGAATCGGGGACGAAGCCGAACACGATGGTGCGCTTTGACCCGAAGACCGAGAAATTTCAGACGTGGATCATCCCTTCGGGCGGCAACGTTGTACGCAACGTGAGCGTGACGCGTGACGGAAATATAGCGATTGCCTCGAGCGGCGTGAACCGGATAGGGCTCGTGAAAATCAATTAGCGACGGACCCTGGAACCCGGGTGGACCCCAATAAAAAAACAGCCCGCAACGGCGGGCTGTTTTTTGCGGTCGATGCCTGCGTCGATGTTATTGCGGAGGTTTGACCCCGTCCTTCGCAGCCTGTATGCGTTGCGTGGTCATGGTGCCGTCCGCTGCAACCTGCGCGATTGTGAAGATATAAGTGCCGGGCGTTAAGAGCGCCCGGTCCGCCGGAACGGTGGTGACGATGGGCGTCCCGTCCGGCACCTGTATCGTTTGCGAGCCGCCCTTGTACTCGAGTGTCAGTTCATGGCCGCTCGTCGATTTGACCGCTTTCGCGATGTTCGCGTTGGTCATGCTTGATTCAGGTTCGAGATCCCAGGGTGTGTGGCCTTCGGCCGCGGTGCGCGGGATGGTATGAACTTCGCGCGCCGTCATCACACCGTCCTTGCGGATGGAGGTGACGCCGACATAGTCGCCCGGTTTGAGATCAGCCAGCGTAATTGCCTTGGCAGCGACGACGGCGCCGCTTTCCGGAAACTGCAACTTCAGATCCTTGCCGTCGCGCGATTTGACGGAGACGACTTTGCCATCAAACGCAGTCACTGTGCCACGCACACGCATGTTCGTTTGTGCATACGCTGCAGCGCAAGCGAACGTCAGCACTGCGCAAATAATCCCCGCCTGTAGTTTTTTCATGACAGCCTCTTTTTCGTTGTGGTCGAAACGCGATTGCTGTATCTGCGACGCAAACAGGATGGCAGTCGATTATATTCCAACATCATCCATCTAGTGCAGAGGCGCTTCGTCCCAATACAGCCGTGTGGGGTTATCGACCACGATGCGTCTGCGCAGCGCTTCGTCATCGCACATGCGCGCGAAGAGGTCGACCAGGGCGCCGTCATTCGGCATTTGTTTTACGTTGGGATGCGGAAAGTCGGTGCCCCACAGCACGCGGCCGGGCGCCGTCTCGATCAGCTTGCGCGCAAAGGGAAGCGCGTCTTCGAACGGCTTCCCGGTAGATGAGACGCGTTCAGGTCCGCTCACCTTGATCCATGCAAGCTCGTTCTTCATCAGCTCAAGCAGAAGCTTGAATGGCTGCTGGTCGAGACCATGCCCGGCCTGGACGCGCCCCATGTGATCGATGATGAATGGTATCTGCAGACCATCAAGGAAGTCGCGGTAGGTAAGAATGTCCTCCGCATCGAGATGCACTTGCAAGTGCCACCCGAGATCGGCAATGCGCGCAGCGACGCCTGCGACCACTTTGAGATCCGGCGCGCCGCCGAGATGTGCGACGAAGTTGAAGCGTGCGCCGCGCACACCGGCCGTATGCAGGCGCTCGAGCTCGCGATCCGTGACATCGCCGCTCACCATCGCCACACCGCGAATACTGCCATTCGACGCCGCGATTGCATCCAGCATCGCGCTGTTATCGGTGCCGTGGCAACTCGCCTGAACCAGCACTGCGCGCGAGAAGCCGAGATGTTTGTGCAGCGCCGCCAGCTTTTCCTTGGGCGCATCGGGCGGCGTGTAGCTCCGACCAGGCGAGTAAGGAAAACGGTCGCCGGGACCGAACACGTGACAATGCGCGTCACAGGCGCCGGGCGGCAGGACGTAAGCGGGTTTCACCGGGTTCGGGTCGGGGGCGAGAATATCTTTCATGATGTCGATACGGTGTGCGATGTTGAAAACAGACGGTTGCCGCGACGATTTCGAGGAGTCAGAGTCTCGGGATTTTAGCTTTGTCGATCAGCGCATTCCACTTCGCGATCTCGTCGACAAGGAGCTTGCGCATGCCGTCGGGGCTGGAAAGATTCGGTTCGACGCCGAGTTCCTGAAAACGCTGCTTGATCTGCGCTGAATTTACCGCGGTGTGCAGCTCTTTGTTCAGGCGCTCGACGATCGCGTGCGGTGTCCTGGCCGTTGCGGCAATGCCATTCCATGAATTCACTTCGTATCCCGCGAGGCCGCTTTCATTGAGCGTCGGCACGTCGGGCAGCAAGGTGAAGCGGGTGCGCGACGTGACCGCGATGGCGCGCAAGCCGTTCGCGCGGATCTGTCCCAATACCGGCGGCAGGAATTCCAGCGCGACCTGCACACTGCCGCCCCTCAGCGCCGTGAGTACGCCAGCGGTGTTATTGAAAGGCACCGTCGTTGCATCGATAGTCGCCATCGACTTCAGTAACTCCCCGGCCAGATATTGAGTAGTGCCGATATTTATCGTGCCGATATTAAACTTGCCCGGGTTCGACTTCGCTTGTGCAATCAATTCTTTCACTGTCTTGACCGGCGAGTCCGGACTCACCAGCATGCCGAGACTGAATGCGCCGATGGTGGAGATCATGGCAAAATCTTTCAGCGTGTCGTACGGCAGCTTCTTGAACATCGCTGCGCTCACCGCATTTGTATTGTTAAGCAGCATCAGGGTGTAGCCATCGGGTTCGGATTTGGCGACCGTCTCCGTCGCAACGATGCCGCCGGCGCTCGGCCGGTTATCGATGATTATCTGCTGGCCCATTGCCTCGCTCATTTTCTGCATGACGGCACGCGATGTAATGTCGCCGACACCGCCCGGGCCGAACGGGACGAGCAGGCGAATCGGTTTGCTCGGGTAAGCGGGCTGCGCAAGCACACTAATGGCAGGCAGCATTGCGGCGCAGAACAGCACTGCACGCGATGTCGTAATTGTGTTCACGTTTTCATTTCCCTGATGGATGTGCGGCGGGACGCGGTGCGCCATGCCGCCCGTCAGTCATGCCCCAAGTTAAGGCCAGCATTCTTGACGAGATTGCTCCAGCGCGCAATCTCTGTAACCAGATGGCGGTTGAACTGCACGGGCGTGCTGCCGACCGGCTCCGCGCCATCGGCCGCAAGTTGATCGAGCAGATCGGGCGAGCGTGCCGCACGCGCCAACTCTGCACTCAGTTTGTTGACGATCGGGGGCGGAGTTCCGGCGGGCGCGAGCCAGCCGTGCCACGTCGTCGTCACATATGTGGGCACTCCCGACTCGGCAACTGTGGGTACATCGGGCACGACCGCTGAACGTTTCGCGCTGGTCACAGCAAGCACTCGCGCGCGGCCCGCCTTGACGTGAGGCAGTGACGACACGATGTTGCCGAACATCATCTGCACCTGGCCGGCCATGAAGTCGACGAGCGCCGGACCGGTTCCTTTGTATGGAATGTGCACGATGCGCACGCCGGCCAGATTGTTGAATAGCTCGAGCGCAAGATGGTTTGAAGTGCCCACGCCCGCCGATGCGGCATCGAGCGCACCGGCTTTGGACTTGGCGAGCGCCAACAGCTCGCGTGTCGAACGCACTGGCAATGATGGATGCACCATCAGCAATATCGGTGCTTCGGCGACGAGAGAAATCGGCGCGAAGTCCGCAATTGAATCGTAGGAAAGATTCTTGTAGAAGGCCGGCGTAATCGAATAGCCGCTGGCAACAGCGAGCAGCGTGTAACCATCCGCGGGCGATTTCGCGACGCTCGCATAAGCCACGGTGCCGCCGGCGCCGGGCCGGTTGTCGACTACGAATGGACGGCCGAGCGTGCTCGTCAGCTTCTGCGCGAAAAGCCGGGCGAGGATGTCCGTTCCGCCGCCAGGCGCAAGACCGACGATGACGCGCACCGGCTTTGATGGATAGGCGTCGGGGCTGCCTCCACTTACCTGCGCTCGCACTGCGGTCGCCAACGACAAGCCAACCATCGCCGCGGCGACGGTGACGGACGGCCCGTAGAAAACACTCAGGCGTTCAGGCATCTCGACTCGACAGTGCGCATCCTCGTGTATACACTAGTATACGCAGCCGCGCATGGCACTGACTCATGGCATCGCTCAACTGCGGCAACGGCGGCTCTCAACTCTTCAAGGCCCGTGATGGAACAAACAATCTGCGATGTTGTTATTGTCGGCGGCGGCAATGCCGCGCTTTGCGCCGCGCTGTCGGCGCGCGAACAGGGCGCGAACGTGATCGTGCTCGAGCGGGCGCCACAAGGCAAGCACGGCGGCAACAGCGCTTTCACGGGTGGCGGATTTCGCATCGTGCATCATGGTGCGGCTGACATCAAAAAGATCGTGCCGGACCTTAGCGACGACGATATCGCGCGCACCGATTTCGGAGAATATTCGGCTGAGCAGTACCTCGACGACCTCGGGCGCATCACGCAATACTACATCGACCCGGATCTTGCAGAGATCATCGTGCGCAGCAGCACTGACACAGTGCACTGGATGCGTGAGCGCGGAATTCGGTTCATACCGAACTACGGCCGCCAGGCGTTCAACGTTAACGGCCGCTTCAGATTTTTCGGCGGCGTCGTGATCTATGCGAATGGCGGCGGACGCGGATTGATGGATTTGCATTACAAAGCCGCTGACAAGCACGGCATCGAGATTCGCTACAGTACACGCGCCACGTCGCTTTTGCACGGCGCGTCAGGCGTAGAGGGTGTCCGAGTTATCGAGAATGGAGCAGAGCGTGAGGTTCGCGCTCGCGCGGTCGTGCTCGCTTCCGGCGGTTTTGAAGCGAATCGCGAAATGCGCACACGGTATCTCGGTCCCGGCTGGGACATGGCAAAGGTCCGCGGCACTCGCTACAACACGGGCGATGGCATCAGCATGGCGCTCGACATGGGGGCGCAGTCGTACGGTCAATGGTCAGGCTGTCATTCCGTCGCGTGGGAGCGCTATGCGTCGGACTTCGGCGATGTCGAGTCACCGCACGCCGGTTATCGCCACAGCTATCCGTTCAGCATCATGGTGAATTCGGAAGGTGAGCGCTTCCTCGATGAGGGCGCCGATTTTCGCAATTACACGTACGCCAAATACGGTCGCATTGTGCTGCAGCAGCCGGGCAGCTTTGCCTGGCAGGTGTTCGATGCGCAGGTCAAGCACCTGCTGCGCGACGAGTACAAGCTGCGCGGTGCCACCAAAGTACAAGCCGATACGCTCGAGGGCCTCGTCGAAAAGATGCAGGACGTGCATCCGATGAATTTTCTGAGGACCGTGCGCGAATACAACGCCGCGATCGCGCGTGACGTGCCGTTCGATCCCAACATCAAGGATGGCCGGACTACGCGCGGACTCGCTATCGACAAGAGCAATTGGGCAAACGCGATCGAAGTCCCACCGTTCGAGGCGTATTCGGTGGGCTGCGGAATTACGTTCACATTCGGCGGTTTGAAGATTGATACGAACACATGCGTGCTCGACATGGAGGACGCGCCGTTGCCGGGCCTATATGCAGCCGGCGAGCTGGTCGGCGGACTCTATTACTTCAACTATCCGGGCAGCACCGGCCTCATGGCGGGCTCGGTATTCGGCCGCATCGCTGGACGCGAAGCCGCTGCATTTGCGAAGTCGAAATAGTCAAAACGCGAACGGAAGTCTCTACCTGGTTTCGGCGAGATAGCGCTGGCGCGCAAATTCCGGCAATCCCCCGCACGCAAAAATCTGTTCGATGAGCGGCGGAAACTTCCGCAGCGTAATGGTATTGCCTGTTGCAATGCTGCGGGCGATGCCTTGCGGATAATCGACTTCAAGCTCGTCGCCGTCTTCGACGATACTTGTGATTCCCGGCGCCATCAGGATCGGAATCGCCCGCGAAATACTGTTGCGCAGGAAAAGCCGCGACACTGACTCAGCGATGATCAGCGCAATCCCGACTTCCCGCAGTACGAGGCCGGGACGGCTCGAGCCGCATCCGAAATTGCGTCCCGCGACGAGGATGTCGCCGGGCTTTACCTGCTGCGGAAATTCCGGCCGGTATGCTTCCATCGTGTGCTGCTTCAACTCATCCATCGTCGGATACTGGTAGTACGGATTGATAGCGTCGCTTTCGACTGAATCGCCGAATTTCCAGACGCGCCCGCGCACGACGCGCGTGAGATCAAAGCCCATCGAACACCTGCTTCGGATTGACGATCTCACCGGCGACTGCTGCGGCGGTGACGGTTAACGGACCGCCGAGATATATATCCGCTTTCATGCTGCCTTTGCGGCCCTTGAAGTTGCGAGTCGTCGCCGTAATGCAGACTTCGCCATCAGAGAGAAACCCGACCCTGGGCTGACACACTCCGCAACCCGGCGTTACAACCTGCGCGCCCGCCTCTACGAGTTGCTCAATCAAACCGGCTTTCAGGCATTGCAGATATACCATCTGTGACGCCGGCGAAATGATGAAGCGCACGCCTTTGGCGACTTTGCGGCCTTTGATCATGCGCGCGGCGATTTCGATATCCTCGAAGCGGCCATTCGCGCATGAGCCGATTTGAGCCTGGTTGATGCGTGTACCGGTCACGTCATCCACAGGGCCGACGTTGCCGAACTGATGCGGTTTGGCGACGACGAACGGCATCTCGTCGACATCGAGCACGATGGTTTTCTCATAGCTTGCATCCGCGTCCGCCGCAAGCGCCTCATACGGTTTATCCGTGCGTCCGTTGAGGAAGGCGCGCGTCTTTTCGTCGCACGGGAAAAAAGCGAATTTCGCGCCGACTTCGACACCATGGGCGGACAGGCACATGCGGCTGTCAATGCTGAGCCCGGGAACGAGCGAT
>Ga0207691_10005924_pt1 | contig 11801 bp, 5 predicted proteins | sample KBSM13metaG_FD_184327 | JGI IMG/M metagenome (GOLD analysis project Ga0207691, IMG submission 184327) | Miscanthus rhizosphere microbial communities from Kellogg Biological Station, Michigan, USA - KBS M1-3 metaG (SPAdes) (version 2) | ecosystem: Host-associated > Plants > Roots > Rhizosphere >...
CGGCCAGCGCGCCATCGTCAACGCGTGGGGCGATGCCGACTACAAGGACATCATGACCGGCGTGGACGCGCTGGTCGCGCAGGGCATCGCGGACGGCGATCGGCTCGGCGTCATGGGCGCGTCCTACGGTGGCTACATGACGAACTGGATCGTCGGCCACACCGGCCGGTTCAAGGCGGCGTCAGCCGGCGCCAGCCTCAGCGATCTTGCCGACACCTACTATCTCTCTGAGGGTGGCGAGTTCATGGTCGACTACTTCAAACGGCCGTGGGAAAACGCGGCGTCGTACGTCGAGCACTCGCCGATCACCTATGCCGACAAGGTGACGACGCCGCTGCTGATTCAGCACGGCGAAGTCGATCCGCGCGTGCCGATTGCCGGCGCGTGGAAGTGGTATCGCGCGCTGAAGGGGCTGGGGAAGACCGTCGAATTGGATATCTACCCGCGCGGCGGTCACGTGCTGCGCGAGCCGATGCAGCAGCGCGAACAGATGAAGCGGAACCTCGAATGGTTCACGAGGTGGATACCATCTGATCGCGCTGGGCAGCTGCGTTGACGGTCCTCGGCGGGACTCTTGCTTCATTGCGGCCGCCGGTGTGGGTTTCGACCGGCCCAGCGTGCGGGTCGTCAACGCAGCTGCCCGGCGCTCCCCTCTATTTGAAGATGCTCTTCGGCATCCTGACGTGAACGCCGACGTTGGGTTTGTCCACCAGCTGCGTGACCGCGACGTTGCCGGCGAGGCTCACGACCTGATACGCCTGGTGCTTCGTCAGCTTCTTCGTCGCCGCCAGAAAATCGACCATCTCTTGAATGGCGGTTTTCGTTGCCACGGCCAGATCCGGATCCGCGCCCATGGTGATGTAGTCGGTGGCCGTCTCGGCCCGCGGCCATGTCAGCTTCATGTCCTTGCGGACGGTGAGCTGCAGGCGGCCGCGTAGCGAGGTTTCGATGGCGGTCTGATCCACCTCGCCGTCGCCCTGCGCGCCGTGTCCGTCGCCGACCTCGAACAGGGCGCCAGTGGCGAACACCGGAATGAACAGGGTCGAACCCGCGACCAGTTCCTTGTTGTCCATGTTGCCGGCGTGCCGGCCGGGCGGATTGCTGCTGACGCGTCCGAGATCCGACGCAGGGGCGACGCCCATGCTGCCAAAGAATGGCCGCAGCGGAATCACGATGCCCGGCGCGTACTCCGACGTCATGGTCTTCTTATCGATCGTCATGATCTTCGACGTCTGCGACCGATCGCAGTTCTCCGGGATGAAGCCGCTGCAGCCGTTGTAGCCGTAGTCGATCGCAAAATCGATCGACAGGATCTTCACCTCGAGCACGTCGCCAGGCTCCGCGCCGTCCACATACACCGGACCCGTCAGAATGTGACCGCCGGGCCCTCGCCGATCGCCGGTCAACTCGCTGACGATCGCCTTGAGCGACGCCTGAATCTTGTCGTCGGGGACACCGGCACGGGCGAGTCCGGTTGGACTGTTGGTCAGCAGCGTGTCGACATCGATGATGTCGCCGGAGGCGATTCGCAGCGCCGGCTTCGCCTCCGCCCAGTAGTATCCGTACGCAACGGTTGACGGCGTCGCTTCGAGGCGATGGGTCTTCGGCGTGCGCGTCTGGCCGTGCAGCAGCGTGCTGAGTGCCACTCCCGCACACGTAACGACCGTCCGTGTCGAGTTCATCATGATTCACTCTCTATGATCGGAGCGGGCTCGATTGAGTTTGGCGCTCCTCGCCGTGACTATAGCTTCGATTCGAACGCCGGTGTGGTTTCGACCGGCCCCGCCTGCGGATCGGCAACCCAACGGAGGCCCTTGCAGCAGGTCGAAAGATAACCTATCGCACGCCACCGGGTTTTCCGGCCAGCGCCTCGACGATCGTCTCGGGCGGCCCCTTCCACGCCAGTTCTTCAAGCCGAGGTTCGGGGATACCGGCCACACGCCCGAGTAGCATCCTTGCAGCGTACGCGTGGTTGGCCTCGCGCCACTGCGTCATTTCGATCAGTGAATCGAGCGCCACGGTTTTCAGCTTCGCCAGTACCGCCGCATCTCTCTTCACTGTCAACCGTTCGAGCACCAGGGCGCCCTTGTTGCGATCCGTCCAGATACCGGAGTTCAACATCTCGATGAACGTGTCCGGAGGGATTTGGCGGGCGAACCGACCGTTCGCGCGCACCAGGACGGCAATCGCGCGTGTAGCATTGTTCCGGACCTCTTCGTCGGGATCGCGAGCCGCTCGCGACAACGCCAGGACTTGACGCGCCGACTGGCGGGCGTAGCCGAGCGCATGGCTGGCGATCGCGCGTTGATGCGAATCGGCCGATGACTCCAGCACACGAACCAACTCGGGCTCGTGCGCGAGCGCGTAACGCCGAAGAGTCAGCTGTACTGAGTGAGCCGCCGGATCCCTGATGAGCGCATATCCCTGCGAGTCATCCTCGAGCGCGGCATCGCCTCCCTTCTGCACGGCCGCGACGAGCGCTTTACCCATCCGCTCGTCGAGTTGCTCGAGTTCGGTCGATACCCGAGCGTCACCCTGCGGCTGCGGGCTGTAGGCGAACTCTCTGTACGAGCCGCCTGGGAGGCCGATGAACAAGAGGATGCCGCCGTCCGCCGTGCAGCAAACCGCGTTGACGTCCGTCGCCTGCTTGCCGATTGCGCGAACGACTGCGTCGCGCACACGCTCCTTCGCTCCCTCTCCCTGTGATAGCTCGTCGCCTTCGTGGAACGGCAAGGCGGCGCGAATAACGGCCGTGTCGATGCCTGTGTGTCCGAAGAATTCGATCGTCGCTATACGACGCTCTGCGCCGTCGAGCCGCGTCAACGGTAGAACGCAGAGGACGCCAAGACCGCAAAGAACAATCAGTCCTCGTGATCGCCGCACGCGCAGCATTGTAAAGAAAAAGAGGGTTCGCTGACGTCAGCGCCGGACGTACAACTGCATCCGAGGGAACAGAAAAGTCCCTGCGGAATCGTCGATCACGTTGATCTGGCAGGTGTACAACCCTGGCGGCAGCGACGCCGCGGGCACATCGAACTGAAACACGGCGGTCTTCCTGTCCGGCGCCGTCAACTGCGTCGTCTCGACAACCGGCGTCTCGAACAGCCGCTGGCGGCCGCGAAAGAAGGCGATGCTCGTGAGCAGCTTCACCGGCGTCGCCGGCTCGTAGACCTCGTAATAGAAGTAGAGGTGCTGGCCCGCCGAGACGACGTGCGTGACGTTCGGCACCAGCTCGCGGCCGTCGCGCACCAGGGGGTTGCGATCGTTCTTGCGCGCCCCTGGCTGCAGTTGGGTGCCGACGACCACGGAGCTCAGCTTCACGGCGTCGCGCTTGACGTCCGGCACGACGATGTCTGTTTCGTACGAACCGAAGGCGCCGTCCTGGTTTTCGCGAACCACGACCTTCACGCGGTATTTGCCCGGCGGCATCTCGAATCCGGTTTCGTACTGCACTGTCTTCTTCCGGATGTCGTCGGCCGCATCCGCGGACAGCCGGACCGTATCGCGAATGCGTCCCACGGGCCGCCGCTGTTCGTCGCGCACCAGGCCGAGCACATCGATCGTCGCTTTGTTCTTGTCGCTGGTTTTTGTGATAGGCAGCTGATAACCGGGGACGACGACCGACAACGGCACGAAGTATCGGTTGTCCGCCAGCCGGAAATAGGCGGTCGCTACGTACGCGCTCAGATCGGTCGCGGACAAATCGGACGCGAGCTGATCCTGGAGCTGCTCCTCGCGATCGTCCTTGGTCGAATGTGCGAAGTCTCGCGGGGCGTAGTAGCCCGACCGATACTCCAGCTTCAAGTCCGGACGTTTCAGCCGCACGCGGATGCGGCGGAAGCGGCCATCGCGGGCGGGGTTGGTACTCGAGTAACCCAGCACGTAGTACGCGGATGTGTCGCTGACGACGCGGTCGAACACCTGGCCGAAGCTGTTCGAGTCGAAGAACGCGCGTCCGCCAGTATCTTCCGCGATGGTCGTCAAGGTATCCTGCGAGCCCGCCTGACTGCCGAACTGGTTTCGCGTCGAAGCGCCGGAAAAGGTTGACGTCCCGCGCCGGCTGCCCTGGGTGGCATCGCCACCGGGAACCAGCGCCTGCAGGCCACGCATGTCGGCGGCGTAGATCGACACGTTCGCGCGATTGGCGCGGTCCACGGTGCGCCGCAGCTGCACCTGGTTGTCCTGACCCTGCTGGCTCATGCCGCTGCTGAAGTAGATCAGCGACTTCTTCTGATCGATGCCGGCGAGCTGGTCGGCCAACGTCCGCAGCGCCTCGAGACGGCGATCAGTATTGAAGATGTTGAACTCGGTGTCGTCGGCGGTGAACGCGTTGCCGATGTCCGGCGTGTCTTCGACGTCACCGGTCAGGCCGCTATCGAAGCCGGCGGCATTGTTCGATCCAAACCCCTCGATGGCGTTGCCCAGCGTTTCCGCGTCGGCCGTGAAGTCCTGGACGACCTGCAGCGACGTCGAGAACGAGGCGATCGCGATGAGATCGGCGTCGGACCGCTTGTGCTCCACGTACTCGTGCGCAGCCTTCACGGCGCGTTCGAGCTCTTCGGGCTGCAACGAGCTCAGGTCGAAGAACAGCACGATGAGCCGACGCCCGCGCATGTCGACGTTCGCCGACGGACGCTCGGCTGGAGCCTTCGCGTTCCCGTCGTCAGTGCGGCCCGGAGACGAAAGAATCGACTGAGCCTGCGTCGCCGAAGCCGCTCGGTCTGCGGCTGGCGGCGCAGGCGCGTCCAACTCTTCGAAGTCGAAGCTCGTGATCGTCTGCGGCTTGTCGTCCTCCGTCACCGTGAAGTCGTCGCGCGACAGATTGCGGACGACCGCGCCGCTCTTGTCGCGCGCGACGACGTTGACCAGCACGAGCTCGGTGCCGGAACGGAACACGGAGCGTTGCTGGGCTCGCGGGGCAGACTGAAGCAGCGCGACCACCACAACGATCATCACGAAGGCACGAAGGGTGAGAAACACTCGAAGAGAGGTTTTCACGACTCCAGTTTACGGCGGGAACATCGCGCGGATGTCTAAAGTTCTCAGAAGGATAGCGCCTTACCGTTGCCGGCCATCCGGCGTCGAGAATCCAAATCTCAGGCGCCACGCTCAGCCGCCAACACGACAGCGGGCCGACCTTATCCGGGTCACTGCATGACAACGCGTTGTCAGCGACGAGATCGCGCCAATCGCGGGACACTGCAATCGTTGGAATCATTGAAGATAGAAGCGCGAGGCTCGGAACCAAACTTGCAGCGGGCCATCCGTCTGTGACTGACGCATCGGCGCATGGCCGAAACACGCGATCCCGCGCCGCCGAATTCGCCGGCAGGCCCTGATTCAACGAGAAAGCCGTCCGCATCAAGTCCCACCACAGGCTCGAGGCATTGGTTCGCGTGGCTCGCACTGGCCCTTCTGATCGGGCTCGCCAGCGCGTTCGTATGGCGGCGGAGCGAGTCGAGGCAGACCGCGGCGCCAGGGACTCCACCGCCTGTGCCAGTCGTTGTCGCCCGAGCGGAACCAGGCGACATCGGTGACTACGTCACCGGACTCGGTACGGTCACGCCGATCAACACCGTGGAGATCAGGACACGAGTGGATGGCCAGCTCATGACCGTCGCCTACAGGGAAGGCGAGACGGTGCGGCGGGGCGCGCCGCTCGTCGAGATCGATCCGCGCCCCTTTCAGGTGCAGCTCCAGCAGGCGGAGGCGCAGTTGCTCAAGGATCAGGCGGCCCTGCAGAACGCGCGGATCGACTTGGAGCGCTACGAGTCGCTGATCGCGAAGAACGCCATCGCTCAGCAGATCCTGCAGACACAACGCGCGACCGTCGCCCAGGGCGAGGCGACGCTGAAAACCGATCAGGCAGCCATCGACAGCGCAAAGTTGAACCTCGACTACTGTCACATCACCGCGCCGATTTCGGGACGCATCGGTCTTCGTCTCGTCGATCCCGGCAACATGGTATCGGCCGCCGCGAACACGCCGCTGCTCGTCATCACGCAGACGCAGCCCATCAGCGTGATCTTCACGATTCCAGAGCAGCAGGTCGCCGAGGTGAGGGCGGCTCTCAAGACCGGCAGGCCGCTACGCGTGGACGCGTTCGATCGCGACGGCACCGACATTATCGCCAGCGGCGAGCTGACCACGCTCGACAACCAGATCGACCAGACGACCGGCACGCTGAAACTCCGCGCGACCGCACCAAATCGGGACGACGCGCTGTTTCCGAACCAGTTCGTGAATGCACGAATGCTGGTTCAGGAGCGGCGCGGCGTGACGCTGATTCCGAACGCCGCGGTCCAGCGCAACGCGCGCACGACGTTCGTCTACGTCGTGAAACGTGATCAAACGGTGGCGGTTCGGAACGTGACGCTCGGGACGGCGGATGCCGAGCGCTCGGAGGTGGTCCAGGGAATCTCGCCGAACGAGTTGGTGGTGATCCAGGGTGTGGACCGGCTACGGCCGGGCAGCAGGGTCGCCATCTCGCTGCCCGAGAACGAAGACGAAGCCGCACGGACGAGCCATCAACCCCCTGCTGGCGCAGTGGCGACGACCGGGAAGGGCCGCCGCGGCAGCAAACGATGAACCCATCGCGGGCGTTCATTCTCCGGCCGGTCGCAACGTCGCTGTTGATGGTCGCCGTCCTGCTGGTCGGGCTGGTGGCGTACCGACAGCTCCCGGTCTCCGCGTTACCGGAGGTCGACTACCCGACGATCCAGGTGGCGACGACCTACCCCGGCGCCAGCCCCGACGTGATGGCGTCGTCGGTAACCGCTCCGCTCGAGCGGCAGTTCGGACAGATGGCGGGGCTCCAGCAGATGACGTCGACGAGTTCGACGGGACTCTCGCTCGTGACGCTGCAGTTTGCGCTCGAGTTGAGCATCGACGTTGCCGAGCAGGAGGTACAACAATCGATCAACGGTGCCGGCACCTTTCTACCGGCGGATCTGCCGACCCCGCCGATCTACAGCAAGGTGAATCCTGCGGATGCGCCGATTCTCACGCTGGCGCTCACGTCGGACGCCATGCCGTTGTCGACGGTCGAGGATCTGGCCGACACGCGCCTCGCACCGAAGATCTCGCAGCTGCCTGGCGTCGGCCTGGTGACGCTCTCTGGAGGCCAGAAGCCGGCCATTCGCATCAGCGCCAATCCGACCGCTCTCGCGGCCTACGGTTTGAATCTCGAAGACGTGCGGACGGCGGTGGCGGCGACCAACGTCAACCAGGCCAAGGGAAGCTTCGACGGCCCGGCCCAAAACTATCAGATTGGCGCCAACGATCAGCTCCTCTCGAGCGACGGCTATGCGGAGGTGGTCGTCGCCTACAGGAACGGTGCGCCGGTCCGCCTGAAGAACGTCGCGACCGTCACCGATTCCATCGAGGATGTCCGCCAGGTCGCGACGATGAACGACACGCCGGCCATCATCCTCAACGTCCAGCGCCAGCCGGGCGCCAACATCATCACGGTCGTCGATCGCATCAAGACGCTGCTGCCGACGCTGACCGAATCGCTGCCGGCCGCGGTCACGGTCGCCATTCTGACCGACCGCACCACCACCATTCGCGCCTCCGTCAGGGACGTGGAGTTCGAGCTGATGCTGACGATCGTCCTGGTGGTCGCGGTGATCTTCCTGTTCCTGCGCACGGCGTCGGCGACGATTATTCCGAGCGTCGCGGTTCCGCTGTCACTCGTCGGGACGTTCGCGGTGATGTACCTCCTCGGATACAGCCTGAACAACCTGACGCTGATGGCCCTCACCATCTCGACCGGCTTCGTCGTGGACGATGCAATCGTGATGATCGAGAACATCGCACGGTTCATCGAGAAAGGGGAGTCGCCGATCGAGGCGGCCCTGCATGGCTCGCAACAGATCGGCTTCACGATCATCTCGCTGACGGTGTCGCTCATCGCCGTGCTGATTCCACTCCTGTTCATGGGCGACATCGTCGGGCGCCTGTTCCGCGAATTCGCGGTGACGCTCGCGGTGACGATCCTGATTTCGGCGGTGGTGTCACTGACGCTGACGCCGATGATGTCGGCGCGGCTCCTGACCCACACTCCGGATGACGACCGTGGCCGGTTCTACCGGTGGTCCGAGCGTGCGTTCGACCGGATTATCCGGGGCTATGGCCGCTCGCTCGACCTCGTCTTGAGCCATCAGACGCCGATGCTCGTCGGCTTCCTCGCCACGCTGGCGCTGACGGCGCTGCTCTTTGTCATCGTGCCGAAGGGGTTCTTTCCGGTGCAGGACACCGGCATCATCCAAGCGGTCTCGGTGGCCGCGGAGAGCGTGTCATTTCCGGAGATGGTGAAGCTCCAGCAACAGGCGGTCAACATCATCACCAGGGATCCCGCGGTCGAACACCTGTCCTCGTTCGTCGGCATCGATCAGACCAACACCACGCTCAACAACGGCCGCCTGCTGATCAATTTGAGGCCGCTCGAACAGCGTCGCGCGAACGCCACGGAGATCATCGGCCGACTCCAGCCGGCGCTGACGGACATCGCGGGACTGCGCGTCTTCATGCAGCCGGTCCAGGACATCACCGTGGACGATCGGGTCAGCCGCACGCAGTTTCAGTACACGCTCGAAGACCCGAACGTCGACGAGCTGCACGAGTGGGCGCCTCGGATGCTGGCCAGGCTGCAGCAGCTGCCGGACATCCGCGATGCCGCCAGCGACCAGCAGGCGCTCGGTCTCCGGGCAGAGCTCGTGATCGACCGTGACGCCGCTTCACGCCTGGGGATCACGCCGGCCTTCATCGATCAGACGCTCTACGACTCGTACGGCCAGCGCCAGATCTCCACGATGTTCAGCCAGTTGAATCAATATCGTGTGATCCTCGAGCTGGAGCCGCAGTTTCGCGCGCATGGCGTCGATCTCCGCGACCTCTTCGTTCGCTCGGGCGTCGCGACCGCGCCATCCCCGTCCACCAATATCGGCGTGGTCGCGGGCGGCCTCGCCGGCAACACCTCCGGACGATCGCCCGTCGGCACGCCGGCGACGTCGACATCTCCAAGCGCAATAGCGACGGCAAGCGCCACAACCGCGTTCGGCGGCGGCCCTGCCGCGTCCTCCATCAGTTTTCCCAACGGCAACCAGGCACCGCTGAGCGCGCTGGTTCGCGTCGAACAAACGACCGCCCCCATCACGGTGAACCATCAGGGCCAGTTTCCGGTTGTGACGTTGTCGTTCAATCTGGCGCCAGGGGCGTCGCTGGGGGCGGCGGTCGACGCCGTGCACAAGGCGAAGGACGAACTGGCCATGCCGGCCAGCATTCAGGGAGAGTTCCAGGGAGCCGCCGAGGCCTTCGAGAGCTCGCTGCGCAACGAGCCGCTGCTGATACTTGCCGCGATCATCACTGTCTACATCGTCCTCGGGGTGTTGTACGAGAGCTTCATCCATCCCCTGACGATTCTCTCGACACTGCCTTCCGCCGGCGTCGGCGCCCTCGTGCTGCTGCTCCTGACCGGCACCGATTTCAGCATCATCGCGCTGATTGGATTCGTGCTGCTGATCGGCATCGTGAAGAAGAACGCGATCATGATGATCGACTTCGCGCTCGAAGCCGAGCGCGTGGAGCACAAGAAACCGATCGACGCGATCCGCGACGCCAGCCTGCTTCGCTTCAGGCCGATCATGATGACCACGCTGGCGGCGCTGTTGGGCGGCATCCCGCTCGCCCTTGGTTCCGGAACCGGCTCGGAGCTCCGGCGTCCGCTCGGCATCGCCATCGTCGGCGGCCTCCTCGTCAGTCAGTTGCTCACCCTCTACACGACGCCGGTCATCTACCTCTGGTTCGATCGCCTGGCCGCGCGGTTCTCCAGGGACCGCGAGACCTCGTCCGAGGCCGGACGCACGTGAACATCTCCGCCCCGTTCATTCGCCGGCCGGTCGCGACGACGCTCCTGATGGTCGCGCTCGGTCTGGCCGGCGCGGTCGCGTTCGGACTACTGCCAGTGTCGCCGCTTCCGCAGGTGGATTTTCCGACGATCTCGGTGTCGGCGTCGCTGCCGGGCGCGAGCCCGGAGACCATGGCATCGTCGGTGGCCGCGCCGCTGGAGCGGCAGTTCGGGCGCATCGCGGCGGTCACGGAAATGACCTCGTCGAGCTCGCTCGGCTCGACCAGCATCACGCTGCAGTTCGATCTCGACCGCGACATCGACGCCGCCGCCCGCGACGTCCAGGCCGCGATCAACGCCGCCCGCGGCTATCTGCCGGCGAATCTGCCGTCGAACCCCAACTACCGGAAAGTGAATCCGGCCGATTCGCCGATCATGATTCTGTCGCTGACCTCGTCGTCGCTGAGCAAGGGACAGATCTACGACGCCGCCTCGACGGTGATGGCGCAGTCTCTTTCGCGGATTCGCGGCGTCGGCCAGGTGGTGGTCGGCGGCGGAGCGCTGCCTGCGGTCCGCGTCGAACTGAATCCGTCGATGCTGAGCAAGTACGGCATTGGCCTCGAACAGGTCCGATCGGCCATCGCCGCGACCAACGCGAACACGCCCAAGGGGCAGGTGTCGGCCGGCAACCAGCGCTGGCAGATCGGCGCCAACGATCAACTGTTGAAGGCGATCGACTACTCGCCGCTGATCGTCGCGTACCGCGACGGCGCGCCGGTCCGAATCCGTGATGTCGGCGCCGCCGAAGAGTCGATCGAGGACATCCGGACGGCCGGCTACGTCAACGGTGAGCCGGCGGTCATGGTGATCATCTTCCGGCAGCCGGGCGCCAACATCATCACGACCGTCGACGCCGTTCGCGAGGTGCTGCCGCGCGTGAAGGCTGCCATCCCGCCGGCGATTGACGTTGACGTGGTCGTCGACCAGACGACGACCATCCGGGCATCCGTGCACGACATCGAGCGTGCGCTGATCATCTCGATCGTCCTGGTCGTTCTCGTCGTGTTCGCGTTCCTCCGGAGCCCGCGAACGGCGATGATCCCGAGCGTCGCCGTCCCGCTCTCGCTGATCGGCACGTTCGGGGCGATGTACCTGTTCGGCTACGGCCTCGACAACCTCTCGCTGATGGCATTGACGATCTCCACCGGCTTCGTCGTCGACGATGCGATCGTGGTGATCGAGAACATCACCCGCTACCGCGAACAGGGGAAGGGACCGCTCGAAGCGGCGCTCGAAGGGGCGAAGGAAATCGGCTTCACCGTCATGTCGATGAGCCTCTCCCTGGTGGCGGTGTTCATTCCGATCCTCCTCATGAGTGGAATCGTCGGACGTCTGTTCCGCGAGTTCGCGGTCACCATGGCAGCGGCAATCGTGATCTCCATGGTTGTCTCGTTGACCGCCACGCCGATGATGTGCGCGCATCTGCTCAAGACGCCGGAGCGTCACGGGCGGCTTTACCAATGGAGCGAACGCATGTTCGCAACCGTCGTCAGCGCGTACGGCCGCACGCTCGGCGTCGTACTGCGCTACGCCGTCGTCACCCTCCTCATCCTGATCGGCACGATCGGTTTGACTGGCTATCTCTTCCTGCATGTCTCGAAGGGGTTTTTCCCCCAGCAGGACACCGGACGCGTCAACGGAGCGATTCAGGCCGATCAGGGCAGCTCGTTCCAGTCGATGAATGACTTGTTGCTGCGAATGATGGCGATCGTCAAGGCCGATCCGGCGGTGGCGAACACCATCGGGTTCAGCGGCGGTGGAGGACCGACAAACACGGCACGGCTGTTCATCGCATTAAAGCCGCTCGCCGAGCGGCACGTGCGTGCGGACGAAGTCATCAGGCGGCTTCGACCGAGGCTGGGGCGGGTACCGGGCGCGACGCTCTACCTGCAGT
>Ga0207691_10005926_pt1 | contig 11800 bp, 10 predicted proteins | sample KBSM13metaG_FD_184327 | JGI IMG/M metagenome (GOLD analysis project Ga0207691, IMG submission 184327) | Miscanthus rhizosphere microbial communities from Kellogg Biological Station, Michigan, USA - KBS M1-3 metaG (SPAdes) (version 2) | ecosystem: Host-associated > Plants > Roots > Rhizosphere >...
TTAGGAGGGCAGCGTGAATTTCTTACACTCATTCAATTTACTCACAGCTTCATAGACCGCCCCTGCAACAATGAGCGGTGGCGCAAAAAATTCCGACTTTCCACGTCGGGTAACGTTCATTCAAGAATGATCGAGAGAGATTTTATCGGCCGTATGGAACCGCATGTTCGCAATTCCTATTTTTGTTTAAAGGAGAGTTCATGTCCGAAGTATTGCCAGACCGTCTCAGCGTCAATCCGAAGAGCCCGCACTATAACGAGGAAATACTGAAGCGTAATGTGGGTATTCGTTTCAATGGAACGGAAAAGACGAACGTCGAGGAATACTGTGTCAGCGAAGGCTGGATCCGGGTAGTTGCCGGCAGAGGCGTCGATCGGCGAGGCAATCCACTCCTGATCAAGATGAGTGGCACCGTTGAACCGTTTTTCAAGGAAACGCCGTAGTTCTCACGAAATTCCGGCTTCCTTGAGTCTGTCCAGAATATGGTCTTTGATCCATTTCTCATCCCACCATTCGGTGGGGTTAACCGGCACACCCTGAAGGAACATTCCGAAGTGCAGGTGATCACCGCCGGCGAGGCCGGTGTCGCCGCTCTTTCCGAGGATGTCTTTCTTCTTCACCATCTGTCCCGGCTTCACGTCGATGGAACTCATGTGGCCGTAAATGGAAATCAAGCCGGTTCCGTGATCGATGATGACCGCGTTTCCGTAAATCCCGAAATAGGCGGCATGGACGATCTTGCCGTCGTTGCCGGCCTGAATGGGATTGTGTTGCACCACCGATAAGTCGAATCCGACATGATCCTGCTGGTCGACGGCTTTCCCTTTGTAAACGTAGGTGCGGCGATCCGCAAAAAAGGCTTCAACCTTCGAATTGCTCAACTGGATGAATGGACCATTCCAAAGAAACATTCCGCCGGATTGGGATGCAAATTTTGCGATCGCCTCATGGTTTCGCCGCCGGAGCTCGCTGTTGATTTTCACAAACACCTGCACGGGATCTCCTTCATTGCGAATTTCCGGCGTGTGGCTGGTGATTTCCGGAACTACTTTTTGGATGAACGAATCCTCAAGGGGAATATCCCGGCTTCTGAATTTCTTCGGGAACACTTTGTGCCAGAAGCCGGCGGACACTTCATTTCCTGCGGCGTCGCGCGCAATGACTTTCATATCGGAGTCCGCGGGCTCGTCATACTCGAGGGCGAAGAGCGCAAAGTAGAGCTTCTTGTCGCCGTTTTGCGAACCAGGCGCAGGATATCCCGGGAAAAAGCGTTTACCGACCTGAACTCCCGACGATTCGGCGGTGGATGAGACGCGATAAACGACGAACTCCGATCCGCCCTGATTGATGTAATGCTGGCCGGAGAGTACTTCCAGTTGCGGAGGTGTCACGCTGAACTGAAAGTCCTTCGTTGCCTGTGACTGATTGCCTTTCAGGAAATGTCGCAGCGCATGGTCGGTGGCCACGACGGTCAGTGTTGCCGGACCATCCTGGATCTTGTATTTGTCGATCATCAGCTTGCCGACGTCATAGGTCTTTGTTTTTGGAGCCGTCGCCTTGTCGAATGTTTCGTCCGCGAGAACCACGTCCTGGTCTTTCTGCTTGAGGTGAATCGCGACATGGCCCAGTCCGGTTCCGGAGTCCGCAACGGTCATTTTCAGGGATGGCGAATTGCCCAGCGCTTTGAATTCGCGATCGAATGAAACAGCCGGCGCCTCGCCTTCGATCCGGCTGCAGGCAGCGGCAAACGAGGCCAGTAGGCTGATTATTACCAAACGCACAATGACTCTAATCATTCCAAAAGTGTATTCCGGGGTCAGACAAAACAGGGGACAGAACACTTTTTCTCAAATTTAAAACTGCGGGAGTGTGTAGTGCATGCTTTCGCCGATTTTTCGATAGCCGATCTTTTGGTATATCGAATTCGATGTCGGGTTCTGCAGATCCGTAAAAAGGTTGCAGAATTTCTTTCCGGACTTCAAACAATGGTTCGACAAAGCGGCGACGATTCGGCTCGCGTAGCCCATTCCACGAAACTCTGGAGGTGTATAGACGAGCGATATCGTCGCGCCGTTGCGAGTGTTTCGTGAATTTGAGGCCATCGATACCGGCTGAATGTCGTCCGTCCCCTTCCAGAAGAAAAGAGTTTTATTCTTCCTTTGCCGGTCGACGATTTCGACGGACTCACGATGCGGGTCGTCCTCATTGGGAAAGCAGTCCGCAAGAAATCCGAGAACATATTCCAGACATGTTTCCCGGCTGACCGCGTCAATCGGTATCAGACTGCGACCGTCAGACAAGGGAAACGAAACATGATGGAGTTCGTACACGCCCAGATGCAGGTGCAGCTTCGGCATTCTATGCGTTCGCTCCCCCCAGTAATCGGCGAAACTCTGACAGCTTTCAATTGGCCCCGTAACTGCCTTCAAGGGGATCTTTTGTTCGATCAGGAAATCCACCAAATACCTTACGGATGCGGGATCCATTCTGGAAATCGCGAGGGGCTTCTCCTGGCCGTTTCGAACGGCTTGACCTACGGGAGCGGAATTCCTCATCACGGACAGGAGCAGTGCTTCGTCCGAAGCCACGAATCCCCGACTCAGACTGTCCGCCAAACCGAGAATCAAATTATGCTCGGACTCTGATTTCAACAAAGACGGTTCGTTTATGTCGAGAAACTCCGAGACACTTTTGTAAATCGTGCAGTTCAATTTTCAACGCGCCGGTTCGTCTGGAATTGCCGTCAGCTGTTGCTCCACAGCGGTGTTGGGAACAACAGTAATGGTTTGTCCTCGAGCGTCGTACTTCGACAGGAACTCCGGGTTGAAGGAGGCGTTCGGCGGCACGTTGTACCAGGCAAAAAGTTTGTACTCACCGGGTGGGACAGACGTCAGCGTGAATGTACCATCGCGGTTGGACAACACCGTTTTGAATAGTGCGGTGTTCCCCCGCCGGGACAATTGGGGTACGAGGACCACGCGAGCAGTGGCCACAGTGTTTTGATTTGCATCACGGACGATTCCTCGAATGGTCGATCCGCCAGACCGTATGGACAATTCAATCGGAGGTGGCGTTTGATCGGCGACCTGAAAGCCGCTGTCGTAAACGCTGACTCCGTTTTCTCGGATGTCGGCTACAAACGCGTTCGCCGGTAATCCCTTGACCTGAATCGTATATCGGGCTTCGGCCCCGTTCGAAAAGACAAACGCGCCGGAGCTATCGCCGTTGACGGTTACCGGGGCGGTGAAATCAAACCCGATTCCTTCCAACGGTTGGAGTGCCAGCCGCAGGTTCGGTGCTGCCGCCGATGCGGTGACGCCATTGACGACTGTAAATGAATTACCGATGCCAGCGATGATGGGTCGCAGCGGGGCGGCTGTGCTGCCGGTCGACGTCGTCTGAACCAGGGCCGGAATTGGCGTGCCGTCCAACGAAACCTGTACCTTCACATCCACCCCGGGGTGAATCGTAATCTTGATGTTGTCCAGATCTTGCGCACCCACTGCAATTCGAGTGCGCCCGGGAGTCGCGCGTCCCCGGCCGTCCGGCATGGTGGCAATCAGGTCATAAAGCCCGGGCGAGACACCACGAAGCTCGAACTTTCCACCTCCGCGACTTCCGTTCAAATTCGAGAATGGAGTTATCGCGAATTCGGCCAGAATATTTGGGTCCTGCGGCAGAAGGTAGAAGTTTGCATTGGATGTTGGTGCGGCCGTGGCCGATGCAGTGGTTCCGGTCAAAGTCGAGATCACCTCGCCGGATAATTTGACAGCCGCGTTCTGGATGGCGATGTTTGTCCCGACCAACTCGGCTCCGTCGGTAACCAGCAGTCGAGACGACGCCTGGGCGTCGGTTGCCTGAGGATGGAACGTTTTTGCGTATCGGTCCTGAGTCCGCGCAATAGTGTCCGGTCGCGGCGGAGTCACTGCAACGTAGTATTCTCCCGGAGTCAGCCAGAAAATCCGGTACTCTCCGCGGTCATCGGTTGTTTTGGAAATCACCGGCGACAGCCCGGCCCGACCGTCGCGGTACGTTACCTGATATGCGGCCACGGTGAGTCCTGGTGCGAGCTGTCCGTTGGGATCTCGGACCTGTCCACTGATCATCCCGCCTCGAACCATTGAAATTTGGATTTCCGGAATTGTCTGTCCGGCCACCAAAGTTACCACCGAGGTGACGATGCGGGATATCGCCGCTCCACCCGGCGTGGATGAACCAAAGTATCCGTCGCGTTGGGAAATAGCTGTATAGACTCCCGGAGCCAGACCCGTGAATTTGAAACGTCCATTGCTGTCGGTTGTGGCAGGCATTTGCGGAAGCGACATCGCGTCGGCAATTTCGGCTGCCATCAGTGGATTTGAGACGACGGCGTTCATTGCCGACCCGACATAGGGTCCCATCAAGGTAACCTCGACACCGGCAACCGCTTCAGATCCGCCAAGCCGGGTCACTCGCCCCGAGATGACTCCCTGGTTCGCCTGCGGAGCAGCCTGCGCTCCGGCTATCGCCATCGTCAGACTCAACAGAAAGATGCGCATCCAAGACCTCTTTCGATTTTCTACGGTCTGCTTCTGTTTATTCGCCGATAAGGCTTTTCCGTTGATGAGAATCGGACCAAATGGGACGTCTTCTGCTTCATGTGAATTTCCAGGTTCTAGAAAGCTATGCCCACGGAGATTCCGTGTCCAGACTTTAAGGTACCCCTCATCCGCCGCCCATCAGAAGATGGGCGGCACCCTCTCGCGTCGGGTCGGAAGTCTGAACCGCCTATCCGGACCTGATCTGGGTCCGGTGAACAACACAGTGAATACCGGAGACTATGGCAGAAAACGACAAGCATCCCCGCCGGCGCGCGACAGCGGAGTCGATGGCAGCAACACAGCGTGACATTTCGGTCAGTGAGTTCTTCGCCAAGAACAGGCACCTGCTGGGATTTGATAATCCGCGCAAGGCTCTGCTCACGGCAGTGAAGGAAGCAGTCGACAACTCTCTGGACGCCTGTGAAGAAGCCGGCATCATTCCCGAACTCTGGGTTCACATGGAGGCGGCGGGCACCAACCGATTCAAAGTCGGAATTCAAGACAACGGTCCGGGCATCGTCAGGAAGCAGATCCCGCTGATCTTTGGCAAGCTGCTTTACGGTTCCAAGTTTCACCGTCTGCGCATGAGCCGCGGCCAGCAGGGAATTGGAATCAGCGCCGCTGGAATGTATGGAATGCTCACCACGGGAAAGCCGGTAAAGATCATTTCGATCACGTCTCTCAAAAAACCAGCGCACTACTTCGAAATCCAGATCGACACCAAGCGCAACCAGCCGGAAATCGTTAACGGCCGGGGCGAGGGCGAAGAGATTCCGTCCGGAGACAAGGGACAACGCTACATTGCCGAACACGGAATCGAATGGGTTTCCCACTACCCGACGCCCGATGAGCATTCTCCACATCACAAGGAAGTGCGAAGCGGAACCCGGGTAACGATCGAACTGGAAGGACGCTATGTGCGTGGCCGCGGCAGCGTTGACGATTACCTCGAGCAGACCGCCATCGCAAATCCGCACGTTACGATCCACTACATCGATCCGGATAACCACGAGACCACTTACGCACGTTCCACCGGACAGCTTCCGCCCGAACCGCGCGAAATCAAGCCGCATCCGTACGGCATCGAACTCGGCCGGCTGGTCACCATGCTGAAGGACACAACCGGCGGCACGATGGCGCAATTCCTCACAGATTCGTTTTCACGCGTCAGTCCTGGCGTTGCAAAGCAGATCTGCGATGCCGCGAACATCAGCACACGGGCAAATCCCAAACGCATCGGGCGGCAGGAAGCGGATGCGCTGTATCAGGCTATTCAAAACACGAAGATCAGTGCGCCCGCCACGGACTGCATTTCACCGATTGGGGAACCGCTCATCTTGAAGGGTCTGCATCAGCAGGTGCCGGGCGAGTTCTTTTGCGCGGCGACACGCCCGCCAGCGGTCTATCGTGGAAACCCGTTTCTCATTGAAGTCGGGCTCGCCTATGGCGGCTCCAGTCCCACTCAGAAAGTCAGTCTGGAAACCCTCACCGATTTGCTGTCGGAGAGCGATGCGAGATCCGTTCGGCAATTCCTTCTCACAACCTTTGACGGCATCGGAGCAGCTGGAGCCGAAAGAATCATGGCCGAAGCGCGCATGGGGGCGCGGCAGTCGCCATCAAAGCTCAAGAAAGAGGAGATTGCGCTGCTTCATGGCGCCATGAAGAACGTGAATTTGTCCGAAGGTCAGTCGATGCAGGTGCTGAGGTATGCGAATCGTGTGCCATTGCAATTCCAGCCCGCGGCGTGCGCGATCACCCAGTCGGTGATTGCCAACAACTGGCGGTCCTATGGGCTGTCGCAATCTCGAGGCCAGCTGCCCTCGGGTCCGGTCACCATCATGGTGCACATGGCAAGCGTCTGGGTGCCCTTTACCAGTGAATCGAAAGAGGCAATCGCTTCCTATCCGGAAGTGACGAAGGAGCTTCGACTGGGACTACAGGCTGTAGGCCGCAAGCTCGCGATGTACCTGAACCAGCGAAAACGTGTACAACAGGAAGGAGAGCGGCGGGAAATCTTTCTGCGCTACCTGGGAGAAGTGGCGACTGCCGTGTCTTCCATCAAGGGTTACGGAGAGGGAAAGAAAAAGGATCTGTACGGCCAGCTTTTAGACGTAGCCAAACGCAAGACCGCCGTGGCCGACACCCAATTGGATGATCGTGGCAGGAAGAAAGCAGAACCAGTGGCCGAGGATTTTGGGGAAAACGTCTTGATTGTGGATGTGGAGCAACATGGCCAGGAAAACAAAGAAACCGTCTGAATCAGCAGCGCCCGCGGTGCAGCTGACTGCCAAGGACAAGAAGACACTCGGATCCATTCAGAGCCTCGCCGACGAGGTGGTGCAATCCGCGGATCGCGGCCGCGCTCCACACGTCGAAATCCCCTCGCGATCGCTAAGCAACGTCCGGTTCAATCAATCGAAGCGCATCATTGAAATGGGCAGCGGCACGAATCGCCGAGAGCTTTTCAATCTCAATCAGGCGAAGAGCTACATGCAGACACTTCTGGTGGGTTCCGGCGCCAAACAGTTGATCGACCAGGGCAAGACTACCAGCATCCGAGGTCTTTTTTATCTATTGAAACACACCATTCCGGGAACCGGCGAAGAGACCTTCGCTACCCAGGATGAATGTGATCCGATCATCGAAGACGTGGAGGTCGCGCTCGATTCCATGCGCGAAGAACTTCACCTCTACGCGAAGAACGCCGGAGCCATGGTCGGGCCGATCACGCTGATCGACAGCGGCGACGAAATTGATTGTTCGCGTATGGGTTCCGGAGGCTACAGCATCCCATCCATCGTTGAGCCGGAGATTGTGCAATACAAGAAGAACACCGCCAGGTTTGTATTACATGTCGAAAAAGATACGGTGTGGCGGCGGTTCAACGAAGACAAATTCTGGCGGAAGCACAACTGCATTCTCACGCATGGCGGCGGGCAGCCTCCCCGAGGCGTGCGGCGTATGTTACACCGGCTTCATTACGAGTTGAAGCTTCCGGTCTATTGCCTGCTGGATAACGATCCCTGGGGATATTACATATACAGCGTGATCAAGCAGGGTTCCATTAATCTGGCATACGAATCCCGGCGGATGGCAATTCCAGCGGCGCGGTTTCTCGGATTGCGCAGCAACGACTATGTGCGGTGCCAGCTGACCCCCAGCGTGCAGATCAAGCTCAACGAGCAGGACATCAAGCGTGCGAAACAGATCGCGCAGTATCCCTGGTTCGCCAGCAAGAAGCCGTGGCAGAGGGAAATCGAGATGATGCTCAGGAACGGATTCAAACTCGAAGTCGAAGCCCTTATCAGCAAGGATGTCAGTTACGTCACCGAACAGTACGCTCCGGCGCGATTAGCGGAGGAGAACTTTCTGGATTAGATCTCGCAGTTGCAGGCGCCATCGCAGACCGCGCCCCAGGGCTCAGGAATACATTCGAAGCTCGACCGACTTTCCGACAATCACTTGAACTCGCCGGTTGAACAGCCGGTCGCCTGATGCATCGCGAAGCTCAATGTCGTGATTGCCTGGTCGTAAATCGACCTTCTTGAACTTGCGGACCGGACCCACAAATCCGCCATCAATATAAAGCGTCGCGTCCTTCATATCGGTGTCGATTTTGACCTGCCCCGTAGTTTGCACCGCGTACAGCGGGTAGGGGGGATACGACCACGCGGGTCGGTAATATCCATATCCAAAACCATAGCGACCATATGGAGCATAGGACCGGACAACTGGAACATACGGCCGCACAACTGGAGCATAGGACCGCACGACCACCCTTGGGCCCACGACGACACGCGGTCCGGCTACCACAACCCGGGCAGCCATCGACGGCGCCGACAGGGATAGTCCCAAAACTGCAATTCCTAATCCCTTTGAAATCCACGACATCGATTTGTCCTCCTTCCTGTGACTCAGGATTCGATTCACCACTTTCAACAATCCATTGGACGATGAAAAATCGCCATCGGTGCCTGAAACTTCGTAGTCTTCGCGTGGAAGGCGCTAGAATTTTATTCCTGCCCCCCAATAGATAAAATTCTGCAAAGAAAGGGAAAGCGATGAACGTGAATACATATCTGAATTTCGACGGCCGCTGTAGCGAAGCTTTGAAGTTCTATGAGGAAGCGCTCGGCGCCAAAACCATGTTCAAGATGACCTGGGGAGAATCCCCAATGGCAAAGGATATGCCGGCCGCAGCTCATAACTGGATCATGCACGCAACTCTTGCTGTTGGCGACGGGCGCATCATGTGTGCGGATGCCCCACCGGAGCACTACAAGAAACCGGAAGGGATTTCGGTATCGTTAAATCTCGCAGACAAGTCGGAAGGCGAGCGCATTTTCAAGGTGCTTTCACGGAATGGGAGCGTCACCATGCCGTTCAGCCAGACTTTCTGGTCCGCCGGTTTCGGCATGTGCACCGATCAGTTTGGAATCCCGTGGATGGTCAACTGCGATCAACCGGCTGCTTGAGATCCCTGCAGCTCGACGAAGGTTATCGATGTAAGGCTGCGAACTGGCGATCGAAACTGGAGACCAGTTCGGTAAATGTGGCGACCGGACTGGCGCAGAAAATCGACGGCATGTGTCTCCTCACTGCGCGATGTATCTGGGCGCTTCGAAGCAGCCACCGTTCACGTCGAAGACTCCAGGGCAGGCCGAACTCCTTCTTCAATCGGTAGGGCATCAGGCCGATTCCGACAACGCTCCCCGCATACAGCGCTTTTCCTGCCAACGTTGGAGCGAAAAGTGCGTGTGCAATTTCTCGAGCAGAATTGCTGACCTGGATGATGTCTCCGCTCAACATGCTTTTCATATAGTTTTGGAAATCGCCGTAAGTCGGTGGAACCAGGCTTTCCGGTATGCCAAACAGTTTTGTCAGAAGAAGACTGTCCCGGTAGAACTCTTCCCTTTCCGGTATCGACAGAGGCTTAACGAACAGGTCATACACCAACAACGTGGAATCGGTAATGGTCGCCAGGACCCATAGCTTCAATTCGGGATTATTGGCGTCATAAGGAGTTCCGGCTGGAAAAATACCTGCTGCCTGCCGAAGGACGCCGTGGACCTTCAGATGTTTGCGATCTATCGACTGGATGGCTCGAAGCGCAAGATCCTCACTGCAAAACGTGATTGCCGCCGCCGCCATCGCCGTTCGATAGAGTCGTCCAAACCGTGCATTGCGGTATCGGCTATGGTCTGCGACACCGGCCGCAACCAGAGGGTGTGCAATCTGCATCAGGACGGCGCGCGGGCCTGCCAGTCCGCAGGCAATCTCGCGATTCACGCGCCAGAACACAGACGACGATCGAAATAGCGGCGGCTTCATGTTCTCAATGATAGCGAAGATCGCGTCCGAATTCCCTATTTGACCACATGCATACTAAAACTGCAGACGGGAGCCTTTACTTGTAACGGAAGCCCAACGGAGGGAGAATCTGCTGCCGGAGGTGAGTATGTCTATTTCAGCAAGACTGAAGGAACTTCTCGATGCCCGTGGCGTTGTCTACGAACACCATGTCCATCCCACCGTCTATACTGCCGCCGAAACCGCCGAGTCTATTCAAATTCCAGGCAATCAAATGGCGAAGACCGTGATTGTGTATGCGGATGGCCTGCTGCGCATGGCTGTCATTCCGGCTAACCGGAAGGTAGATCTCCGACACTTGAAATTCATTACGCGGTCGGAGAACATTCGGATCGCCAGTGAGCGTGAGTTCCGGTACGAATTTCCGGGTTGCGATGTTGGTGCGATGCCGCCGTTTGGGACCATCTTCGGGCTTTCCGTCTACTGCGATGTGCAGCTGGAAAATAACGAATTCTTCGAATTCAACGCCGGGACCCATCACGACACGATCCGGATGGCCTTTAAGGACTTCAGGCGTCTGGAAAATCCCACGATGACCGACCTTGTCGATCATTCGAATCACGCCGCTTAGTTAAGGGGACAGACGCTATCACTTGATCGTGCCTCGAATCGGGCTTGCATTCGTAATCGCTCATTCCCAAACTTCGCAGTTTTGGGATCGAGTCGTCTGTCCTCTTAACTCTGATAGACTCTGCGTTCTTCATGATTGGCACCAAGCTCGCACATTACGAAATCACGAGTCATCTGGGAACCGGCGGTATGGGAGAGGTTTACCAGGCCACCGATGGCAGGCTTGGGCGCAGCGTGGCCATCAAGCTTCTTCCGCAAGGCTTTGTACACAATCACGACAGCGCGGAGCGATTCGAGCGTGAGGCGCGCGTGCTGGCATCGCTCAATCATCCGAACATCGCCGTGATTCACGGAATCGACGAATCGGCCGGCCGAAAATTCCTCATTATGGAACTGGTCGGTGGAGAAACCCTGGCCGAACGCATTCAGCGGGGGCCGGTTGCCATCGATGAAGCCATTCGGATTGCGAAGCAAATTGCCGAAGGCCTCGAATCCGCACATCAGAAGGGGATCGTTCATCGGGATCTGAAACCTGCCAACATTAAAATCACGATGGAGGGCCAGGTAAAGCTTCTCGACTTCGGACTGGCAAAGGCCCTCGCGGGTGAAGCCACGGAGTTCGATCCATCCAATTCGCCGACGATTAATCGCTCGGAAACAAATGCCGGGATGATTCTGGGTACGGCGGCATACATGTCGCCCGAGCAGGCGCAGGGCAAGGCGGTTGACGAACGCTCGGACATCTTTTCGTTTGGGGCAGTGTTGTATGAGTTGCTGAGTGGGCGACGCCCATTCACCGGGGCATCGCCTATCGAAGTGCTCAGCGCTGTGATGCGGGATGATCCAGCACCAGTAAGTGCTCCGGAGCCTGTCCTGGCTGTCGTGCGACGTTGCCTGGCCAAACGCGCGCAGGAGCGGTTCGCATCGGCCGCCGAATTGAAAGTCGCGCTGAATCGAATTTCGGTGAAGACCGCGGCACAGGAAAAGCCATCGATCGCCGTTTTGCCCTTCGCCAACATGAGCGGAGACAAAGAGCAGGAATACTTCAGCGATGGGTTGGCGGAGGAGGTCATCAATCTTCTGGCGCAGATTCCCGACCTCAAAGTTATTGCGCGCACGTCGGCGTTTGCGTTCAAGGGACAAAACACCGATATCCGGCGAATAGCGGAAGCACTGGGCGTCACCAACATTCTGGAAGGCAGCGTACGCAAGGCCGGCAACCGCATCCGGGTTACGGCTCAGCTGATCACCGCCAACGATGGAAGCCACTTGTGGTCCCA
>Ga0207691_10005928_pt1 | contig 11797 bp, 9 predicted proteins | sample KBSM13metaG_FD_184327 | JGI IMG/M metagenome (GOLD analysis project Ga0207691, IMG submission 184327) | Miscanthus rhizosphere microbial communities from Kellogg Biological Station, Michigan, USA - KBS M1-3 metaG (SPAdes) (version 2) | ecosystem: Host-associated > Plants > Roots > Rhizosphere >...
GGAAGGTCATGACCGAGAGACCGACCACGTCGGGCTGGTGCTCCCGCACGAGCGCCTCCACGGTCGCGCGCACGCGATCCTGCACGAGGATCAGGTCGGCCACGGCGACGCGATGGCGCGGGTGGAGGTTGCCGGCGAGGGAAGTGAGGGCGCCGTTGGGCATCCGGATGGCGACCGCCGGCATGTGCTCGAACGAGTCCGGCATGGAGAGGAGCAGGACGTTCATGGCGTCACGGCCGGTGGTTACGGGCGCGCCGGCTCGAACAACTCGATCGCATTGCCGTCGGGATCCTCGACCTGGATCTGCTTCCCGCCCGGACCCGTTTCCATCTCATTCCGGAAATGGAGGCCGGCCTTCTTCAGCGCCTCGATGAACCCCGGGAGGTCCTTGATCCGCAGCACGACACGGTTCCATCCGCCGGGTTCCTGTTCTTGCCCACTGGGCATCGGCCGGGATCCGGACGCTCCCGGGCCGCTGAGCAGGATTTGCACGCCCCCCAGAGAGACGCTCGCGAACGCAGGCGGTTGTTGATGCTCCAGGGTGAAGCCCAGGTGCGTCGTGTAGAACGCCACTGAGCGAGCGATGTCCTTGACCTGGTATCGGACGCCGTGCACGCCCTGGACGAACGGATGTTTTCCGCCTGCGTCACCTCGGCCCTTCCCCGCCATCTCTGTTGCCGTCCCCATTCTTGTCCTCCTGCCCCCTTCAATCCAAAGCAATACCGCGTTTCCGGGCGTGGGGACAGGGGTCCGCCCGCGATTAGCGCATGGCCTCCATGGGCGACAGGCGCGAGGCGCGGATGGCCGGGTAGAGGCCGAACACGAGCGCGAGGGACAGGGCGACGGCCCAGGCCGTGGCCAACCCGTAAGGGTTGACGACCAGCCCCCACGGGAACATGGGCGAGAGGGCACGGCAGAGCGCCGCGCCCCCGGCCGTGCCGGCGGAAGCGCCAAGGGCGGCGAGCACCAGGGCCTCGAGCAGGAACTGGACCAGGATCTGCCCGTCGGAGGCGCCGAGCGACTTGCGGAGGCCGATCTCGTACTTGCGGTCCGCGAACGAGATCAGCATCACGGAGAGCACTCCCACTCCGCCGACGAGCAGCACGGTTGCGGACAGGCTGGAGAGGACGACGCGCCAGCCGCGCATCTCGTCCATGAAGCCGGCATAGCTCCGCGCCGATTCCGCCTCGAGGTCCTTGATCTCGACGTCTTCGATGCCGTGGTGGGCCTGCTTGGCCCGGCCGAGCAGCAGCGCCGACACCTCGCCGAGGTCGCTCTTGCGCCGCAGCTTCACCGCGACGCTCGTGAGCTTGTGGCTGGGGTCCACCCGGTCCATGTACGTCTCGAGCGGGACCATGAGGCCGTTGGCGTCGAGGTAGAGCTCCTCGTTGAAGATCTGGACGGGAGCCTGCACGCCCACGATGCGGCAGGGGACGCCGTCCACCACCACGTCGCGTCCGACCGGATCGGCGCCACCGAAGAGCTTGGATCCGAGCGTGGCGCCGACGACGGCGACCGAGCTGCGCCGCCGCCGGTCGTCTTCGGTGAGTCCGCGGCCGCTGCCGATGGGCCGGTTCATGAACATCGCGTACTCCGGCGTGAGGCCGGTGACGAAGATGCGCTCGGTGCCTCCGGCCACCCGCACGCGCGTCGACTTCGTCGCCCGCGGCAGGAAGGCGAGAGCGCCCTCGTACGGAGCGGTGATGCGCGCCAGGTCTTCGTAGCGAAGCCCGGGGCTCATGGCGAACCGCTTCTGCTCCTCCGTCGTCTCCGGCTCCTTGGGCTTGATGACGACGGTGCCGTCCCAGGCCATCCCCTCGAACCCCGTCCCCACCTTGTCGAGGACGCCGTCGAGCACGGATGTCAGCACCACCAGCGCGAAGACGCCCAGCATCAGCAGCGTCAGGGTGAGGGCCGATCGCAGCTTGTGCGACCACAGTTCCACGAGGCCGCCCGTGACCACCTCGAACACGAGGTTCACGCGGGCGCCCCAGGAGAGCCCGTTACTCATAACGCAGGGCCTCCATCGGGGAGAGGCGGCTGGCCTTCCACGCCGGGTAGAGCGCGAAAACGACGCCGAAGGCCGCGGCCATGAGGAGGGCCCAAGCGAAGCTCTTGGGCTGCATGAAAAGCGGGATCTTCAAGAACGCCGTGATCGCCGCCGAGAAGGCGACTCCTCCGACGAGGCCGACCAGGCTCCCGAGGCCGGTCAGCAGGAGGGCTTCGGTCATGAACCCCTTGAAGACCTCACCGCCGGAGGCGCCGATCGCCATCTTGACGCCCACCTCCCGCACCCGGTCCTTGAGGGCGGCCATCTGGATGTTCACGTTCACGAGCCCGCCGCCGAGGAGGGAGAGGACGCCCGAGAGCATGAAGATGAGGTTGTAGATCTGTCCCTGGTCCTGCTGCCGGCGGACGCGGGCAGCGACGTCGTCGATACGGAAGTCGCCCTGTTGGCGGTGGTTGCCCCGCAGCAGGGTCTCGAGGCCATCGCTGAAGGTCTTCATGACGGAGAGGTCGCGGATGCGGAAGGACACGCGCTCGACGCGATTCCAGCGGTCCCCGTTCATCCTCCGCGCGACCAGCACCGAAGGCACGAGGATGACGCGGTTGCGCCACGCGAACCAATTGGGGTCGCTTTCGCGCCAGCGGAACACTTTCTCCCCGAGCGTGCCCACCACCACCACGGGGATGTCGCCGATGCGGATCGTCTGGCCGATGACGTCGCCGGTAGGGAAGAACGTGGCTCGGGCCTCGGCGCCCAGCAACGCGACCGGGCGGCCCTCGGCGAGCTCCTGGGCGGAGAACGACCGCCCGCTTTCGGTGCTGTACCCGTTGAGCGGAAGGTAGTCCCCGTCGATGCCGCGCACCTGGCGATCCTGGTCGGCATAGGGGGAGCGGACCCGGCCGCGGGCGACTTTCTCCTGCGTCGCCCCCTCGATGGCCCGGGCGTCGAGGAACTCCGCTTCCTCGCGGTCCTCGCCCCGGAGGCCGAGGTTCGCCGCTTCGAGCGCCGTCGGGGTGCCATCCTTGACGGCCGTCGCCTGCTGCACCACCAGGCGGTCCATGCCCCCGAGCTTCGTCCAGCGCTCGTCGGAGCGCCGGCGCTGGCTGTCGGAGATCGAGAACCCGCCGAGTACCGACGCCACCCCGAGCACGACGCCGATCGCCTGCAGGCTCGAGCGGCCGAGGTTCTCCCGGATCTCGATCCAGGCCTCGATGAGCCGCTCGCGGAAGGCGCCGGTGCTCTTCACGCCGCCTGCGCGTCGGGTTCGACCACCAGGCCGTCCCGGAGCTCCACCCGGCGCTCGGCGAACGAGGCGATGTGCGGGTCGTGGGTCACGAGAACGACGGTGTTGCCCTGGCGGTGCAGCTCCTTGAAGAGGGCCAGGACCTCCTCGCCCGTGCGCGAGTCGAGAGCACCCGTCGGCTCGTCGGCCAGCAGGAGCGCGGGGCCGTTGGCCAGGGCCCGCGCGATGGCCACCCTCTGCCGCTGGCCGCCGGAGAGCTGGGCCGGCAGGGCGTTCGCCTTCTCGGGAATCCCGACCTGCTCGAGCAGCTCGAGAGCGCGCCGGCGCCGCTCCTTGCGCCCGATCCCCGCGTAGAGCAGCGGCAGCTCGACGTTGCGGGCGATCGAAGCCCGGGGGAGCAGGTTGTAGGTCTGGAAGACGAAGCCGAGCTTCTCGTTCCGGACCCGCGCCAGGGCGGCGCCGGAGAGGCCCTGGACGGGGACGCCGTCGAGGTCGTAGGTCCCGGAGGTCGGCGAGTCGAGGCAGCCGATGATCGCCATCAGCGTCGACTTTCCGGAGCCCGACGGCCCCATCAGGGCCACGAACTCGCCGCGTTGCACCGCGAGATCGATGCCGCGCAGCGCGTGCACGGCCGTGCCGTTGGACCCGAACACCTTGGTGAGGCCCCGCGTCTGGATGATCGCGCGCTCAGTTGTCATCGTCCTTCTCGACCTTCTTCTTCGTGGGGTCCTCGAGGGCGACCCTCTCGGTGCCCTTGAGTCCGGAGAGGATCTCGACCCGCTCGAGGGTGGCGATGCCCGCGGTGACGGGCACGACGTCGTAGTAGTCCTTCCAGTGGTCGGAGAGCCAGAGGTATTTGCCGCGGCCGCCGAGTCCCTCCTTCGCGTCCTTGACCAGCTTGGGCGCGAGATCGGCCTTGAGACGATAGACGACGGTACCGCCGTCCCGGCGCTGCAGCGCCTCCAGGGGGACGGAGACCGCCTTGTCCTTCTTCTCCCCCAGGATCTCCACGTTCGCGCTCATGCCCGTGCGGTACACGTCGCCGAGCTCGTCGAGGGAGATCTCGATGGGAAAGACCTTGATCTTCTCCAGCAGCTTGGCCGCCGGCGCCACGAAGCGCACCCGCCCCGTGAACGTCTTCTGCGGATACGCGTCGAGGGTGATCCTCACCGGCTGCCCCACGCTCACCTTGGCGATGTCGACCTCGTTGAGGTTCACCTTGATGAGCAGCGTGCGGAGGTCGGCGAGCGTGAAGAGCACGGTACCGGCGTTGAAGGACGACACGCCGGAGGTGACGGTCTCGCCGAGCTCGACGCCTTTGGTGATGATGACACCCGTCATGGGGGCGGTGACCCGGGCCCTCTGGGTGCTTTCGCTCGAGATCGGGATGCCGTGGCCCTCGACGATCTCGTAGCGTTGCCGGGCGGCCTTGAGGTTCTCGGCGGCCATGTCGCGCCGGGCCACGAAGTCCTTCAGCGTCTCGCTCGCGATCAGCCCCTCGTGTGAGAGCCGCTGCTGGGAAGCGAGCTGGCGCTCGGCGTCCGTGAGCGACACCTGGGCCTGCGTGACGCCCGCGCGCACGTCCGACAGCGACTGGGCCTGCGTCACGTCGGGCTCGACCTCGGCCAGGACATCACCCGCCTTGACGACGGCGCCGTCGCGCACCTTCATGGCGACGACGCGGCCGGAGACGACCGACTTGACGTCCACCTTCGTCTCGGGCTCGACCACCCCGACCTCGCGGACGCTCACCTGGAGGTCCTCGGCCTGCACCTTGCCGAGGCGGAAAGGAAGCTGGTCAACCCCGTTCGGGCTGTCCTTGCTCCGCGAAGCGAAGACGAAACCCCCTCCGGCCAGGATCACGACGCCCGCTCCGATCAGGGACCACTTGTATTTCTTGGACATGCTCTCCTCGCCAGCAATACGTTCCCGGGGGCGGGAATGGTTCCAGAATCTGCATCCCACGATCGAGTTATCGGCCGATGCGTCGAAGGCGTGACGCGAAAACGATCCGATTGCGTGATGCGCGCCGGAGGCCGACCCGCTACCTTCTCATCGTTGCGGCGGGCCGCGCCGGCGCAGCAAGAGGAGGGACAGCTCATGACCGCCATTCCCACCGTGTTCGTCGTCGACGCCGACGTTGCCGCGCGCAAGTCCGTGGAGCGGCTGATCGACGAGGCCGGCTGGCAGGCGAGAACCTTCGCGTCCGCGAAGGAGTTCCTGGCCCAGCCCGGCGTCCTCGCTCCGAGCTGCCTGGTGCTCGACGTCGCCCTGCCCGACCTCAGTGGCCTGGACCTGCAGATGCTCGTGGCGGACCGGATCGACATGCCGATCATCTTCTTCACCGGGTCCGGCGACGTGGGGCTGACCGTCCAGGCCATGAAGGCGGGCGCGCTCGAGTTCCTGCCCAAGTCATCGCGTCCCGACGTCCTGGTGGCGGCCATCCGCCAGGCCCTCGCGCTGAGCCGGGCGCGGCAGGCGCACGCCGCGCAGTTGAAGGCTCTGCGCGAGTCCTACGCGTCGCTCAGCCGCCGGGAACAGGAGGTCATGGCTCTCGTCGCATCCGGCCTGCTCAACAAGCAGGTCGGCTTCGAGCTCGGCATCAGCGAGATCACGGTGAAGGCCCACCGCGGCCAGGTGATGAGGAAGATGCAGGCCGACTCCCTGGCGGGCCTGGTGAAGATGGCCGCGTGGCTCGGCCTGCCGTGCGCGCGACTCGATATGCCGTTCGCGCCACTGGCAGAGCCTCGTCGTTCATTCGGGACGGACGCCGCCATGCTCGTTGCGTGAGGGTGGAGCCCGCCACTTCCATATGGACGCCGAGGGACCGTTCGCTTAGTCTCGACCGACCATGACGTACGGAGTGCCGTGATCCCCGGGCCCCGCATGGCGGCGCTCACCGCCAGCCTGCTCGCCGTCGCCGGACTGGCGGCCGCGGAGACCCCGCCCTATCGGGCCTGGATACAGGAAATGAAGGCCTCGGAGCGGGGACCTTTCGTGCGCCTGCGGTGGTTCTGCAAGGACGGCGCCGTGGTGCCGCCCGTGAGCGGGGCGTGCGCGTCCCACGGCGGCGGATGGCAGCACGGCGAGTGGAGCCAGAGGACCCACGCCCTGCGCGCGCAGGGCTATCTCGTCGGCAACGTGCTGGCCGGTCTCGACGCGCCTACGGCCGTGGCCGACGAGGGCTTCCCCGAGGTCTACGCCCAGATCCTCGTCGAGAGGTTCCTGATCGGGGCCGACGACGGCTGGATCTTCCGCCGCGCGCGGTATTACCGGGGCGCCCTGCAAGACGAGGACGAGCGAGAGAGCGCTCGCCGGATGCTGCTCGCCATGCTGGCCAGGCCCGATTGGATCGGCTATCGCTATCCCGCGCTGCGGGTCGGAGCCCGGCTGCTGCCCCACGGCAAGGACGTCGCTTCGGTGCAGAAGATCCGCGAGATGGCCGCGACCCTGGCCGGCCTCGATCCCACCTTCGAGCGGCTGCGCGCGAAGATCCACGGCACCCCCGACGTGGCGGACGCCGCTCAGGTCCGCGCCTTCGCGCTCAGGTCGCGACCCGAGCTCGGCCCCCGGTTCGAGGAGCTGGCGGCGGAGATCGAGAAGGTCTACGAGGGGGGCCCCCTGGCCGAGCACGTGGAGCAGGTCGCGGGTGCCCTGACCCGCGCGCCCGCGCTGCAACAGGCCCTGCGTGACGCCGCGCGCGCCTTGCGACTGGCCCCCTCCGCGGCCGCACGCTACTTCACGTGCGGAGCGGTGCTGGCTCGCTTGAGGGACGCGCTTCCCCTGATCGAGACGCCGAGCACGCGCCTGCGCGTCCTCGACTTGAGCCTGGCCACGGAGACCGAGGCCTTCAAGGCCAGCACCGAGGTGAGGAACGCGATCCCCGCGATGACCCGCGCCGAGCGGGTCTCACTCCTGGCCGCGGCCGCGGATGCCGCCTATGGCACGGGCCTGGTGAACGCGCGCCTCCGGGGAGAGCAGAAGGACATGCTCTCCCGGCTGACGGGCGACGAGGTCAAGCTTGGCGGATACCTCGTCGACCTGAAGCGCCTCTCTTTCGCGCCGGGCTGGGGCACCCAGGCCCTGCGCTTCAATTTCCAGGACGCGATGGACAAGCTCACGGAGATCGAGCCCCTGGCCGACCTCTTCATCCAGGACCAGCTCCGGGGCAGTCCCCTGCTTTTCTACTCGGCAGTCCTGGACGGGCTCCTGCGCGATGCCAACCGCGTGGCCGGCGTGCACCACAAGCTCTACGGCAAGGAGATCGGCGTCGGCCTCAACGCCCTGAACCCGGGACTGGCCCGGGGCCTCCTTCATGGATCGCCCCACATGGAGCGGCTCGAGGAATTCCGGGCGGACGGGATCTACGTGCTTCCGGAAACGGTGGCCGACCTGCCACCGCTCGCCGGCATTCTCACCGCGGGTGCGGGCAACCCCCTTTCGCACGTCCAGCTCCTCGCGCGCAACCTCGGCATCCCGAACGTGTCCGTGGACGAGGCGCTCCTCGCCGACGTGCGCAGCCGGGACGGCCGGCTCGTGGTGCTCGCGGTCAGCCCCGGAGGGGTCGTGGAGCTGGCAGATGACGATCGCAGCTGGAACGCCGTCCTCGGCGAAGGCGAGACCCGCGCGGACGACGTCCTCATCCGCCCCGACCTCGCCAAGCTCGATCTCACCATGCGGCGCTTCGTCGGCCTGGCCGACCTCCGCGGCACCGACTCAGGACGCATCGTGGGTCCCAAGGCGGCCAAGCTTGGCGAGCTGGCGCGGCACTTTCCGGAGAAGGTCGCTCCCGGCGTCGGAATCCCCTTCGGCCTCTTCCGCGAGGTCGTGCTCGACCGGCCGTACGGCGGCACCGGGAAGACGGGCTATCAGTGGATGGTCGAGCGCTTCCGCCAGATCGAGGCCATGCCCAAGGACTCCCCCGAGCGGGAGGCCACGGCCGAAGACGTGCGCTCCCGCATCTACGACTTCATCCGCAGCAGCGATCCCGGGCCCGCCTTCCGGGAGCAGCTCCGCGCGGCCATGGACCGTACCTTCGGGGCCGATTTCAAGGGCGGCGTCTTCGTGCGGTCGGACACCAACGTCGAGGACCTGCCTGGCTTCACGGGCGCGGGTCTCAACCTGACCCTGCCCAACGTGGTCGGATTCGACAACGTCGTCCGCGCGATCAGCGAGGTCTGGGCCTCGCCCTACACCGCGCGCGCCTTCGCCTGGCGGCAGAGCCACATGCTCGACCCGGAGAACGTCTACCCGGCCGTGCTGCTCCTCCAGACCGTGCCCTCGGAGAAGTCGGGCGTGCTCGTGACCCAGAGCCTGGAGACGGGAGACCGTGCCGTCCTCTCCATCGCCGTCAACGAAGGCACGGGCGGAGCCGTCGAGGGTCAGGCCGCGGAATCGCTGCGCGTCGACACGCGCGACGGAAGCGTGCGCGTGATGGCCACGGCCACCGCGCCCTGGCGCTACGCGCCGCGGCCCGAAGGCGGAGTGGCGAAGCTGCGGACGAGCGGCAACGAGACGCTGCTGCAGCCGGACGAGATCCGGCACCTCATCCAGTTCTCGCGGGAGCTGCCCTCGCGCTTCCCGCCCATCGTGGACGACGCGGGCCGCGCCGTGGCCGCCGACGTGGAGTTCGCCTTCGTGGGCGGGAAGCTGCAGCTCCTGCAGATCCGGCCCTTCCTGGAGAGCCGCCGCGCGCGCGCCAGCGCCTACCTCCTGCGCATGGACGACGCGCTGCGCGCCGCCTCCGGCAAGACCGTCCCCCTGAGCGAAGTGCCCGCGCGATGAAGCGCCTGGCCGCGGTCCTGGCGACGTCGACCTGCGTCGCTCTCGCCGCGCCTTCGGCGGGCCCCTATCCCCTCGAAGGCTACGAGTCCACGGGCATCCGCCGCCTCCTCGGCCTCCGCCTGGCCCAGCAGGGGGTGGTGCAGGATTCGCGGCTGCCCAAGGGTGCGCTCCTCGGGCTCGCCGACGTCGACCTGCGGCTGCTCGGGCGGCGCAATTTCGATCCGCCCCCGCCGGACGCGGAGCTCGCGAAGCGGCTGGCCGACATCCTCGGGGCCGAGGCCGACCGGTACGGCGTGGCCGTCCTCGACCTCAGCGATCCCGAGCACATCCGCTACGCCGAGCATCGCGGTGATTACCGGCAGAACGTCGGCAGCGTCGGGAAGCTCGTGGTGGCCCTCTCCCTCTTCCAGGCCCTGGCCGACACCTGGCCCGACGTCGAGCAGCGGCGGAAGGTCCTGCGGGAGACGAAGGTCACGGCCGACGAGTTCTCCCAGACCGATCACCACACGGTCCGCTTCTTCGACCCCGTGGCCAAGACGGTGACGCGGCGCAGCATCCGCATCGGCGACCAGGGCTCGCTCTACGAGTTCGTGGACTGGATGCTCTCGCCCAGCTCGAACTCGGCCGCGGGCATGGTCATGCGCGAGGCCATGCTCATCCGCCAGTTCGGGACCGCGTACCCCGTCCCCGAAGCCCAGATCGCCCGCTTCTTCAAGGAGACGCCGGTCCCGGCGCGCACCGCGCTGTTCGAGAAGACCTTCCTGGAGCCGGTGACCCGCAACGGCCTCGACCTCGAGCTGCTCAAGCAGGGCAGCGTCTTCACCCGCGGCGGGAAGATGAAGGTGCCAGGCTCGGGCGAGAGCTACGGATGCGCGCGCGAGCTGGCGCGCTACCTGGTGCGCCTGGAGGAGGGCCGCCTGGTGGACGAGTTCTCCAGCCGGGAGATCAAGCGGCTCCTCTACCTGACCGAGCGCCGGATCCGCTACGCGGCCTCCCCCGCCCTGGCCGACTCCGCGGTCTACTTCAAGTCGGGCTCCCTCTTCGAGTGCGAGAAGGAGCCGGGGTTCACCTGCGTTCCCTACGCGGGCAACGTGAAGAACTTCATGAACTCGGTGGCCATCGTGGAGCATCCGGCCCGCGACCGGAGGCTCTACTACATGGTCACGCTCGTCTCCAACGTCCTGCGCAAGAACTCGGCCTCGGTGCACATGGAGATGGCCTCGCGCATTCACCGGCTCATCGAGTCGCTCCACGCCGGCTCCGCGACTAGCGCGAAGCCGTCGCCGAGCCCACGATGACGTCGTGCAGCGGCGCGGCCAGCCGCTCCAGCCACTCGCCCCCGTGCAGGTCCTGCGCGATCCCGACCAGCACGTACTTGTGCGCTCCGGCTTCCACGAGCGCGCTGTCCGAATGGAAGTCGCGCCAGGTACCGGATTTCCTGTAGATGGTGACGCCGGGCCGGCCCTCGAGACCCTTGACGAACTTGTGGTGGATGCCGGGCCGGGAAAGCACTTCCTTCATCTGCCGGGTGAGGTCGGGAGCGACGAGCGCGCCCGACTCGAGCATGCAGTAGAAGCGCGCGACCTGGAAGGCGGTCGCGCCGTGCGAGAGTCCCGCCACCGGGTCACGCAGGTACGCCGGCGACGGACCGTAGCTCTTGCCGACCCAGAGCCCGCCCGGGCCTTTCGGGTCGTAGAACGCGAAGCGCGGCGACTCCAGGATGTCGATGAGCCGGTGCTCGCCGACCCATCCCAGGACCTGGCTGGCCGCGGCGTTGCTCGAGTAGCGGACCATCTGCGTGAGCGCCTGGACATGCGGCGGGTCCAGGGGCAGTCGGCCCCGCTCGGCTTCGACGAAAGCACCCAGCAGGATCGCGATCTTGGGAAGACTCGCCGCGTAGAGCATCGAGTCGCCGTTCAGCATGGCCAGCCGCGGCCGCGCGGGCGACGAGAGGTCCACCAGGGCGAGCGCGAGGTGCTGGTTGGAAACGGGCCTGGCCAGCCCCTGTGCGGCGACCACTTGCTCCAGCCGTGCCTGGAGGCCGGGATCGGCCGCCTCGCGAAGGTCGCCCGCGGCCGCCAGGGCGGCGGACAGGAAACCGGCGAGCACCGTCACCAGCGCGCCACCGCGCGTCCGAAGCATCCGACCATGGTACGGGCAATCCGCACCGGGGCGCAATCACAGGCGGCGGGAGGCTGGCCGCGCCGTTGCTACCGTAACTTACGCCCTTGCTACTACCGGCACAGGCCCCCGGTCGCCCAAGGTGTGCGGCAAGGAGAGGTATATGCAAACGTCATCGAAGGCATGTCTGGCCCTGGCGGCAGCTCTCGTCGCCGGCGCGGCACCGGGGGTGGGGGCCCAGGAGAAGAAGCTCCCGAACGTCGTGATCCTCGCGACCGGCGGGACGATTGCGGGGGCGGCGGCGACGGGCACGCAGTCCGGCTACACGTCGGGCGCGGTCACCATCGACGCGATGCTGCAGGCCGTGCCCGGCATCAAGGAGCTGGCGAACGTGAAGGGGGAGCAGATCTCCAACGTCGGGTCCCAGGACATGAGCTTCGACATCATGCTGAAGCTCGCGACCCGCATCAACGAGCTGGCGCCGACGAGCGGCGTGGACGGGTTCGTGATCACCCACGGCACCGACACCATGGAAGAGACCGCGTACTTCCTCAACCTGGTGGTGAAGACGGACAAGCCCGTCGTGCTGGTGGGCTCGATGCGGCCCTCTACCGCGGTCAGCGCGGACGGCCCCCTCAACC
>Ga0207691_10005934_pt1 | contig 11792 bp, 8 predicted proteins | sample KBSM13metaG_FD_184327 | JGI IMG/M metagenome (GOLD analysis project Ga0207691, IMG submission 184327) | Miscanthus rhizosphere microbial communities from Kellogg Biological Station, Michigan, USA - KBS M1-3 metaG (SPAdes) (version 2) | ecosystem: Host-associated > Plants > Roots > Rhizosphere >...
GACCTCGTTCTCCTGTTCCTCGATCGACACGCTCAAGGGCGTTTCGTCGAAAACGTGTTCGGTCGACGAACCGTCGCCAACCATCGCATTGATCGGGTTGCCGGTCGACTCAGGCCGGCTAACTTCTGCCTGTGCCCCTTCTCGAGGCATGGCTGATTCGATCACGAGCTTCTTCTTCGTCCACTGTTCCTGTGTCAGCGGTCGCGAACCAAACTCTTCGGACATCGCGACGACGATCATCAATTCGTCTTCACTACGAAGTCCGCGCTTCATTTGATTCACGGAGTCGACCGTGAAAAAGCACTGGACAACCCGCATTGTCTTGGGAAAGGTCTTCTCGAGAGCCGCCGCGGCCCGTGGATTGCTGCAAAACGGCACGTACCTTCCGTCCATCGGAAATCGAACAGCCGCCTCGCCGATGTTCATCGTGTACTCCTCGGCCTCTACAGCGACCGTGACGAGTGACACCAAGAGGAACATCAGCCATCTCGCAGTGGCGGCCCGCATTGCGATCATGGCAGTCCAAAAATTCTCGCCGCCTTTCGGCCCAAGTAAGTGGTCATAGAATAGGAAACAACGGTGTCAGAGACACTTTTCGCGAAGGATCACAAGCGGTAGTCGCACCCGACCCTCGGGGACGGCTCCGGCCAGCGCGGGCACAGCGCTTCGATCGCCTCCATCAGGTCCATCCAGGCATCGATCGGCGAATCCGTGCGACCCGACGCAAAAGGCATCCCCGCCGAAGCCGCGAAGGGCGCCCCAGGAAGCTGCGTGTGGCTAACGGCCGGAGTCGGTTTCGGCGACGAGTTCATCGAACAAGGGCTCCCGATCGAAGACCGCAAAGTAACCCCGCACCTGCGGCAAGTCGAGCGTATCGCGGTTGGAGCGCAGCAGGGCGCGGATGTCGTCGAGGTCGCGCGTGCGGGTCGCGTCGTTGATATAGCCCTGAAGCTTGAACCCGATGAGTCCTTCCGCGCTGATCACGCGCAGGCGCCCCATGCCAGTCTCGCGCTCTTCGGCTTCGGCCAGCAGGCGTCGCGCGATCGGGCGACGCGCATAGAGAAGGTCGAGTCCCTCGTCACCGCGAACGTAGTTCGCCGCATCCTCGCTGCGGTGGATGCAGCGGTAACCGAGATCCAGCAGCAAGGCATGCAGGCGGTCGGCGTCGCTGGCCTCGGCGAGGAAATCCACGTCGCGCGTCGCGCGCACGACGTGATGCGCAGCGAGCGCGAGGCCACCGATCAGGGCCGGCGGAGTCTGCAGTTCCGCGAATGCGGCGACGGCCTGCCGGACCTGCTCGACGAGCCGCCCCACGGTTACATATTCCGCCGGTATTCGCCACCCACGTCGTACAAGGCATGTGAGATCTGGCCTAGCGAATGCGTCTTCACCGCCTCGATCAGCGCCTCGAACACGTTGCGGCGTTCGCGGGCGGTCTTCTGGAGGTAGGCGAGGCCGTGGCCGTCGTGGGCTTCGGGTTCGACGGCTTCGTCGGCGTCGGCCATGTGGTCGTGGGAGGTCTCGCCCACGGGCGCGAGGACGTTGCGCGAGGCCTGCCAGCCGGCGACGTTCGCGATCTGCTGGCCTTTCTCTTCCTCCGTCGAGCGGATCAGCTCGATCTCGGTGGCGATCTCCCCGGCGTGTTCCTTCGGCAGGAAGGTGTTGACGCCGACCAGGGGCAGCGAGCCGTCGTGCTTCTTGTGCTCGTAGTACATCGACTCTTCCTGGATCTTGCCGCGCTGGTACATGGTGTCCATCGCGCCGAGCACGCCGCCGCGCTCGCTGATCGCCTCGAACTCCTTGTAGACGGCCTCCTCGACGAGGTCGGTGAGCTTGTCGACGATGAAGCTGCCCTGCCACGGGTTCTCGCAGAAGTTCAGGCCCATTTCCTTGTTGATGATCATCTGGATCGCGACCGCGCGGCGCACGCTTTCCTCGGTTGGCGTGGTGATCGCCTCGTCGTAGGCGTTGGTGTGCAGCGAGTTGCAGTTGTCGAACAGCGCGTACAGGGCCTGCAGCGTGGTGCGGATGTCGTTGAACTGGATTTCCTGCGCGTGCAGCGAACGGCCCGAGGTCTGGATGTGGTACTTCATCATCTGGCTGCGCGGGTCGGCGCCGTAGCGCTCGCGCATCGCGCGCGCCCAGATGCGGCGCGCGACGCGGCCGATCGCGGTGTACTCGGGGTCCATGCCGTTGCTGAAGAAGAACGACAGGTTCGGCGCGAAGTCGTCGATCTTCATGCCGCGCGCGAGGTAGTACTCGACGATCGTGAAGCCGTTCGACAGCGTGAACGCAAGCTGCGAGATCGGGTTCGCCCCGGCTTCGGCGATGTGGTAGCCGCTGATCGACACCGAATAGAAGTTGCGCACCTTCTTCTCGACGAAGTACTGCTGGATGTCGCCCATCATGCGCAGCGCGAACTCGGTGCTGAAGATGCAGGTGTTCTGCGCCTGGTCCTCCTTGAGGATGTCGGCCTGCACGGTACCGCGCACGGTCGAGAGCGTTTCGGCCTTGATGCGCGCGTAGGTCTCGGCATCGACGACCTGGTCGCCGGTGATGCCGAGCAGGCCGAGGCCGAGGCCGTCGTTCGTCGCGGGCAGCTCGCCGTGGTAGACCGGCCGCGTCCTGCCCTCGAAGAACGCGTCGATCTTCTTCTGCGCCTCCGCCCAGCGCGCGGAATCGGACCGGAGGTACTTCTCGACCTGCTGGTCGATCGCGGTGTTCATGAACATCGCGAGGATGATCGGCGCGGGGCCGTTGATCGTCATCGACACTGACGTGGTCGGCGCGCACAGGTCGAAGCCCGAGTAGAGCTTCTTCATGTCGTCGAGCGTCGGGATGTTGACGCCGGAATTGCCGATCTTGCCGTAGATATCGGGACGCGGCGCAGGGTCCTCGCCGTAGAGCGTGACGGAGTCGAACGCGGTCGACAGGCGCGCGGCGGGCAGGCCCTGGCTCAGGTAGTGGAAGCGGCGGTTGGTGCGCTCGGGCGTGCCCTCGCCCGCGAACATGCGGATCGGGTCCTCGCCGGTGCGACGGTACGGATAGACGCCGCTGGTGTACGGGTAGCTGCCCGGCAGGTTTTCCTTGCCGAGGAAGGTCAGCAGTTCGCCCCACGACTTGTACGTGGGCGCGGCGATCTTCGGGACCTTCTGGTGCGAGAGCGAATCGCGGTAGTTTTCGACGCGGATCTTCCTGCCGCGCACCTCGTATTCGGTGATCTCGTCGGTGATCGACTTCAGGCGCGCGGGCCATTCGCGCAGCAGCTTGAGCGACTCGGACGAGAGCGCGTTGACGGCGTCGTTGTAGCGCTGGCGCAGGATGAACAACGTGTGGTCCGGCGAGCCGCCGACGTAGATCGGCGCATCGACGGCGGGCACGTGGACCGCGGGCGACGGCGTGTCGGCCGGAACGACGTTCGGCGACGGCGAACCGGCGGCCTTCGCGGGCACGACGTCGGCGTCGTCGTACAGCGCTAGCTGCTTCGGCAGCTTCGGATCGCCGATTTCGTGCAGCGCCTGCCAGAACGACTGGGCGCGGTCGGCGGCTTCGGCCTGCTTTTCGATCGCGGCGTTGATCGCCCTGCCCTGCTCGGCGATCTCCGCGAGGTAGCGCACGCGCGCGCCGGGGATCAGCACGGTGGCGCGGGGTTCCTTCAGGGTCGTGTCGAGCTTCGAGGTCCATTGCTCGGCCGGGAGGTGCAGCTTCTCCCGCAGTAACCGGCACAGGTTCACGAACATCCAGCTGATGCCCGGGTCGTTGAACTGGCTCGCGATGGTCGGGTACACCGGCACGTCGGCGTCGGCGGTCTTGAACGCGGTGCGGTTGCGCTTCCACTGCTTGCGCACGTCGCGCAGCGCGTCCTCGGCGCCGCGCTTGTCGTACTTGTTGAGCACGATGAGCTCGGCGTAGTCGATCATGTCGATCTTCTCGAGCTGGCTCGCCGCGCCGTAGTCGCTGGTCATCACGTACATCGGGAAATCGACGAGGTCGACGATCTCCGAATCGGACTGGCCGATGCCGGCGGTCTCGACGATCACCAGGTCGTAGCCCAGGCCCTTGAGGAACGCGATGCAGTCCTTGAGCACGGCGTTGGTCGCCACGTTCTGCCGGCGCGTGGCCATCGAGCGCATGTAGACGCGGTGGCTGCGCAGCGAGTTCATGCGGATGCGGTCGCCGAGCAGCGCGCCGCCGCTGCGGCGGCGCGTGGGGTCGACCGAGATCACCGCGATGCGCATCTTCGGGAAGCTGGCGAGGAAGCGGTTCAACAGTTCGTCGGTGACGGACGACTTGCCCGCGCCGCCGGTGCCGGTGATGCCGACGACCGGCGTGCGCCCGCCCGCGAGTTGCCACTGCTTGCGCAGGTGCGCGAGTTCGGATTCGGCGTGCTCGCCGTTCTCGATCGCGCTCAGCGCGTGGCCGATGCCGATCTCGTCGTCCATGTGCGGTGCGCCGCCCTTGCGGTCGCGCTGCGGCGCGCTGCGATCGCGGGCTTCCGCGGCGCGCTTGACGACGTCCTCGATCATCTCCACCAGGCCCATCTTCATCCCGTCGTTCGGGTGATAGATGCGCTCGACGCCGTAGGCCTCCAGTTCGCGGATTTCCTCGGGCGTGATCGTGCCGCCGCCGCCGCCGAACACGCGGATGTGGCCGGCGCCGCGCTCGCGCAGCATGTCCACCATGTACTTGAAGTACTCGACGTGGCCGCCCTGGTAGCTCGAAAGAGCGATCGCGTCGGCGTCCTCCTGCAGGGCCGCGCGCACGACGTCCTCGACGCTGCGGTTGTGGCCGAGGTGGATGACCTCCGCGCCCTGCGACTGGATCAGGCGCCGCATGATGTTGATCGCGGCGTCGTGGCCGTCGAACAGGCTCGCGGCGGTGACGAAGCGCAGCGGGCTGCTCTCCGGGTTGGTCTCGGTGGCCGACGCGTTGCCGCGCTCGAGCGTGGAAGGACTGGGCGTGCTCATCGGGACTCCGAACGGGTGTTGCGGACGAACGGGGATTGTACCGCCGCGCCACGGCGGGCTGTGGCTTGAGCCCCTCTCCCTCCGGGGTGAGCAGGGGTTTCGCGAGACGCCAGTCTCGCGCCTGCGAACGCCCGGGCCATGGATTGGCGCGGGCCGGGTCTCCTGGTGAGGCAGGATGCCGAGCCTAGAGAGGGGTTGGGGTGAGGGTTCGGAGTACTGCGCATGGTGAACCGAGGGCTTCACCAGATGCATCAAAGCAAGATCAAAATGGATCCCGGCTTGCGCCGGGATGACGAGCAAGAGCGGTCGGCTCTCTTCTGGACGGAGAGGGATGCAAGGGAGAAGTCCCGCAGCACGAGTCAGTCCACCTTTTTCGCCTTCTCCGGCGTCCTCACATCCTCCCGCCGCCACCCATACCCGAACAACCGCGCCGGAAGATGCCGCACCGCGCGGAACCGCAGCAGCCAGCGCAGCCAGCCCGGCACGCGCATCGGCTTTCCCGACTGCGCGAGCGCGCGCGAGATGACCTGGTTCTGGATGCGCAGCTGGATGGCCTGCACGAGCTTCGTCGGCGGCAGGCGCCGCCGCTGGATTGCGCGCAGCACGTTCTCGTCGACCGGGCCTGGGCGGCGCAGGGGTTCGACCAGGGCGTTCGCGGCCGCAACCGCGTCCTGGATCGCGAGGTTGATGCCGACGCCGCCGATCGGCGACATCGCGTGCGCGGCATCCCCGATCAGCAGCAGGCCGGGCCGGTGCCAGCGTTCGAGGCGGTCGACGGTGACCTCGAGCGACTTCGCGTCGTCCCACGAAGCGATGCGCCCGACGCGGTCGGCGAGGAACGGGACGAGGCGCGCCACCGCGTCGCGCAACACCTGCACGGGCTGCGCACGCAGCGCATCGATGCCGCCCTTCGGCACGAGGTAGGCGACCTGCCAGTACTCCGTGCGGTTGATGAGCACCATCATGCGGCCCGCTTCGATCGCGCCGAAGCTGTCGTCGGAGTCGCTCTCCTGGCGCGGCAGGCGGAACCACAGCACGTCCATCGGCGCGCCGAGGTTCGTGCCGCGCAGGCCCGCGGCTTCGCGGAGCGTCGAGTGGCGCCCGTCGCAGGCGACCACGAGGTCGGCGCCGAGTGTCGCGTCGCCGTCCGGGGAACGGACCTTCACCCCGACTGTACGTCCGTGGTCCTCGATCAGCCCGGTCGCCTCGTGGCGCATGCGCAGGTCGAACGAAGGATGGCGTTTGGCCTCGCGCGCCAGCAGGTCGAGGAAATCCCACTGCGGCACCAGCGCCATGTAGGGGAATGGCCGCAACCCGCGCAGGTCGATGAGCTGCTGCAGGCGCCCGCCGATCATGCCGCCGATGTGGTCCACACGGCGCTGAGGCAGCTTCTGGAATTCGGGCAGCAGGCCGAGCTGGTCGAGGATCATCAGCGTCGAGGGGTGCACGGTGTCGCCGCGGAAGTCGCGCAGGAAATCGGCGTGCTTCTCGAGCACCGTCACCGCGACGCCGGCGCGCGCAAGCAGCAGGCCGATCATCATCCCGGCCGGCCCTCCGCCGACCACCACGCAACGCCTGTGCGCCCTGCGATCGTCCATCGACGCCGTCCCTGCGTTCGAGTCTCCGCGCCGCGCGGTCCGCGCCGACGCGTCCCGATTGTAGTCCCGCACCGCCCCGACGGCCGGTGCCAGCACGGAAACCGCGCACGGCGCCCTTGCTAGACTGCGGCGCATGCGATCGAGCCGCGAAGTGCACCCGTGATTCCTACTGCCGCGTCCACGACGCCACCCGACCCCGCCGCCGACGCCGACTACCGCCGCGCGCGCGAACGGCTCGCGGCCAACGACCTCGCCGGCGCTTCGCACTGGCTCGAACAGGCCGCGTCGAAACGGCATCCCGCGGCGCTGACGGAACTGGCGATCCTGCACCTGCACGGCTTCGGCCGCGACGCGGATCCGGCGCGCGCCGTCGAATTGCTGCTGCACGCCGAGGCCTCGGGCGGCACGCCGGAGACCGGTTACCTGCTCGCGCAGGTCGCGATCGGCGGCGTGGTCCTCCCGCGCGATGGTCGGCGCATCGACGGCTGGATCGCCGACAGCGCGCGGCGTGGGCATCCGGCTGCGCTGCGGGTCGCCGGGCTCGCGTTCGGACGCCGTCCCGAAGCCGCGTTCCAGCGCGCGGCGGCCGAATGTTTCCGGCGCGCGACCGAAGCGCGCGACCCGGTCGGCGCCGCCCTGTTCGCCGACCGCCTGCACGCCGGACGCGGCGTCGCGCGCGACGCGGCGCTGGCGCTCGACTACGCGAACGAACTGCGGGCGATGGGCATTCCGGTCGAACTGCCCGCAGGGGAAACCGATGCGCCCCCTGCCCCCGGCGACGGCGCGCTGCCATGGGACGCCATCGATGTGCTCGGCGGCACGCTGCCGCCGGCCGACCGGGTGTGCAGCGAACCCGAGGTCGCGACCTGCGACGGCCTGCTCGACGACGAGGAATGCCGCTACCTCGTCTATTCGGGCGCGCGCTTCGTCGAACGCTCGCTGGTGGTGCACCCGAAGACCGGCCAGCCGCTCGAATACGGCGTGCGCACCAGCAAGGACATGGCCTTCGCGCCGACCGACGACGACGCCGGCGTGCGCCTGCTCGAGCACCGCATGGCGCGGCTCGCGGGTTTCACGCTCGATCATTGCGAACCGCTGACGCTGCTGCGTTACGGGCCGGGCGAGCAATACCACCCGCACCGCGACTACTTCTTCCCGTCCGCGCCGCAGCTCTCGCAGCCCGGCGGCCAGCGCCACAGCACGGTGTGCGTCTACCTCAACGAAGTCGCCGAGGGCGGACAGACCGTGTTCCCGGACAAAGGCGTGTCGGTGCAGCCGCGGCGCGGCCGCGCCGTGATGTTCCGCAGCCTGCGCGCGGACGGCAGCCCGGAGCCGTCGAGCCTGCACGCCGGCATGCCGGTGCTCGCGGGCGAGAAGTGGCTGGCGACCGCCTGGATTCGGGTGAACCGGTTGCGGACCTTCTAGAAGAGCCTCCGGATTCCCGCCATTGCTTCCTTGGTTACGGTCGCCTGAACGCGGCGCGCCGGCCCGTCAACTGGCCCCGATCCGCTTCGTTTCCAGTCATGCGACGGGGTGTAGCCTCGTCCCGACGATCACCCAACGGAGGGAAGCAACGTGATGACTCGCAACCTTGCAATGATCGGACTGCTGCTCCTGGGCTCGGCCACCGCGGTCTACACGCCGCCGGTCGAAGCGCGCACCTACGTCGACGTCAACATCGGCGTCGCCCCGCCAGCGCCGCGCTACGAGCGTGTGGTCGTGCGTCGCGGCTACGTCTGGGCGCCGGGCTACTGGCAGTGGCGCCACAACCGCCATTACTGGGTCAACGGCTATTACGTCCGGGAACGCGTGGGCCATCGCTGGATCCCGGCACACTGGCAGCAGGGACCCCGCGGGCGCTGGTACTTCGTCCGGGGCCACTGGAGCTGATCTCGGACCCATCGGAACAGGAACACACCCCGGCTCGTGCCGGGGTTTTTCTTTCGGCGCGTGCCGATCTTGAACAGGGGGTGTATGCGGCCGCATCGCGGCGGGCGGACGCTCGACTGGGAGTCATGTTCAGCCGGTTAGGCTCCGGCTGTCGATTTGCATTCAGCCACGGAGAAGACCCATGACCATCAGGAAAATCGCACTGACCGGCTTGCTGGGAGTCGGCGCGCTCGCGGCCGGATGCACCAGCAGCCCGCCGCCGGCCGCGACCGATTCCACGGCGCCCGCTGCCAATGCCTCGGCCATGCCGCCGGCCAACGCTTCGGTCGCCCCGCCCGAGGAGACCGCGGCGCCGCCGCCGGAAGCCGCACCGGCCCCGGAACCCGCACCCGCCCCGCGTCCGTCGAGCAGGCATTCGGCGGGCAACGCGGCGCCGCCGCCCGCCGCCGCGCCGGCACCCGCACCCGCACCCGAGCCGACCCCGAGCGAGCCGCCCGACCAGCCCACCGCGCCGCAGGGTCCCGAGATCATCGTGGAAACCGCGCCCCCGCCGCCGCGCGTCGAACGCTTCGCGCCGCGTCCGGGCTACATCTGGACGCCGGGCTACTGGCGCTGGGACGTGCGAACCCGCCATCACATGTGGTATCCGGGCACCTACGTTCCGGAACGCTCCGGGTTCACCTGGGTCCCGGCGCATTGGGAACACGGACCGCGCGGCTGGTTCTTCCGACCGGGCTACTGGGCCGGGCGCAATGGCGGTCCGGTCGGTCCTGGAGCGGGTGGCCCGGCGCCGGGCAGCATGGAAGTCCGCGTGCCGCCGCCGGCGCCGCGCATCGAGCCGGTCGTGCAGCGACCCGGCTTCGTGTGGACGCCCGGTTACTGGCGCTGGGACGGCCGTCGCTACGACTGGGTCGCCGGCCGCTACGAGCATTCGCGTCCGGGTTTCCGCTGGACCGCTGCCGGCTGGGAACGCGGCCCGAACGGTGTTTGGCACTTCCACGAGGGCTACTGGACCCCGATGGATCCAGGCCCCGGCGCGCATCCGGGTGGTCCCGGTCCGGGTGCGGGTGGACCGGGCCCGCGTGGCGGCGATGTCGTGCGCGAACAGCCGCCTGCCCCGCGCGTCGAACCGGCGCCCGCCCGCCCGGGCATGGTCTGGACGCCGGGCTACTGGCGCTGGACAGGCAACGGCTTCGACTGGGTCGCCGGCCGCTACGAGAATTCGCGTCCAGGATTCCGCTGGACCGCCGCGAGCTGGGAACGCGGTCCGAACGGTGGCTGGCACTTCCATGAGGGCCATTGGACGCCGATGGATCCGGGTCCCGGCGCGCAGCCGGGTGCCGGTCCGGGTGCTGGCGGTCCGGGTGCCGGTGGACCGGGCCCGCGTGGCGGCGACGTCGTGCGCGAACAGCCGCCTGCCCCGCGCATCGAACCGGCTCCCGCCCGCCCCGGCATGGTCTGGACGCCCGGCTACTGGCGCTGGGACGGCAGCCGCTTCGACTGGGTCGCAGGCAGCTACGTCCCCGCGCGACCGGGTTTCGTCTGGGCCCGTGCGCACTGGACGCGGGGCCCCGGTGGCGCCTGGCACTTCATGGAAGGCCATTGGGAACCGCGCCGCTGACCTGAAAGCGGCAGACGTCACACGAAAACCCCGGGATTCCCGGGGTTTTCTTTTGCGCGGATACCGCTGGCGGAACGCCGGGCATCCGGGCAGCCGGCCTGCGGACCTCGCCGGACATCGGCGCGACGCGCCGCTCCGTAGTGGGCTAAAATGCGCGGCTTCCCGTCCCAGGGGCGGGTCATCGCGGCCGCAACGGCCGTTCGTCGCAGTTCGGTTCCCATCCGGAGTTCGCAATGATTTTCGAGAGCCTCGCCAAGAACGGTCACGAGGAAGTCGTGTTCTGCCACAACGCCGATGCCGGCCTCAAGGCCATCATCGCCATCCACAACACCGTGCTCGGCCCCGCGCTGGGCGGCACCCGCATGTGGCCGTACGCGACCGAGCAGGAGGCTCTCAACGACGTGCTGCGCCTGTCGCGCGGCATGACCTACAAGGCGGCGGTGTCGGGCCTCAATCTCGGCGGCGGCAAGGCGGTGATCTGGGGCGACCCGAGCAAGGACAAGTCCGAGGCGCTGTTCCGCGCGTTCGGCCGCTTCATCAACTCGCTCGGCGGCCGCTACATCACCGCCGAGGACGTCGGCATCGACGTCAACGACATGGAATACGTGTTCCGCGAAACCGATTTCGTGACCGGCGTGCACCAGGTCCACGGCGGCTCGGGCGATCCCTCGCCGTTCACCGCCTACGGCACGCTGCAGGGCCTGATGGCCGCGCTGCAGGTCAAGTACGGCCACGAGGAAGTCGGCAAGTTCTCCTACGCGGTGCAGGGCGCCGGCCACGTCGGCATGCACTTCATCAAGCTGCTGCGCGAGCAGGGCGCGAAGGTGTACGTCACCGACATCAACAAGCAGCTGGTCGACCAGGCGGTGTCCGAATACGGCGCCGAAGCGGTCCCGCTCGACCACATCTACGACACCGACGCCGACGTCTATTCGCCCTGCGCGCTCGGCGGCACCGTCAACGAGCAGACCCTGCCCCGCCTGAAGTGCAAGATCATCTGCGGCGCGGCGAACAACCAGCTCGCGACCGACGCGATCGGCGACGAGCTCGAGAAGCGCGGCATGCTCTACGCGCCCGACTACGCGGTCAACGCGGGCGGCCTGATGAACGTCTCGCTCGAGATCGACGGCTACAACCGCGAGCGCGCGATGCGCATGATGCGCACGATCTACTACAACCTCGGCAAGATCTTCCAGATCGCCAAGCGCGACGGCATCCCGACCTACAAGGCCGCCGACCGCATGGCCGAGGAGCGCATCGACCTGATCGGCCGCGTGAAGCTGCCGTACATGGGCCAGCCGCGTTTCCTCGGGCGGATGCGGCACGGCTGAGGAAGCGCCTCGCGTCGGGCCTGCGCGTTCGAGCGCATGCCCGCCGCCGGCACGACGCATCCCCGCCTTCCCTGCCTGACCAGGACCACCATGCGCACCTTTCCGCTCGGCGAAGACATCGACCTCCTGCGCGACACCGTTCGCGCGTTCGCGGACAAGGAAATCGCGCCGCGCGCCGCGCAGATCGACCACGACAACGTGTTCCCCGCCGACCTCTGGGAAAAACTCGGCGGCCTCGGCCTGCTGGGCATCACCCTGCCCGGCGAGTACGGCGGCTCGGAGATGGGCTACCTCGCGCATGTCGTGGCGATGGAGGAGATCTCGCGCGCGTCGGGCTCGGTCGGCCTGAGCTATGGCGCGCACTCGAACCTGTGCGTGCAGAACC
>Ga0207691_10005937_pt1 | contig 11790 bp, 11 predicted proteins | sample KBSM13metaG_FD_184327 | JGI IMG/M metagenome (GOLD analysis project Ga0207691, IMG submission 184327) | Miscanthus rhizosphere microbial communities from Kellogg Biological Station, Michigan, USA - KBS M1-3 metaG (SPAdes) (version 2) | ecosystem: Host-associated > Plants > Roots > Rhizosphere >...
TCCTCGTGGCCGACGTCGATATTGCAGATCCGCTCCGGCGGAATGAGGCTGAAGAACAGCGCCGGCAGGTAGGTCTGCACGCCGCGGTACGTGCCCAGCGCGATGGCGCCGCGCCGCGACATGGCGCGATAACTCGAAAGCGAAAGGTGCCGCGGCTTGCCGAGCACGATCCCCACCAGCCGCTGCATGAAGCCGCTGCTCACGTTGCGCCATAGCCCGTGCTGTTTCTGCGAGCGGATCCGGCCGATGACCAGGTCGTAGCCTTCGTCCAGCTTGGCCAGGAAGGCCGGGATCTCCTCAGGGGGGTTCTGCAGGTCGTCGTCCAGTGTGACCACCACGTCGCCACGCGCGCGCTTGATGCCGCACAGAGTCGCGTGGTGCTGCCCCATGTTGCGGGAGAAGCGCACGAGCTTCACCCGCGCGTCCCTCTCGCGCAGCGCGAGCATGTATCCGAACGTGCCGTCGTTGCTGGCGTCGTCGACCAGGACCAACTCCCAGTCATCGGTCAGCCCGGACAGCACGGGCGCCAGCCGCTCGTGCAGGGAGGCAAGCACGGGGCCGCTGCGGAACACCGGGACGACAACGCTGATCGACGGGCTCATGGCGGGCGGCAGGCGGCGAAGGAGGGGCGGGATCCCGGCGGATCGGATTCACGACCGGTTGCGGCGTGCACATCGTCCGCCCGGGACAAGGCGCCCATGCGGTGTGCGCTTCGCGCCGGCGTGCAATCTTAGCCCAGTGCGCTCCGGATTCCGGCGCGTCAGGCCCGCATCCGGCCTCCGGCGCCACGTCGCAGCGGGTGGCCGGTATACTTTCCGGCCCGAATGCGTGCCGACGCACCCGTCCGGCTGCCGGCATCCCGCCAATGTTCCGCGCATTCGAGCGGCCGATCCGAGGGAGCGATGTCCCACCCGCCATTGAATGTGCAACGGGCGCTGGACGATGTGTCCGGCCGGTTCGCCATCCAGGTCCGCCATTCCGCGGCGCTGGGGGGAGCCAGGCAGACGGGCTTCGTGTGGACCCGCCAGCCAGGCGTCCTCTGCCTCGCCATGTCCCGGGACTACCTTGGCCAGGCGCAGCGGAACCCCGACGTGATTGCGATCGTCGCGCCGCCGGCCGTGGCCGATCATTGCGTCGACGAAACGAAGGCCCTCATCGTCTGCGATCGCGCCGATGAATTGTTCCACCACCTGCACCTGTCGCAGGACCCTTTTGCCGACACGACGCAGGACCGCTTCGAGATCGACGACACGGCGGAAGTGGATGCCTCCGCGTTGCTGCGCGGGCACGTGCGGATCGGCGCCGGCGCGCGCATCGGCCCCGGCGTGGTGATCAGCGGCCCGGCGTCGGTGGGACGTGACGCGAGCATCGAAGCGCGCGCGGTCGTCGGCTGCGACGGCCTGTATGCCAAGACGGTCCTCGGGGTGAGACGGCACATGCCGCATTTCGGCGGCGTGGAGATCGGCGACTCGTCGCGCATCCTGGCCGGGGCGGTCGTCGTGCGGTCGGCCATCCACGGCGAAGTGACCCGCGTTGGCGCCGGCGCGTGCGTCGGCGTGCTGAGCAACATTGGGCACGACACCACGATTGGCGATGGAGCCACGATTTCGAGCAACGTGGTCGTGGCCGGGCGGAGCACCGTTGGTGCCCACGCCTGGATCGGCGCATCGGCCACGATCTCCAACATGGTCGACATCGGCGAGCGCGCCGAGGTGCGGCTGGGCGCCGTGGTGCTGCAGGACGTGCCGGCCGGCGGCGATGTGTCCGGCAATTTCGCAAGGTCGCACGCCGCGAACATGCGGCGCTTCCTGGAGGACATCCGAAAATGACGCCGCCGCAAATGATCCTGCGCCCGCACCTCCCGTTCCGCGGCGATCGCAATTACCTGCAGAGCGCCACCCTGTTCGACGACATGCTCGCGTGGGGCGGCGGCAATCCGCGCAACATCGACCTGGTGTTCCACCGGAAAACCGAGCGGCAGGTGGGCTACGACACATCGCCGCCCGCGGACGATGCGTTGCTCGTCGCAACCTGGCGCGATGCCGACAAAGCGATCTTCGTGGTGGAGAGCGACCAGCCGATCACGCAGCGCGTCGCCTATGACGAGCAGTCGCTGGTCGACCGGTTCGAGTTCGGTCCCGACGGCGTCGTGGTGCCCGCCGACATCGGCGATTTCACCGTGATGGAAGCGATCGTGGCCGCGTTCAAGGCGCTGTTGCACCGCACGGTGGTCCCGCACAAGCCCAAGCTGGTGTTCGTCCGCGTGCGTCTGCAATCGGTGCCGCAACTGCCGCTGGAAGTGCGTTTCAGCCGCCGTATCGGCGAGTTCTACCAGGGCGACATCCGCGCCGATGGGCGCGCGGTCGGACAGATCTTCTTCGGTGAATGGCGATGATCGGGATCCGGGAGATCGCCAGCTTCCTGCCACCGGGCCGGGTGTCGAACATCGATCGCCGTGAGGCCGCCGGCAAGGACGAAGCCTTCATCCGCGACAAGATCGGATTCGAGCAGCTCGCACGACGCGAACCCGGCCAGGAAACATCGGACCTGTGCGTCTCCGCGTTCGCCGCACTCCAAGGGCGGCCCGGGTTCGACCCGGCGCAGGTCGACTGCGTCGTCGTGTGCACGCAGAACCCGGACGCGCACGGCCTTCCGCACACCTCGGCCGTCGTCCACCGCAAGCTCGCGCTCGGCCAGCAGGTCGCCAGTTTCGACATCTCGCTGGGGTGCTCCGGTTATGTGTACGGACTATCGGTGGTCACTGCATTCATGGCCGCCAATGGACTGCGCTCGGGCCTGCTGTTCACCGCTGATCCTTATTCCAAGGTGCTCGATGCGGAGGACTGGGACACCGAACTGCTTTTCGGCGATGCGGCGACGGTGACGTGGCTGGCGGAACAGCCGGTCTACCGCTGCCGTCCGGCGATGTTCGGCAGCGACGGCTCGATGGGCCATTCCATCGCCGTGGCCGAGGCGGGCGGTCGCCTGCGCATGCTGGGCAGCAACGTGTTCAAGTTCAGCATGACGGCCGTGCCGGCGCAGGTGCAGGCCTACCTGGCGCGGGAAAATCTCGCGCCGCAGGATATCGACCTGTTCCTGTTCCACCAGGGCAGCCGCTTCATCGTCGACAACCTCACCCGCAAGCTCGAGCTGCCGCCGGAGAAAGTGCCGTTCGAAGCCGCGCAGACCGGCAACACCGTATCCTCGTCGCTGCCGCTGATGCTGGAGCATCGGATGGCTGTGCCGTTACGCCGGGTCCTGCTCAGCGGCTTCGGCGTGGGCCTGTCATGGGCGACGATGCTGCTGGATTCCTGCTCCACCAACACCGAGGACTGACGTGATCAGCAAAGACGAATTCCGCGCGGCCGTGATCGAGGGCATCCGCCGGGTCAAGAACATCGAGAACGTCACCATCGCCGATGGCGAAACCTTCACCAACGCCGGCCTGGATTCGCTGGACAGCATGAACCTGGTGCTCGAGGTCGAGAACATTACCGGTCTCAATTTCGGCGAGTTCGACCTGTCCGACGCGAACACGATCGACGAGTTCCACGCCAAGGCCGAGCAGCTCGGCGCGCGCGGCAACTGATCCGACTGCCGCGCAAGGCACACATCCAAGGAGCACGATGATGACCCAGGCGTCCGCCTCGTCGACAAGGTCGCAGGGCAAGCAGTTTTCCGATGCCGCCGCCGCGCTGGATGGCGTGGTCGCCGACGGCCAGACGCTCGCTGTCGGCGGCTTCGGCCTGTGCGGCATTCCCGAGGCGCTGATCGAAGCGCTGCGCGATTCGGGCGTACAAGGCCTGACGGTGATCTCCAACAACGCCGGCGTCGATGGCTTCGGGCTGGGCGTGCTGCTCGGCACGCGCCAGATCCGCAAGATGATTTCGTCCTACGTCGGCGAGAACAAGGAGTTCGAGCGCCAATACCTGTCCGGCGAACTGGAACTCGAATTCAACCCGCAGGGCACGCTTGCCGAACGGCTGCGCGCCGGTGGCGCGGGGATTCCCGCGTTCTTCACCCGCACCGGCTACGGCACGATCGTTGCCGAGGGCAAGGAAACGCGCGAGTTCGACGGCCACCAGTACGTCATGGAAACCGCGCTCAAGGCCGACGTGTCGCTGGTCAAGGCGTGGAAGGCCGACGCCGCCGGCAACCTCGTGTTCCGCAAGACCGCCCGCAATTTCAATCCGGCGGTGGCGATGGCCGGCAAGGTCTGCATCGCCGAAGTCGAGCAACTGGTCGACATCGGGTCGATCGACCCGGACCATGTGCATCTTCCCGGCATCTACGTGGACCGCATCGTGCACAACCCCACGCCCGAGAAACGCATCGAGCAGCGCACCGTGCGCGCGGGAGCGAAGTGATGGCATGGACCCGCGAAGAGATGGCGCAGCGCGCCGCGCAGGAACTCACCGACGGCGCCTACGTCAACCTGGGCATCGGCCTGCCCACGCTGGTAGCCAACTACATCCCTCCCGGCATCGACGTCTGGCTGCAGTCCGAGAACGGCCTGCTCGGCATCGGCCCCTTCCCGACCGAGGACGAGGTCGACGCCGACCTGATCAACGCCGGCAAGCAGACCGTCACCGCGCGCCCGGGCGCGTCCTACTTCGGCAGCCACGATTCGTTCGCGATGATCCGCGGCGGCCATATCGACCTGGCCATCCTCGGCGCGATGCAGGTCACCGACACAGGCGACCTCGCCAACTGGATGGTGCCCGGCAAGATGGTCAAGGGCATGGGTGGTGCGATGGACCTGGTCGCCGGCGTCAAGCGCGTGGTGGTGCTGATGGAGCACACCGCAAAGAACGGCGAGCACAAGATCCTTCGTGAATGCACGCTGCCGTTGACCGGCGTGGGTGTCGTCAACCGGATCATCACCGACCTGGCGGTGTTCGATGTCGTGCCCGAAGGGCTGCGATTGGTGGAGACAGCGCCCGGCGTGGAAAGCAATGAACTCGCGGAAAAGACCGGGGTCGCCTTCCTCGCCGGCTGAATGGGACCGCCATCACAGTTCAGGCACGAAACCCGCGGTCCAACCGACGATTCATTCCCGATTGGCGGGGCTGCGCCATGATGTTTCCCATCGGGGCCTCCCAAGGGGAATGAGCATGTCTGTTCACGGCCGATACGGATGTCTTGCGCTGGCGCTGCTTGTCGGCGCGGCATGCAGCAGGACGCCGCAAGGCGCCACCGCAACAGCGGCGGGCGCCACTGCCAAGGCCGCAGCGGCCACCGCCGCCGATGTTTCCGCCGCGCTCGCCAGGCATTCCTTCGCCACGCTCCCCGATCGCGGTGAACTCGTCGCCTATGCCTCCAGCGACGTCCGCCGAGATGGCGCCTACACCTGGCATCGCGCGAAGCTCAGCGAGGCTTACGCGCTGCGCGCGATCGCCGACGGCCACCTGCGCCTGACCACGCCGTCCGGCCAGTTGCTGGACATCCAGTACGACGACCACGTCGAGCACGATTCGGGCGACTGGACCTGGGTCGGCCACGCAGCCGGCCACCCCGAGCAGCAGACGATCCTGACGTTCGGTCCGCACGCGGCCTTCGGAACGATTGCGCAGCCCAATGGCCTGCCGCTGCGCCTGACGCTGCGCAATGGCGCGAGCTGGATCGTGGAAACCGACCCGCGAAAAATCGCCGCGCTCCACAACGCAGCGACGAATCCCAAGCGTCCCGACTTCCATGTCCCGCCGAAAACGCACCCGGGGGCGACGGCCGGCATGCAGATGGCCGCGGCGCCGGTCATGGCGGCAGCCGCTTCCTCCACCGCAACGGTGGACGTGGTGCTCGGCTATTCGCCCGGCTTCGCCGCCGACCACGGTGGCACGTCGGGAGCGGTGACGCGCCTGAACTACCTGGTCGATGTCGCCAACACGGCGTACACGAACAGCGGCATCAACGCGAAGGTGCGCCTTGTCCACGCGATGCAGGTCACCTACACGGACAGCAGCAGCAACGACAGCACGCTTCAGAAGCTGACCGGCTACGACACCACGACCAACCATCAGACGACGCCGGATCCGGCCTTCAACGCGCTGCGCGCGGCCCGCGATCAGTACGGCGCGGACCTGGTATCGCTGGTGCGCAGCTATCGCGATCCCGAGAATGATGGCTGCGGCATCGCGTGGCTGATCGGCGGCGGCCAGAGCGGCATCTCCACCGGCGATTCGTACTTCGGATATTCGGTCGTCAGCGACGGCACCGATGCCGGAACCGACGGCCACACCTACTACTGCCTCGACGAAACGCTCGCCCACGAAATGGGACACAACATGGGCGCGGCCCATGACGTGGAAACGTCCAAGGGCGACGACGGCACGCTCGATCCGGAGGACTACGGCGCCTATCCCTACTCGTTCGGCTACAAGACGACGGCGACCACCGGAAACTTCTACACGATCATGGCCTACGGCGACTCCGGCCAGACGCTCTATCGCATTTTTTCGGACCCGCGCAGCACGTTCTGCGGGGGGCGCGCCTGCGGCACGACCACCCAGGCCGACAACGCACGGACCCTGTCGCAGACGATTCCGACCATCGCGGCATTCCGGGCCTCCGCCAGTCAGCCCGTTCCCGCCCGCGTGCTGCTGAGGAGCCTGGATACGAACGGCAACGGCAAGTCGGACCTGCTGCTGTTCAACCATGGCGCCAACCGGATCGACATCTGGTTCATGTCAGGCACCACGCGCCAGGCCTATACGGCCACCAGCGTCAGCGGCGCGCTATCACTGGTCGACACCGGTGATTTCAACGGCGACCGCCGAACCGACCTGTTGTTCGAAAATCCATCGACCCACCAGCTGGTGATGGGAATCAGCAGCGGCGTGCGCTACACGCTGCAGGCGTTGCCGTACACGTATTCGAGCAGCGTTTCGCCCATCGGCGTCGGCGACATCAATGGCAATGGCAGGGGCGACATCCTCCTGCGCAATCGCAGTACCGGCGCCGTCACCGTCTGGTACATGGATGGCGCCACGCGTACCGCGTACAACAGCAGCACGTTCCCGATCGACTACGCGTTCATCGGATCGGCATACATCGACGGCGACCATCGGAAAGACCTGCTCTGGGCCCGTCCGACCGGACAGCTGATCGTCAGCCTGAGCACCGGCACGCAGTTCGCCAACCACGTGCTGGCGTCGAACATCCCCTCGGGCTACGACGTCGCGGGCCTCCAGGACGTCAACGGCAACGGCCGCGCGGACATCCTGTTCACCAGCGACAGCGGCGCGCGCCTGCTCGTCTGGTACATGGATGGCGCGACCCGGTCTGCCTACAACTCGCACGCGATCGATTCGAACTACCGGCTGATCGGAAAGGGCGACATGAACGGCGATCACCGCGGCGACCTGGTGATGTCTAATCCGAGCACCCGGGAGATCAAGTTACTGTTGAGCGCGGGGACGTCGTTCTCGACGGCGCTGCTGCCCTATGTTCCGGCGAGTGGTTTCCGGCTGATGGACGTGCAGTAAGGCGATCCTGGCCTGCGCCATCGCGCGGCGATTGCGACGCGCCTAGCCGTGCCCGCGTTCGCGCGGGCAGGCCGCCGATTCCACGGTCCGTCGCGCCAGTTCGCGACCTTGCATGTCGCGTAGGACGAACGTCAGGCCATCCACCGCCCAGGGGCCGGTCTTGCGTTGTCCGGCAGGCGGGCCCTGCATCCACGGGCGCTCACCGCCACCGGGCCGCGTCAGGACGATCCGCACGCTCTTGGCGTCGGTGCTGCGTGCATCCCACGCCACGGAGACGACGCTTCCGCGCACGTCGGTGCAGCCCGACACCACGTCGGGCGACACCGTCAGGTCGGCGCGCGAGCATGCCGCCAGCGCCAACGCAGCGAACGCCGCGGCCACCGGTAGGCGGGCACGAACCATCATTGGCTTCCCCGATGCTGGACAGGACTGCCGGCATAGCCTGCGAACGTGCCCTGGATGCGCGCGACAGCGGCGGCGTCCAGGCCACGGGACAGGCCCGGCGGCAAGGATTTGGACGGGCCCAGCCGTTCGGACAAGGCGCGGGTCAATTCGAAATATGGATCGTCCTGCAGTCCGGCCAGGTGCAGCAGCATCCCGGGAAGCATCCAGGATTCCGCATGGCGGACAGTCGTGGCATCGGGACGATCCGTGCGTACCAGCACCCACGGCACGAACTGCTTGGTGGCGGGCCGGCCGTCCTTGAAGCCGACGGCGTCGAACACGTCACGCATCCCCGGTAGATGGTCGCCGAAGAACAGCACGACGGCCGGGCGTCCACGCGCGCGCAGTCCGTCGAGCAGCCGCCCGAACTGCGCATCCGCCCGACGTGCGTGATAGAGGTAATTGCGCAGCTGCAACGCCTGCACGGGCGAGAGGCCGGGCGGCACCGGCACCGAATCGCGCGCCGCCTGGTCGGTGGTGTCCGGGTCGGTGTAGGGGCCGTGGTTCTCCATGCTCAGCGCGAGGACCAGCGTCGGTTGCCGTGCGCGATGCAGCTCGTCGAGCACCAGGTCGGTCATCACCGCATCCGAAATCCAGCGGCCGTTGCGCGCGGCGTTGCGCGGAAACTCGCGCTCGGTGATGAAACGGTCGAAACCGATCGCCTTGTACGCGTTCTGGCGATTCCAGAAGGTGCCCGCGTTGCCGTGCACGGCGACGGCGCGGTAGCCGTGCTGCTTGAGTTCGCTGACCAGGCCTGGGATGTGGTCGCGCACCAGCGTCACGTACGGGAACTGCGCATTCGGGAACGCCTGCATCGGCATGCCGGTGAGCACTTCGAACTCGGTTCGGATGGTGCCGCCACCGAACGTGGGTACCTTCATCTCGCCGCCGTGTCCGCTGGCGATCGCGGCGCGAACGTTGGGCAGGGTGTCGGGCAATCCTTCCGTGCCCTTCATGATTCTGGGGTCGAACAGCGATTCGCTGAGGACGACGACCACGTCGGGACGTATCGCGCGCTCGTCCGACGGCTGGGTGCGGACGGGAACCGCGTGCAGGAGCTGGCGCACGGCAGTGGCGTCCACGGTCTGGAGCGCCTGCAGGTTCTTGTTGTGCGTGTAGACCAGGTTGGACATCAGCCCGCCATGGAGGATGGCCGGCAGCGCCGCGAACCGCGAGGGCCGCAACGTGTCCTTGCTGTACCAGACGTTCCAGGGCGGCAGCGAAGCGACCATGGTGAAGAGCAGGGCGAGCGAGGCCAGCGCCAGGACACCCTGGGTGGCGCGCAAGGCGCGGAACGCCGGCGCCTCCAGCCGCCACACGCCGACCGCGACCGCCAACCCCGCCAGCGCGGCCAGGCCGAGCAGGGCGGGACGTTCGACGTACTGCCCGAGCAGGGCGATCGACGAGCGATCAAGGCTGGTAATGAAGTACAGATCCTGCAGGCCGACCGGATCGTCCAGCACGGCCAGCTTCAGCGTGGACGCGTGGTAGACCAGCCACTGCAACGTCGTGACGAGCAGGAAGGAAAAACCAGGACGACGCGTGAGCGCCGTGAGCAAGCCGGCCACGACCAGTCCCGGCAACGCATTGCCCAGCACGAACCAGCCGAAATAGGCTTCGCGAGCCACACCCAGCATGCGGCGGTCGAGCCACCACGCGAACAGCGAGAACGCCAGCGCGTAGGCCAGCGCAAGCAGGGCGCGTCGGCCCGGCCGGGCGGTTCCGGCGCCGGGCGCCGGTGCTTGGGAGTGCGGGGCAGGGGTCATTGCGATCCAGCGGAAGGGAGGGGTGCCGGACGGACGCCGCGGCACGAATCTCCAGACAAGGACGTTACAGCGCCTGCTGCAGCTCCGGCAGCAGCTTGAACAGGTCGCCCACCAGGCCGATGTCCGCCACCTCGAAGATCGGACACTCCGGATCCTTGTTGATCGCGACGATCGTGCCGGCGTCCTTGATGCCGGTCAGGTGCTGGATCGCGCCGCTGATGCCGACGGCGATATAAAGCTCCGGCGCGATGATCTTGCCGGTCTGGCCGACCTGCAGTTCGTTGGGCACGTAGCCGGCATCCACCGCCGCGCGCGACGCACCGACCGCGGCGCCGAGCTTGTCGGCCAGGTCGTAGATGATCTTGAAGTTCTCCGCCGAACCCACGCCGCGGCCACCCGAAACCACGCGGCTGGCGCTCTGCAGATCGGGGCGATCGGATTTGCCCGCCGCCAGGCCGACGAAGCGCGTATGCGTCGGCAACGCGGCATCGACACTGGCGTTCTCGACGGTCGCAGTGCCGTCGCGCGCCACTTCGGGCCACGACGCGGTGCGGATGGTGGCAACCACGGTGTGGTCGGCGGGCGCTTCCACGGTGACGATCGCGTTGCCGGCGTAGATCGGGCGCTTGAAGGTGTGGCTGCCCTCGACGGCCATCACGTCGGACACCTGGGCCACACTGAGCAGCGCGGCCACGCACGGCATCAGGTCCTTGCCGAAGGTCGTGCTCGGACCGAACACGTGCGTGTAGGCATCAGCGAGCTTCGCGATCTGCGGCGCCTGCACCTGCGCGATGGCGTTGTCGTTCGCTGCGTTGGCGACCGCCAGTACGCGCGAGACCCCTTGCAGCTTCGCCGCTTCGGCGGCAACGGCGGACGGATCAGCCGCGAGCACGACGACGTCGATCGATTCGGGATTCAGTGCCTTCGCGGCGGAGACGACCTTCGCGGTCGAGGCGTTGAGCTTGCCGCCGAGGTGCTCGGCGACGATCAGGACCTTGGCCATCACAGCAACCCCTTCTGCTTCAGCGCGGCGACGAGTTCGGCCGCGTCCTTGACCATCACGCCCTTGCTGCGTTTCGCCGGCGGGGCGTAATGCGTGGTCTTGAGCGTGTCGCCGGTGTCGACGCCGAGATCGGCGAACGCAATCGTCTCCAGCGGCTTGGCCTTGGCCTTCATGATGTCGGGCAGCTTGATGAAACGCGGCTCGTTCAGGCGCAGGTCGGTGGTGATCACTGCAGGGAGGTCGACCTCCAGCGTTTCCAGGCCGGCATCGACTTCGCGGGTGACAGTGGCCTTGCCGTCGGCGATCTCCAGCTTCGATGCGAAGGTGGCCTGCGGACGGCCCCACAGCGTCGCCAGCATCTGGCCGGTCTGGTTGGCGTCGTCGTCGATCGCCTGCTTGCCGAGGATGACGAGGTCGGGTTGTTCCTTCTCGATCAGCTTCAGCAGCGCACGTGCCGCGGTCAGCGGCTGGATCGCCGCGTCGCTGACGACGTGGATCGCGCGGTTCGCGCCCATCGCCAGGCCATTGCGCAGGTGCGGTTGTGCGTCGGCAGGCGCGATCGTGGCGACCACGACCTCGGTCGCGATGCCTTTGTCGCGCAGGCGCAGCGCTTCTTCCAGTGCGATCTCGTCGAACGGGTTCGGCGACAGCTTGACGCCGTCGGTGACCACGCCGGAGCCGTCGGGTTTGACCTGGATGCGGACGTTGTAGTCCACCACGCGTTTGTAGCCGACGAGGATCTTCATCCGTCCGGGCTCCTGGGAGGCAGAGGGACGGCAGGGCGGTGCCCGGTGCCGTGCGTGAGCGAACCGCGGATTTTAGCGGCCTGCACCGGGGAGCGCGAGCCGGCCCGCCTGAATACCGTGGCGGCATGTCGATATCGCCGCACGGGCGGGTTTCCAGTGGCCCCACGCCAGGTCGGGCGCGGACCCCCGGGCTAGAATGCGCCGCCGCATTGTCGTCCAGAGCGATGTCCGACCAGCCGACGCTTTCCCACCTCGACCGTCTCGAAGCCGAGAGCATCCACATCTTTCGCGAGGTGGCCTCCGAGTTCCGCAACCCGGTGATGATGTATTCGGTGGGCAAGGACAGC
>Ga0207691_10005948_pt1 | contig 11784 bp, 13 predicted proteins | sample KBSM13metaG_FD_184327 | JGI IMG/M metagenome (GOLD analysis project Ga0207691, IMG submission 184327) | Miscanthus rhizosphere microbial communities from Kellogg Biological Station, Michigan, USA - KBS M1-3 metaG (SPAdes) (version 2) | ecosystem: Host-associated > Plants > Roots > Rhizosphere >...
CCTGGCGACGACCGGGCGCCCACGTGGACTCCGGACGGGCGAGCGATCACCTTCCTCTCGGACCGACCCATCCCGCCCGATACGATCAGGCGGGCAGGCCGCCTCGCGCTGTGGGAGCAGGCGGCCGATGGTACCGGCGAGCCCCGGCTCCTCTGGGGGAAGGACGCTGCGACCGACGGCTTCCGGAGCCCCGACGATCGATGGATCGTGCTCGGCGTGAACGGATCGCCGAAGTCGTCGGCAGCGGGCGACATTCTCGCGGCACGTCCGGGGGTGGACAGTGTCTCGCGAGGGATCGTGTCGACTGGATTCGACGAGCAAGGCTCGGCGCTGTCGCCGGATTCCCGTTGGCTGGCGTATGTGTCGAACGAGCAGGGCCGGAACGAGGTGTTCGTCCGCCCGTTCCCGGACGTGAACGGCGGCAAGTGGCAGCTCTCGAGTGGGGGTGGCAGCGCTCCGCTCTGGGCCCACAACGGGCGCGAGCTGTTCTACACGAGTCGTGGGAAGATGTATGTCGTCGCGCTACACCCGGGCTCGCCCTTTTCCGCCGAACCGCCCCGCGTCCTGTTCGCGATCCCGGACCGCGTTCGCACGGGATCGCCGCTCCGGGGGACGTTCGCTCTCACGCCCGACGATCAGCGCTTCCTCATGGTGCGAGACAATAGTTGGCAGGACATGGCCGGCACACCGACGGTGGTGGTGGTCGAGAACTTCTTCGACGAGCTGCGAACGAAGCTCAAGAAGTGACGAGAACCGAGCACTCTCCGCGCGCCACGGCGGGCATCACGCAGGCGTTGCTGGCTGCGGTCCTGTTCGGGATCAGCACGCCGATCGCCAAGGGGCTGCTCGAGGGCACGTCACCGCAGCTGCTCGCCGGGATGCTCTACCTGGGGTCCGGCACTGGACTCGGTCTGCTCTGGCTCGTCCAGCGCGCCCGTGGAATACGAGCCGAGGCACCACTCGTACGACGAGATCTCCGATGGCTCGCCGGAGCGGTGCTGTTCGGCGGCGTTCTGGCGCCCGTGGCGCTCATGACCGGGTTGTCGCGCACTCCCGCGTCGGCGAGCGCGCTCCTGCTCAACCTCGAGGGCGTGTTCACCGCGCTCATCGCCTGGGTCGTGTTCGCCGAGAACGTCGACCGGCGCATCGCGCTGGGGATGTTCGCCATCGTCGCGGGCGGCGCACTGCTCTCATGGCAAGGACGCCTGGAGTGGGGCGGGGCAGTGGGGCCCCTCCTGGTCGTGTGCGCCTGTCTCGGTTGGGCGATCGACAACAACCTCACGCAGAAGGTCTCGGCGAGCGACCCCGTGCAGATCGCCGCGATCAAGGGCCTCGTCGCCGGCAGCGTGAATCTCGGCATCGGTCTCGCGCTGCATGGAGCGCTGCCGAGCGTGCCGCGGATGGTGGGAGCGACGACGCTCGGCTTCTTCAGCTATGGCGTGAGCCTGGTGCTGTTCGTGCTGGCGATGCGCGCGCTCGGCACGGCGCGCACGGGCGCCTACTTCTCGCTGGCGCCGTTCGTCGGCGCGGCAGGTGGGCTGCTGCTGTGGCACGACCGGGTGACGCCGCTCTTCTTCGCCGCCGCGACGCTGATGGCCATCGGGCTCTGGCTCCATCTCACCGAGCGACACGAGCACTTTCACGTGCACGAGCCGTTGACGCACACGCACCGGCACGTGCACGACGAGCACCACCAGCATGCCCACGCGCCCGACGATCCGCCTGGCGAGCCGCATACGCATACCCACACGCACGCACCCCTCGCTCACAGTCACGCGCACACGCCGGACATTCATCATCGGCACCGGCACGCACGCGACGCGGACTGAGGCAGCGAGCGGCGGTGGGGCTCAGCTCATCCCTGCCACGTCCAGCCGGCGAGGACTGGCTGCACCAATGCGCGAAAGTGCGCATCGACCGCCGCCGCGTCGAGCCGACCTCCGTTCTCGACCCACCAGTCCAGCACGAGCACGAACGTCAGAGCGACGTGGCGAGAGAGCAGCTCCAGCGGGACGCGTGTGCCGGGGTCGTCGGCGATGCGACAGCGCCCCATCTCGTCGAGCGCCAGCTGCTCGACCGCGTCACGCAGATGACCATGAACCTCGGCCCATCCATCCGTTGGCCCGCTGCCGCCAAGGGCTCGGTGTCGCTCGCCGATGTGTTCGAACAGGGGGCGGCTGAACCAGAGAGGATCGTCCTTCACCGCCGAGCGTGCCTGGCGCCTCGTGCGACCGCTCTCGAGCAGGGCGCGGATTCCGCTGACGAGCAGCTCGTCCTTGTCGCGAAAGTGCGAGTAGAAGGTCGACCGGCCCACGTCGGCGCGTCCGAGAATCTCCTTCACCGCGATCGCGTCATACGGCTTCTCGTGCATGAGGGCGCCGAGCGCGGCGTGCAGCAGGCGCTCGGTACGCTGAATGCGCCGATCGGAGGTCGGCTTGCCGCGCAACGTCATGGCACCACCCGATGCATATGAAGTCAGATGGACATTTGCCCCGATGTGTCCGGAACGGGACGCACGGAGGCGCGGTGTCCTTCGTCCGTCCAACTTCCGTGATACCGTAGAATATCACGGTCCGTCAGCTGTCGCTGGCGCCGGCGACCACGCCCAGGGGAGACACACATGAGTCAGACGCCGCCTGCCGAGAAGCGCACCCACACGACTGGTCGCGTGCTGCATCGAGCCGCCGGCTACGACCTCCTGGCCTGGTTGCTCATGCTCGGCACGGGGGAGCGGGCCCTCCGCGAGAGGCTCGCCGACCTCGCGCAGCTGCGGCCGGGAGAGCTGGTCCTCGACGTCGGGTGTGGAACGGGCACGCTGGCCATCGCCGCGAAGCGGCGTGTCGAGCCAGGTGGCGCGGTGCACGGCATCGACCCTTCGCCGGAGATGATCGCCCGGGCAATGAAGAAGGCGCGAAAGGGCGGCGTCGACGTCGCCTTTCAGACCGGGGTCGCCGAAGCCCTGCCGTACCCGGACGAGACGTTCGATGTCGTCCTCGGCACGCTCATGCTGCACCACCTTCCACGGGCGCTCCGCCGCGCGTTTGCGCAAGAGATTCACCGCGTGCTCGAGCCGGGCGGCCGGGCATTGATCGTGGATTTCGGCGCTGGCGCCAAAGCGCAGCGACGAAGCCTCATCGGGCACCTTCACCGGCACGGTCATGTACCGCTCGACGAGATCGTGAAGCAGCTGACCAGTGAAGGCCTGCGGGTCCGCGAGAGCGGCGCGGTCGGGATGCGAGACCTGAACTACGTGCTCGCGTACAAGGAGGCTTCGCGTGAGTCGCGGATCGATGGGACGGAGCGCGCGCCGTGACCTGAAGCGCCGCGATGGTCAGACGGCGGTCAGGTCCGCGCCGCCATGGCGCCGCCACGCGCGCAATACGACCGGCGCGCCGACGAGGCTCGGTACGACCCAGAGCGCCCAACGCGGCAGCCTCCACCACAACGGCAGCCGGGGCCCATTGTCGACGTAGAACGCCGTGAGCATCACGATGTAGGAAGCACCCATGCACAGCAGGTGGCGGCGCATCCAGCCGGGCCGGCGCCGCATGCGAGCAACGTAGCCGGCCGTGCCCAGCGCGAGCGCCGACAGCCCGAGCACGAGCAGATGCCATCGTGCGCCGAGCTCCTGAAGCGCGAGCACGCTCGCCGACGTCGCCAGGACGAGTAGCGATACCAGATACGTCACGCCGAAGCGGCGGTGTCTCGGTTGCCCCTTGCGTGACAACGCGGCACCGGCGCCGGCGACCACCGCGCCGAGCCCGGACGCAACGTGGACGGCGAGGAGTGGAGTGACCGGGAGAAAGGGCGCTGGACCCGCCATTCAGGGCGATGGTGAAAGGGCACGCTTCGCGCCTGCGCCGATGAGGGCGTGCTGCGAATTACCTCGAGCTGCGCCGCCTTCGGCGCAGGTATTCCACCAGCGCACGAAGCGCGGGCGACGCGTGTCGCCGCTGGGGGTAGTACAGGTAATACCCCGGGAAGGGCGCGCAGAACTCTTCCAGCACGGGGACGAGATCGCCCGCCGAGATGTGGTCGAGGACCCGGTCCTCGCGAACCATCGTCACTCCCGCGCCGGCGAGCGCGAGGCGGACGTTCATGACCGGATCGGTCGTCAGCACGCGCGGCGGGATGGCGACCGAGAAATGGCGCCGGTTTCTGCGCCCTGGCTCGGTGAACTCCCATCGGTACAGCGGCGCCCCCGACGCCTGGTGCCAGGCGAGGCATTCGTGCTCGAGCAGCTCGCGCGGATGACGGGGCACGTCGTGTCGCTCGAAGTAGCTCGGCGCGGCGACGACGACGAGGCGAATGTCACCGGAGACCGGCACGGCGATCATGTCCTTGTCGATCACCTCGCCCAGTCGCGCGCCGGCATCGTAGCCTTCGGCCACGATGTCGATGGAGTGCTCGCTCACCGTGAGGTCCAGGCGGACACGCGGGTGCGCGGCGAGAAATCCGGCCAGGAGCGGCCCGTCGAAGTAGGTCTCCGCTCCCGCCGTCAGATACAGGCGGAGGCTGCCCTGAACCACCTCACCCAGCTCGCCGACCGCCGCGACCGCGGCCCGTACCTCGTCGAGCGCGGGTCGCACCGACGCGTAGAGCCGTTCGCCCGCATCGGTCAGTCGCACGCTACGCGTCGTTCGTCGCACGAGTGCGATGCCGAGTCGCTCCTCGAGGCGCCGGAGCGACTGGCTCACCGCGGAATGACTGACGCCGAGCCTCTCGCCGGCAGCGCGGAATCCCCTGGCCTCCGCGACCGCGACGAAGGTCGCCATCCCATCGAGCTCGTCAGCCATTGGAACGAATAGTGACCAGCGCGGTCAGCCGCGGCAAGTAGATCGGCCTCCCGATCGGGATCAGATTGTACGGCATATCCGAGAGGAGGAATGATGACCGCATTCACCCACACCGGCGGGCGCACGCCGACGATCACACTGAACAACGGCGTCGCGATGCCCGCGCTCGGGCTCGGCGTCTTTCAGAGTCCGCCGGCCGAGACCGTCGGCGCAGTCGAGGCGGCATTGAGAACGGGCTATCGGCTCATCGACACCGCCGCCGCGTACGCCAACGAGCGCGAGGTCGGCGAAGGGATCCGTCGCTCCGGCGTCGCGCGCGACGAGGTGTTCATCGAGACGAAGGTCTGGATCAGCGACTACGGCTACGACACCACGCTCCACGCGTTCGACAAGAGCGCTCGCAAGCTCGGCGTCGAGCAGCTCGATCTCCTCATCCTGCACCAGCCGATACCGTCGGTGTTCGATCGCACCCTCGAGGCGTATCGGGCGCTGGAGACGCTGCTCGCCGACGGCAAGGTGCGCGCGATCGGCGTGAGCAACTTCATGCCGGAGCATCTCGCCAGGCTCTTGGCCGTGGCGAAGGTGGTCCCGGCGCTGAACCAGATCGAGGTGCATCCCTACTTTCAGCAGCGCGCGTTGCAGCGTGTGCACGAGCAGCACGGCATCGCGACGCAGGCGTGGTCGCCGATCGGGGGGATCACGTCGTACCGCGGCATGGAGAAGCGCAGCTTCGACGATCCCACGCTTCTCGAGATTGCCCGTCAGTACGGCAAGTCGGCCGCGCAGGTGATGCTTCGCTGGCATCTGCAGGAGGGACGCTCGGCGATCCCGAAGTCGGTCAAGGCCGACCGCATCGCCGAGAACTTCGACGTGTTCGACTTCGAGCTGACGCGCGAGCAGATCGCGGCGATCGATGCGCTCGAAACCGGCGTACGCGGCGGACCGGAGCCCGACAGCATCACGCTCGAGAAGTACGGCCGTCCGATCCCCGAGGCATGAGGATGACGCAGCGTAAGCGAGAAGTCGTCGTCGTGATCGGGGCTGGACAGATCGGCCAGGCCATCGCGCGTCGTGTCGGCGTCGGCAAGCACGTCCTGCTCGCCGACCGCAGCGACGCCAACGCGAAGGCGGCGGCCGACGTCCTGGGCAATGCCGGCTTCGACGCTGGCGTCGCGACGGTCGACGTCTCCTCGCGCGAGGCCGTTCAGGCGCTCGTGGAGCGGGCGACCGCTGTCGGCGAGATCACGGGGCTCATCCACGCCGCCGGCGTCTCGCCGAGTCAGGCGACGCCGGAGACGATCCTGCGAGTGGATCTCTACGGCACGGCGCTCGTGCTCGAGCTGTTCGGCGATGTCATCGCCCCGGGTGGCTCCGGCGTCGTCATCTCGTCGCAGTCCGGCCACCGGCTGCCGCCGCTCTCGGTCGAGCAGAACAGGGCGCTCGCCACGACGCCGACGGAAGAGCTGCTCAAGCTTCCGTTCCTGCAGCTCGACCAGGTGAAGGACTCGCTCCACGCGTACCAGCTCTCGAAGCGCGGAAACGCTCTGCGCGTGATGGCCGAGGCGGTGCACTGGGGCAAGCGCGGCGCGCGCATCAACACGATCAGCCCGGGCATCGTCATGACTCCGCTCGCGAAGGACGAGCTGAACGGCCCGCGAGGCGCCGGCTACCGGCGCATGATCGAGAGCTCCGTGTCGAAGCGCGCCGGCACACCGGACGAGGTGGGCGCGGTCGGCGCGCTCCTCATGGGTCCGGACGGCGGCTTCATCACGGGCAGCGACTTCCTGATGGATGGTGGTGTGACGGCCGCCTACTGGTACGGTGACGTCGCCGAAGTGCGCACGCCGCAGTGAGACGAGCGCCAGATGACCTGAACGCCCTCACGGCATCGCGTCGAGAGTGTGTGCGACCGTGTCGACGGACATGAAGGCGGTTGCCGAGGCCACCGCCGCGGTGCACCTGCGCGTCGATGACACGATAGGAGACGTCCTGAAGCATCCGGCGTTCGCTGGCTTCGGTCGTCTGCTCCTGCCGTGGGACGACGGTCGCCCTGACCAGACCCTGCGGCTGCGCGACATCGGCTCTCTCCTTCCATATCACAGCCACGTCGATCCGACCGTCGTCGTGTCGTCGCTCAACCGGATGATCGACGACGCTGCGGCTGGTCGGAAGTTGTTCCACGACTTCTACACCGCCGAGCAGAAGGAGGCGGAACCGTCGCGCCGGAACACGGGTCTCTTCTTCTTCCGTGGCGAGCCCGACGCACCGTTCGCCGTGATCGCGCCCGGTGGGGGCTTCGCCTATGTCGGCTCCGTGCACGAGGGCTTCCCGTTCGCGGTCGAGATCAGCGAGCACGGGCTCAACGCGTTCGTGCTGAAGTACCGCGCCGGACAGGGCGGCCGGATCCCGACGGCGGATCTCGCGGCGGCGTTGACGTACATCTTTCGCCATGCGGGGGAGCTTGGCGTGCGCACGGCCGACTACGCGCTCTGGGGCAGCTCTGCCGGCGCGAGGATGGCAGCTTCGATCGGGTCGCATGGCGCGGCGGAGTTCGGTGGTGCTGTGCTGCCGCCGCCCTCGGCCATCGTTCTGCTCTACACAGGTCACTCCGACGTCGCCGCGCCGGAGCCGCCGACCTTCGTAGCCGTAGGTGAGAGAGACGGGATCGCACCGCCAGCGGTGATGGAACGGCGCGTTGCGGCGCTGCGGCGGGCGGGCACGGACGTCGAGTATCACCGATATCCGCGCGTCGGTCATGGCTTCGGCCTCGGCGTCGGAACGAGCGCCGAGGGATGGATCGGCGACGCCATTCGGTTCTGGATGAGGCACGCGAAGTGCCGCGAGCGAGTCGCTCCCGATGTTGCGCCCGTCAGTGATTGGAACGAAGGCTGACCATCCGACCCTCTACATCACATTGCAGAAGCAACGGAGAACTCTCGCATGAAAGCATCCATTCTCGGGCTGTGTGTTCTGCTCGCGACCGCCGTGTCGTCCGGTGCGGCACAGCAGGCGGCGCCTGCTCCCGCGGCGCCTCCCACGAAGGCGGAGCAGGAGGTCCTGACGCTCTCGAAGGACAAGTGGCGCTGGATGTCGGAGAGGAAGGCCGACACGCTCGCCACGCTCTTCGACGACAAGGCGATGTTCGTCCACATGGGCGGTGCCTGGGGCAAGACGCAGGAGGTCGAGATCATCCGGAGCGGCGGCATTCACTACAAGCACGCCGAGATTTTCGACGCGTCGGCGCGGATCATCGACTCGACCGCCATCGTGTTGAGCCGGATTCGACTCGATGCCGTCGTCGGTGGCAATGAAGTCAGCAATCCGTTCATGGTGACCGAGGTGTACGTGCGGAAGAACGGCACCTGGAAACTGGGTTCGCTCTCCTTCACGCGGCTGATGGGGCAGTAGAGGCGGGGGAGGGATGTTGCGAACGGCTCGCCGGAGGCATCGAACGGGGGGTCGTCGCATTGCCAGTGCGGCCGGCTCGGAGCGATCTTGCAACGCGGGCTGAGCGCTCGCATGCCTTCACGACGGCTCCGGGCGATGGGCACTCGCGCACTACTCCTCAACTTCGCGATCTGGACACTCATCGGCGCCTTCCAGGCGTCGAGCTGGGTGCTGTCGCCTGCCACGGCCGGCACGCCGCAGCCGGGCCGCCTGCTCGCGATCGCGCTGTTCAACGCATACGTGTGGGCGGTGCTCACGCCGCCCCTGTTCCGGCTCGCCGGGTGGATGAACCGGGATCGCGAGGCGCGCCTGCGCCGCGTGCCGCTCGTCGTCGCCGCCGGGCTCGCCGTGAGCGTGGTCGTGACGGTGATGGCGTTCGGCGTGCACCGCCTGCTTCTCCCGCCGCCGCCGTCGTCGGCCGGCGCCCACGTCAGCCCGTTGATGGCGCTCTGGCACATGGGGCGGTGGTACGGTCAGCAGATCGTCGAGTTCTTCGGCATCGTCGTCGTGGCGACCGCGAGCGAGATGAGGCGACGCTTCCACGTGCGCGAGCGTGAGGCGGCCGAGCTCCAGGCGCAGGCGAGCCAGCTGCAGGCGGAGCGCGCGGAGCTGCGGGCCCGGACGGCGCAGCTGCAGGCCCAGAGCTCGGAGCTGCAAGCACAGCTCGCGGAAGCCCGTCTCTCCGTGCTTCGGGCGCGCCTCAATCCACACTTCCTCTTCAACACGCTCAACGCCGTGTCCGCGCTGGTGGCGAAGGACCCGCGCGGCGTGCGCGACATGATCGCGCTCCTGAGCGAGCTGCTGCGGCACGCGCTGGCGGAGTCGAAGGAGCAGGAGATCCCGCTGCGCGACGAGCTCCGGTTGTTGAAGCTCTACCTCGAGATCCTCGAGATTCGCTACCAGGGCCAGCTCCGAACCATCGTGACCGCCGAGCCGGATGTACTGGACGCCCTCGTGCCGAACCTGATCCTGCAACCGCTCGTCGAGAACGCCATGAAGCACGGCATCGACCGGGCGGGCGGCCACGGTACGATCGAGATCTCGGCATCGCGGATCGGGGAGGATCTGGTGCTGAGCGTGAGCGACTCGGGGCCCGGCGAGGACCCTGGGCCACCGTCACGCATGAGCGGCGTCGGGCTCCGTCTCACGCGAGATCGCCTCACTGAGCTCTACGGCGAGGAGCAGCGAGTGGAGCTCCAGCCGGTGAAGGGTGGAGGCACGAGCGCACGCATCGCTCTGCCCTACCACACGAGCGAGGATCTGCACGTGTCCGAGGAGCTCGTGCGGACTTGACCGACCGCGCCGTCCGCGATGCGCGCGTGCTCCGCGTGCTCGTCGTCGATGATGAGCCGCTCGGTCGTCAACGATTGCTCGACCTGCTGCACGACGAGGCGGACATCGAGGTGGTAGGGACCGCGGCCGACGGGGTGGCCGCCGTCGAGGCGATTCGATCCGTGCATCCGGATCTCGTGTTCCTCGACGTGCAGATGCCGCGCATGTCGGGGCTCGACGTCGTGCAGGCGATCGGCCCAGCCGACATGCCGGCCACGATCTTCGTCACCGCCTACGATCAGTACGCGCTGGACGCGTTCGACACCGCCGCGGTGGACTACCTCGTGAAGCCGTTCAAGGACGACCGGTTCGAGGAGGCGGTGCGCCGCGCACGGCGGCGAGTCGAGTCCGACAGTCGCGAGCGACTGCACGAGCAGCTCATCGCTCTCCTGCAGGGTGGCCCGAGCGCGGTCATCGCGCCGTCGCCGCTCCCCGACGCACCGGTCAGGCAAGGGGAGAAGTACCTCGAGCGCATCGCGGTGCAGATGCGCGGAAAGATGCGCGTGGTGCCGGTCGCGCAGATCGACTACGTCACGGCGAGCGGGCAGTACGCGGAGCTGCACGTCGGCACGCAGCGGTACATCATCCGCGAGTCCATGCAGCACCTCGAGGAGCGTCTCGACCCGGAGCGGTGGATGCGCGTTCACCGCTCCGCCATCGTGCAGCTCGACCGCGTCGACGCGCTCCTCCGGAGCGAGGGGAGCGAGTATCACGTGCAGTTGAAGGGAGGCGTCCGACTGCGTGTGGGCCGCTCGCGCCGCGAGGCGCTGGAACTGCGACTCCGCAGGCCGTCGTAGCGTCCGCCCGGGCACGGGCTCGAGCGGCACGCACCGCCGCCGTTCGATCTCACCAGCGAGTCGTTCGCACCACGCACGAGCCGTTGGCGTCCAGCCGACTGGTCCCCTTCCCGGCCGCTCGTAGCTTCGGTTCGAGAGGATACGGTAGGCCCCCCTCGAACATTCAGCGTGCGCGTGATGCCCATCCAGTTGAAGGTCAATGGACGGACGACCTCCGTCGATGTGCCGAGCGACACACCGCTGCTGTGGGTGCTGCGCGATTCGCTCGACCTCGTCGGCACCAAGTACGGCTGCGGCGTGGCCCAGTGCGGCGCGTGCACCGTGCACCTGAACGGCGCGGCGGTGCGTTCCTGCTCCGTCCCCGTCGCTGCCGCGGCGGGCGCCGAGGTCACCACGATCGAGGGACTGTCGCGCGATGGTTCGCACCCCGTGCAGCGCGCGTGGCAGGAGCAGGACGTGGCGCAGTGCGGGTACTGTCAGGCGGGGCAGATCATGCAGGCGGCCGCGCTGCTGAAGCGCACGCCGAACCCGACCGACGCGCAGATCGACGCCGCAATGGCGGGGAATCTGTGTCGGTGCGCGACCTACCTGCGCATCCGCGCAGCGATCAAGCAGGCCGCGTCGCCGACGCGCGCCGTCCAGGCCGGCCACCCATCCCGCTGAGGCGCCCCATGGACACCACGACGATCGACCGCCGAGCCTTCCTGCGCGTCAGCTCCCTCGCCGGCGGAGGCATTCTGCTCGGCCTGTTCGCCGCGCCCGCGGCCGCCGAGGCGCTCCAGTCGTTGGGTTCGAGCGCCGCGCCCGACGCGTTCGCGCCGAACGCATTCATCCGCATCACCCCGACCGGCGCGGTCACGATCATCTCGAAGAACCCGGAGGCGGGCCAGGGGATCAAGACGGCGCTCCCCATGATGATCGCCGAGGAGCTGGAGGTCGACTGGAAGGACGTGACCGTCGAGCAGGCTACCGGCGATCGCGCGAAGTACGGCTGGCAGTTCTTCGGCGGGAGCTCCGCCGTGCCCGTCAACTGGGACCAGATGCGCCGCGTGGGTGCGGCTGGGCGCGAGATGTTGATCGCGGCGGCGGCACAGACCTGGGGCGTGCCGGCGGCGGAGTGCTTTGCGGCGTCCGGCCGCGTGCACCACCGGCCCACGGGCCGCGCGCTCGCCTATGGCGTGCACCCATGGGAGGTCGTGGGCGGTGGTGACTGGATGGATTCGCCGCGTTACGTCGTCCGGGCCGTGGCGCGCACTCCGGTCAGCGATCCGGAAGACCTCGACCCTCACGCGCTGCGCGGCATCGTAACCAAACTACTGGCGAACCGCTTCGATCTGCGTGTGGAAGTCAACCGGCGCTGCCAGTCGCCTTGCGGACGATCATCGCGCTGAAAAGCCCATGCTTGCCGGGCT
>Ga0207691_10005950_pt1 | contig 11784 bp, 6 predicted proteins | sample KBSM13metaG_FD_184327 | JGI IMG/M metagenome (GOLD analysis project Ga0207691, IMG submission 184327) | Miscanthus rhizosphere microbial communities from Kellogg Biological Station, Michigan, USA - KBS M1-3 metaG (SPAdes) (version 2) | ecosystem: Host-associated > Plants > Roots > Rhizosphere >...
GTTTTCGACATCTCTGTAGGTTGGCTCGCCGGCCCACCGAGGCGAAGCGACAGCGGTGTGGCGGGGACTTCGCTCCGGTTCGTCGCCGCGGAAAAACGGCTCGTCCGCGCGCGTACTGACGATGACGGCGGCGGCTGATTGATCCGCCCGACCGTGAACATCGTGTCGATAACCAGGTGGCCGGTGCGTCAGTGGCGAATCGCCGCCGCCGCCGATCGGACCGCTCCCGAACCGTTTTGCCCACTGTCGGGTGTCGCGGCACGACCAGTCGCTGCGCCCCAGCCACACCGTCGTCACAGACAGTGCGGCGGTGCACCGGGCGGGCCTGCGGTCGGCGACCTGTTCGCGGCGTGAGGAGCGGAGAGGGTAAATCGGGTCTGGAGGCGCAGCAAGCGGCGTCATCGTCAGCACTCCCGCCGAAAGCCCGATTTTCCACGCCGTCGAACCGGGGAGCCGATCCCAGACCGCCCGGTAAGCCGCCGCTACGACCATGTTGAAGACACTCTAGCGGATCCAAATCAGGCGGGTCTGAAGACCCTTACCTGGAGGAGAGGCTAACGAATTCTCCCAGCCGTGAGCGCGGCGAGATCGGCCTGCGCGTACTGATTGTTCGGGTCAAGCGCGATCGAACGCTGTAGATAGCCGATGGCCTCTTCGCGCGCACCGGTCTGCGCCAGCGCGGCGCCGAGATGCCAGTGCGATGGCGCCGAGTTGGGATCGATGTCCACGGCTTTCCGGAATGCGATGACCGCGTCGCTCATGGCTCCTCGAGACGCGCTGGCAACACCGATCGCGCTGTAGAGGTCGGCGCTCTCCGGAACGATCGCGCCCAGGTAGGCGCTCCCTGCGACGAGCCGCCGAGCAGGCGCGGTCGCGTTCGCGAGCTCGGTCAGCCTGGCACCTTCCGCTGGTGACGCGTCGTACGCCAGCTGCATGATCCGCATGTAGAGATCCAGTCCTGCGACCACCGGGACAGGCCTGCCATTCGAAAAGCAGGTGGGACACCACTCAGGCAGCCGATCGAGACTCACGACGTTCGCTGGAACATCCTCGCCAGGATTGAGCGCTGAGAGCACGCTGTACTCGGTTGATGGCCAATCGTCGGTAACGGGACGCACGCCGTTGGTTGCTTCGGCCAGCGTTCGCGCCGAGCCGACGAACGCTCCTGCAATCTCGCGCACGCTGCCCAGATCGAGGCGAACGAGGTCGTCTCGAACCGCGGGGCGGGTCATGAGCTCGGCGGCGAGTGCGTATGGGTCGAGCTCGATATTGGGACCGGCTGTACCGATGAGCAGGAGATCGGCTTGCGCCCCGGACAGCAGGACGGATTGCGGGAAGACGTCGATGAAGGCGCGAATCATCGACAGCGCCGTCTTCGTCGGGACCTGATAGGTCGGCAGCCACTGACTGATGTATCCCCGTGCGGTCAGCCGCGAGCGGGCAAGGTCGTAGAACTCTTTCGAGTAGAGGGCTGCGACCCCGGCGTACGAGATGGGCGGCGGCTCGAGCGTGATCAGGTCGTAGGTGTCTGGGTTCTGGATCTGAAGATGCTGGCGTCCGTCGTTGACGAACACATTGACGTTGCGCTCCTGCAGCACATCGTGGTTGGCATCCGCGAAGTACGCCGCGTGCTCGAGGATGCTGCGCGAGAGGTCGGCGATCTCGACGCGGCGGACCGACGGATGGAGCGTCGCCGCGTGCGTGGTGTTGCCGGCTCCGAACCCGATGACGAGCACTGAGGCCGGGTCGTCCATCATGAGCAGCGGAATGTGCGCGAGCGCACGCATGTAACGCTGCGACAGCCGCGCGGTGGACGACATGGCGTGACCGTTGGTCAGCAGCAGCCTGCCGTCGCGACTCTCGGCAATCGTGACGACTTCGGTGAGCCCTTCACGCTGGACAAGGACGTGCTTTGCGTCACCAGCGCTCCCAAGTGCACGGCTGATGACGAAATCGCCTGGCAGGATCACGCACACGGCAACGGCCGCTGCTGTGGCGAGGAGCGCGATCGATGCGTAGCGTCGGGATATGGCGAGACGTTCATCGGCCGAGCGCGAACACAGATACAACGACGCGATGGTCAGCGCGGATGCGCCCGCGAGGATCGCGGCGCTCGCCTGAATGCCGAGCCACGGAAGAAGCAGGAATCCGGTTGCGATCGATCCGACAACAGCGCCGATCGTGTTTGCGAGGTAGAGGCCACCCGCTCGGCGTGCGACAAGCGACTCGGCCTGCTGTACGAGCGCGTTGGCAAGAGGGAAGCTGACGCCCATCAGGATCGAGGGAACGCCGGCAAGCAACAGCAGCGGTCTGACGTCGAACCAGATCTCCGTGAGCGGCGATGCCGCGCCCGTCGCGGCACCCACCACAGCTTCGAGTGGCTTTGCGGTGGCGAGGAGGAGCCCCGCGACTGCGCTTACCGCGAACATCGCCTGTGCGAGCATCAACCACCTCGCCGCGTGCGGCGTTCGTCTGGCGAGGATGCCTCCGGCATACGCGCCGACGGCCATGCCCGTCAACACGACAGTCAACAGCAGCGCGAAGACCGCGCGAAATCCGCCCAGCAGGACCGTCGCGTGGCGAAACCACAGGATCTCCATGCCCAGCGCCGCGAATCCGGTGAGGGCGAGTGCAGCGCTCGCGAGAGCGATGGTCGATGGAGTGTGATTGGGAAGGAAGACATCGTCAGAAACCTGGCGACGGGCTTTGGCTTTTGGCGAGACAGGGGGAGCATCGCGGGATATGGTCGCAAGCGCCAGTGCGCCGGCACCGGCGACCACGTTGAGCGCGACGGCAACCACCTGCGTCCGCAGAAGCCCAACGGCGGGGATGAGCGCGAAGTCGGTGAGGAAGCAGCCAAGCGCGGCGCCGACTGTGTTGGCGGCGTAAAGACCCGCAATTCGGGCCGGCGCGATCGAAACGTCTTGTCGCACCAGGTGACGGATGAGCAGTGTGAGCGTGCCTCCCATCAGGATCGTGATTGGCAACAGGAGCACGACCGCGATCCCGACACGCACGACGTACGTCATCAGGGATGGCACGTACCAGCCGTTCGCGCTCTGTGAGTAGAACGAGACAAGTGCGGCCAGCGTGCCGAGGTGCGGTACGGTCATCGAGACGATGAATCCGAGGAGCGCGATCGCGAGCTCAGCGTGGCCGTACGCGCGAAGCAGTGAGCCGGGCGCACGTGCGTACCGCTGATCCGCCCACGCCCCGATGACACGACTGCCGACGCCGAGGCCGAGCATGAAGACCGCGACGACCAGCGAAGCAGAGTGGATAGTGTTGCCGAAGACGTTGCCGAAGGCGCGGACCCATACCACCTGGTAAATGAGTCCGCTCACTCCGGACGCGAAGAACGCGAGATAAATCAAGCGCGTGCCGGCTTGACGTCTCGTTAGAACTGGAGCCTGAACCCCAATTGCACTGTGCGAGCTGCGTACGACAGATTCGGGCTCGCGATCGGTTGTCCGAACGTCGGGCTCGTCTCTGTCAGGTTGTAGGCGCCGAAGTTGTCGTTGTTGAACAGATTGAACACTTCTGCGAAGCCTGCAAGCGAGGCGCGTCCACCCAGTGGCACCCGTTGCTGTACCCGCATCTCGACGCGATGGATTGGTTCGCCGACGAAGCTCTGACGCGGGATGATCGTGCCGTCGAGCCGCATGCGATCGACGCTGGCGATCTGCAGTCCGCGCGCGTCGCATCCGCACACCACCTGCGATCGCTGGCCGGAGCCGTAGAAGTAGATGCCGCTCACCTGGAAGCCTTTCCCGACTTCCCAGATACCGTTGAACACCAGGCGATGCCGCTGATCGCCCTCGGCAAGCGAGCGCTCGCCGCCGAGATCCTTGGCCACGGGGAACGGCACTTCCGTGAATCCGCTGATCGGCTGCGGATCCTGATCCCAGATGCCCGCCAGCGTGTAGGTCAGCGTCCCCTGCCAGTGATCGCTCATGCGCTTGGTCACGCTCGTCTGCAGTCCGTGGTAGTCGGACTGGCCGGTGTGCGGAATCATTCCAACCACCCCGTAGGTTGGGAACGCGCGTCGCGCGACGTTCGAATACGGATATGGATCGCCGGTAGCCGGGTCGAACGTGATGTTGACGTTGTCCTGGATCGATTTTTCGTCGCGGCTGCGGATGTTGACGTAGTTGATGTCGACTGCCGCGCGAGTCCCGAACTGGTGCTGGACGCCGATCGATGTCTGCCAGCTGTGCGTGACATGGGCGTAGTCGGGAATCGGTGCCTGCTCCTGCAGATCGCGCAGGAGGCACCCGGGCCTGTTGTTGACGTTGCAAAACCGCTGAAGGGCCTGCTCGTACGTCGGCAGTGGACCGTTGAATGGGTTGGAGGCGAAGTCGGGCCGTCCGTCGTTGTTGACGCGAATGACGGCGATCGTCAGCGGACTCTGCGGCCACAGGACGTTCGTGTTCAGGATGTCGTTGTAGTAGAGCCCTGTGCCGCCGCGTATAACCGTCCGATCGGACAGCTGATACGCGAAGCCCACTCGTGGCTGGACGTTGTTCGCGTCCTGCGGACGATCGGGCATCTCGAATGGCGGGAACTCCACGCTCTGGGCGAACGCGTTCCAGATCAGGTCGTAGCGCAATCCGAGATTGACGGTCAGCCGCCCGCCGATTCTCCAGTCGTCCTGCACCCATGCTCCGTACTTCCACATGTACAGCGGCGTGAGGAACGTCGACTCATCGGAGACGCCCACCTGGTAGTTGGTCGTGATGCTCGAAAGCTGGTTCAGTGCCCAGGTATCGGCGTTGAACGCGTCGGCGAGAATCTGCTCGACGTTTGCCGGAACAGGCCCGTTGTTGGCGGTGATGACGCCGCCGCAGCGGTTGCAGTTGCGCGTGTTGTCCAGCAGGTGCAGATATTCGCCACCGGCTTTCACGTCATGCCTGCCGGCTGCGTCGAAGAACATCGAGAAGTTGTCGCGGAACGTGTACACGCTCTGATCGCGAAAGCGTGGCAGGTTGTTGTTGCGGCCGGTCTGGAAGCCTCTGAACGTGATGTTCGGCCCGTCAGTCGAAATGCCGTTGGGGGCCTGCCAGTGCTGCGACCATGACGTCAGACTCTCCTGCTCGATTCCGTAGGCGGCATAACCGGCTCTGAACTCGTTCAGCGCTCGATTGCTGAGCACCTGAGTGAACTGGCCGATGACGTCGGTCGACTTCTCTTGGTTGGCGTTGGTCCCGGACGGATGGTTCGCGTTTCCCGGGCCGAACGGTTCGTGCAGGATTGTGTGGTTCACCTTCCCCATAAGGCGCGTGTTCGACGAGAACTCGTAGTCACCGCGCACGCCACCCAGCTTCACGCTCCTCGTTCCTTCAAGCTCGACGTTGAAGGCGGGATACGGCGTTTGCCAGATTGAGGTCAGCGGCTGGTGCTCGTACTCGTAGTTGCCGAAGTAGTGCAGCTTGTTTGGAATGATCGGACCACCTGCCGTGCCACTAATCTGCTGGTTCGAGTAGGGCAGCACGCGGTTGAGCACCGGATCGGCCGCGTTCCAGCTGCTGTCCCGGAAGTTGCCCACCAGCGTGCCGGAGAGGTTGTTGGTGCCCGACTTGGTGATCGCGTTCACCTGCACGCCGGACGATCGGCCCTGTGTCGCGTCGAACCGGTTCGAGATGAACTCGAACTCCGCGATCGAGTCGTTGCTGTAGCGTGCCTGGTTGCCGGTGCCGAGGTTCGACGTCACCTGCAGTCCATCGACATTCAGCTGAAATTCGCGAACGTCGCCTCTGTCCTGCACCGGAGTCGCGCCCTGCGCGTTGGTGCGATTGCCCGGTGCGAGCAGCGCCAACGACATCCAGTTGCGGCCTTGTGACGGGAGCTCCGTGATCTGCCTCGGATCGATGTTGCCCGACACCTTCGACGACGTGGTTTCGACCAGTGGTGACTCTCCGGTCACCGTGATCGTCTCGGCCAGCGTCGATGGCGACATCTGCACGTTGACCGTAGCTGTCTGGCCAACGAGCACTTCCACTGCGTTTTGAGTGACGGTCGTGAATCCCTGAAGTTGGACGGTGATCTTGTATGTCCCGACCCGCACGGGAAGCTGAAACGCGCCGCGACCATCGGTCACGGCCATGAACGTATTGCCAGATGCCTCATGCAGGGCTTGAACGGTGACTCCGGGAAGCACGCTGCCGGTCGAATCCGTGACCGTGCCGTTCAGTGTGGCTTCCTGGGCAGCTGCCGCGAGTGGAAGAAACAGTGCGGCGAGGGCGAACACCAATCGCTTCATCACATCGACCCCCTGGTGGAAAGACAAGCACGAAGTGCAATGACCACGGCGAAAGCACCGACTTGCCCGAGCGAAAGTGGACGGATTCTAGGACCCGTTCTCGGGGCTGTCAACCACCTTACTGAGCTCATCGTTGGATGCTGCTTTGAGAAGCTCTCGCACCGGATGTGTGGTGTGAGCCGTCCGGAGGACTTCCGGATGACGGAGATTACGGTTACCCGCGGAGACGCGCAGACGCTCCGTGGCCCCACAGCAAGAGGAACATCCGCGAACTATGATCGGGTGTAGATGTCGGAGCCGGTTGTGAAGCCGCTCGAGGGGCGCGGTGTGCTGGTCACCGGCGCGTCGAGCGGTATCGGGCGAGCCATCGCCGTTGCGGCGGCGCGTGCCGGCGCAGACGTCGCGTTGACATATCGATCGAACGCCAGCGGCGCGCGCGAGACGGAGGCCCACATTCGCGCGCTCGGCCAGAAGGCAATCACGTTCCAGATCGATCTGGCCGACGAGGCCGCGCTCGCCTCGCTCGGCGCATCAGCACGCGACGCGCTCGGCCGCCTCGATGCGTGGATCAACAACGCGGGCGCGGACATCCTCACGGGCGCCGGTGCCTCGATGTCAGACGTACAGAAGATGGATCTGCTGATGTCGGTCGATCTGCGAGGGACGATCCTGGCGTCATGGCAGGCCGCCAGCGTTCTTGCGAAGCAACCGGACGGCGGCGTGATCATCAATATGAGCTGGGATCACGTGCTGACGGGTATGCCCGGAACCAACCCGCAACTCTTTGCGGCAGTCAAAGGCGGCGTGCTCGCGTTCAGCAAGTCGCTGGCGCGATCGGTGGCTCCGCGTGTGCGCGTCAACGTGCTCGCACCGGGATGGATCGAGACCTCGTTTGCCGCGGACTTGAAGTCCGATCGGCGGGATGCGGTGGTCGATTCGACTCCGCTCGCCCGATGGGGAACCCCTGACGACGTCGCGGGCGCAGCCGTGTTTCTGGCGTCACCGGCCGCCGCATTCATGACGGGTCAGATGCTCCTGGTGGGCGGCGGCGTGGTGATGTGATGGTCAACCTCCAACTTCCAATTCCCAACTTCCCAAAGAGCGCTCGACCTTGGGAATTGGAGATTGGGAGTTGGGAGTTGAGAGTTGGTCGTTGGGAGTTGGTCGTTGGCAGCTTGGAGTGAGCGATGGCAAGAAAAGAGACAACCTACGACGAGACACAGATCGCTGAGCGGCTGAAGGAGCTTCCCGGGTGGTACCTCGAAGACGGATGGATCCGTCGGGTCTACAAGACCGATGGTTGGCCGACGACGCTGATGCTGGTGAATGCGATTGGCTACCTGTCTGAGGCGGCATATCACCATCCCGATCTGTCGGTGACGTGGGGACGGATCACGGTGAAGCTGTCCACACACAGCGCGGGCGGCATCACCGACAAGGACTTTGCGCTCGCGCGCCGAATCGAAGATGTCGCGCTGTGGCGCCCTGCCGACGGCGACGCGCTCGAGGGGACACCGAACAAGTTCGTGCGGAGTGGCGATCCGCGTTGACGCGAAGCGGATGAGCGAACCGCGCCGCGTCCTCTTCGTGACGGGACAGCTGGCCGAGCCAGCACTGCGGAACATGCTGGCGCATATGGCCGCGCCCTTCGCGTGTGATGTTGCGCCACTGCGGATCACCGTGGCTGCGTTGATGACCACGACGTGGATAGCCCGACATCTCACGGTTGGCGAAGACACTGACCTCGTGTTGATTCCCGGTCTCTGCGAAGGCGATCCCCTCGTCATTCAGGACAAGGTGGGCGTGTCGGTGGCGAAGGGACCGGCCGATCTGCGAGAGATACCGCGCTACTTCGGGCGCTTCGCCGCGAGGCAGGACTACGGCGCCTGGGACATCGAGATCCTCGCGGAGATCAACAACGCTCCACGCCTGAGCCGCGACCAGATCCGTCAAGAGGCCGAGCGCTTCCGTGCGTCTGGTGCCGACGTGATCGATATCGGCTGTACCCCCGGACTGGCGTTTCCCGCACTGGCCGATGTTGTGCGCGAACTCGTCGATGCGGGAATGCGAGTGAGCATCGACACCTTCGACGTGGACGAGATTCGAACGGCGGTGCGAGCCGGCGCGAGTGTGGTCCTCAGCGTGAATCAGACGAACGTCGATGTCGCCAACGAGCTCTCGTCATATCCAGTCAGGTGGGTCGCTGTGCCGGAGTTGGGCGCGTCCATCGACACGCTCGAGCCCACGATCGCGAAGCTCGAGGCGTGGGGTGTTTCGTACCTCGTCGATCCGATCCTCGAACCAATCGGCCTGGGGTTCATGGCTTCACTCGAGCGCTACGCCAACGCCCGTCGTCGCTGGCCCGACGCCGAGATGCTAATGGGCATTGGCAACCTCACGGAACTGACAGCGGCAGACTCGACCGGGGTCAACGCGCTGCTCGTCGCAATCTGCCAGGAGCTGGGGATTCGCGCGGTGCTGACGACGGAAGTGATCCCGTGGGCGCGCGACGCGGTGAAGGAGATCGACATTGCGCGTCGGCTCATGCACTACGCGGTCACGAAGCGAACCGTCCCCAAGGGGATCGACGATCGGCTGGTCACCGTGAAGGACCCCGAAGTGCTGACCTACTCCGAGGCAGATCTTCGAGCGCTGCAGGCCGCCATCACCGACCCGAATTACCGCATCTTTGCCGATCGCGACGCGATCACGGTGTTCAACAGCGAACGCTTCGTGCGGGGGACCGACATCCAGGAGATCTTCGATCAGCTCGAGGTCGATGAGCCGACCCATGCCTTCTACCTCGGGAAGGAGCTCGCGAAGGCGAGCCTCGCGGTGAGCCTTGGCAAGACCTATCGCCAGGAAGGCACGCTGTCGTGGGGATACCTCACACCGGCTGAAGAGCGATCGCGCCACGTGCGCCTGACACACGCCGAACGCAAGCGCGGTTCACGCGCCGATCGATGACCCCATTCGTCGAGGAGATGTCGCCAGCGCCCGATCCGGTGCGCTGCTGTGAGGCGCTCGAGGGACTGCCATACAGGCTGTTTCTCGACAGCGCGAGCACCACGAGTCGCTTCGGTCGTTACTCTTTCCTCACCGCCGACCCTGTTGCGATCGTCCGTAGCCGCGGCGTCGAGGTGGAGTGCCTCGATCTGCGGACCGGTGCTCGGCGCGAGATCAGCGGCGATCCGCTCGTCGCATTACGCGAGCTCGTGATGCCATACGCGGCCGAACCGGTGTTCGGCCTGCCGCCGTTTCAAGGAGGTGCCGCAGGTTACGTTGCCTACGACTGGGGTCTTACCCTCGAGCGACTCCCGGCGCCGCGCTACGACGATCTCGGGGTGCCGGATCTCGTCCTCGGTTTGTACGACTGGGTCATCGCGTGGGACCACGAGTCGTCTCGCGCGTGGGTCATCTCGACCGGGATTCCCGAGCGAACTGCCGATGCACGTCGCGCGCGCGCTGGCTCTCGCGCGGCATTTGTGAAGCAGCGACTCGAGGCCCGGGAGCCGGGACTCGGGATTCGGGATTCGGGGCTCGGGATTCGGGATTCAGGGGCACGTCCGCCTTCCTTTGCCGTTGAGCGCGGCTGGTGGAACCCGTCCTTCCAACTGCGGTCTTCCTTCCCGAGAGATTCCTATCTTGCAGCTGTTCAACGAGTGCGAGACTACATATTCGCCGGCGACATCTTCCAGGCGAACCTGTCGCAGCGATTCGAGGCGGCGACCACCGAACCCGCGTGGTCGTTCTACACGCGGCTGCGACGACGGAACGCGGCGCCGTTTGCGGCCTTCCTCGACTTTCCCGAAGTGACGGTGGTGAGCGCATCGCCGGAGCGCTTCCTGCGTGTCGATGCCCACGGCCACGTCGAGACGCGCCCGATCAAAGGGACCCGGCCGCGCGGAGTCGGCCCCGAGCACGACGCGGCGCTCGGCCAGGCGCTGGCCGAGAGCGCGAAGGATCGCGCCGAGAACCTGATGATCGTTGACTTGATGCGCAACGATCTGTCGCGCGGCTGTAAGCCCCACTCCGTTCGCGTGTCAGAGCTCTTCTCGCTCGAGCACTACGCGACCGTGCATCACCTGGTCTCGACAGTAGTCGGGGAGTTGAGCCCGGGCGCCGACGCGATCGACCTGTTGCGCGCGGCGTTTCCTGGCGGATCGATTACCGGCGCACCAAAGTTGCGGGCGATGGAAGTGATTGCGGAGCTCGAGCCGTCGCGGCGCGGCGTGTATTGCGGCTCGATCGGCTACTGGAGCGTCACCGGCGAGCTCGACACGAGCATCGCCATCCGAACCGCGGTCGTCCAGGATGGACGCGTGTACTTCAGTGCCGGAGGCGGAATCGTTGCGGACTCCGATCCGCAGCAGGAGTACATGGAGACACTCGACAAGGCGCGCGCGATGATCGATGCGCTCGCCGATCGGTAGAGCATTGGAGAATCCTGATCTGTGATCACGAATCAGAAGATCAAGAATCTTCAATTCAAGAGCAGCAGTATGGAGTGTTCCTATGACGACAACGTCCGAGGTTCCCGTCTTGATCGTTGGCGGCGGTGCCGTTGGCAGCGTGCTCTCGATGGAGCTCGCGCGCCGCGGGATCGAGTACCGCTGCATCGATCGCATGCCCGGTCCCGGTCGGGAGTCGCGAGCGATCGCACTCCACGCGCGCACCATCGAGTTGATGGATCTCGTCGATCCGGCGTTGAGCAAGAGCCTGCTGGATCGCGATCTGTGGTGCCGCGGCTACGTGATGCACTTCCTGCGCGACGGCGAGCGGACGGAAGTCCGTCCGGGGCTCGATTACACGACCGTCGACTCCCGCTACAACTGCATCCTGTCTCACAACCAGAGTGAGACCGAAGGGTTCGTGCGCGAGTACACGAAGTCGCACTTCGGGCGCGACATCGACTACAACACCACGTTCCGAAGCGTGACGCAGGACGGAAACGAGGTCACCGCCCACGTCACGCACAACGATCGCGGCGACGAGGAGGAATTGATTCGCTGCAAGTATCTGATCGCGGCAGACGGCATCAATTCACGCGTGCGTCGCGGGCTCGGGCTCTCGGTGAAAGGAAAGGACTACACCGGCAGTTTCTTTCAGAACCTCGACATCCATCTGCATGGGTTCACCGATTGGAAGGATCACTTTCACTACTGCGTTGGCACCGACCATTTTCTGATGGTGGCGCCGCTGCCGGGCGGTCACTTCCGTCTGCTGCTGAGCGATCGCGGCGAGGCCGCCGATCCCACGATCACGCCGCAGCAGGCCTTCATGCGACTCCTGTCGAAGCACTACGACGGCATCACGATGGGCGAAGTGGTGTGGCATTCGCGGTGGGAGACGTGGGTGAGACTGGCGGACACGTTCCGCGAGGGTGGTGTGTTCCTGGCCGGCGATTCCGCGCACGTACATTCGACGACCGGCGGTCAGGGGATGAACTGCTGCATGCAGGACGCCTTCAATCTTGGATGGAAGCTCGCCCTCGTGCTGAAGGGACACGCGAAGTCTGGTCTGCT
>Ga0207691_10005952_pt1 | contig 11780 bp, 13 predicted proteins | sample KBSM13metaG_FD_184327 | JGI IMG/M metagenome (GOLD analysis project Ga0207691, IMG submission 184327) | Miscanthus rhizosphere microbial communities from Kellogg Biological Station, Michigan, USA - KBS M1-3 metaG (SPAdes) (version 2) | ecosystem: Host-associated > Plants > Roots > Rhizosphere >...
GACCAGCGGGTAGAACGTGCTGGCGCCGTCACCGAAGCTCATGGTGCTGCCGTCCCAGAACGCATTCTCGTAGTTGGTCTTGTAGTGCACGCGCATGACCAGCTGGATCGTCAGCGCGTTGTAGCCGGTGTACGCCGGATACATGTTGGTGATCACGCCGCCGAAGTAGTGCGCGTCGTTGATCGGCGCATAGCCGCCGTTGATGGTCTTGTAGGTGTTGCGCGGGCAGGTGTACGCGTACGCGGTGGTGCTGGTCGTGCCGCCGTTGAGGTTCACCGACTTCACGTTGGTGTTGTTCATCGTGCAGGTCGAGCCGCTCTGGGTGACGTCGAGGAAGCCGTAGCGGCCGCCCGAACCCCACTCGTACTGGCCGGTCTTGGTGTTGCCGCCGGGACCGGTGCCGATCGCCGCGTGCGTCAGGCCTTCCCACTTCTTGAGGACCTTGCCGCTGTTGGCGTCGACGATCACGAACGGACGCGTCGCGTGCACGCCCGGGCTGTTGCTGTCGGCGAAGAACGAAACGACATAGGTCATGTGCGCGCGATTGGCGCCGTCGATGTAGATCATCTGGCGGGCGTCTTCACGCTCCACCCGCATCACGCTGGCATGGCTGCCAAGCGCCGAGGCCTTGGCCAGCGAAAGCGCCGCGGCGCGTGCGACCTTGGGCGCGATGGCCGGAAGTTCACCGGCGAGACCGCCGACCGAACGGCCGAACAGGTTGCGCAGGTTGCCGGCCTTGTCCTCGCTGACGATCACGTTCTCGCCGAAGATCGGCACGCCACGGAACGTCTGCTGGTAACGGTAGTGGCGGGTGCCGTTGGAGTCGGTGCTGGTGGCCAGCACGTTGAGCGAGGAGTTCGCGTCCAGGCCCAGCATTTCCGCATGCCTCTGCGACGGGCGGGTGGCGGCTCCCAGATGGCTGCTGGCGACCAGGTACTGGTGGTTGACCTGCGCCACGTTCAGGGCGTGGAGGTCAACGCGCGTCGCCGCCTGGGTGGACATCGCGGCAAACGCGAGTGCCAGCGGGGTTAGAGCGACAAGACGACGATTACGACTGCTGGAGTGCATCACGATTCATTGTCCTCAAGACGGTGGATGGGGTTCGCCGGTGGCGAGCCATGTGTGGAACTCCGACATTCACGCCGGTGACGGGCAATCGGTCGCCCGCTTTGGCGCCGCACGGGGTTCTGGGCCGCTGGCGATCGGCCCGTCGTTTATTCGTCTCCCGAAGCTCGAATGGTCCGCAAAAGCGGCGATGGTCGGGGAAAGGCCCCAACCAAGGGGGCGGAGCCGGGTTGGTTCCGCAATGCGACGCTAAGGGACAGCTGGGGTTCAGTCACGCTGCACTTGCAGCATAAACAGGGGTCGACATGTGACATAAGTCACACTTCGAGTATGCCAACGGTTTCTTAACCCGTGACTAAAGGCATAGCCGCGGAAAGCAACGTTTCCGTACTGCGGCGTAGCGACTGGACGCGTCGGACGCGGCGGACGCGTTAGAACATTCCCGTCTCGAGGCGGGCCGCGTCTGACATCATCGACCGGTTCCACGGCGGGTCGAAGACAAGTTCCACGTCCGCCTCGGCCACGGTCGGGATGAGTTCGAGCTTGGTGCGGACGTCGTCGACCAGGATGTCGCCCATGCCGCAGCCCGGGGCGGTCAGGGTCATGCGGATCTCGACCAGGCGTTCGCCATCCTCCCGATGGGAGACGACCGCGTCGTAGACCAGGCCGAGGTCGACCACATTGATCGGGATTTCCGGATCGAAGCAGGTCCGCAGTTGCTTCCACACCAACTGTTCGACGGCTTCGTCGCTGGCGTCGGACGGCAGTTCCAATGGCTCGGGCGCTTCCTTGCCGATGGCGTCGGCGTCCGCGCCGGCGATCCGGAACAGGTTGCCCTCGACGAACACCGTGTAACTCCCACCCAGTGCCTGTGTGATGTAGCCCACGCTGCCCGCCGGGAGCGTCACGGCGTCACCTTGCGGCACCAGGACAGCGGCGCAATCGCGCTCGAAGCGCACGGGTTCACTGTTACGGGAGTACATGGTCACGACAAGACGGCGGCGTTGCGCCGCGACACGTCATTCTACCGCCCGCGCAGGATGGCTTCTGCCCGCTATGCTGTCGCGCTGTTGAACACGTCGATACCCATGACCGGATCCGCTGCGCGCGGCGCGCGCTGGCTCGCCCCATCGCTGCTCGGGCCGCTGCTGCTCGCGATCGGCAGTATCGGGTTTGCGGCCGCCTGGGTCCTCGTGGCATTTGCCCGGAACCAGCAAAGCAGCTGGATGGCGCTGCTGGCGGCGATCGACGCCGTCCTGATGCTTCGTCTCGGACGGATGCCGCGCGGCATCGCCCGCACCCTGCTCGCCGTCACAGGCACCATGGCGACGATCATGCTGGCCAACTGGGGCATCGCCGCCGCCCAGATCGGCCGCGTCATGGGCCTGCTGCCTTGGGAATCGATCCCCAAGCTCGGCCCGTTCTACGCGTGGACGCTGGCCAATCTCGCCAACCCGGCGACCGAGTTGTCGTGGCTGGCCGCATCGGTGGTGCTGGCGGCCATCGCGTCCCGCTGGGACTAGCCTGGGCGCTCAGTGCCCGCCGTCGACCGCCTTGAGTTCGCTCACCAGAGCGCTGGCCATTTCGGCGCCGTCGCCATAGAGCATCCGGGTGTTGTCGGCGTAGAACAGCGCGTTCTCGATGCCGGCGAAGCCGGTGCCCTTGCCGCGCTTGATGACGACGACGTTCTTCGCGTTGACGACATCGAGGATCGGCATGCCATAGATCGGCGACGCCGGGTCGGTCTTCGCCACCGGGTTGACCACGTCGTTGGCGCCGATGACCAGCGCGACGTCGGTGTTGGGGAATTCGGGATTGATGTCGTCCATGTCCGCGATCAGGTCGTACGGCACACCGGCTTCGGCAAGCAGTACGTTCATGTGGCCCGGCATGCGTCCGGCGACCGGATGGATCGCGAACTTCACCTTGACGCCACGCTCGATGAGCTTCTGCGTCAGCTCCCATATCTTGTGTTGCGCCTGCGCGACCGCCATGCCGTAGCCGGGGACGATCACCACGCGTTGTGCGTAGGCCATCATTGCCGCGACGTCGCCCGCCTCGATCGGTTTCTGCGCGCCTGAAATCTCCTGCGCCTGGCCGCCTCCGCCGAAGTTGGAGAACAGCACGCTCTTGATCGAGCGGTTCATCGCCTTGGCCATCAGGCGCGTGAGCAGCATGCCCGCCGCACCGACCATCATGCCGGCGATGATCAGGGCCTGGTTGCCGAGCACGTATCCCTCGAATGCAACCGCGAGCCCCGTCAGCGCGTTGTAGAGCGAGATCACCACCGGCATGTCGGCGCCGCCGATCGGCAGCGTCATCATCACGCCAAGCACGAGCGCGACGACGAAGAACGCGAGGATCGCCGGCACGCCGAGCGAGTGCAGCACCACGCCGCCGAGCGCGATCGCCACGACGAAAACGCCGAGGTTGAACAGCTGCTGGCCCGGGAAGGTGTAGCGCTTGTCCATGCGTCCATCGAGCTTGGCCCAGGCGATGATCGATCCGGACAGCGACACCGCGCCAATCAGGGCGCCGACCACGCCCAGCGCGAGCGTCACCATGGACGGCGCCGCGCCCGCCGCCGAGAAGCGCAGCAGTTCGACCGCGCCAATCGCCGCGGCGGAGCCACCGCCCATGCCGTTGTAGAGCGCGACCATCTGGGGCATGTCGGTGATCGCGACCTTCTTGCCGGAGACCCACGCCGCAGAAACGCCGATGACGAGGGCCCCGGCAATCAGCGCGAGGTTGCCGAGGCCCGGCAGCAGGAATGTCGCGACGGTCGCGATCACCATGCCGGCGCCGGCCCAGTGGATGCCGCTGCGCGCAGTGACCGGCGACGCCATCCGCTGAAGGCCAAGCAGGAACAGGGTTGCCGCGACGAAATAGCTTGCCGCTGCGACCCACGCGAACACGGGGCTCACGCGCCGGCTCCGCGCGCTTTCGCATCATTCGTTTTCGAGCCCGGCTTCTTCGACGCCTTGAACATGTCGAGCATGCGTTCGGTGACGACATAGCCACCGGCGGCATTGCCGGCGCCCAGCAGCACGGCCGCGAATCCGATCGCTTTTTCCAGCGGCGTTTCCGCGTGCCCGAGCACGACCATCGCCCCGATCAGGACGATGCCATGGATGAAGTTGCTGCCCGACATCAGCGGCGTGTGCAGGATCACCGGCACGCGGGAAATGATCACGTGGCCGGCGATCGCCGCCAGCATGAAGATGTAGATCGCGATGAATCCGTCACCCATCCCATTCCCCTTCCAGCCAACGTCGTCCGCATCATAACCGCGGCTGAATCCGGCGCGCGCGGTGTCAACGACGCCCGGCCAGCGGCGTTCTCCTGTTCGCAGGGCTGGTCCTGCCAGGAGGATCCCGATGCAGCACTTCGTTTCCGCAGCCCTCGCGAGCGTGTTCCTGCTGTCCGTCGGCATGGAGTCGGCCACGGATCGTGCCGACCGCATCGAACAGCGCTTCGGCTGGGATCGCCGGCACTGACCGGGCGTAACCTCGACGCGTGCGTACCGATGCCGACCAGGATTGCCTCCTGCCACCTGCAAGCGTGGCGACGGCCAGTGCCGTCGTTGCGCCCCATGGCGTTACCGAGGCGCAGGAGGGCCCGGCAGCGATCGAACAATTCCTCGGCGCGATCGGCGCGCGCGCGTTCCGCTTCGCCGAACTCGGCCTGCGGCACCAGGACGACGCGCTCGATGCCGTGCAGGACGCGATGATGCGAATGCTTGGTTATCGCGACCGACCGCAGGCGGAATGGACGCCGCTGTTCTGGAGCATCCTGCGCCGTCGCATCATCGACCTGCAGCGACGTCGCGCATTCCGCCTGCGCTGGCTCCAGGAACCCTCAGGAATCGCGGACGAGAACGCACGCGACGTCGACTGGATCGACACAGGCCCCGATCCGTCGCAACGACACGGCGATCGCCAGGCCTATGCACGGATCGCGTCGGCACTGTCGGCATTGCCGCGCCGCCAGCGCGAGGCATTCTCGCTACGCGTGCTGGAGGATCTCGACGTCGCCGCAACCGCACGCGTCATGGGCTGCAGCGAAGGGTCGGTCAAGACGCACCTGTCGCGTGCGCGCGAAAGCCTGAAGCGGCAGCTGGAAGATTTCCAATGAACATGGCGTTGAATTTCGACTTCGCCGCGGGGTATCGCGAATGAAAACCACCAAGCCTGATGCCACGCCAGATCGGCGGTTCGACCATTCACTGCGGTCGCGCTACTCGGATGCGGTCGAAAACGTTTCCGCGCGCACGCAGGCACAGCTGCACAACCGATTGCACGCCGCCATGGCCGCGCCCGGGCCGCTACGTGCGCATCGCCCGGCATGGGGGGTCGCCGCGGTTTTTGCGCTCGTGCTGGTCACCGTCGTCGGCCTGCAACTGCGCGCGCCGGAAAGGCCCGCTCGCGCCCAGGTCGTCGCCGCGGACGTCAACGCCGACAACGGCGAACTTCTCGCTTCGCTCGACGAGGCCCCCGATCTGTACCTCTGGCTCGCGTCGGACGATGCGAGCGCGCTTGTTTCGGAGTAGCCACATGAAATCGCTCCATGTCCTGCTGCTTGTCGTCGGCCTCTCCCCGGCGCCCGCCTTTTCGGCGGCACCGTCCACGCTACCCGCCTGGGACGCGCTGTCTCCCGCCCAGCGCGATCTCGTCATCGCACCGATCCGCGATCGCTGGAATGCCAATCCCGATGCGCGCAAGCGCATGTACGAGCACGCACGGCGCTGGCAACAACTCACGCCGCAGGAACGCGCGACCGCCCGCCACGGCATGTGGAAGTGGGAACGGATGGATCCGGCGAAGCGCGAAGCCGTGCGCGCCCTGTTCCACAAGATGCGCGACATGACGCCCGAACAACGCCAGCAGTTGCGCGATCGCTGGCGCGCGATGACACCGCAGCAGCGACACGACTGGGTGGAGGCGAACCGCGCGCAGGGCGATTGAGCGTATCGCGGACAATCGCCCCGAAGCGAACCTAGCCAGCGCGCGGCGCTTCCTGGATCGCCGCAACCGGTGCGTCGTCGCGGGGCGGCCAGACGGTCTTCGCCAGCAGTTCGTCGTTCCAGTCCAGCGCCAGCGCGCCGTCCTTCAGCAGCAGGCCGACGAAGTTCAGGACGTTGCGTGAGTACATCTCGCTGGCGTGCAGCGCGCCTTGGCTGGCCAGGTTCAGCGGGCCGGCGACGCTGACGCCTTCGGCGACGATCGTGTCGCCCGGCTGCGTCAATTCGCAGTTTCCACCGGTTTCCGCCGCCAGGTCGACGATCACGCTGCCAGGCTTCATGCCGGCGACCATCGCCGCACTCACGATCTTCGGCGCCGGACGCCCGGGCACCGCCGCGGTGCAGACGATGACGTCGATGTTCCTGACATGTTCGCCGAGCAGGCGTTGCTGCTCCGCGCGTTCCTCGTCGTTGAGCGCGCGCGCATAACCGCCCTCGCCGACCGCGCTCACGCCCAGGTCGAGGAACCTGCCGCCAAGCGACTCGATCTGTTCGCGCGTTTCCGGACGCACGTCGAAACCTTCAACCTGCGCACCAAGACGTTTCGCGGTCGCGATCGCCTGCAGCCCGGCGACGCCGGCTCCGACCACAAGCACCTTCGACGGCCGGATCGTTCCGGCCGCGGTCGTCAGCATCGGGAAGAAGCGCGGCGCGAGCTGGGCGGCGATCAGCACCGCCTTGTAACCGGCCATGCCGGCCTGCGAACTGAGCACATCCATCGCCTGGGCCCGGGTGGTGCGCGGGAGGCGCTCGAGCGGGAATGCAACGATGCCGCGATCCTGCAGTGCCTGCGCACGCGATGGATCGGATTGCGGCTGCAGCATCCCCACCAGGGCGGCGCCGGCCTTGAGCGTCAAGAGGCGCTGCGCGGACGGCGACTGCACGCACAGCACGATGTCGGCGTCGCCCAAGGCCGCCGCCGCATCGTCCACCAGCTGCGCGCCGGCCTCCTCGTACGCCGAATCCGCGAAATACGAACCGCCGCCCAGGCCGCGCTCGACGCGGACCTGGACGCCGGAAGCGCGGAGTTTCCTGCAGGTTTCAGGCGACAGTGCGACGCGTCGCTCGCCGGGCGCGGTTTCGCGCGCGACCCCGATGACCACTTCCGCCTGTGACATGCCGCGCTCCGCCGAAAGACCGCCTGCATCCTAGCGCAGTCGACGCGTGCGTCAGGCGGCTTCGGCGACCTTCCCCAGGCGCACGCGAAGATGGCGCATCGCCTCGTCGAACGGCAGGTCGGCGGTGTCCTCGAGCAACTTGCCGGCCTTGACGAGCGCCGCCAGTTGCTGCGGCGACGCAACGAGCTTGCGAAGTCCTCGCCGGTTTACCAGCAGCAGGCGCGAAGTCAAAGGACTGACCCAAGCCACCTTCACCGACCCCTCCTCGCCGCCTTCGCGCACCAGGCGCATCCAGCTGCCCGGCGGCAATGCCGCGATGCGTTCGGCGACGGCAGGGTCGAAATCCAGCGCGGCATGGCCGCCGACGACCGTGAGCAGGCGCGTGTCGTCGCTGTCGTCCGCCAGTTGTGGCATCGCCGGCAAAGGGCGCACATCGCGCGGCGCATCCGGAAACGCCATGGCCCGCGCCATGCCGGCCATCCATTCCCCGGCCACCTGGTCGTCCAGGCCCGAACTGGCCAGGCATTCGACCAGGCTCGCGTGCAACCCCAGGACGCGATCGGCGACCGATCCGCCATCGCCGCGCGCGGCAGCTTCGTCTACCGCGACAAGTTCATCGGCCAATGCCAGCACATGGGTACAGCGGTCCGATCCCTGGCCGTCGCGCAGCAGCACCTGGACCAGGTGATGCTGCCAGTGTTGTTCCAGGAACTGTGCCGTCACCGGCGTCAGTGGCCGTGCCGACACGCGCTGCGCGAGTGCCGATGCGGCCTGCAACCGCGCCTGCAGCAGCCGCTCGCGGCCATGCACGGTTTCAGCCGACCTGCGCTCGACGATCTCGGCGCGCCGGCGTTGCTGCTGCAACAGGTCCTGCAACTCGGCGGTCGCCAGTTCGAAGATCGCCATGTCCTCGTTGAACTCGGCGACGACGCGCGACACGGTCGCCGAGGCGCGTTCCAGCAGTTCGCGATCCTGCGGCGACCCGCCGTCGTTGCTCTCGCAACTCAGGGTCAGGGCGTCGAGGAGGCGCCGTGCCGGATGGTCCGGACGGACGAACAGATTTTCGTCCGTGATCGCGATCCGGACGTAGGACATCACCAGGCGGGCGAAAAGTCCGCGTGCCTGGGCTGCAAGCGCGTGGGTTTCGAGCAGCGATTCAAACATCAGACCAACCATGTCGATCGCGTCTTCGTCATGTTTGCCCAGTCGCATCTGCTCGGGATCCAGTCCCAGGCTGCGTGCGCCTTCGAACAGCTGGCTGCGAATCGCCGCATGCAGGCTGCCATGACCGGACAACGCCGCTTCGAATGGCTTGCTGTTATCGCGCTGCAGCAGTGAGGCGACGGTCTGCAGTTCCTGCGCGCACAATTCGCGCCTGGTCGGACCGGAGGAAGCGGCAACCTGGCCTTGCGATGCCGTGTCGCGCCAGACATGCAGCAGGTCGCGCAGCCGCTGGTGCTGGACGCGTGCTTCGGCGGAAATGCGGAACAGGTCGATGCCCGGATTGGACTGCGCCGCGACGCGTTCGCGCACCGGGGTCGTGGCAGGCTCCGGCGCGGTCGGCGGCGGGAAGGCAGGCCGCTGCAGGCTTTCCGCTCGCCTGCCCGCATTGAATCCGCAGGCCGCAAGCTGGCCGTTGAGCTTGCCGTACAGGTCACCAAGGACCTTCGACAGTTCATGTTCGTACTGGCGGAACAGCAACGGCTGCAGCGTTTCCGACAGGTCGGCATCGTGAAACGTGCGCAGGAAGGCCCCAGCCAGGCGCGCGGCGCCGACCGGATTTGCGCTTGGCGGCGCGCCAAGCGCCGCGGCGAGCGCCTCGAAACGCAGGTCCAGCATCTCGAGCGGCGCCTGGTAGCGGCGGACGATCGATTCGCTGAGCCGTTGTCCGGCCAGGTGGAATCCGAGCTCGCCCTCGCCGACCAGACCCAGCGTCAGGCCGGAACCGGTCAGCTGCCGGCGGCCGAGGAAATCATCGAAGTTGGCCGCAATGCGTTCGCGATACCGCATCAGCAGGCTGGCGCTGCGCTGCCGCATCCCGAGCAGGTTGACCAGGTCCTTGCGTGGGCCTTCGCTGTCGGCCCGCTGCAGCATGTCCTGCAGCTGGTCCTCGATGGGACGGTACAGCCCACCCGGAATCGCGCCGAGTTGCTCGACGGCGATGCGCTTGAGTTCGCCAAGCAACCGCACCGGGTCGGAACCGGATGCGGATGTCGTGCCGAAAGGCTGAATGGACAAGGGACACCTCGCGTCAGCGCGGGGGCGCCGGATCGCTACGAGGCCCGAGCATAGTGGCACCATAGGCCCCGTCCACCGGCGGATTCAGGTTCTGTGATGCCACTCCCACTCCTGCAGCGCGGTCGTTCCGCAACCCCCGGCCACCCGACGCATGCATAACGCTTTCGACTGCCTGGATTCACGCCGCTCCACCCCTTCGAGGCAGCTCACAGTCCCAGGTCCCGACGATGCGACGCTGCTGCGCATGCTGCAGGCAGCCGTGCGCGTGCCCGACCATGGCAAGCGTGTCCCATTCCGCTTCCTGCGCATTGCGGGCAACGCGCGCGACGCACTCGGCGACGCGATTGCGGTGCGCACGCTGCAACGCAATCCGCTGGCGAGCGACGCTGAAATCGAAAAGGATCGCAAGCGTTTCTCGCACGCGCCAATGGTCATCGCCGTGGTCGCCAGGCTCGGAGAGGACGAGAAGATTCCCGCGTCCGAACGATTCTCGTCGGCGTCATGCGTCTGCTTCGCGCTGCTGCAGGCCGCCCAGGCCGCGGGGTTCGGCGCCCAGTGGCTGACCGGATGGCCGGCTTACGACAACGACGTATTGCGCCTGCTGGGGCTGCACGACGACGAAAAGATCGTCGGCTTCATCCACGTCGGCACGCCGAAGCTCGAGGCGCCGGAACGCGATCGACCCGATGCAGGCGCGCTGCTCAGCGACTGGTCGCCTGCATGAGCGCTCCGACGCCGGAGATCGTCGCCACGCGCACGACGCTGTACCTGGTCGATGCGAGCCTCTACGTGTTCCGTGCGTGGCACTCGATGCCGGACGAGTTCCGGGACGCCGACGGCTGGCCGACGAACGCAGTGCACGGCTTTGCGCGGTTCCTGCTTGAACTGCTCGAGCGCGAGCGTCCGCGGCACATCGCGATCGCCTTCGACGAGGCACTCGACAGCTGCTTTCGCAACGCGTTGTATCCGGCCTACAAGGCCAACCGTGCGCCGGCGCCGGAGGAGTTGCGGCGGCAGTTCCGCCAGTGCAAGGCGCTGTGCGCCGCCCTCGGGCTGGTGGTGCTCGCGCACAGCGAATACGAAGCGGACGATCTGATCGGCAGCGCGCTGCACGCTGCGCGAGCCAGTGGACACCGGGGCGTGATCGTGTCGGCCGACAAGGACCTGTCGCAACTGCTCGACGAATTCGACGAACAATGGGATTACGCACGCAACCAGCGCTGGGGCGCGGCTGGCGTCAAGGCGAGGCACGGCGTGCACGCGCACCAGATCGCCGATTACCTGGCGCTGTGCGGCGACGCCGTCGACAACATTCCCGGCGTGCCCGGCATCGGCGCCAAGACCGCCGCCGTGTTGCTGGCGCACTTCGGCAGCCTGGATCTGCTGCTCGAACGCATCGACGAAGTGCAGTACCTGCGCTTCCGCGGTGCCGCGCAGGCGGCGGCGAAGCTGCGCGCGCATCGCGAACAGGCGATGCTGTGCCGCCGGCTGTCGACGATCGTGCGCGATGCACCGCTGCACGACGTGCGCGACTACACCCGCAGCACGGTCGATGCCGGGACGTTGCTTGCACTATGCGACAGCGTCGGCTTTGGCCCGTTGACACGCCGTCGCCTGCACGCAGCGGCGGGCATCGAGTTCGTGCCGGCCTAGCGGATCGCGACGGCGCGGTGGCCCGCACGGACTACCATTGCCGCAGGGAGGCGCCATGAACGACGCACGCACGGTGTACGAGGGCAAGTATCTGCGCATGGTCGTGCGCGGCCACTGGGAATACGTCGAGCGCACCCATGCCGACGGCATGGCCGTCATCATCATCGCGGTGACGCCCGACGACGACGTGTTGTTCGTCGAGCAATACCGCGTCCCACTGCAGCGGCGCACGATCGAAATGCCGGCGGGGCTGGTCGGTGACGATGTCGCCGGCGATACACTGGAAGACGCCGCCCGACGGGAACTGATCGAAGAGACCGGCTGGGAGGCCGGCCGCGTCCAGGTATTGATGACAGGCCCGACGTCCTCGGGGATGAGCAGCGAACGCATCGCGTTCGTACGCGCGACGCGGCTCACCCGAGTGGGAGCCGGCGGCGGCGTCGCCGGCGAGGACATCACGGTGCACGCCGTGGCGCGTTCACAGGCGCCGGCGTGGCTCGTCGCCAAGTCGCGCGAGGGATTCGAGGTCGACCTGAAACTCTGGGCCGGACTGTGGATGATCGACCGCAATCCCGATGGGTCGCCTGCCTGATCAACGTGGCCGGAATCAGTCGCGATTCGGGCCCCATGATGTTCGATTTCGCGACTCGCGTCGCCCGCGCCGGATCGATTCAGCCGGCAAACCG
>Ga0207691_10005954_pt1 | contig 11778 bp, 8 predicted proteins | sample KBSM13metaG_FD_184327 | JGI IMG/M metagenome (GOLD analysis project Ga0207691, IMG submission 184327) | Miscanthus rhizosphere microbial communities from Kellogg Biological Station, Michigan, USA - KBS M1-3 metaG (SPAdes) (version 2) | ecosystem: Host-associated > Plants > Roots > Rhizosphere >...
TTCACAGTTTCCCACGCGGAGCGCACGGCGTCATGTTCCTTGGAATCGTCCCCGAATAGCTCCTTGGCAGAGGCGGCAGTGGCCTTGGCGAAGGCACCGAACGTGGCGGTGGGGGACAGCGTGCCGCCCGTCAGGGTCTCGTACCAGATCTGTGCCGGTGCGTCCCAGGCATTGCCGCCCAGGGCCGTGGCCACCAGGCAGAACGCGCGGTTGGGGATGCCGGAGTTGATGTGCACGCCGCCGTTGTCCGCGCTGGTGCGCACGTAGCCGTCCATCGAGTCCGGCTGCGGGTCCTTGCCGAGCACGTCGTCGTCGTATGCCGTTCCCGGAGCCTTCATGGATCGCAGGGCGGACCCCTGCACCTGGTCGGTGAAGAGGCCTTCGCCGATCAGCCAGCTGGCCTCCGCCGTCGACTGCTTCCGCACATACTGCTCAACGAGGGCCCCGAAGACGTCGGACATCGATTCGTTCAGGGCGCCGGCCTGGTTGCGGTAGACCAGCCCAGCGGAGTACTGGGTCACGCCGTGGGTGAGCTCGTGCCCGATGACGCTCAAGGATTTCGTGAACCGCTCGAAGACCTGGCCGTCACCGTCGCCGAAGACCATTTGCTGGCCGTCCCAGAAAGCGTTGTCGTACAGGCGGCCATAGTGGACCGTGGCATCAAGGTGCAGGCCTTTGCCGTCGATCGAATTGCGTCCGAAGGCTTCGGCGTAGAGGCGGTGGGTGTGCCCCAGCCCGTCATAGGCCTCATCGGCGGCGGGGTCGCCGGTGGGCGGTTCGCCTTCTTTGCGGACCACGCTGCCGGGCAGCTTCTCGGTGGACTTGGCGTCGTAGACCGTCCGTTCCGGCGGGGACGGCTTGAGTTCCCGCAGGCCCGGACGGCTGCCGGGCCCTGGCACTGTGCGGGAGGCCTGGAAGCTCGGGACGTGTTGCAGGGCCTGCTTTGCCCCGTGGGCGGCCCTGGAGAGCTCCGGCTTTTGCTGTGCGGCCAGTCTGCGGAGCAAATAGGGCGGAACGATAGAACAGGACGGAGTTGGATAGAACATGTGAGACCCCCTTCACGCTTCGGAGCGGGCAGGGTGGCCCGCCACCGATGAAAACAGCCTACGAGGGAGCACCGACAATCGGCAGGGGCAATGCCGCTGGTTTTCCGCGGTCTTTTGGCGGGATCGGGGCACAAAAAACCCCGCCGTTTCAAACGGCGGGGTTTTGTTCGTGCCCTCGATTGGAATCGAACCAACGACCTTCTGCTCCGGAGGCAGACGCTCTATCCCCTGAGCTACGAGGGCATCCAGGGATCCTGCCGTTGCGGGCGGGACGTCCTAGAGCTTAGCAGGAAGTTGGCCTCCAACGGAAAACCATGGAAAACGGTCGCTCATTTATAGAGTCAAGTGGAGTCAAGCTGCAGTCAAATGTGTCCCGGGTGCGTGGCAAGTCCCGCGGATTGGCCGGCGGCTCCGTAGCCGGCTCAGTAGCCGGTGAACGTATCCACATGGACCCGCCGGGCGCCCGCGCCACGTGCCGCGGCCCGCAGCGATCGCACACTGGCGGGCGAGCCGGAGACGAAGACCACCCGGCCGCTGATGTCGGGGACCAGCTCCTTGAGGGCCGCCGCATCGATCCTTCTTGAACCTGCGTCCTGCATGAACGCCGGCGGCGCCGAACCGTCCGCAAGCCGCGCCAGGACGCGCGCCCCGGAGCGCTGCAGCTCCTCGGCGTAGCCCAGCTCGGCGGCATTCTTGGCCAGGTACAGGAGGACAACGTCGCGGTCCCCGGACGGGGTTCCGGCTGACGCCGCGGCCAGTTGGGCCATGTAGGGGGTGATGCCGATTCCGGCCGCGATGAGCAGCACGGGGGTGGCCGGGTTCCGCGGCAGGAGGAAGTCGCCGTTCACCGTGGTTGCGGTGAGCCCGTCGCCCGCTTCAAGGGCCAGCAGCGAGCGCTTGGCTGACGACACCGGCTCCGCCGTCCCCACCCCGATCGTCAGCAGGGAGGCGTCGGGCGCGCTGGTCAGGCTGAACACGCGCCGGATTCCCTTCCCGTCACCCTTGCCGGCCGACTTCCCGTCACGTTTGCCGGCCGACTTCCCGTCACCCTTCCCGCCGGTCGTGTCCGGGGGCAGGTGCAGCTCCAGGGCCTGTCCGGGAGCGAAGCGCACCGGACGTTCCGGGCGGAAGCTGAATTCCGTCGTCGTCGGCGTCAGCGGACGGCTCGCGACGAACGCCAGCCGGACCCCGCCCCGCTGTCCGACGGCGAAGGCAAGCGCGTTGCCTGCGAGCAGCGCCAGCTCGGGGGAGTTGGCCACAAACCCCAGGTTGTAGGGGACGGCAAAAAGGGCCCCGACGACGGCGGCCAGCGCCAGTTGCTGCCAGCGCCGCGGGGGCAGGGTGAGCGGCTCGGTGAGCATGAACCCGACGAAGAACAGCACCGGCCGCTGCGCGAGCGTCTGCCACAGGGCCTCGGGGAGATCCATCCCGGCCTGGAGCAGATCCGCGGCCACGATGGACACGGCAACCACGGTGAAGACGGCGGCCATGGCGAACTTCCGGGTCCGGTAGAGCACCAGCAGCACCCCTGGCAGCACCAGCCAGAGCATGGCCGGCGTCGCGGCCCACCAGGTGGCAATGTTGAGCCCGGTCAGCCCGGCCAGGAACGCGCCGGCCGCGGCCGGATTGAAGATGTGCCGGCCGCGCCAGGCCAGCGCATACTTCGAGGCCGAGGCCAGGACGCAGGCCAGGGCGACGCCGGCGATCTCCGCCAGCTGGAGGCCCTGGGTCGGCTGGCTGGGCCAGAAAAGCTCGCTGGGCCAGAAAAGGAAGTACAGCAGCAGGCCGGTGATGAGGGAGGATTCCGTGTGCGGCCGCACACGGAACAGGGCGGCCAGCCCCTGGCTGGAGGCGTACGTCAGGCCAAGGCACAGGGCAAGGTGGACCAGCATTTCCGGCAGCCCGAACGTCAGCCAGCCCAGCACATTGAGCAGCAGGCTGTAGCCGGCCAGGACGGCCAGGACCCACAGCACCAGCCGGTACATCGTGAGCCGGCCCAAGGCGGTGTCCAGCCTCGAGCCAAGGGCGGTGGTGGTGATGGCAGTCATGAGAACAGGGCCCCTTCGAAGTCGGCTGAATATTCCGCGTGCCCGTCCGCATAAACCGTGAGCCAGGCGCAATCGAACTCCTGCTCCAGCCGCGGACCGTCGACAAAGAACAACGCAGTGGCCAGCGCATCGGCCACCATCGCGGTCCCGGCCATGGCCCAGCTGGCGACAACGGTACGCACCGGAGCTCCCGTGGTGCCGTCCAGGACATGATGGAACCCGTCGCCCCAGGCGCGCCGGTTGGCGGCGGAAGCGCACAGGGCGCCGGCCCCCAGCTGGACGGTGCCGATTGCCCGGGTGGGATCGTAGGGGTGCTCGAGGGCAACCACCACCGGATCCGGCCCCGGATTCAGCAGGTCCCCGCTGGCATCGATGAAATGCCCGGCGCAGCCGCCGTCCCGGAGCCGGGCGGAGAGCAGATCGGCCAGCTGGCCCTTTCCGGCCGCGCCGACGTCGATCACCACCGGAACCGTGGTGGTCAGCGCGGTGCCCTGCCAGTCCAGCGCATCCTCCCACCGGGGCGCGGGAAGCGGCGCACCGCCCGGGCGCAGGGTGTAGGTGGCGTCGTAGCCCAGTCGCTCCAGGCTCCCGCCGATGAGCGGGGTCATCGCACCCTCGGTGAGCCGGTACAGGGTGCCGTACAGCGCGCCCAGGGCGGCCCCTTCGGCGGGCAGCTCAATGCGGCCAGGCGTCCGGGCTGCGTCGGCAATGAGCGAATCGGGGCGGAACCGGGACCACGCGGCGTCGTACTCCTCCACCGTGGCGAGCAGGCCCCGGCGGAGCTCGCCGGAGAGCCGGGACGGGGTGGAAATCTCCCAGCGGGTCCCGATCCCGTCAAAGCTGAAGTGCGTCCAGCCCGGATGCGCCACGATTCCTCTGTCCCTTGCTGCGCTATTGGGCCTGTGACTTGATCTTCGCCACGGCCTGGTTGAAGCCGCCGCTGGTCAGCGAGGATCCGGCCACTTTGGAAACCTTGATCTCGTCAAGCTTCTTGCCAACAACCTGGGACTGGATGCCGCCGGCGAACTCGCCCTGGAACTTTCGGGTGTTCGGATTCGAGGGGTGCTGCGTGATCTTCACGTCGGACACGGCACCGCCGGCCAGCGTCAGCTCCACGCCCACGGTCTCAGTGCCGTTGGGGGAGGTGTAGTTCCCGTCGGCGCTGTACGTGCCGTCCTTGTAAGAACCGGTACCGGCAGCGGACTCGGATGCCGGGGGCGCGCCCTGTGCGGCCGGGGCCTGGGCCGACGGGGCGCAGCCAGCCGCTGTTCCGGCCACGGAGAGGCCGGCAATGCCGACGAGGACGCTTTTGCGGAAGGCGGTATTCATGCGGGACTCGATTCTTTGCGGGGATCGGACAGCGAACAATGTGGAGGCATGACAGGGTTGCAGACGTTGAATTCAGGGTAACGGTTCACCCTGGGCGCGAGGCCTTGATGACCTCGGGTCTTCCCGTAACCGGCCCCGCCGTCATGCCGGGCGGCAGATTCCGCCGCACTCCGGGCCCACCGGTAGGCTAGAAGTGTGACCCCAGAAGAACTCTCCCTCGCCATATCCGCCTGCCTGAAGGACGCCGTCGCCGCCGGTGACATAGCCCTCTCCGCGGCCGACATCCCGGATGAGGTGCGCGTGGAGCGCCCCAAGAACAGGGACCACGGGGACTGGGCCACCAACGTCGCCCTCCAGCTGGCCAAAACGGCGGGCACCAACCCGCGGGAGTTCGCGTCCGTCCTGAGCGCCCGGCTCAAAACGATCGACGGCGTGTCCGCGGTGGACATTGCCGGCCCCGGCTTCCTGAACATCACCGTGGACGCCGCTGCCGCCGGTGCCCTCGCCAAGGCGATCGTCGAGGCCGGTGCGGCCTACGGCACCAACACCGCGCTCGCCGGGCACGTGGTCAACATGGAATTCGTCTCGGCCAACCCCACCGGCCCGCTGCACATCGGCCACACCCGCTGGGCCGCCCTCGGCGACGCGATCGCCCGCGTCCTCCGGGCCTCCGGTGCCGACGTCACTGCCGAGTACTACATCAACGACGCCGGTTCCCAGATGAACGTGTTCGCGAACTCCGTGTTCGCCAGGCTGCACGGCCGGGACGTGCCCCAGGGCGGCTACCCGGGCCAGTACATCGCGGACCTCGGCCACGAGGTGCTCACCGAACACCCGGACATCCGCGAACTCACCGAAGTGGCGGCCCTGCCGGTGATCCGGGGCGCCGCCTACAAGGCGCAGATGCATGACATCAAGCAGACGCTGGCCGAGTTTGGCGTCGACTTCGATGTCTACTTCTCCGAGCAGGAGCTCCACGACGCCGGCGCGATCGAGGACGCCGTCGCCCGCCTGCGCGAACAGGGCCACGTGTTCGACGACGGCGGCGCGGTCTGGCTGCGCACCACCGACTTCGGCGATGACAAGGACCGCGTGATGGTCCGCGCAAACGGTGAGCCCACGTACTTCGCCGCCGACGCCGCCTACTACCTGTCCAAGAAGGACCGCGGCTACACCGAGAAGATCTACCTCCTCGGCGCCGACCACCACGGCTACATCAACCGGCTCAAGGCCATCGCGGCAGCCGCCGGGGACGACCCCGAGGTCAACATCGAGGTCCTGATCGGCCAGCTGGTCTCCGTCAACGGCGCCAAACTGTCCAAGCGAGCCGGCAACATCATCGAGCTCAAGGACCTCATCTCCTGGCTCGGCAAGGACGCCGTCCGGTACTCGCTGGCCCGGTTCCCCGCCGATTCGCCGCTGACGCTGGACCCGGAGCTGCTGAAGAAGCACAGCAACGAAAACCCGGTGTTCTACGTCCAGTACGCCCACGCCCGCTCCCGCGGCGCCGCCCGCAACGCCGTGGCCGCCGGCGTGGAGCGCCGTGTGGACGGCATAGACAGCTTCAACGCCGCCCTGCTGGAGCACCCCACCGAAAACGAGCTGCTCTCGCACCTGGGCAGCTATCCCTCGATCGTGGCCAAGGCCGCCGAGCTGCGCGAGCCGCACCGCGTGGCCCGCCACCTCGAAGTGATCGCCGGCGCCTACCACCGCTGGTATGACGCCTGCCGCGTGGCGCCGCAGGGCGAGGAACCCATCACCGACACCAACCGCACCAGGCTGTGGCTCAACGACGCCACCAGCCAGGTGCTGGCCAACGGACTGGAACTGCTGGGCGTCTCGGCGCCGGAACGGATGTAACCGCCATGACCGCGAATTCAGGACAGTCCCCGCTCGCCCCGGACTGGCTCGAGGTCCCCGCCGACCTCAATGCCCTCCACGAACCGCTGTGGGCGGGCGGTGTTGCACGCAACGACGACGGCGAGCTCACCATCGAGGGGCTGACGGTCAGTGAGCTGCAGCGCCAGTACGGCACGCCGCTGTTCGTGCTGAGCGAGACCGACTTCCGGGCCCGGGCCCGGGCGTTCAGCGACGCCTTCAACGACGCCTTCGCCGATATTTGCGGGGGAGTGGACGTCTACTACGCCGGCAAGTCCTTCCTCTGCACCTCCGTGGTCCGCTGGGTCGAGGAAGAGGGGCTGCGCCTGGACACGGCGTCCGGCGGCGAACTCGCCGTGGCCTTCCGCGCCGGCATCCCCGGCGCCGACGTCGCCCTGCATGGGAACAACAAGTCCGACGGCGAAATCCATCGGGCGCTGGACATGCAGCTGGGACGGATCGTGGTGGACAGCCTCGACGAGCTCGAACGCGTCGCGGCGATCGCCGCCAACCGGGGCGACACCGCCAGGGTGATGCTGCGGCTGACCCCCGGAGTGCACGCCCACACCCACGAATTCATCGCCACGGCCCACGAGGACCAGAAATTCGGCCTGTCCATGGCCGGGGACTCCACGGACCAGGCCGGACTGTCCGCCGCAGAGGAAGCCGTGGCCGCGGCCACCGGGCACGCCAGCATCGAACTGCTGGGCCTGCACTGCCACATCGGCTCGCAGATCTTCGAACCGGACGGCTTCGCCCTCGCCGCCGAGAGGCTGCTCGACTTCCTGGCAGCGATGCAGTCGAAGTACTCCATCGTGCTGCCCGAGCTTGACCTCGGCGGCGGCTACGGCATCGCCTACACCCCCGTGGACACCCCGCGCCCGGCCGCCGAAATCGCGCAGGCGATGGCCGCCGTCGTCCGTTCCAAATGCGCTGCCCTCGGCATAACCGCCCCCCGGATTTCGATCGAACCGGGCCGCGCGATCGTCGGAAGCACCACCTTTACGCTGTATGAGGTCGGCACGCTCAAGACCGTCCGGGTGGACTCCCCGGCCTCTGCTGGTGCCGCGGCCGGCCACGACGGAGCCGGGGACGTTACGCACCCCCGCCGCTATGTGTCGGTGGACGGCGGGATGAGCGACAACCCCCGGCCGGTGCTGTACGACGCGGATTATTCGGCGATTCTCGCCTCGCGGAGCTCCGACGCGGCGCCGCAGCTGTCCCGAGTGGTGGGCAAACATTGCGAGAGCGGCGACATAGTTGTTAGAGATGTATATCTGCCCGAGGACGTGGCAGCCGGTGATCTGCTTGCTGTACCGGGGACCGGCGCCTACTGCTGGGCCCTGTCAAGCAACTACAACTATCTGGCCCGGCCGGGCGTTATCGCTGTCAGCGACGGATCTGCCCGGCTCATTGTCCGCGGGGAAACCGAAGAAGATTTGCTCAACCGCGACATGGGAGTCTGAATGTCTGAATTGCGAACCCTGAAAGTGGCCCTCCTGGGCTGTGGCAACGTTGGGGCCCAGGTTGCGCGGATTCTCATTGACGACGCCGACGCCCTCGCCGCGCGCACCGGCGCCCGGCTGGAACTGCAGGGCATCGCGGTGCGCAACCTCGATGCCAAGCGCGACGTCGAGCTGCCGCAGGAGCTGTTCACCACTGACGCCGAAGTCCTCGTCAAGGACGCCGACGTCGTCATTGAACTCATGGGCGGCATTGAGCCGGCCCGGACCCTGATCCTGACCGCCATGCGGCACGGTGCCTGTGTTGTCAGCGGCAACAAGGCGCTCCTGGCCCAGGACGGCCCCACACTGTACGAGGAAGCGGACAAGGCCGGGGTGCAGCTGTCCTACGAGGCCGCCGTGGCCGGCGCCATCCCCATCCTGCGGCCCATCCGTGACAGCCTGTCCGGCGACCGGATCACCCGGGTGCTCGGGATTGTCAACGGCACCACCAACTTCATCCTCGACCAGATGGACTCGACCGGCGCGCAGTTCGCCGACGCGCTGGCCGAGGCCCAGCGCCTGGGCTACGCGGAAGCCGACCCCACGGCCGACATCGAAGGCTACGACGCCGCCGCCAAGGCCGCAATCCTCGCTTCGCTGTCCTTCCACACGCGGTTCGCCCTGGAAGACGTCTCCTGCGAGGGCATCACGTCGGTCACCGCGGCTGACATCGCCGCGGCCAAGGAAGCCGGCTTTGTCATCAAGCTGCTGGCCATTGCCGAGAAACTGGTTGACGAGGACGGCAAAACCGGCGTCTCGGTCCGTGTCCACCCCACGCTCCTGCCCCGCGAGCACCCGCTCGCCGCTGTCCGCGGTGCATTCAACGCCGTCTTCATCGAAGCCGAGAACGCCGGCGAGCTCATGTTCTACGGCCAGGGTGCCGGCGGCACCCCGACGGCGTCCGCCGTGCTGGGCGACCTCGTCTCCGCGGCCCGCCGCATTGTCCTGGGCGGCCCCGGCCGCACCGAAACCACCACGGGGCACGTGCCATCGCTGCCCATCGACGCGGCCGTCACCAGCTACTACATCGGACTCGACGTCGCGGACCAGCCCGGCGTCCTGGCCAGGATCGCGCAGCTCTTCGCCGAGCACGGCGTGTCCATCGAAATCATGCGGCAGACCATTCACCGCGACGCCGACTCCAACGTGGAATCGGCCGAGCTGCGGATCGTGACACACCGTGCACGCGAAGCCGCACTTGCAGCAACCGTCGAGGCCGTCAGGCGCCTGGACGTCATCAATTCCGTCACATCCGTACTCCGGGTAGAAGGAGTCTAAGTGGCTCACCAATGGCGCGGTGTCATCCGCGAATACGCCGACCGTCTTCCTGTCACGGAAGCGACCAAGGTCATCAGCCTGGGCGAGGGCGGCACCCCGCTCGTGCATGCCCGCCACCTCTCCGAGCTGACCGGCAGCACCGTCTACCTCAAGGTCGAAGGCATGAACCCGACCGGTTCCTTCAAGGACCGCGGCATGACCATGGCCATGACGGCAGCGGTGGCCGCCGGCGCCAAGGCCGTGGTCTGCGCCTCCACCGGCAACACCTCCGCCTCCGCAGCGGCCTACGCGACGGCTGCCGGGCTGCAGTGCGCGGTGCTGGTCCCGGAGGGCAAGATCTCCATGGGCAAGCTCAGCCAGGCAGTCGCGCACGGAGCCACGCTGCTGCAGGTGGACGGCAACTTCGACGACTGCCTCGACATCGCCCGCAAGCTCGGCGAGTCCTACCCGGTGTTCCTGGTCAACTCCGTCAACCCGGCCCGGATCGAAGGCCAGAAGACCGGTGCCTTCGAAGTGGTGGATTCGCTCGGCGACGCCCCCGACTTCCACGTGCTCCCGGTGGGCAACGCCGGCAACATCAGCGCGTACTGGAAGGGCTACAAGGAATACGCTGCGGCGTTTGAGTCGCCCACCGCCGGGTCACTGCCCGCCGTGTCCACCAAAACACCCGTCATGTGGGGCTTCCAGGCCGCAGGGGCGGCACCCTTCGTGGCCGGCCACCCCATCACCGAGCCCGACACCATTGCCACCGCCATCCGGATCGGCAACCCGGCCTCCTGGGACACCGCCGTGGCGGCCCGGGATGAATCCGGCGGCGTGATCGAGGCCGTCACGGACGAGGAAATCCTGTCCGCGCACCGGTGGCTCTCCGCCCGGGAAGGCGTTTTCGTGGAGCCCGGCTCCGCTGCCGGCGTCGCCGGGCTGATCAAGAAGCACGCGGCCGGGGAAGTGCCGGCAGGCAAGACGATCGTGATCACGGTGACCGGTCACGGCCTCAAGGACCCGCAGTGGGCCCTGCGCACCGAGGACGGCAGCGACGTGCAGCCAGTCAAGGTCTCCAACGACGTCGTCACCGTCGCCGCAGCACTGGGACTGGAAGAAAAATAACGTTGGAAACAACCCTCACCGTCCCGGCCGAATCAGCTGCCGGCTCCCCGGCCGTTCCGGCGGGCCAGCTGGTCACCGTGCGTGTCCCGGCCACGAGCGCCAACCTGGGCCCCGGGTACGACAGCCTCGGCCTGGCCCTCTCGCTGCATGACACGCTGACCGTGGAAACCCTGGCCAGCGGTGAACTTGAATTCGAGCTCAGCGGCGAGGGTGCCGAGTCCCTGCCCCGCGATGCGACGCACCTCGTGGTCAAGGCCTTGACCGAGGCCCTGCACCGCCTGGGGTTCCGGCACGAAGGCCTGCGGATCACGGCGGACAACGTCAACCCGCACGGACGGGGCCTGGGCTCCTCGGCCTCGGCCGTGGTGGCGGCCGTCAGCGCCGCCAATGCCCTGGTTCCGGAGGCCTCCCGGCGTGGCCGCGACTGGATCCTGCAGCTCACAAGCGAAATGGAAGGCCACCCGGACAACGTTGCACCCGCCATTTTCGGCGGACTGGCGCTGTCATGGCAGGACAGTGACCAGTACAGCAGCACGTGCGCGTCCGTGGCCGCCTCTGTGATCCCCGTGGTCGCCGTGCCCGACTACGAGCTCTCCACTGAGGCCGCCCGGGCCCTCTTGCCGGCCTCGGTGGGCCACCATGCCGCGGCCATGAACTCCGGCCGCGCCGCCCTGCTGATCCATGCCCTGACCACGAACCCGGAATTCCTGCTGCCCGGCACCGAGGACTACCTGCACCAGAGCTACCGCGCCGAGGCCATGAGGCCCAGCGCGGAACTGATCGGCGCGCTGCGCCGGGCAGGGCACGCCGCCGTCGTATCCGGCGCAGGACCCACCGTGCTGGTCCTGGCCAACGGCGAAGCGGAAGCCCGTGAAGTTGTGGACTTCATCGGCGCCCACACCGCGGGCAACACGCCGGAAGTGGGCTGGCGCGTGATGAAGCTGGCCGTGGACGTTGAAGGTGCTAAAGTGGAAGTGCACCGGCGGTAAATACGCAGGCGGTAAATTTATAACCGTTGTAAGACCGCGATGTTGGCCACGTAGCCTCTCTCATCTTTCACTGCGCAATATTTTCCGGTGCCACCTGCTTTCGGTCTGACGCAGGAATCAGCAGAATTGATCTGCCCCCTGAAACTCAGCCCGCCGTTCCTCATTTCTCGGATCGTGCATGGTGAAGCTATATCCGGCCCTGCTGGCCGATATCCATCCGGCAAGGCCGAAATCCCGGCTGCAGATCTGAACTGCAGCCCAGATCAAATCACCGCGTCCAGCTCTTAGCCTGGACGCCGTCGAGGGGGAAGGATCCTTCGTGACCGAAACCACTGAGCTGTCTCCGGCTGTGGATACATCTTCTGCTGCCGAATCAACGACAGCACCCGCCAAGAGCAGCGGCCTTGCAGGCCTTAAGCTCGCCCAGCTCCAGGCCCTCGCCAGCCAGCTGGGCATTTCCGGCGGTTCCCGCATGCGCAAGGGTGATCTGGTCACGGCCATTTCCGCCCACCGCGCAGGCACCCCGGTAAGCAAGGCTCCGGCCCGCGCTGCCGAAAAGGCGAGCGACAACGGCACTGTGTCCCACGCAGCTGCGCCC
>Ga0207691_10005958_pt1 | contig 11771 bp, 8 predicted proteins | sample KBSM13metaG_FD_184327 | JGI IMG/M metagenome (GOLD analysis project Ga0207691, IMG submission 184327) | Miscanthus rhizosphere microbial communities from Kellogg Biological Station, Michigan, USA - KBS M1-3 metaG (SPAdes) (version 2) | ecosystem: Host-associated > Plants > Roots > Rhizosphere >...
GAACGGTCGTCACCGCGCCGAGGGTGCCTGTGGCCTCGACGGTATCCACGAGGTCTTCGCGCGAGACAACGGCAGTCGTGAACTGAGGACGATCGTCGCCCGCATTGGCGCGGTAATACGCCGCCAGCGACACGGTGACCGCGACGACCGCGATCAGAATCCACGTGGACCGTTTCCTCATGTAATTAATAAGACGTGGGCGATTCATGGTCGGGTTACGACATTTGTATGGCAGACGGCTGAGTCACCGCGTCTCCATAACGCTGTGTTGCGCCGCTGCGTCTAGAAGTAGGTGTGTAGCAACGGTCGAACCAGGGCTAGCGGGGCCGGGATCGGGGATCCGGGATCAGGGATCCGCAGACCAAGGACCAAGGACCAAGGACGGACCACGCACCAAGGACGGACCAAGAACCACGAACAAAGGACCAAGGACTTCTTATGAGGCGGCGCGCTGAGCAGCAGGCTTCGTGGCGCGGGCGAGATTGTGAGCGGTGTTGACGAGCGCCACGTGGGAGAACGCCTGCGGGAAATTGCCGACGAGGCAGCGGGCGTGGGTGTCGTACTCTTCCGACAGCAGGCCGACGTCATTTCGCAGCGACAGCAGCTGCTCGAACAGGCGTCGAGCGTCCTGCGTCCGACCAACCATCACGTAGGCATCCGCAAGCCAGAAGGTGCACGCCACGAACGCTCCCTCCCCTTCGGGCAGACCATCGTCTACGGTTCGCGTGTTGTAGCGGCGGAGGAAGCCATCGCTGAAGAGGTCTCGTTCGACGGCTGCCAAAGTTCCGTGGAATCGGGGATCGTCGGCGGAGATGAAACCCACCGTCGGCAGGAGCAGCAGGCTCGCATCGAGCTCGGTTGACCCGTAGGCCTGAACGAAGCTGCCGAGACGGAGATCAAAGCCGCGGGTGCAGATCTCGCGGTGCAACGCGTCGCGTATGCTGCGCCATCGATCGACCGGGCTGGGCAGCCTGGACGCCTCCGCCACCTTGATCCCGCGATCGAACGCCACCCACGCCATCACTTTCGAGTAGGTGAAATGCTGCGGATCGCCGCGCACCTCCCAGACGCCGTGATCCGGCTTCTCCCAGATCTCCGCGAGGTGCTGGAGCACCGCGCGCTGGAATCCCCAGTCGGCGTCGTGCGGCTGCAGTCGGCCGCGGCGCGCCTGATGCAGCGCGTCCATCACTTCGCCAAAAACGTCGAGCTGCGATTGGTCGTGCGCGGCGTTGCCGACACGCACGGGCGTGGACGTTCCGTATCCGGGCAGCCACGGGATCGAGTACTCCGTGAGCCGCCGCTCGCCGGCCAGGCCGTACATGATCTGCAGCTGCGATGGTGAACCGGCAGCCGCTCGCAGCAGCCAGTTGCGCCACGCCCCGGCTTCCTCGTAATAGCCGGCGTTCATCAGCGCCAGCAGCGTGAGCGTGGCGTCTCGAAGCCAGCAGAAGCGGTAGTCCCAATTGCGCGTTCCGCCTCGCTGCTCGGGAAGCGACGTGGTGGGCGCGGCGACGATGCCGCCGGTCGGCGCGTAGGTCAACGCCTTCAACGTGATGAGGGATCGGACGACGGCGTCTGACCACTCGCCAAGCGATTCACAGCGGGACGCCCACGAGGTCCAGAACTTTTCTGTGTCGCCCAGCGCCTTCACCGGATCGATGGCCGCGGGAGGACTGCGATGCGACGGTCCGTGCGTGAGCACAAAGGGGATCGCTTCCCCGGCGACGCTTTCAAACTCGGCGACCGTATGCAGATTCTGACCGCGCAGCGTGACGGGCGTGCGCAGGACCGCCATGTCGGGACCCGCGATCGCGCGCCACGTTCCGTCATCGAGACGATTCACCCAGGGGACGGAGAATCCGTAATCAAAGCGCAGGGTCAACTCGAGACGCATCGCGACCCGGCCGCGCTCGCCGCGAACCAGTCGGACGATGTCTGAGTTGTGGCCTCTCGGCGGCATGAAGTCGACGACCGTCGCAACGCCGTCAGCGGTTTCGATCCGTGTCTCGAGAATCAGCGTGTTCGGGCGATACGACCTCGAGACGCGAGCGTCGGTGTCAACGGCTTCGATCAGCCAGCGGCCGTGCTCCGGCGTCCCCAGCAGCGCGGCAAAGCACGCGGGCGAGTCGAAGCGCGGCCAGCAGAGCCAGTCGATCGACCCGGCCCTGGAGACGAGCGCCGCGGTCTCGCAGTCGCCGATCAGCGCGTAGTCCTCGAGTGGCGTGCTCATCAGGAACGCGGCTGACCCGGCACGACTGTAAGTGAGCGCATACGGTCTGTGTAAGCAAACGTAGTGCTCAGCTCAGTTGGTAGTTGTCAGAAGGCCGGGTGCTCCGACGAGGGCACTCCGATCGGCGGTGACCTCGAGGTCGTAGTCCGTTCAGACCAGCGCAATCAACGAGGCCCGGTCAACAGGATCGCGGGCGCAGGGTTTGCGAGAGCTTCCCGTAAAGACGGAGGACACCCGATCCATGGCTACGAGCAGCAAACCCCGACAGGACACACGGTCGGCGACGCACGAGCTCACGCGCGAGAACACTCCGAACAGTCCGATCGTTCACGAGCTGCGCCGCCAGGTGGCCAACGCGTTCGTCCTCTATGCGAACTACAAGCACTATCACTGGCAGACGTACGGTCCACTCTTCCGCGACATGCACAAGCTCTTCGACGAGCTCGCCGGCGACGTGCTCGGCAGCATCGACGAGCTGGCCGAGCGCGTCCGCATGATCGGACAGAACCCGCCCGCGCGACTTGTCGAATTATCCGACCTGGCGACGGTGACCGCGGCGGCGCCGCATTCGACGATGCGCGAAATGATCGAGGAGGCGGATCGAAACGCCTTGACCGTCATCAGGGAGATGCGAACTGCCGCGCATGACGCCGAAGAGCACAACGACCCGGGCACGGTGGACATCTTTTCGCGCGTCGTGCAGATCCACGAGAAGCATGAGTGGTGGCTGCGCGACATCCTGCGCATGGGGGACGGGTTGTGTTCGAACAGTGAGAGGGCGATCTGAATGGTCCGCCTAAAGGCGGACACCACAACGGGGTCCGCCTAAAGGGACACCACAACGGGGTCCGCCTAAAGGCGGACACGACAACGCGGTCCGCCTGAAGGCGGACACTACGACCACAGGGGCACGGTTCTACGGGGGGCAAGATGTCGAAGCTGACGACGATACACAAGGCCGAGTGGAAAGCGTTCTTCGATCACCTGTCGAACACGCTGACGGGCAAGTGGGCGGAGGTCGAAGTGTCGTCGCTCGATCTCGGCGACCAGATCGTTGCGGAGTGGGTGCCGATGTATGGCATCACCTACGAGTCGAAGGACGATCTGCTCGATGTCGCGTTTGACCGGTTCAATCACTTCATCCGCCACCCGCAGGACATCGTCGTCGAGGAAGACGCTGCAGGCATCCACAGCGTCGCGGTGGTGGACCGGGAAGGCGAAAAGCAGATAGTGCGACTCAGAGAGCCGCTGGTCCTGGCGCAGCCAACGGGGACACGGTCCGCCTGAAGGCGGAGACTACAGTCGGAAACAGGGTCCGCCTAAAGGCGGACACTACACAGTCGGAAACAGGTCCGCCTAAAGGCGGACACTACACAGTCGGAAACACGTCCGCCTGAAGGCGGACACTACGAGTCAAGGGACACTACGAGTCGATCTCCGAGAGCGGCGATTCAGCGGGCCCTGCCAGGACCTGGCCCGTCGGCTTGAAGCGCGAGCCGTGGCAGGGGCAATCCCACGTGCGCTCGGCGGTGTTCCACTTCACCTCGCACCCCATGTGAGTGCAGGTCGCAGATCGAAGCGTGGTCGAGCCGTCCGCGTCGCGATATGCGGCGACGCGTTTGCCATCGAGGTCGAGGATCATCCCCTGTCCTCGTCCGACCTGGCGGAGTGAACGGCCTTCCGGTCCGGCAAACCGATCGCGAACGAGGTAATAGGGGTAGTCCTTGTTCTCCGTCACGTAGCTCCAGGCGCCGCTCCGGATCGCCTTACGCGCGGGATCGAAGAGATCGGCCCACGGATTGGTCCGCCCGAGGATTCCGTCGACGGCGATCATCGCTCCGAGGGTCCCGAACGTCATCCCGTTCCCGGCGAAACCCGTGGCGATGTACTGATGGTCGACGCTGCGACCGAGATACGGCAATCCATCCGGTGTCTCGATTACCTGGCCGGACCAGCGGTGCGTGACCTCCAAAGTCGGCAGTAGCGACTTGAGCCGGCGCTCCACGGCATCGAAGCACTTGTTCGTATCGTTCACCTGCCCGGTCTTGTGGTCTTCGCCGCCGAAGATCACCACGTCGTGGTCGCGGTGGGTTTCGACGCGCAGGTAGTCATACGGATCGCCCGTATCGGAGAAGAGCGCGTCGGGGACGAGCCCCTTTTTCACCCGTCCGGCGACGACATAACTTGTGTACAGCGCGAGCTTGGTCTGGAACAACGTCGCCGCGGCTATGTTCCGCAGAGCCATGAGCGGGTTGTGGGTGGCGATGACGATGTCGTCGCACGTCAGCGTGTGGCCGTTGGCCTTGACGCTGAGCGGCTCGTCGCAAAACTCGGACGCCTCGCTGTGCTCGTAGATGTGACCACCGCCGGCGACGATGGCATGGGCGATGGCGGCGAGATATTTACGGGGATGGAACCGCGCCTGATTCTCAAAGCGCACTCCCGGGCCGCCAACAAGCGGTACGGCGTCCACGAACTCAGCGTCAAATCCCAACTCCGAGGCGATCTTCGCTTCTTCGGCGAAATCGACCTCTTCTTTCTGCTTCGACGGATCTCGAGGCGCGTGGAGATAGCCAGGCGCCCAATTGAAATCGCAGTCGATCTGCAGTTCGCGGATATTCGAATCGATCTGCCAGATTGCCGCGAGCCCAGCGTCCCAGGCTGCCTGCGCATGATCTCTACCGAAGGTTTTGACGAGCTCGGAAATTCGCACGTCGGTGACCATCGTGAGATGTGCTGTCGTGTGCGCGGTATCGATTTCCACACACCGTGTCCGATCAAGGACCGCGACCGACCTGCCGGCCGCCGTCAGCAGATACGCCGCGGTGAGCCCGGTGATACCCGCGCCCACCACAACAACGTCCGCGCGTTCGTCGCTGGACAGTTTGCTGAATCGGGGAAAGGAGGTGGAGTCGATCCAGAACGGGGTGGTTGCGGTAGCTGCGTTCATAAAGCGCCTCTACCCGAATCGCGAGCAAGGTAACCGCCAACGGAGCGTCATCAGTTATGCATCTCCGCGTCGGCACGCCAATCTGGCTGGTCAGTAAAGACTCGCGACGATCTCGCGCGAACACTTCAACAGGTCCGCCTAAAGGCGGACACTACAGAGCAGAGAGGTCCGGCTGAAGCCGGACACTACGACGCTACGACCGCTGATGCGTCGCGCCGGGCGTCCGTGTGCGTGCGATAGAACTCGGCGAACTGGTCCGGCGGGATGGGGCGGCTGAAGTAGAACCCCTGCATCTCGTGACAGGCGTGGCGGCGCAGGAAGTTCTGCTGCTCGATCGTCTCGACGCCCTCGGCGACGATCGTCACACCCAGCGTCCTGCCCAGCGCCAGGATCGCTTCGGTGATCGCCATGTCGTCCTTGTCGGTCGGGATGCCCTTGATGAACGAGCGGTCGATCTTCAGCGAGTCGATCGGAAAACGCTTCAACTGCGACAGTGACGAGTAGCCGGTCCCGAAGTCGTCCACGGCCAGCTTTACGCCGAGCGCACGGATCGCCGTCAGCTTCTTCACGGCGGTCTCGATGTCGTGCAGCATCACGCTCTCGGTGATCTCGAGCTCCAGCATGGTGGGCGGCAGGCCGGTCTCTTCGAGGACGCGACGTATCGAATCGACCAGGTTCGGGTCGAGGAACTGCCGTGGCGACAGGTTGACGGCCATCGAGAGCGTCGGCAGCCCCTGCTGAAGCCAGGTCACGGCCTGCGCGCAGGCGGTTCGCAGCGCCCAGAGACCGAGCGGCACGATCGATCCGCTCTCCTCCGCGATGGGGATGAATTGCGCGGGCGCCACGTCGCCGAATTCAGGGCTCGTCCAGCGGAGCAGGGCCTCCACGCCACGAATCTCGCCGCTACCGATATCCACCTTGGCCTGATAGTGCAGCGACATCTCGTCGCGGGCGACGGCATCGCGCAGGCCGGCTTCAAACTGCAAACGCTTTTCGGACAGGGCCCCGAGGCTGGCCGTGTAGAACTGGAAACCGTTCTTGCCCTCCTCCTTCGCCCGGTACATCGCCATGTCGGCGTGTTTCATCAACGCGTTGGTGTCAGCCGCGTCTTCGGGATACATGGCGATGCCGATGCTGGCCGTGACGCGGCACTGCTGTCCGGCGATCCGTACGGGCTTCAGCGTGAGCAGCAGGAGGTTGCGCGCGATCAGGGCAGCGGTGGCGCGATCGGGCACCTCGTTGACCAGCAGCACGAATTCGTCGCCGCCGAAGCGCGCCAGTACATCGCTCTCCCGAACGTTGCCCCTGAACCGGACCGCCATTTCCTTGAGCAGCTGGTCGCCGCCTTCGTGCCCGAGCGAGTCGTTGATGATCTTGAAGCGATCGAGATCGATGAACAGGACCGCGAAGTGCCGGCGGTAGCGTTTCGCGCTGGCGATGGTGTTGGTGAGAAGCTCGGTGAAGAGGGTGCGGTTTGCCAGGCCGGTCATCTCGTCGTGCGTGGCAAGGTACTGAACGCGCGATTGAGCCTCGCGTCGTTCGGTGATGTCCTCGACGATCGAAATGTCGTTCAGGCGCCGACCGTCTGAGCTGCGCTGCGCGGCGATCGTCAGATGCACCCAGATGGGCGACCCGTCCTTGCGCAGGTAGCGTTTCTCGACTTTGAAGGAGTCGATCTCGCCGGCCTGTAGGCGTAAGCGACCCTTGTCCGTCTCGGACCGATCGTCTGGATGCGAGATATCGACAACGCTCCGCTCGAGCAGTTCGTCGCGCGTGTAGCCGAGCATGTCGCAGAGACGCCGGTTGACATGAATGAAGCGACCGTCGACGTCGACATGGCTGATGCCGATCGCCGCGAGTTCGACCATGCTGGAATAAAGCTCTTCGCTCTCGCGCAGGCGGTCTCGTTCCTGGCGCAGTCGTTCGAGCTCGTGGTGCGGGGTGGCGGCGTCGATCTGCGTTCTCACGTCCCGCCTCAGCTATCGGCAGACGGCTGAGAGGGCGTTAAGGGAACCGCCCCAGTGACCAAAGAGTCTGCTGGAATTGGGGCGGGCAGGAATTAGTTCTTGGTCCTTAGTGCCTGGTTCTTAGTCCGTCCTTGGTCCTTGGTCCTTGGTCCTTGGTCCTTGGTCCGGGGTCCGGAGTCCGGCACTCGGGGTGAGCTTACGACAGAAGCTGACTGTCCCCTGATCCCGATTCCCTGATCCCTGATCCCGGGTCCCGGATCCCGGATCCCGGTCACCGCGGATGTAGTGAAGCGACTGAACCAGCCGTAGCGGTCGCGTCGTACAGCGCGGGCGAGGTGTCCTTATGGCATAAGTCGCACTCCGCGCTGATCGTCGCGCCCGACGCGTCCGCGTGTGACCCGTCGTGGCAGCGGAAGCAGCCGGTGGACGTGAGATGTCCGCGGTTGTCGGGATACGAGCCCCAGGTCACCTTCATCGCCGGAAACACGTTGCCGCGGTACAACGCCTGGAGAGTCGCGACGGTCCGCGTGACCTCCTTCTCGTCCACCGTGCGTCCCTGTGCCTTGTAGAAACCGCGGAACTCACGGTCGATGACGCCCGAGGCCTCGTCTGCGGTCGCGTACGAGGACTTCATGAGCCGCACACCTTCGCGACGCGCATACGGAAGGCTGCGGCTGATCTGACCGGCGGCCATTGCCCGATCGACGGCCTGTTCGGCTGTCGCCGCTATCGGATGGCCCACCGTGTTGTGGCAATCCACACAGTCCATCGTCCTGCGCGTGGCCGCGCGAGTGGTCCGCTGGTCTGCGTCGGCCGTGAAGAACTCACGGACCTCACCGTTCGAACGAGTGACCTTCACGTACGGAATCGTTTCCTTCGCCTCGTCGGTCGCCACGTATTCAACGCGCGTGGCGGGATCGGCGTGCCAGTGAATCGCGCTCATCCGCATCTGCAGCGTCGTGGTCGTCTCCGAGTTCGCTTCGTCGTCTGCGAACTCCCGCGTCACATGGAAACGATCGGTGCTCGGGTGAGGCGGCCGGTGGCAGGTGACGCAGGTCCCGGCTTGCGCACCGGGCGGCATCTCAGCGCCCGGCGGCGTCGGCCTCGCGTAGGAATTGGTCGCCACATGCACGAGCTGCCGCACCCCGGCGAGCTTCGCATGAACGAATGCCTTGGGACCCTCGCCAATGTGGCACTGGACGCATGCGGTTCCAGAATGCGGCCCGGCACTCCAGGCGACGAACTGCGGCTCCATCGGTGTGTGGCAGGCGGCGCCGCAGAACTTCGGCGACTCCATCGCGTGGATACTGCCGAACGCGCCGAGCAGCACGATGACGACGTTGACGATGGTGAGCGCGGCAATCACGAGCGCCGTCTGCCGCACATGCGGGACGCGGAAGTCGAGGACAGGCCAGTCCTCGCTGGACCAGTCAGCGCGACGTTGTCGCCGCGCGAGCCATATCCCCGCCGGGATGAGGAGAAGTCCAAGAACCAGGAACAGCGGCAAGACCACGAACAGGACGATTCCGCCGTACGGGTTGTCGACCAGGCCGGTAATCGACGCGGCGGTGAAGACGAGAAATGCGATGCCGGAGGCCGTTGCAATCACGGCCCCGGCTAATGAAAGCGGATGACGGACGAGCGCTGCGAGCCTCGTCATTGGCGGCTCGCTACTTCAGGCTTGCGAGGTAGGCCACGAGCGCATCGAGGTCCGCCGCCGGCAGTTTCGTCCACTTCGCGGGCATCGGTGGTTTCTTCGTGGAGTTGGCTTTTGCGGTCATCTCCACGGGGGCGGTGATCCACTTGCGGATGTCGTCGGCGGACATCTTTGCGCCGATGCCATCCAGTGCGCTGCTCTTGCCTCCCTTGCCGGCGATCGAGTGGCAGACCGAGCACTTCTGCGCCGCGTAGACTTCCGCTCCACGCTTGACGTCCTGTCCTGCGGCCATGAGTGGAGACGTCGTCTGCAACGCCAGCGCGAACGCCACTACGAAAACGGGTCTGACCATCGACATGCTGTCCTCCGTTACCAGAAATACTTGATACCGACGACGACCGAATGGGCGATGTACGGTCGATAGACGTAGCCCATCACCAGCGAGCTGGGCTGGACGATGCCGTTCACCACTGAGGGATCGAACGCGAAGTCGTAGACGCGGAACGGCTCATAGAGGTACGCGAACGTGCCCGAGAGGTTGCTCGAGAGCCGGTGCCGAACGTCCACATGCAGTTGCTGCAGCTTGTTGAACACGTTCGGCAGCTGGTTGGGAGGCGTCAGCGGCCCGCCCGGAACGATGGCGTAGAAGTAGCTGCCCTCCGCGAAGCTGTAGTCCCACGAGAGACGCGCTTCGGTGTTTCTCCATCGCGGCGGCGACACGAACAGTGCGACGTAGTTGACGACTTCCTCTGAATCCGCCGTCCAGTCGCGCGTCGGATCGTTCTCCTGCCCTGGATTGGCTGAGCGCGACCGCTGCAACCCGTCGTACCGTTCGTAGTTGTAGGTCAGGCCCGCGCCCCAGCCGCGCGACAGCTGCGCGTCGGCCGCAAACCCGAATGTGACGAACGACGACTCCTGCAGGCCGAAGCCGGTGTCGTCAAAATCGTCGTTGCCGCGGGCCACGTTGAAGCTGAGGAGCCAGCGGTCGTCGGGGACGAAGTCCACCTGGCCGTTCATCCGGTTGCGTGTCCGGTTGGCGATGTCGTAGTGGCGCATCGCCGGCTGTTCGCCGATCTGGACGAGCAGGTCTTCGTTCAGCCCGGAGCCGGTGCGGTTGCCATGCTCGTACCCGAACCGGAACGTTACCCACCGGGAGCCGACGGCATCGGCCGCCAGCCGCAGCACGTTCTCGCCGGTGCTGTCGAAGATGCGGAACTCGTTGCCGGTGGCGTTGTACGCGTACCCGGCGGTGAGCGTCAGCGGCTCCAGGCCGCTATACGTTGCGTCCGCATCGAAATTGGTGCGGTTATAGGCGTATGGCTCCGGCCCGCCGGTGGTCGAATCCTTGATCGACGTGTCGTAGTTGATGAATTGCGGGATGTTCACGTGGCCGGTTTCGTTGTTGTAGTCGTACCGACGCAGACGCGATGAGAACGACCAGTTGATGATCGGACGCGACACGAAGTTCAGGTTGGTTGAGAAGACACGAGCCTCGGCCTGCGCGGTGTCCCTCGGCAGCTCGAGCTGCGGCAGCGCCGCGTTGATGGTGAACGGCTGCAGCGTCTCGTTGTTGGTCCAGAAGCCGTACGACACCGCTCCCGTCAGTTGCGTCCGGTGCGGCCACTTCTGAAAGCCGACGGCGCTGATGGTCTGTGCCGAGTTCGACGGCCACAGGGCCATGCGGCCTCGTCCCGGCGCGGTCGCCGAATCGTCCAGACGGAGCGGGCTGTCCCAGATCAGCTCCTCGCTGTGGTTGTTGAACCAGGATCCGTCGTAGGCGAGGCGCAACAGCCTTCGCCCGTTGGTCCATTCGGCGCCGAGGGTGACATCGTTGGTCAGCGACCTGTAGGGCAGCGCCACCTCCACGTCGTTGCCGAAGCCGAAGCTGGCGCCCCACGGCAGCTCGCCGGTGTGGAGCTGACTGGTGTAGGCGCCGGTCAGGTCAAGTCGCGTCGTCGGCGTCATGGTGATCTGGAAGTTGCCGATATCGCGTTGCTCACGCAGATCGAATCGAGGCGCGAGTGGCACGTACGCGGCGAGCGTTGCCTGTCCGAGTTGAATGGCACGCTGCGTCGCGTCGTCGAGCGTGAGCACGTTCCCGGACGCGGTGTACGGCGTCATCGTATCGATGCTGTAGAACTGCGGAATCTGGTTCCAGAGGCCGGTGACGGTGTAGTGGCCCGGGCGTTGATACAAGCCGAAATACTGCTGGTCGCGCCATCCGACGTTGTCGGCCGCCCCGGTGAAGAGCCACTCGCCCGACGCGGGCTCCCGGCGGATGCGCGCGAGATTGACGAGCAGGCCGTCCCCGAAATCGGTATAGCGCTGGAATCGCGCTGCATCGCCCTGCTGAGTGCTCCATCGGCCGCCGGCCTCGAACTGATTCGGGAGGATCTCGAACAGGCTGGGCGACGTGTCCGGTTGCGCGGGCGCAGGGGCTGCCGCCGGAGGGGCGGCCGGCGGAGCGGCGGGCGGTCCGCCTTGCGCGTGCACCAACGACACTGCCGCGACAAACGCGCATGAGACCAACAGCGTCAATACCAGGGAACGCATTCGACCCTCCAGGCCTACCGCATGAAGAACTGACCCGACGGGTGGTTCGAGCCGTGGATGTTGGAGTGGCAGTTAACGCACGATCGCCCGAACATGCGGTTGCTCTTGTTGACGGTGATCTCGTCCTTGTCGTAGATGGACGAAGGATGCCGCGTCGCGACATGGCAGCGCTGACAGAGCATCGGCATACGGACGACCAGCATCCGGTCGTTCGACGATCCATGCGGGTCATGGCACGTCACGCACGTTTCCCTGACTGGCGCGTGTTCCCACAGCATCGGTCCACGCATCTCCGTGTGGCAGGTCGTGCAGAGCTCACTGACGGAGCTTCCCGTCTTCAGCGCCTTGTCGTTGGTGACGGACCCATGCGGGTTGTGACAGGAACTGCAGAACATCTTTCCTTCGCGCACGGGC
>Ga0207691_10005959_pt1 | contig 11771 bp, 12 predicted proteins | sample KBSM13metaG_FD_184327 | JGI IMG/M metagenome (GOLD analysis project Ga0207691, IMG submission 184327) | Miscanthus rhizosphere microbial communities from Kellogg Biological Station, Michigan, USA - KBS M1-3 metaG (SPAdes) (version 2) | ecosystem: Host-associated > Plants > Roots > Rhizosphere >...
CGCGGCCGCGATGCCGGCGACGCAGGTGAGCACGAGCAGAGTCGCGAGTCGCGCGGCCACCGTTTTCACTCAGCCACCCTCGCCGGCCGGCGCGGGCTGGTCGCTCGCCGCCTGGCGCCGCAGCAGATCGCCCAGCTCGCCCTCGATGCGCACGTCGTACTTGTCGAGCAGCCCGCGATAGAACGCCTCGTTGACATCCTCCTGCCGCGCCGCCTGCCACTCGCGGAGCACGACCGGGCGAATCGCGGCGAGCGGCGGCAGGCGGCCAGCCTTGCGACTGGAGAGCCGTACTACGTGCATACCGAATGGCGATTGGACCGGGCCGACCCAGCGGTCGAGCGGTGCATCCTCCAGCTCAGCGGCGAACGCTTCGCCAAAGACGTTGGCGATCTCGCGTGGAGTCGCCGCCGTCATGTCCGGCGGGAGCAACGACGGATCGCCCGCGGTCGTGACAGGAGCGGTTTTTCCGGTAGTCAGCTGCTCGAGCGCGCGGCGCGCATCCGTAAGCGCAGCCTCGCCCCGCCGGTCGCTGCTGAACAACCGCTGCTCGAAGCTGAGCGCCGGCGGATCGACAAACGCCGCGGGATTCCTGGCGAGATACGCCTGCAGCTCCGCGTCCGTCGGCTCGCGCATCGACGCCACGTCGTCGGACACGAACTCCATCTTCTGGCGGAGCCGTCGCCGGATTACCGTGTCGTCGCGATCGAGGCCAAGCGTCATCGCCTCGCGGTAATAGACCTCTTCCCGAATGTAGTCATCGACCAGGCCGCGGATCTCCGCGGCCGTCGGCGGCCGCATCCACGTGCGCGCGAAGCCGTCTGCCAGCGACTCGATCTGCGCCTCGCTCACGACGATTTCGCGCGGACCCTCCTCCCCGCCGCCGACGAGCCGGTAAAGCAGGAAAATCGCCGCGCCGGCGGCCAGAAAGTGCAGCAAAGGTTCGCGGAACCAGGTTCGCAAGGTGACGCTCATCGCTTGCCCCTGCGCCGCCCCGCGACTACGGTCCGCGCCCGGACGGTGGGCTGTGAGGGCGTGCGCACCGATTTCGCCGGCGAGTCGAACGCGGCGCGCACCGCGGCACGTGCCCAGCCGGTCAGCTGCTCCTCGTCCTCGATCACGTCTACCGGCACCTGGAAATAGCTCATGGACCGATCCGGCCGGTCGCGATACGGGCGGAACGGTGCCATGCCGCGCGCGAGGTAGTCGCTCCGGTTGCGGTCATCCACCTTGAAATAGAGCGTGTCATCGTCGATCAATCCAAAAAACTGTCCACCTCGATAGAGACCGACACCGCCAAACATCCGACGACTGCTCACCTCGCCCAGACCGGCGAGCTGCTCGCGCACGTAGTCGACAAAGCTCGTGCTGACCGGCATCAGATAATTACGGGGCAGGGTCGCAATGGGATGCGCGATTGTAGCGGCCGCTTCTCAAGCCGGCGCCAGCGGCGCCCGCCGTTCGGACCACGGCATGCACTGCTCGAGCTGAGCGGACAGCCGGAAAAGCGTGGCCTCCTCAGCGGGCCGGGCCGTGAACAGCAGCCCCATCGGCAATCCGTCCGCGCTCCAGTGCAAGGGCAGCGAGATCGACGGCTGCCCCGTGACGTTTGCAAACATGGTGTAGGGCGCGGCGTCGAACATGGGCCGGAAGGCCTCGAGGATCCTGGGCCGCTGGCCGAGCAGCACGCGTCCCGGCATGACGGCCAGCATTCTGATGGCGCGACGCTGACCGGCACTCAGCCGATATGCGCCTAAGGGCAACGGTGGAACGCCGACCGCCGGCGTCAACAGCACGTCGAACCGGTCGGACCAGGTGAGCCAGGCGCGTGAGAACCCCTGCATCCAGTAGAGGGCCTCCGCCACGTCACCGCCGGTGAGCGCGCCACCCAGGCGCCCGAGCAACCAGGTTGGCAGCTCCAGATCCGCGGCGGTCGCCTTTCGCCCGCTGTGCCGTTCAGCCAGGCGGATCGTCGCGGCGGCCTCGGCGGCGACCAGAGTCGCATAGTGCTCGATGAAGGCCTCGGACTCGACCGGCAGGCGCACTTCCTCGAACTCGTGCCCCGCCTGCGCGAGCGTAGTCGTCGCCTTCTCCATCGCGAGGCGGTTTTCCGGGTGCAGGCTTCGTCCAAGCCCGCGATCGAGACTGAACCCGATCCGCAACCGCCCGGGATCATGACCCGTCTCCTCGAGGTACGGTCGCTCCGGCGGCGCAAGCCGCGTGAGCTGCCCGGCATAGGACCCGCAGGTCGCATCGAGCAGCGCCGCGCTGTCGCGCACCGTGCGGGTCACCGCATGCTCGGCGACGAACCCCCACCAGAGCTCGGGCGCCTGCGGGCCCGAAGGATTGCGACCGCGGCTGGGCTTGAGACCGACCAGGCCACAGTTCGAGGCCGGCGTGCGGATCGAGCCACCGCCGTCATTGGCAGCGGCAGCCGGCACGATGCCCGCGGCCACCGCGGCTGCGGATCCCCCCGACGAGCCACCGGGCGTGCGATCCAAATTCCAGGGGTTGCGAGACGGGCCGAAAAGCTCGGGCTCGGTGACGTTCGCCATCCCGAGCTCGGGTGTGTTGGTCTTGCCAAAGATCACCAGACCCGCGGCCTTGTGCCGGGCAACCAGTTCCTCGTCCCGCGGTGGGACGTAGTCGCGCAGCAGGCGCGAGCCGCCGCGCATCGGTTCGCCGCCGTAGGCCATGATCAGGTCCTTGATCAGGAACGGCACGCCACGGAACGGTCCGTCAGGCAGCCCGGCCGCGATCGCGGCGCGCGCCCGCGCCTCCATCAGGTGGATCACGGCGTTGATCCTCGGATTGACCGCCGCCGTGCGGGCCAGCGCCGCATCCAGCAACTCGTCCGGGCTTACCTCTTCCCGGCGCACCAGTTGCGCCAGGCCGAGCGCGTCGTAGCGGGCGTATTCCTCGAAGAAGGACACGCGGGAGAGACTCCATCGGCGACCGATTCGGCGCCGCTCGAAGGGCGGCGGATTCTAGCAGCCGGCATTGTCGGCACTGGCAAACCGGTACAGAATGACGCACTGCAACAATAATTCCCGGTCCGATATGCCCAGCCTGCGCGCTCGACTGACGAACGCATTCCTCCGTCTCGGGACGAAGCGCAGATGGCGCCCGGATCTAGACATACACCTGACACGGGAGCGGGTTCGCCGCATGGACGCCCGCCTGTCCGGACACGGCTCGCGCGTCGCGGTCGAAGAGGTCGATGCGGGTGGCGTTCCGGCTGCCTGGCACGGTGACCGCAGGCTGTCCGAGCGCGGCACCCTCCTCTACCTGCACGGCGGCGCCTGGTGTCTCCACCTGCCGGGCACCTACCGGCGGCTCGCCGACCGGCTGGCCGCACTGACGGGGCTGCGGGTGCTGCTGCCGGACTACCGCCTGGCACCCGAGCACCCCTTTCCCGCGGCGGTCGACGACTGTTTCGCAACGTATCGGTGGCTCGTCGAACAGGGCTACGCCGACCGGCCGTTGGCGATCGCCGGCGACTCCGCGGGCGGCAGCCTCACCCTGGTGACGATGATGCGGGCGCGGGATGCCTCGCTGCCGCTGCCCGCCTGTGCGGCATTGCTCTCGCCGTCGACCGACCTCACGATGTCGGGACCCTCGATCGAATACAACGAGCGCGCCGACCCGATGTTCGCGAACGCAGCGCTGACCTTGCTGCCAGACCTCTACTGCCCAGGGGTCGCGCGTTCGCACCCGTGGCTGTCGCCGCTGTTTGGTCAGTGGCAGGGTCTTCCGCCGCTGCTCTTTCAGGCCGGGTCGACGGAGATGCTGCTCGATGACTCGGTACGCGCACATGATCGGGCGATCGCCGCCGGTGTCGATGCGCGCATCAAGGTGTGGCCCGGACTGCCGCACGTGGCGCCGCTCTTCACCGTCATGCCGGAGGCGCACAGGGCGCTTGCCGAGGTCGCTGCGTTCATCGTCGATCATACGGCGCCGCGCACGCCGGTCCCGGCCGTCGAGGGCAACCCGGCGGTCACGCTCGCGGACCGGCCGTTCATGCACCAGGCAGGGAATGCATCATGAAGCACGTCGAATACACGCTGCGCGACGGGGTGGCGGTTCTCGCGTTCGCGAATCCGCCCGTGAACAGCCTGAACCACGCGCTTCGGCAGGAGCTGGTCGAGTCGCTCGACCGCGCCGTCGCGGACGCTGCCGCTCGCGCGATTGTGCTGATCGGCAGCAACGGCACGTTCTCCGCCGGCGCCGACATCAAGGAGTTCGGCACGCCCGCGATGCTCAAGGCGCCATCGCTGCTGCACGTGATCGCCGCGTTCGAGGATTCGACCAAGCCGGTGGTCGCTGCAATCGCCGGGCTTGCGCTCGGCGGCGGGCTGGAGCTGGCGCTGGGGTGCAACTACCGCGTGGTGCACAAGGACGCAAAGCTCGGCTTGCCCGAAGTAAAGCTGGGCTTGCTTCCCGGCGCAGGCGGTACGCAGCGGCTGCCGCGGCTGGTCGGTATGGAGGCCGCGCTCAACGTTATCGTGGGCGGCGAGCCGATCCCGGCGCAGATGTTCGCGAAGACACCACTCATCGACCGGCTGGCCGACGGCGACCTCCTCGGGGCGGCGGTGGATTTCGCGGGCGGGATCGCCGCACGACCCGGTCTGCATCCGCGGGTGCGCGACCGCGCGGTCCGCGAGCCCGAGCACGAGGCGCTTGCGCAGTTCGCCCGCAATACCGTCAGGACGGCCTTCCCGAACTTGCCGGCGCCGCTCGCCTGCGTGGATGCAGTCGCGGGTGCGGCCACCCTGCCCTTCGAGGAGGGGCTGGTCGAGGAACGGCGGCTCTTCACGCGCCTGTTCACCGGCCCCGAATCGCGTGCGCTCAGACATCTCTTCTTCGCCGAGCGCGCCGCGGCGCGGATCGACGACGTGCCGGAGAGCACGCCGCTCCGTGCTGTGAAGACCGCCGCGATCGTGGGCGCGGGGACGATGGGCACCGGCATTGCGATCAACTTCCTCAACGCCGGCATCCCCGTGCGACTGCTCGAAGTCAGCCGCGAGTCGCTCGACAAGGGTGTCGCGCGCATCCGCGAGACTTACGCGGGGCAGCTCAAGAAGGGCAAGCTCACCCAGGAGAAGCTCGACGCACGGATGTCGCTTGTTTCGCCGAAGCTCGAGTACGCCGACCTCGCAGAGTGCGACATCGTGATCGAGGCGGTCTTCGAGGACATGGGCGTCAAGGAGAAGGTGTTCCGGGCGCTCGACGCCGCGATGAAACCCGGCGCGATCCTCGCCACCAACACCTCGACGCTCGACGTCGACCGGATCGCCGCCTTTACGAAGCGGCCGCAGGACGTCGTCGGCACCCACTTCTTCAGCCCGGCGAACGTCATGAAGTTGCTCGAGGTGGTGCGCGGTGCCAGGACCGCGAAAGACGTGCTCGCGACGACCATGGCGCTCGCCAAGACCCTGCGCAAGACCGCGGTCGTGTCCGGCGTATGCGACGGCTTTATCGGCAACCGAATGATCGAGCAGTACTCGCGCCAGGCGCTCCTGATGCTCGACGAGGGTGCGAGCGTGCTGCAGATCGACGCAGCGATCGAGAAGTTCGGCTTTGCCATGGGTCCGTTCCGGATGAGCGACCTGGCCGGCAACGACATCAGCTGGCACATCCGCAAGCGCAGACGCGCCGAGCATCCCGAGATCCGTTACCCCGAGGTCGCCGACCGGTTGTGCGAGCTCGGCCGCTTCGGCCAGAAAACCGGTGCCGGCTGGTATGACTACAAGCCCGGCGACCGCACTGCATATCCGTCGACGGTCGTCGACGAGCTGGTCGAGGCGAGCCGGAAGACCGCGGACCTCGCGCCGCGGCAGATCGACGACCGGGAGATCTTCGACCGGCTCGTGTACGCGCTCGTCAACGAGGGCGCCGCGATCCTCGAGGAAAAGATCGCGCAGCGCGCTTCGGACATCGACGTCGTGTACCTGATGGGCTACGGCTTTCCGATCCACCGCGGCGGGCCAATGCTCTACGCGGACACGGTCGGGCTCTACGCGGTGGAGCGGCGGATGCGGCAGTTCGCGGCGAATCCACATGCCGATCCGGGCTTCTGGAAACCCGCGCCGCTGCTCGCGCGGCTCGCGGCGGCGGACGGCACGTTCAACGCGCCGGCGGGAGGTGCAGCATGAGCACCCAGGATCGCGACGCGGTGATCGTTTCGACCGCGCGGACGCCGCTGGCAAAGAGCTGGCGCGGGGCCTTCAACATGACCCACGGCGCGACGCTCGGCGGTCACGTCGTGAAGGCGGCGCTCGAGCGGGCACGCGTCGAGCCGGCGGAAGTCGAGGACGTCGTGATTGGCTGCGGGTTGCCCGAGGGAGCGACCGGCAGCAACATCGCGCGGATCATCGCCTACCGGGCGGGCTGCCCGGTCAGTGTGTCGGGTCTGACCGTGAGCCGCTTCTGCTCCTCCGGCCTGAACGCGATCGCCATCGCGGCCCAGCGCATCCAGTCTGGCGAAGGCGAGGTCTTCGTCGCGGGCGGCGTCGAGTCGATCTCCTGCGTGCAGCAGGAGCTCAATATGCACATGCTGAAGGACACCTGGACCGAGGAGCACAAACCCGAGCTCTACTGGCCGATGCTGCGCACCGCCGAGGTCGTGGCGGCGCGTTACTCGATCCCGCGCGAGGCGCAGGACCGCTACGGCGCGTTGAGCCAGCAGCGCGCCAACGCCGCGCAGGAGGCCGGTCACTTCAAGGACGAGATCGCGCCAATCAGCGTGCGGATGGCCGGGGTCGATCCGGGCACGAATGCCTTCTTCACGAAGCAGGTGACGCTGGCGGTTGACGAGGGGCTGCGACCGGGGACGACTTACGAGGCGCTTGCGAAGATCAAGCCGGCGACGCCGGGTGGCGTGATCGCGGCCGGCAACGCGAGCCAGTTCTCCGATGGCGCGGGCGCCTGCGTGCTGATGAGCGCGGGCGAGGCGCGCCGTCGCGGCCTTGCGCCCCTAGGGGTGTTCCGCGGCTTCGCGATCGCGGGCTGCGAGCCCGACGAGATGGGCATCGGCCCGGTTTACGCCGTGCCAAAGCTCCTCGCGCGGGCGGGGCTCGAGGTCAAGGACATCGATCTCTGGGAGCTCAACGAGGCGTTCGCGGTCCAGGTCCTCTACTGCCGCGACAAGCTCGGGATACCGGACGACCGGCTGAACATCGACGGCGGCGCGATCGCCGTCGGACACCCGTACGGCATGACCGGACAGCGGCTGGTAGGCCACGCGCTCCTCGCCGGGCGCCGCACCGGGGCGCGACGCGTGGTGACGACGATGTGCATCGGCGGTGGCATGGGGGCCGCAGCCCTGTTCGAGGTCCTGTGACGACGAGCGCGAAAAATGGGTACATCGGATAATGTCCCTACGTTCCCAATTGCGGGCACACTGGTACGGACATGAGCCTGGACAGCAATCACGAATTTGGCGGACTGCTCGCCGCGCTCGCCGACTGCGAGGACGACGCGGCGCGGAAGCAGGCCGAGGCCCACATCTGGGAACGCTACGGAACCCGCGGCGTCGCCTTCGTCAGCGACATGTGCAGCTTCTCGCGCACGACGCGTGCGCACGGCATCTGCCATTTCCTCGGCTTGATCGAACACGCGCGCCGGATCATCGCGCCGGAGGTCCTGCGTCACGGCGGCAAGCTCCTCAAGTTCGAGATCGACAACAGCTTCGCGTTCTTCAGCGATGTCGACTCGGCCGTGCACTGCGCGCGTGACCTCAACGCGAGGATCACCGAAACCAATCACAAGCGTGCGCCGGAGGACAGGATCACGATAGCCATCGGCATCGACCACGGCGACCTGCTTCTGATCGAAGACCGCGACTTCTTCGGTGACCCCGTCAATACGGCCTGCAAGCTCGGCGAAGACGTGGCCGCCGAGGGGGAAATCCTCGTCACGGCACGCGCCTTTTCGCTCTGCACCCGCGATCTGCCCTACGTGATGGACCGCAAGCATGCACGTATTTCGGGCATCGACATCGAATACGCGAGCCTCGCGTTCATGCACGCGCGAGGACGCCGATGACGGCAGGGCGGCTCGGCGCCGACGAACTCGAGGAGCTGCTGGAGGTCACCCGCCGGCTGGCCTCGCCCTACGACCTGAACGCCATGCTTGCCGCGGTGGTCGATGCGGCGCGCAAGGTGTTGCACGCCGAGCGGGGGAGCGTTTTTCTCTACGACGCGACCTCGAACGAGCTCGTGCTCAAGGTCGCCACCGATCTCGCAGCGATCCGCGTGCCGGCGGACCGGGGCATCGTGGGCCAGTGCGCGCAGACACGCAGGCTGATCAACGTGCCGGACTGCTACGCGGACCCGCGCTTCAATCCAGACGTGGATCGCAAGAGCGGCTACCGCACGCGCTGCATGCTGAGCCTGCCGCTCATCAGCCACGAGGACGAGCTGATCGGGGTACTGCAGATCCTGAACCGCCACGAGGGCAGTTTCGACAAGCACGACGAGCGCGTGGCGTCGGCGCTCGCGGCACAGTGCGCGGTCGCGCTGCATCGCGTGCAGATGACCGAGACCCGGCTCCTGACCGAAAAGCTCGACCGCGAAATCGCCGTCGCCCGCGAGATCCAGATGTCCGCGCTGCCGAAGGAGATGCCCGATGTGGCGGGCTACGACGGCGCCGGGCTCTTCCGCCCGACCGATCAGACCGGCGGCGATCTGTTCGACTTCGTCAGGCTGCCCGACGGGCGTCTCTTCCTGCTGCTCGGCGACGCAACGGGGCACGGCATCGGACCGGCGCTCTCCGCCACCCAGGTTCGGGCCATGATCCGCGTCGGGCTGCGGCTCGGCGCCGGGCTCGACGAGGTGTACACGCACGTCAACAACCAGCTGGTCGACGACCTGCCGGCCGACCGCTTCGTGACCGCCTTCCTGGGGATGCTCGACACGACCACCCACAAGGTGAGCTTCCACGCCGGGGGCCAGGGGCCCTTGCTGCACTATCGCGCCGCGACCGCTTCGATCGACTGGCACGGCCCGTCCACCTTTCCCATGGGCGCGCTGCCGCAGACCCGCCTCGAGCAGGCGCGCAGCGTGCTGCTCGAACCCGGCGACGTACTCGGCCTGATTTCCGACGGGATCTACGAATACGAGAACGCCGCCGGCGAGCATTTCGGCGAGGATCGTGTCGCCGCCGTCGTTTGCGGCAGTCACGAACGGCCGATGAAGGAGCTGGTCGCGGAGCTGCTGGCCCGGGCGCGCGAGTTCGGCGACGGCGCCGCGCAGGCTGACGATGTGACTATCGTGTTGATCCGCCGACTGACTGTCCCGCCTGCTTGATCAGCGCCCGCTTTCACCGCTCCTTCGACGCCCTCGACCAGGTATTCGGGTTTACCCGCCGCTTCTACGACGCCGAAGGTGTGCCCGACGAGGCTCGGTTGGTCCTCGACTTCTGCCTCGAGGAAATCTTCACCAACTGCGTCAAGTACAACCGCGGGAACCTGCAGGAGATCGAGCTCACGCTCGACCGGGCCGGCGACAGGATTCAGGCCCGCCTGACCGATTTCGATGTCGAGCCGTACGACATCACCCAGGCGCCTGCAGTCGACATAAGCTTGCCAGCATCCGCCCGTGAGCCGGGGGGTCTCGGCCTCCACCTGGTCCGGCGGCTGGTTGACGACCTGACATACGACTATACGAATCGACAAAGCCGGATTACGGTTACGAAAAACCTGAGGTAAGTGGATGTTCGAAATTCGACTCGGCGACAAGGGCGAGGTGGTCTGCGAGGGACGCCTCGATGCGTCGCAGGCTGGCAAGGCCCAGGCTTTTCTCGACGCTCTCGCCGCACCGGATGTCGTGGACATGGCGCGGCTCGAGTACATTTCGAGCGCAGGGTTGGGGGTGTTGCTGCGGACACAGAAGCGCTTGCTGCAGTCGGGAGGGGGTCTGCGCCTGGTGAATCCCAGCCGGCACATACGTGACATATTCCGCTACTCCGGGTTTGACCGGATATTCCAGATCGACGACGGCGCCTGACGGGTCGTGCGCCCGCCAATACCAACATTTTTCGCCGCCGCCGGTACTTATGGTTGAAGTGGGCGATGCCGAGTTGGTTCGGCTGTGTTGCAACGGGGACCGGGCAGCGTTCGAGATCCTCCTGCGACGATACGAGCGACCGGTCTACAACGCCGCACTACGGATGCTCCGTAACCCGGAGGACGCGAAGGATGTCGCACAGACGGTGTTTCTCAAGGTTTACGAGCACCTGGCCGATTACGACCCGAAGTACAAGTTCTACAGCTGGATATACCGGATCGCCGTAAATGAATCGCTCCATGATCTCAGCCGCAGGCATCGGGTCGAGCCGATCGACGAGGAAGCACCGGACGACCATCCGGGGCCCGATGACGAGGTCGGGAGCGAGCAGGTCAGCCGCCACGTGCAGGGTGCCCTGATGCGGCTGAAGCCAGAACACCGCGCCGTGATTGTGCTGAAACACCTGCTCGGCTGCAGCTACGAGGACATGAGCGAGATCCTGCAGCTGCCCGAAAAGACCGTGAAATCAAGGCTCTTCACGGCGCGACAGCTGCTGAAGGACGTACTGCTGGACCAGGGAACATCACGGTCATGATTGAAGAACGACACCTCGAACTGATCCATGCCGAGCTTGACGGCGAACTCAATGCCGAGCAGCGCGCGGAGCTTTCGCGCTTGCTGCTTGCGAACCCGGAGGCGCGTGCGTTTCGCGACCAGCTCAATCGTCTGTTCGGCGAGCTGGCGAAGCTCGAGGACGTGGCCCCGCCATCCGACCTCTCGGCATCGGTGCTGGGTGCACTCCGCATACCGGCGGGCCCGGAACCGTCGCACATCCGCGGGCGGGCCTGGTATGCCGCCCCGACGTTCCGGTACGCAGCTGTATTCGTCGGTGGCCTGCTGGCGAGCGCTCTCCTGTTCGGGTCGGGCGCGCGGCATGGAGCTGGACCTGACGTGTCTCAGCTGGTCGGTACCATTGGCGGACACGATGCCGCCGGGCGGGGCTCGCCGATCGATCGGGTGAAGGTCAATCTGGCCCAGGTCACGGGGGCCATGAGCTCCTACCAGGTGGACGGCCAGCTCGTCGTCGAGCTGGACCTGCGGGCAAACGAGCCCATCGAGGTCGTTGCGACCCATGCCGGGCAGACCGTGCACTTCAGCCTAGGATCGCAGCCCGACGCGGCACCGGAGAGGGTCTTATGGGTGCCGTCCGCCGCTGCGGACACCGGGCGTGGAGTCGAGCTCGAGCTGTATGGGCGGGGGCAGCTCCTTCACCAAGACAGTCTTCGGGCGCTCCGTGGGGAGCGATCGGAGTAGGATTTCCAGGGGCCGAACCAACTTTCTAATGACTGACGGGTAATTCAGACGTAGGCATGACCAAACCCCGGTTTGACCGGGAATCAGCAGAGGGAGAAGAAAATGACGGATTTGAATGCAAGACCTGCCGGCAACCGGATCTGGCTACTGGCCGGCTTGCTCGCGGTCGTCGCGGTGGCGGGCTATTTCAGCCTCAACTATCCGCCGGCGGGCGACGATGCGGCCGGTACGATCGCACCGGCGAAGCGGTATCACGCAGATGACGCCGGTGGGGCAGCTGGCAGTGCGCCGACAGGCGACGCGAGTGGCATCGTGTCGACGGGCACCGAGGGTCTGACCGCGGAAGCCGCGAGTCTCTCGGACAAGTCGAGCCTCTCGGACAAGTCGAGCCTCTCGGACAAGTCGAGCCTCTCGGACAAGTCGAGCCTCTCGGACAAGTCGAGCCTCTCGGAC
>Ga0207691_10005960_pt1 | contig 11771 bp, 11 predicted proteins | sample KBSM13metaG_FD_184327 | JGI IMG/M metagenome (GOLD analysis project Ga0207691, IMG submission 184327) | Miscanthus rhizosphere microbial communities from Kellogg Biological Station, Michigan, USA - KBS M1-3 metaG (SPAdes) (version 2) | ecosystem: Host-associated > Plants > Roots > Rhizosphere >...
CTCCCGTCTTCTACACCGTGATCGGCCGGCTGACGGATCGCGCGCACAGGTCTGCGCCACAGTCATCGATCATCGCCACGCCGGTGGAGGGGCATTGATATGACACGAACAATCGATCGTAGTGTCCGCCTTCAGGCGGACCAGAGGAGTGCCCGCCTTCAGGCGGACCAGCGGGGTCCGGCTAAAGCCGGACACTACAAAGCCGGAACCTACGTGGTGATTGCACTCGCGCTATTCGCGACCGCGTGCACAGTGCGGTCTCCGTACAAGGCACCCACGGTCGCGCCGACGACGATCGCGAACGCGGACCCGTCCGTAGTCGTCGAGCAGCCGTTCGATCCGCGGTGGTGGGGGCAGTTCGAGGATCCGGTGCTCGACAGGCTCGAGTCGCGTGCGCTGGAGGCGAATTTCGACGTACGCATCGCGGTGGCGCGCCTCGATCAGGCGCGGGCGATCTTCGATGACGTCAAGCTCGATCGGTATCCGACGGCGTTCGCGGATGCGAGGGTGGACAGGCGGAGCCAGGCGATTCCCGGATTCACCGACACCGCGCGCACGGTCAACACCTATAGCGCCGGATTCGACGCGTTCTGGGAGCTCGACATCTTCGGGAGGATCCGCAACCAGGTCCGCTCGGCAGCCGCGACGGCCGACAGCTTCGCGGCCGCGGTCGACGATGTGCGGGTGAGCGTGGCGGCGGAAGTGGCGCGCAACTACTTCGAGCTGCGCGGACTGCAGCAGCGGTTGGCGGTGGCGGAGCGAAGCCTCGCCAATCAACAGGAGACACTGCGGCTCACACGCGTGCGCCGCGATGCGGGGCTCGGGGAGGAGCAGGACGTCGCCAGTGCGGGCGCGCGTGTCGCGGCGATCGAATCGAGCATTCCGCCGCTTCGCAGCGCGATGGTGCAACGCGAGCATCGTCTTGCGGTGCTCGTCGGCACACGACCCGGCGCGCTCGGCGTCGATCTTGCCGCGCGTCCCTATCCGACGCTCGCGAAAGCGCTGCCAATCGGCGAACCGAACTCGCTGCTCCGCCGGCGGCCTGATGTGCGCGCGGCGGAGCGTCATCTTGCGGCGTCAACCGCGAATGAGGCGGTCGCCGCCGCCGATCTCTATCCGCACATCACGATCAGCGGCTTCCTCGGGCTGCTGGCCGGGCGCGGCAATCTGTTCAACGTCTCCGACACACGCGCCTGGGCGGTGACGCCGGCGCTGAGCTGGGCGGCCTTCGACCTCGGGAGCGCCCGTGCACGGCTGCGCGGCGTGGAAGGCGTCACGCGCGAATCGGTAGCCGAGTTCGAGCAGGTGGTCCTGCGCGCGCTCGAGGAGACCGAGAACGCGCTCGTCAACTATCGCGAGGATCAACAACGCCTCGTCAAGCTCGCCGAGCAAGCGCGAGAGAGCAGTCGCGCCGCCGCGATTGCGCGCGTGCGGTATCGGGAAGGTGCAGCTGACTTTCTCGCCTTGCTCGACGCGGAACGCACCGAACTGCAGGCCGAGGACGCAGTCGCCGAGGCCGAGGCGGGCGTGTTCACCAGTGTCATCGCCGTCTACAAGGCGCTCGGTGGCATTCCGGCTTCGTGAGGAGCCGTTTGTAGTGTCCGGCTTCAGCCGGACCAGGTCCGTAGGGCCCGGCTTCAGCCGGGCCAGAACCATGGAGAGAATCAATGAATCGTTCATTCGCAGCACTCATAACGGTCATCACACTCGGCGTCAGCGCTCCGGCATTCGCACAGACGCGCGAAGCATCAGGTCCCGGCGTCGTCGAGATCACCATCATTCCAGGCGGAGGCACGTTCTTCACTGAGGGGAAGGACACGCAGGGCCCCAGCTTCGGCAACTATGACCTCGGCGGCAGCGTCACTCTCAACTTCAATCGCTGGGTTGGCGTTGAGGGCGAGGTGAGCGGCGCGCTCGGTATCTCCCAGAGCCTCGACTTCAGCGGGGCGACGCAGACGGATGTCAAGACGCCGCACCTGCTCAACTACAGCGGCAACGTCATCGTCAACGCGGCGAAAGGGTCCGTGGTGCCGTACGTGACAGGCGGAATCGGCGGGCTCAGCCTGCTCGAGCGCTCAGGTCTCGGGATCAACGACACCGAGACCTTCCTCACCAGCAACGTCGGCGGCGGGGTCAAGTGGTACAGCGGCCGCTGGGGCCTGCGCGGCGATTACCGGTTCATTGCGGTGCAGTCCAAAGACGATGCCCCGGCGTTTTTCGGTCAGGAGACGCGATATGGGCATCGTGTCTACGGTGGCGTGATTCTCAACGTCGTGCGGTGACCGCCAGGAGAGTCCGCGTCGGCTTGTCATTCATAGTCGTGTTTCATTCCGGCAGGCCGACGCGGAGCACCAACGGCATCGTTTTTGAACTGTCCCCGTCCATGAGAGATCGTCGGGGACAGACTTCGCTTCAAATGGTCCGCTGGGTGTTTCAGCAGGGCAATCACCTGGTCACATGCGCTGTCGATCGGGACCCGAATGGGTCTTCGTATGCCGTCTCGGTCGAGTGCAACGGCCAGTCGGACAACGCAATCGTAGAGATCTGCGATTCGGGCGTTGTCGCACTGCAGCGGCACGCCGATATCGCGACGGCCTTGCGCGGGCACGGTTGGACGCTCGTGGCCTATACCGGCAGCAGGACGACGCCCCGCCGGATGCGGCCACTGGTCGGACGCAGCCACGCCGCGTAGTGAATGCTCTCCGATACGCGCCAATCGTCATCATAGTGGCGACCGCCGCCTGCATTGCGGTCGGCAGCGTTTGCTGTGCGCTCGCGGGTGTGTTGCGTCTCGCCGAGCGAGTCGCCCTCGCGATCGCGCCGCTACGGCCTCCACGGGTATGAGCGCGGCGACACCATCGTCCCGGTACCCTCACCACGCGCCCGCTATATAGCGCCGAGGCAATGAGGGAGAAGATCGCCACTTCATCGTCATCGGGGCGATAGCTGCGGCCTCTTGCGTGTGTCCGTGTGCTCATGGCATCATCCCGAACTCTTATAAGCCTAGAAAGGAGGCACCTCTTTGATGCGAATCCAATCAGGTCGTTATAGCGATGATCGGCGGGCGTCAGGAGTGCCTGCTTTCCGCCAGTCCTCGCTAGGCCGACTCTCTCTCTAGACAACCTGACGGTCCGGCTAAAGCCGGACACTACTCGTTTCGGCTGAAGCCGGACGCTACTCGTTTCGGCCAACGCCGGACGCTGCTCGTGTCGGCTTTCGCAGCCGACGTGCGTCTCTTCAAAGACTTTGGGGTCTTGTGAGGACCCGTGTACCTATGGATTCGAATATTTCTCAACCACGTACCGTTCCTGGCAGCGACGACATCCGCGAGATCCTCGTCAGACGAATCGATCATCAGAAGCAAGCGGTCGGCATTGTGGCGGGCGTCATCGAACCGAATGGCCGCCGCGTCGTCGCCTATGGCCACCCCGCCAACGGCGATCCGCGCACAGTCGATGGAGACACGATCTTCGAGATCGGATCCGTCTCCAAGGTCTTCACGTCGCTGCTCCTGGCGGACATGGTGACCCGCAACGAGGTCGCTCTCGACGATCCAGCCGCCAGATATCTTCCCGGCGATGTCACGTTGCCCGAGCGGAGTGGCAAATCCATCACGCTGCTCGATCTGTCCACGCACAGCTCCGGGCTCCCGTCCCTTCCCAGCAACCTGAAGCCGAAGGACCCACGGAATCCATACGCCGACTACAGCGTGGAGGATTTGTATCAATTCATTTCCGGCTACACGCTGCCGCGCGACCCCGGCTCCGAATTCGAATATTCAAACCTGGGCGCGGGCCTTCTCGGTCACCTTCTGGCGTCCCGCGCCGAAACGGATTATGAGAGCGCGATCCGAGTCCGCATCACTGAACCGCTCAGGATGCCGGACACGGGCATCGCGCTCTCTGCCGCCATGAAGCAGCGCATGGCGACTGGTCATAACGCGATGCTCGTGCCCGTCGCCAACTGGGACCTGCCCACGCTTGCCGGTGCCGGCGCGCTGCGCTCCTCAGTCAATGACATGCTGACGTTCCTGGAAGCATTCCTCGGTTACCGGGAATCGCCGCTCGCACCCGCCATGAAAGCCATGCTCGACGTTCGCCGTCCGATGGGCAAAGGCGCGATCGGTTTAGCGTGGTTTCTTCTTGGAGAGGGCGCCTGGCATGGAGGAAGCACCGGCGGTTTCCGATCGTTCCTCGGATGCGAGCCGAACGCGGGGATCGGGGTCGTTGTGTTGTCCAATGCGGCGACTCCGATCGGTGTCGATGACATCGGTGGTCACCTTCTGAACCAGAAGGTGCCGCTGGCCGATCTCGAGTCCCCACAGCCACGCACGGAGATTCCTGTTGATCCTCAACTCCTCGATCACTACACCGGGCGTTATCAGGCGACGCCGCAGCTCATGATCGAAATCACCCGGGACGGCGACCGCCTGTTCGCACAGGCCATCGCACAGGCGATAAGCGGTCCAAGGTTTGAGGTGTTCGCTGAAGGTGAGAAGAAGTTTTTCGCCAAGGTGAGCGACAAACAGTTCGCCTTCGACACAGGCCCAGACGGCCGAGCCACACGCTTGATTATGTACGCAGCCGGCCGCCAGCTCATGACGGCTCCACGCGTGTCCTGATCAGTCCGGCGTCGGTTGATCCGCACGGTCGATGACGAGCACCGGGACCGGGGCGCGTTGCGGATCGAGCTTGAGCCCGAGTTGTTCCTGGATGGCGGTCTCGAGCGTCGCGCCATTGGCATCGGGCGCTGGAATCGGGGGGCCACCGGGCGGGCCGTCGCCGCCGGGTGGACGGCCCATGCGCAATCCTGTCGGCGTCCACTGCAGATCGACATCGTAGTTGCCGGTGAGCCCGGTCTGATCGGCGACGAATCGGTTCGTCATCTGTGTGAGCACCATCGTCAACTGCGACAGCGGACCGCCGCCGATCCGAATCGACCATGGCGACACGATCATCCCGCAGGTCGGGCGGTCTCCGGCCACCAATGGGCCCGGCTGGCCGGCACGCGCGCGCTCGGCAAACATCGCCGCGCAGTCGATCGAGGTGGGCCGCAGCTTTTCACCCAGCTTCCGGTCGCTTCTCGCCACGACGAGCGCAAAGATCGGCATCTCGCGGCTCTCGCGATGCGCCACGAGCTTGAATCGGTCGGCCAGCAGCGACTGCAGCATCCGCTCCAGCGGACCAATGGCCCCCGTCGGATCGAACGGCGGCAACTCGCGAGCGGCTTTGGCGTTCACATCGAATCGATCGTTGCCGATCCAGGCCGGCCCGCCAGTGATCTGCGATTCGCGCACTTTGTACGCCAGCATGATCAGATCGCGCAGCGACTGCTGCTGCGCCACAAAGCGGCCGCCCGGCTCCGTGTTCGAGCTGATCATCGTCAGCGGCCCCTTATAGGGCTTCACTGACGCCACCTCGAAGCGATCCGCTGGCGCGGTCACCTGCGCCTGTGGAAGTGCGGCCGCAGTCGCAACCGAGATCAGCACGACGAGAACACAACGACCGAAACCGTTTGTGAACATCTGCTGGATCGTCGCTATTTCTGAGCCGGATACGGAATCCCGATCGCACGAAACGGCGCGATCTCGGTTGTGGTGTTGCGCTCGTTGAGCCGAGCCTCAGCCACGTATGCAGTCTTTCCGGTCAATGTGACCGCCGTGATCCCGGGCATACCGTCTCGAATGACTTTGACCTCGGCTTTGTCGCCCCGTATGGTCACTTCGTCCAGGCGGCCGCCTTCCACCAGCAGCAACATCATCTTGCCGACGGTTCGCATCCCGTCAGGCCCCTGTAATGGTCGTGATGGCTCGAGCTTGGCGATCGCGCCCGCCGACCCGTCGGCCTTGATCGGAATTCGCATCAACGTGCTCTGTCCTACCGAGTTGGCGTACAACGCGCCGTCGTCGAGAATCGCCAGCCCATCGACGGTAGCCAGGACGACGGGATCGGATGCCCAGACGTCAAGGGCCGCAGCGCCCTTCTTGAGCCGGAGTACTCGACCCTGAGTCGTGTCTGCCGCGTAGACGGTTCCGTCCTTCGCCACGGCGACGTCATTACACAGGCCGTTATTCGGGAAGGCGTAGCTGGTCTTGAACGCCCCGGTTTTCAGATTGAAGGCCTTGAGAGCCGTCTCCCCGACGACTGGTGCACCACGGCCCCCGGTGGTCGACGCGCAGACCCACAACGTGCCAGCCTTTTCGTCAGCAAATACGCCGAGGACTGACTGCAGGCCGTTGGATTTTGGCGCGATGAATACGACAGCCTTGGACTCGTTCGGGGCGGCGCGATACACGGCATCCTGGCCAAGGCTGCCGAAGTAGAGTGTGCCGTCCTTGGTCGAGGTCAGACTCTCCGGGAAGATCCGAGCGTCGGCAAAGGTGATTTCTCGACGGTCCGCCGCGTGAAGGCCGACTACGATGGCGGCGAGCAGAACACCTGCAATTTTCAACGTCTTCATTCCGTTTTCCTCCGCGGCGCCTACTCTTCCCGCGCCAGGATTCTACCGCGACGATAAGTTCCTGAATGTTGAAGAGGCTGCTCCCCAACGGCTGAGCAGTGGCGCGAATTGCTCCTTCAAGATTGTGTCAATGGCATCTGTGATGCTTATGCCCGCGACAGTCATTCGTACGTACTAACGAGAAGAGGACGATCACATGCGAACTATCTTCAGCACATGCTCGGTGATCATCTGCCTCGCGTTGGCCCAACCGGTAACAGGAGTTGCTCAGAGCAAGCCAACTACGGCAGGACAGAAGGCGAAAGAAACGACTGCAAAGGCTACACAGGTTGTTGAGGATCCGGCGATCACGGCGGCAGTGAAGTCAAAGCTGCTCGCCGACAAGACCGTCTCGGGTTTGAAGATCGACGTCGACACCAAAGACGGAGTGGTGACGCTCAATGGGAGCGCCGACACACGTGCCGAGGCGCAGCGGGCGGTGAAGCTGGCGCGCGGCACCAGCGGAGTCAAGCGCGTCGTGAATAACCTCACGGTCACGTCAGCGGGCAAACCGGCCGCTACACCGGCGACGAAGGCGCCACCCAAGAAGACCTACTAGCCGACTTGACCGCGTTCGTCGAGGCTGCCGCACCGTAGTCTCGGCGAACGCTCACCCGCAGCGCCGCGTCCGAACACGACGCGCCGAAAAAGGTGAGCGACAATGATCCGGTGAAGCGCTCAGGGGTCGCGGATCTCCCGCTGCACGGCGGCCGCGTGCCGTCGTGGCTGGCCACTCGCATGGCGACGCTCGGCACGGCGATCGCCGAGAGCGTCATCCATCACTACGGCCGCGCGGCCTTCCTGTCGCGCCTCAGCGATCCATTCTGGTTCCAGGCGTTTGGAACCGTGATGGGCATGGACTGGCACTCGTCGGGCATCACCACATCGGTGATGGGTACGCTCAAGCGCGGTCTCAATCCCCGTGCGGACGAGCTCGGCCTCTACATCTGTGGCGGGCGTGGCGAACAGTCTCGACGGACGCCCGACGAGCTCCGTCGCGTCGCCGAGCGCACCAGCGCGGACGGCGAGGCGCTGGTGCGAACCAGCCGGTTAACCGCTCGCATCGACAACAACGCGATCGCCGATGGGTTTCAGATTTACCTGCATTCCTTCGTGGTGACACGTGAGGGGGAGTGGGCGATCGTCCAGCAAGGGATGAACGAAGGCATGCGGTTGGCGCGTCGCTATCACTGGCACTCTGTCGCCGTACGCGATTTCACCGCCGACCCGCACACCGCGATCATCGGTGAGTCGCGTGGAGAGATCCGCAATCTGGTGGATGGCCGCGCCAGGCCGGCCCAGCAGGCACTGCTCGCGATCGCCCGGGACGATCCGGCAAAAACGCTCGCGGAGGTGCGGCGGCTGCAGATGCCCGGGCATCATGATGTCCGCCAGCAGGACGTGAACCAGCGGCGACTGGGTGCGGTGCTGGCGCTCGCCCATGAGCGCGGTGTCAGCGACTTCGCCTCGTTTCTCCTCCTGGAACAACTCGGGCCGCGCGCGCTGCAGTCTCTCGCCCTGGTGGCGGAGGTCGTTCACGGTGCCCCGGCACGATTCGCCGATCCGGCGCGGTTCGCATTCGCGCACGGCGGGAAGGACGGACACCCGTTTCCGGTGCCGCTGAAGGTCTACGACGAATCGCTGGGTTTCCTCAGGCGAGCGCTCGATGCGGCACGGCTCGGACACACCGCGAAGCTACAGGGTTTTGCGCGGCTGGATGCGTTCGCACGGCGTGTCGAGGAGCGGCTGTCGCCCGAGGCCGATGTCGACACCGCCATCGCACATGAACGGGCATTGTCGCCGTCACTCGGAGGACGAACCGTATTTGACGACAGGAGGATGCACGACTATAGCCGTCGGCCGACCCCGTCACAGCTCTCATTGTTCCAGCTGTAACTCCTGTAGCACCTGCTTCAGCGCAGATCCTTCGGTCGCCACAGTCCGACAAGTGTGCCGCGTGTCGAGATGTCCAGGTCCGACCATCGATCGATCGGCAGTGCAATTTGCGCGAGAGCACAGGTTGGCAGGTCCTCTCGCTCGCCGGTCAATTGCGCGATGAGTTCCTCAAGGCCTGGATTGTGCCCAACGATCATCACGGTCGCGACATTCTGTTCGACGACGCTACGAAGCGCGGCGAGGATGTCGGTCGGCCCCGCGTGATACAGCCTCGGGTCCAGAACAAGCTGTCCGCCCGTGGCGTCGGCCATCGCGCCGGCGGTCATGCGCGCCCTGACGGCGTCGGAGCTGACAATGAGCTCCGGAAGCAGCTGTTCGTCGCGGGCGAACTGTCCCATCCGCGGCGCATCTCGTTCACCACGCGCGTTCAGCGGCCGCTCGTGATCCTTCGCCGCTGAATCATCCCAATTCGATTTCGCGTGTCGCAGCACCAGCAGCGTCTTCATTCCTCGTGCTCAGGGGTAGAAGTTGCCGTTGCGGGTCGTGGGTCAGCCGTGACACGCGGTCAACCCCGGTAATTTCCGAACTGCAGCGCAACGCCGAAATCCTGCTCGCGGAGAACGCGCATCGCTTCCTGGAGATCGTCTCGTGACGGGGAGGTCACCCGCAGCTGATCGCCCTGAATCGACGCCTGCACCTTTTTGAGCTTCGCGTCCTTCAGAAACTTGACGATGTCCTTCGCCTTTTCGGAGGGGATGCCCTGCTGCAGCGCGATCTCCTGCCGCACGGTGCTGTTGGCCGCCGGGACCGCCGCACCGCGAGAGAGGTTCTTGACCGGAACGTTCCGGCGAACCAGCCGCGTCTGCACGATCTCCCACAGCGCGTTCAGCTTGAAATCGTCATCGGCGACGAGCACCAGCTTCGACTCATTCGGGTCGAACTCGATCGACGCTTTCGAGCCCTTGAAGTCGTACCGCTGCGCGACTTCCTTACGCGCCTGGTTCAGTGCGTTGTCTACTTCCTGCAGATCGACATTCGAGGTGATGTCGAAGGAACACGACGTTGCCACATAAGCAACTTACAACTTACAAGTCACAAGTGACAAGTGAGTTTCAGGTGGCGCGGGCGTTGGTCGTGGTGACCAGCCGCCGTACCAAGCGCGCGACGTCCCCCGGCTCGAACGGCTTCGCCACATGCGCCTGGTAGCCCGCCGCCTGGGTGGACGATCGATCCGTCGTCGATGCATAGGCGGTGACCGCCACAGCGGGGATGGTGCCGCCACGTTCGGCCGGACGTGCACGCAGCCGGCGGAGCAGGTCGTAGCCGTCCTCATGCGGCATGCCGATGTCGCTGAGTACCACGTCGGGAACCGCGCGATCGATGACCTGCAGCGCCTCATGGGCCGACGCCACCGTTGTCACGGCCGCGCCATAGCGGCTCAGTGTCATCTGCAGCAGCAGGCGCGCATCCTCGTCATCGTCCACCACCAGCACGTCGATGCCCGTCAGCAGTGACGAGTCAACGGCGTCGTCCGCCACGGCGTCGGGCTCACTGCTTCGCACTTGTGATGACGCGATCTGCGACGGCAGGAAGACCTTGAACTGTGCGCCGTTGCTCCCCGCACTCTCCGCCTCAATCGTTCCGCCATGTGCTTCAACCAGCTGGCGGGCGATGGCCAGTCCGAGCCCCAGTCCACCGTGCTCCCGCGTGGCGCTGCCGTCTGCCTGCCGGAAGGCGTCGAACACGAATGGCAGAAACTGCGGCTCGATGCCCGGACCGCTGTCCTGCACCGTCAGGACGTACCCATCCTGCCGCGTCAGACCGACGGTCACGGCGCCATCCGGTGGCGTGAACTTCACGGCATTCGACAGGAGATTCCAGACCACCTGCTGGAGCCGATCCGGATCGCCCTGCGTCAGCGCCGGGCGTGCATCGATATGCGTCGTCAGCTGCAGTCGTTTGGCCAGAGCCGCCGGCGTGACGATGTCTACAGCCGTATCGACGATGGCGGCGAGATCGACCTCGCGAACCTGCAGTCGCAGCTTGCCGGTGACGATTCTCGAGATCTCGAGCAGGTCTTCGATCAAGCGCGCCTGCGTCCGGGCATTCCGTTCGATGCTTTCAAGGCCGCGTTCGCGCGTGCCGTCGTCGGCGCCGGTCGATCGCAGGACCCGTGCCCAGCCGAGCACAGCGTTCATCGGGGTCCGCAATTCGTGGGACAGCGTCGCCAGGAATTCGTCTTTGACCCGGTTGGCGTCACGTTCCCGCTCCAGCGCGGCGACACGGTCGCGTTCGACGCGCTTGCGTTCGTCCACTTCGCGGAGTAGCTCGGCATTGGCTTTCGACAGTTCCGCTGTGCGATCGGAGATGTGATTCAACATCTCGTTGAACGAGCGGATCACGATCCCGATCTCGTCATGGGCCACGGGAGTCGCACGGATCGAATAGTCGCGGCTCGTGGACACGCGTCTGGCCGTCTCGGCCAGCTCGAGGAGCGGCTCCGACACGGACCGCTGCATCCCGCGCCCCAGCGCGAGTGCCAGCGCCACCGCCAGGAACAGGAGGCCGACGATGATCGTCGCGCCGACGGTCAGCCGCTGCTGCACGTCACGGAGGTCGCGTGACATGTAGAACGTGCCCGCCTTGTCACCCTGGTAGGTGACATCGGATAACACTTCGTACCTGTTCCATCCGAACAGGCTGTCGCGCGGCCGCACCGCCGGGCAGCGCTCGCCGTCGGGCGAAAACGTGCCGACGAGTTGCGGTTTGAGGTCGTAGACACATGCCAGTCGAACATGTGGTCGAATCTTCAGCAGCGCCAGCGTGGCGTTCACTTCGTCCGGCCGCTGGAACGTGATCGACGCCGCCATGTTGTCGGGCAGCACGGTAGCCTCGGCGACGACGTCCTCCCTGATTTCGCTGCGTCGCTGGACGACGTCCCAGATCAGAAACCCGGTGCTGGCGAGCAGGAGTGCCGCGAGGGTCGGAGCCAGTGTGAGCAGGAGCAGCTTGCGCCGGATCGGCAGGTCGCGAAACGGAATCATCGTTCGTCGGACTCCGGTTCAACGATGCGCGCGAGCTGCAGCAGACGTGAGCTGATCCGCAGTTTGGCGCGGTCGGCCGCGACGGGATTGATTTCGAACCTGACATTCCGGCCGGCAGCAACGAAGCGAACGATCCCGCCCTGTTCCAGAAAGCGATCCGTCTCGCCGACGGTCAGCGTCGGCATCCCGACGGCCGTGCGCAGATAGGCGGGCACGTTCGACGTTTTCGGCGTGAACAGGACATCGCAGTCGGCCCGCGGTTCGAGGATCACTTCGGCCGCGAGCGGAAGGCCATGCACCCGCTCGTTGCGAATGAGCTGCGTCAACTCGTCG
>Ga0207691_10005961_pt1 | contig 11770 bp, 12 predicted proteins | sample KBSM13metaG_FD_184327 | JGI IMG/M metagenome (GOLD analysis project Ga0207691, IMG submission 184327) | Miscanthus rhizosphere microbial communities from Kellogg Biological Station, Michigan, USA - KBS M1-3 metaG (SPAdes) (version 2) | ecosystem: Host-associated > Plants > Roots > Rhizosphere >...
CCTCAAAGTTGATGCCCTTGACCACACGGCCGGCGTCGACGTCGAGGCACGGGATGACGCGCACGGCAACAGTCATGACTTCTCCTGGTACTTGCAGGCGGGTAATTGCTGCAGGGTGATTGCTGAAGGTGTTCCTGGCGGGACCCGGCGGGGCGCCTAGATGCGGCAGGCGTGGATGCTGCTGACCAGGATGGCGCGGGCGCCGAGGTCGTAGAGCTCGTCCATGATCCGGTTGGTTTCCCGCTTGGGCACCATCGAGCGGACGGCCACCCAGTCCGAATCGCGCAGCGGCGACACGGTGGGCGACTCCAGGCCGGGGGTGAGCCCGGCGGCCTGCTCGACGAGTTCCTTGCGGATGTCGTAGTCCATCAGCACGTACTGCCGGGCCACGAGGACGCCCTGGAGCCGGCGGATCAGGACCTCCGTGGCGGGGTTCTGCTCGCCCTTGCGGCCAATCAGCACGGACTCCGAATTCAGGATCGGCTCGCCGAAGATCTCCATGCCGGCAGCCTTGAGCGTGGTGCCGGTCTCGACGACGTCGGCAATCGCGTCGGCGACGCCGAGTCGGACGGAGGATTCAACGGCGCCGTCAAGGCGGACCACCTTGGCGTTGATGCCGCGTGCGGCCAGGTAGCCGCGCAGCAGTCCGTCGTAGCTCGTGGCCAGGCGCTTGCCCTCGAGCTCGGCGACCGTGGTGAAGTCGCCGACCGGGCCGGCGAAGCGGAAGGTGGAAGCGGCGAAGCCCAACGGCAGCAGCTCCTCAGCCTCGACCTCCGCGTCGAGCAGCAGGTCGCGGCCGGTGATGCCGACGTCGAGCGTTCCCTGGCCCACGTACACAGCAATGTCGCGCGGGCGCAGGAAGAAGAACTCAATGTCGTTGTCCGGGTCCACCATGACAAGCTCGCGGGTATCGCGGCGCTGGCGGTAGCCTGCCTCGGCCAGCATGGCCGCGGCAGCTTCGGACAGGGATCCCTTGTTCGGGACGGCAACTCTAAGCATGGGAAAAGTCTCTCTTGGGTGTGGAAGTCTCTGTTGGGGCACATCGGCCACGCGGTGCACGGGATCCGCCAGCGAAGTCATGGCGGTGTCCGGTGCGGGCGCGGCTACAGATGCTTGTAGACGTCTTCCAGGGTGAGTCCTTTGGCGAGCATCAGAACCTGCAGGTGGTAGAGCAGCTGGGAAATTTCCTCGGCGGCGGCCTCATCGGATTCATACTCCGCAGCCATCCAAACCTCGGCTGCTTCCTCCACGACCTTCTTGCCGATGCCATGGACTCCGGAATCCAGTTCGGCGACGGTGCGGGAGCCCTCCGGGCGGACGGCTGCCTTTTCACTCAGTTCTGCGAACAGCGACTCGAAATTCTTCACGCCCCCAAGCCTACTTGCTCCCGGAGCGGGAACGCCCGCCGGGGCGTTGCATGACGGCGGAGATGTGAGGCACTGCATATCCAGCACGGCCGGCGCGGCCAGCACACTCAGCCGGCGCGGGCGGCCAGGGAGGCGCCCGCACCGGCAAAAGCTGCAGCTTGGCGGCTCAGCCGAACTGCTTGAGCGTCACTGCCGTGGCCAGGGCGGCGGTAACCGCCTCGTGACCCTTGTCCTCGGTGGATCCGGGCAGGCCTGCCCGGTCGATCCCCTGCTGCTCGGTATCGCACGTCAGCACGCCAAAGCCCACGGGAACCCCGGTGCGGACGCTGACCTCGGTCAGGCCCAGGGTGGCCGCCTCGCAGACATATTCGAAGTGCGGGGTGCCGCCCCGGATGACGACGCCGAGCGCCACGACGGCGTCGAAGTGCGGTGCCAGCCGGGCCGCCGCGACCGGAAGCTCAAACGTGCCGGGCACGCGCAGGACCGTCGGCTCACTGATCCCGGCGTCCTTCGCGGCGCGCAGGGCGCCGTCGAGCAGTCCGTCCATGATCTGGGTGTGCCAGCTCGCGGCCACAATGGCGAGCTTGAGCCGTGAGGTTTCTTCGGGCTTGAAGGTGCTGAGGTCGATCTGGGGGGCGCCGTGGCCGCTCATAGGGTATTCCTTGCTGTTGAGTCTGGTGGTCGTGTTGCTGCCGGGTCAGTCCTGGTCGTGCTCGAATCCGGACAGGCCGGCGGCCGGAGCCGGTTCAACGTCCAGGACCAGGCGGTGGTCCATCCGGTCCTTCTTCGTCTGCAGGTAGCGGATGTTCTGCTCCCGGGAGGGGACCTCCGTGGGGACCATCTCCACCACCTTGACGCCTGCCTGCGCGAGCCGGTCCTGCTTGTCCGGGTTGTTGCTCAGCAGCCGGATCTCGTGAAGACCCATCTCCGCGAGGATCTGGGCCGCGGCCTTGTAGCAGCGCGCGTCGACCGGCAGCCCGAGCTGTTCGTTGGCCTCCACGGTGTCAAAACCGGCCTCCTGCAGGGCGTAGGCCTTCATCTTGTTCGCCAGGCCGATCCCCCGGCCCTCCTGGCCGCGCAGGTACAGCAGGGTGCCGCCGAGTTCGTTGATCAGCTCGAGGGCATAGGCCAGCTGCTCACCGCAGTCGCAGCGGTAGGAGCCAAACACATCGCCGGTGAGGCACTCCGAATGGAGGCGGACCAGCGGTGGCTGGCCGTCAACCGGCGCCATCGGTGAACTGACGGCCAGGTGCTCCGCGCCGGTGTCGAGGTCGGTCCAGGCCTGTGCCACGAAGTCGCCGAAGGCGGTGGGCAGCTGGACGATGGGTCCTGCGCTGACCGGATGCGGTTGACGGGCCATGGCCGTCTCTTCTCGGGTCTCCGAAGTCGTCACTATTTCTCCTCCATCAGACTGGGGCCGCTGCGTGGCTGCCGTGCTGTTCCGCTTCAAGATACGCCACCAGATCCGCAATCGAAATCAGGGGGCAGCCATGCTCGATGGCGAAACCGCGCAATCCGTCCAGCCGCATCATTTCTCCGTTGTCGTACACAAGCTCTGCTATCACGCCCACGGGCTCCAGGCCCGCGAGCCGGCACAGGTCCACGGCCGCTTCGGTGTGGCCGGGACGTTCCCGCACTCCCCCCTTAACGGCGCGGAGGGGGAAAACATGCCCGGGGCGGGTCAAGGAATTTGGCCGGCTTTGCGGGTCGGCCAGGATCCGGGCCGTCAGGGCGCGGTCCGTGGCGGAAATTCCGGTGCTGACACCCACGGCGGCGTCGCAGGACACGGTGTAGGCGGTGCCCTTGGCGTCTTCGTTGATTGCCACCATTGGCGGCAGCGCGAGGGCGTCTGCCCGGTCGGCGTCGAGCGGTACGCAGATCACTCCGGAGCTGTAGCGGACTGTCCAGCCCATCAGCGCGGGGGTGGCGTGCTCGGCGGCGAAAATGATGTCGCCCTCGTTCTCGCGGTCCTCGTTGTCCACCACCAGGACGGGGCGCCCGGCTGACATGGCGCTGATGGCGTCCTCGATCGGATCGAGGCCTGCACGCCCGGTGCCGGCAGCGGCGGCGCGGAGCACCCCGGCCACGTCATGGCCGGGCTGGTCCGTGACCCGGCTCATTTCGCGGCCCCGTCCGTGAGGGCGGCTTCTCCGGCGGAACCTTCGGCTGCCCTGTGCGCGGCGGGCGATGAACCGCCGGCAAAGGACAGCAGGCGTTCGGTGTACTTCGCCAGGACATCGACTTCAAGGTTTACATGGCCGCCGGGTGTCTTCTGGCCCAGGCCGGTCTCGGCCAGAGTGGTCGGGATGAGCCCTACTTCAAACCAGGGCGCCGGATCGTTGGCCGGGCTGACTGCCGTGACGGTGAGGGAGACGCCGTCGACGGCGATGGATCCCTTTTCGGCGATGTACCGGGCCAGCCCGGCCGGCACCGCGAACCGCAGCCGGTCCCAGTTGCCAAGCCCCTCGCGCTCCACGAGCTGGCCGACGCCGTCGACGTGGCCCTGGACCACGTGGCCGTCCAACCGTCCCCCGGCGGGGACGCAGCGTTCCAGGTTGACGGGATCGCCCGCAGTGAGTTCTCCGATCGTGCTGCGGACCAAGGTCTCGCCCATAACGTCAACGCTGAAGTCCCTGCCGTCGATCTGCGTGGCGGTGAGGCAGACGCCGTTGACCGCTATGGAACCGCCCAGGGCGAGACCGTCCGTGGTGCCGGGTGCGTGGAGCCGTACGGTGGCGCTGCTGTCCCCGTTGCGCTCAACGGAGAGCACCTTTCCCTGCTCGGCGATAATTCCGGTAAACATCAATTGCCTCCTGCGGCGGTGTCCGCGCCGGTGCGGTGCGGGGTGGTATCGGATGAAGTAGGGGTGGCGGCCGGGCGAAGATGGAGCCGGAGGTCGCGGCCGAGGACCTGGACGGCGCCGCCGGATGCCGGGTCCCATTCCCAGCGCTGGGCATCGGCCAGGGTGGTGATGCCGAGGTCGTCCAGGGCGGCGGTGCCGGAGCCGAGCAGTGTGGGCGCCAGGTAGACGATGAGTTCGTCGACCAGGCCGGCGGCCAGGAAAGCGCTCAGGATCCGGGAGCCGCCCTCCACCATGAGGTGCCGGACGCCGTGTGCGAACAGCTGGTCCAGGGCCTCGCGCGGGTCGCGGGTGGCCAGGTGCAGGACGTTGCCGTCGGCTCCGTGGATGGCGGCGTCGTCGGGAATGCCCCGGTACCCCATCACGGCGCGGAGCGGCTGTTTGCCTTCTGCTTCGCCGCCGGCGTTCCGGGCGGTGAGCCGGGGGTTGTCGATCAGGACCGTCTGGGTGCCCACCAGGATGGCGTCTATCCGGCCGCGCAGGGCGTGGTTGTCGGCGAGCGATTCCGGGCTGGATATCCATTGGCTGGTGCCGTCGCTGGCGGCGATGCGGCTGTCGAGGGTCTGGGCGATATGCAGGGTGACGAACGGCCGTTTGGCGGCGACGGCGTCGAACCAGCGCCGGTTCAGGTCCAGCGCCGACTCGGCCGCCAGCCCGGAGCGGACGCGGACGCCCGCGGCCCGGAGCGTCACTGCGCCGCCGGCGGCCGGGTCGTGGGGATCGTCGACGGCGTAGATGACGTCGGTGATGCCGGCGTCGATGATCGCCTGCGCGCAGGGGCCGGTGCGCCCACAGTGGTTGCAGGGCTCCAGCGTCACCACGATCGCCGCGCCGCGGAGGTCCCGGCCCGCCGCTTTCGCCTGGCCGATGGCGTCGGCTTCGGCGTGGGCAGTCCCGGCTCCGCGGTGGTAACCGGTGGCGAGGTGCGTCCCGTCGGTCCCGACGACGACGGCGCCGACGAGCGGGTTGGCGCCCCGCGGGCCCAGCGCCGCGGCGGCCAGGGCAGCCTGCATCGCAGCATTCTCGGCAGCGTTGAACGCGGCAGTGCCGGACGGGGCAGTGCCGGACGGGGCGGCGCTGAATCCGGCGCTCACGCCGGCGGTATTGAGGGCACTCACTTGGCCACCACGGGGTCGGGGAAGGCGGTTTCGACCGTGACCGGCCGGTTCGCCAGCCTGGAGGCACGCCACCAGACAAAGAACCCGGCCAGGGTGAAGAAGCCGTAGAAGAGGTACATGACGGCGCTGGCGTAGTAGCCGGCGCTGAACAGCAGTGGCACACCGACGATGTCCACCGCCACCCAGATGAGCCAGAACTCCGTCCAGCCCCGCGCCATGCCGTATGTCGCGAGCAGCGAGCCCATGAACGTCCACGCGTCGGCCCAGACCGGCGGGTAGGAGCCGAGGGAGTCGAAGACCGGGGTAAGCGCCATGGTGCCGGCCACGAGGCTGAGGGCAAGAATCACCCGGGTCTGGTTGCCGGCCCAGCGCGGCGCGACGGCAGTGCCGCCGCTGCCGGACTTCCTGCCCTGCTGCCAGCGGTACCAGCCGTAGAGGGCGACGCCGATGAACATGACCTGGCGTCCGGCCTGGCCCCACAGCGTGGCCGGCGTGGCGGAACCGAAGACGTTGCCCAGGAAGACCGTCAGGAGCAGCAAGTTGCCGGCGATGCCGACGGGCCATGCCCAGACCCGGCGGCGCATGCCGCCGACGGCGCTGGCGAGGCCAAAGATGTTGCCTAGCACTTCACGAAGAATCAGGACAGATCCGCCTACGGGGATCTGCGCTTCGAAGAGCCATCGCAAGGGGTCCATGTGTGTGTCGTTCCTTCCCTCAAGAACCGCGATGGCTCCGGGGGTATACGACAGCGCAATTATGCGGCGCCGTTGGGGCGCCGCAGTAACAGCTGTACGTGCTTCTCTCATCCAGACTTTAACTGTCGGTACCGGAATTTCACCGGTTCAACCGTTTGCCGGCTTCCTTCCCGAGGGAGGGCGCTGGCGCGCGGGTCGCGGACTGTCACCGCCGGTTCGGACTTACACCGACCCCGGAGCACGTATGTGTGTTGTTATTCTGACACAACTGCGGCCCTGCCCGGGCTATTCCCCGGATGCCGATGTTACGCCCGGCGTCATCTTCGCAGCAGTTCCCTGCCGGGACCGCGCGTCAGCGGGACCCCGCCGCCCGGAGCCTTTCGACAGCCGCCGCCGGATCCGCGGCGCCGTAGACGGCTGACCCCGCAACAAAGACGTTCGCCCCCGCCTCTGCCGCGCGCACGATCGTCTCCTCGGTGATGCCGCCATCCACCTGCAGTGCCACCGCGACGCCGGAGCCGTCAATGGCAGCGCGGGCCCGCCGGATCTTGGGCAGCGTCAGGTCCAGGAAAGACTGCCCGCCGAAGCCTGGCTCCACCGTCATGATCAACAGCAGGTCCAGTTCCGGGAGCATGTCCAGATAGGGCTCCACGGGGGTGCCCGGACGCAGCGCCATGCCGGCTTTGGCCCCGCGGGCGCGCAGTTCCCGCGCGAGTTTGATCGGCGCGATCGAGGCTTCGGCGTGGAACGTCACCGAGGCAATCCCCGCGTCGGCGAAGCCCGGCGCCCAGCGGTCCGCGTCGGCGATCATCAGGTGGGCGTCCAGCGGCACCGGGCTGACGGCCTGGATGCGCTGCACCACAGGCAGCCCGATGGTCAGGTTGGGCACGAAATGATTGTCCATGACGTCCACATGCACCGCATCGGCATTGCTGATGCGGCGCAGTTCGGCCTCAAGGTTGACGAAGTCAGCCGAAAGGATGCTCGGGTTGATGCAGCACTGGGCCATGGATTTCCTTCACGTTCGTACTTTGCTGGTTCGTTCTTGGTGGCAGTGCCCCAGTATCAGCGAAACTCAGGCCAACTTGCGAATCAGCGCCAGGAACATGGCGTCCGTCTGGTGCACGTGCGGCCAGAGCTGGGCGGTGAGCTCGTGCCCGGCCTCGAGGTGGCCGGTGAGGCTGACGCCGTCCAGCACGGCGCCGGCGTCGAGGAGTTCGAGGTCCTCGCGCTTGCGCAGGGCATCACTGACGACGGCGGTGGTCTCTGCCGGGTGCGGCGAACATGTCACGTACGCCACCACGCCGCCGGGCTTGACGGCGTCGATCGCGGAGTTGAGCAGCTGGCGCTGCAGTGGGCCAAGGTCCACGAGGTCCTTGGGCGTGCGGCGCCAGCGCGACTCCGGACGCCGGCGCAGGGCGCCCAGGCCGGTGCACGGGACATCCACCAGGACGCGGTCGAACGACTCCGGCTGCTCGGCGCCAATGTCGCGGCCGTCCCCGGTCCTTACCTCCCAGGCCTCCCGCGGGACCGCGGACAGGGCCTGCCGCACGAGTTTGGCGCGGTGCGGGGCGGATTCGTTGGCCAGCAGGTGGGCGCCCCGCTGCCGGGCGAGGGCTCCGAGCAGGGCGGCTTTGCCGCCGGGACCGGCACAGAGATCCAGCCAGCGCTCCCCCGCGCCCCCGCTGTCCGTCCCCGCCTCGCCGCCAGAATTTGTGCCGGGGTCTGCGCTGATGTTGTTGTCGGGTCCGGCGCCGGGGGTTGTGCCGAGATCGACGGCGGCCATGGCGCGGGCCACGAGCTGCGAACCGACGTCCTGGACTCGGGTGCTTCCGTCACGGACCGAGGCGAGCCGGCCGAGGTCCCCGCCGCTGGAGAGCGCGGATCCCTCGACGAGCTCGCCCGGGGTGGCCCCGCCTTCCAGGGCCTCGTCGAGGCTGCCGACGCCGGGCAGCGCCACAAGGTTCACCACGGGCGCGGCGTTGTCGGCTTCGAGGAGCGCGTCAATCTCAGAAACCGCCCGGCCGTGGGCCACGAGCGACTGGCGGAGCGCGCGGACGATCCACTCCGGGTGGGCGTAGCGGATGGACGCGATCGTCGTGGCATCGGTCTCGGTGCTGAGCAGCAGGTCGAGCCACTCGTCGAGGGTGCGGGCGGAGACTTTGCGCAGGACGGCGTTGATCAGTGCCGAGGGCCCGGCCCCGATCACGGCGCGGGCCAGCCCCACCGTCTGGTCCAGGGCGGCGTGAGCGGGCACGCGCATGGCGAGCAGCTGGTGCACCCCGATCCGCAGGGCATCCAGGATCGCGGGATCCAGCTCCTCCAGCGGACGGTCCACGCACCGGGCCAGGATGGCGTCGTACGTGCCCTGGCCGCGGAGGGCGCCATAGCTGAGCTCGGTGGCGAAACCGGCGTCGCGCTTGTCCAGCCCGTGGTGCCGGATCCGGGCCGGGAGCACCAGGTTCGCGTAGGCGTCCTCGGCGGCCACGGCGCGGAGCACTTCAAAGGCAACCAGCCGGGCCGGATCGGCGCGGCGGGTCCGCTGGGACGGGGCGCTCTCGGTGAAGCCGCGCTGCGGGCCGCGGTTGCGTTCCCGGCCCTGGGCGTTCCGCCTGCTGCCGCCCCCGGCGCCCTGGCCACTGCCTCGGCTGTTGCCGTTGGTCCCGGAACCGCTCATTCGAATACCACGCTTTCAAGTGTTGCCTGCCCACGCGCCCAATCAGCGGCGGCCATCATTTTCTTGCCCGCGGGTTGCACCCGCGTCAATTCCACCGGGTGAGATCCCGTACCGACGAGAACCCGTTTCCCGTCCATGGCCAGCTGTCCGGGCCGAAGCGCCGCCGAGTCCACTGCCGGCAGCACTGGCTCCAGTTTGATCCGCTGGCCCTCCAGCAGTGTCCAGGCGCCCGGCTCCGGCGTGACGCCGCGGGCACGCCGGCCGATCGCCAGGGCGGGCTGCTGCCAGTCGAGCCGGCCATCGTCGAGACTGAGTTTGGGTGCCAGGCTGACGTCGCCCTGCTGCGGGAGCGCGACGGCCTTGCCGGCGTCGATGGCGGACAGCGTTTGGGCCAGCAGGACCGCGCCGCTGTGGGAGAGGCGTTCGAGCAGGGCCCCGGCGGTATCGGCGGGGTGCACGGTCTCGGTGAGGGTCCCGAAGACCGGACCGGTGTCCAGCCCCTCCTCCAGGCGGAAGGTGACGGCACCCGTGACGTCGTCGCCGGCGATGACGGCGCGCTGCACGGGAGCTGCGCCGCGCCAGGCCGGCAGCAGGGAGAAGTGCAGGTTTACCCAGCCGTGGCGGGGGACAGCGAGGGCCGCGGGGGGAATCAGCCCGCCATAGGCCACGATCGCCGCGACGTCCGGTGCTGCGGCGGCAATGCGGGCGGTGACCCCGGCATCGACTTTGGCGGCGTGGATGATCTCAATGCCGAGCTCGGCGGCCCTGGCGGCCACGGGCGACGGCGTCAGGACGCGTTTGCGTCCCAGCGGTGCGTCCGGGCGGGTGAGGACAGCGACGACGTCGAACCCGGCGTCGACAAGGGCGTCGAGCGACGGCACGGCGACAGCGGGGGTCCCGGCGAAGAGAACCCTCACGGGGTGATTCCGAAGCTGGACCCGCCAAAGCTCGTCCCGACGCTTTTCGCGCGCTTGGTGGTTGTCTGTTCCGTGATGGCGTCGTAGTTGGCATTGCGGATGGCGCGCAGGGCGGCCTTACGGTCTTCGCCCTCGAGCCGGTCGGTGTAGAGAATGCCGTCCAGGTGGTCGGTCTCGTGCTGGAAGCAGCGCGCCAGCATGTCCTCGCCCTCCACGGTGACGGGGTTGCCGTGCAGGTCCACGCCGGTCACCCGGGTGTGGCGGTAACGGCGGACGGGGAAGCCCAGACCCGGGATGGACAGGCATCCCTCGACCTGGTCCGGCTGGAAGTCCTGGCTGTTTTCCAGCACCGGGTTGACGATGTGACCCTCGACGCCGCCGATCCGGTAGGTGAAGACGCGCAGGCTCACACCGACCTGGGGCGCGGCCAGGCCGGCGCCCTCGACGTCCTCCATGGTTTCGGTCATGTCGGCGACGAGCTTTGCCAGTTCAGGCCCGAATTCCGTCACGGGATCGGCGACTGTGCGCAGCACAGGATCTCCGATGATGCGGATATTCAAAATGGCCATGTGCAGTCTGTCCTCACGGTGGGCGGCTAGGGGTCCAGTCCAGTTTAGTTGCAGCTGCCCGTGCTTCTGTTGGTTGCTTCTGTTGGTTGCTTCTGTTGGTTGCTTCTGGTCAGCGCTTCACGGGCGGCGCCAGCGGGAGCAGTGCTGCTCCGGCGCTTGCCGTGTCGGCGGACATCTCCCACACGCGGCGCAGCGCACAGAATTTCCACCAGTGATGCTTCAGGACCTCGGGGTTGGCCCGCTGCGGACGGACCTCGGTCTCGCCGACCGCCACGGCCAGGAGGATCGGGGACTCGCCGTGCTGCCAGGCCTCCCACTCCCCCGCGACGGGATCCACGAGGCTTTCCTCAGCCTTCATGCCCGCCACGAGCTGCATGACCACCTTGTCATCCAGCGGTTTGACGGTGCCGTCCCGGCTGGTGCCCTTGGTCTTGTAGTCGATAAGACAGGTCCGGCCGTTGATCCGTGCCACGAGGTCCAGGGTGCCGGCATAGCCGACCGTCTTGTTCCACACCGTAATTTCCGGGGCGATGGGTTCAACCTGGAAGAGCTCCCACCATTCGTCGAAGCGTGCCGCGAAGGCTTCCTCGCCGTTGGCGGCCAGCGCCTCCCGTGTTTCCTTCATCTGGTGCGGCCGGCCGAGCGCACGCAGCGCAACCTGCTCACAATAGTTATGGACCCGGTCGCCGCGCTTGGCGGCATCGTCCCGGTAGGACTCCGCCGCCTTGGCGGCCCGGCTGACCGCCTGCCGCAGTTTGGCCGGGCTCCCCAGGATGCCGGGGAGCTCGGGATCCTGGGCCAGGCTGTTGGCGCCCATGTACCCGAACCAGCCATCCAGGCCGTGTGGCTGCTGGCCGATCACCGTGGTGATGGAAGGGACAGAGAACTGTGCCGACGTGGAGCGGGCGTACATGCGGCCATAGTCCGTGGCGTGGGCGAGGAGTGGAGCGGTCATATGAAGACTCTTTCACGGGGGTCAGACAACGATGAAAAGCAAAATGGCCCGCCCCGCTGAGTCAGCGGAACAGACCATTTCGTTAGTGGGCGATACTGGGTTCGAACCAGTGACCTCTTCGGTGTGAACGAAGCGCGCTACCACTGCGCCAATCGCCCTAACGACATTGAATGCTAGCCCACCCGGGCGGATTTTAGAAATCGGCCCGGGGGAACCTGGCCGCGGCGGGAATTCGGGCCCAATACTCGCCCGCAACAGGCCCGTGCACGGTCAGTGTCCACCAGCCCTCTACCGGCCGTTCCAGTCTTCCACTCAGAAGGCCCGGCCAGTAGTCCCGGCGCCGCTTAGGGCGACGGCTGGACACCGACGCTAATTACAGCGCTGTAATTAGCAAAATCCCCTAGAACTCGGGGAAGTAGGGCCATGGAACGCGGGTCAATGGGTCTCGATTTGTAGATTCCCAGAACCTCCTATAGAGTTCTTACTCGTTGGAACGCGAGGAAATGCCGAATGCGGCAAGGAAATGCACGCCAACAATGCGGACGTAGCTCAGCTGGTAGAGCACCACCTTGCCAAGGTGGATGTCGCGAGTTCGAATCTCGTCGTCCGCTC
>Ga0207691_10005962_pt1 | contig 11769 bp, 9 predicted proteins | sample KBSM13metaG_FD_184327 | JGI IMG/M metagenome (GOLD analysis project Ga0207691, IMG submission 184327) | Miscanthus rhizosphere microbial communities from Kellogg Biological Station, Michigan, USA - KBS M1-3 metaG (SPAdes) (version 2) | ecosystem: Host-associated > Plants > Roots > Rhizosphere >...
GGTTGACCGTGTGATAGCCGGCAACCTGCATCTCGCCGCAATTAATCTGGCCCATGATCAGGCCTTCCAGCGTCGCCTGCAGCGCCGCGAGCCGCCCGAGCGTGAACTGCACCGCCGGGATGTGCTGGACGTTGTTCATCTCCGCGAGCTTGCCCGCGACGCCGACGAGCAGGTCGAGCTTCGCCAGAAAGCGCACATTGGCCTGGTGGTTGGCCATCGCGTGGCCCGGCGTGCGCATATAGATCGCGCGCGTCATCTCGACGTTGTCGTGGCAGAACACGCGCTCCCACGGCACCTTCACATTTTCGAACAGCACCGCGCTGTCGGTCTCGTCGAAGCGGGTGGCGAGGGGATTGTCGAACTCGCTCACAGCGGAGCGCTCGTAGGACTTGCGCGACCAGATGCTCACGCCGGGTGCATTCAGGGGCACCACGCAGGTGATCGACTCCTTCTCCTGCCCCGGCGCGACCGGCTGCAGGTTTCCGCACCAGGTCTCGTGGCAGAACACCGATGCGGTGCCGAGCATCTTGAGGCCGTTGATGGTGACGCCGCGGTCGTCTTCGGCCACCACGCGCAGGGTTGGCGACGTACGTTGTTTGCCCTCAGCGGGGGCCGCCGCTCGCCAGCCCTGTGGATTGGTCACGGTATGGGAGGCGAACACGTCGTTGGCGCGCATGTGGAGGTAGTAGTTGCGGATGTTGTCGCCGAAGCCCTGCCGGATGCGGTCGAACATCGCAGGATCCATCACCAGCCCGCTGACATAGCTCGGGAAGTTGTCGGGCGACCGGCCGAGCAGGCCGTGCGTCCACGAGGCGATGCGCCGATGGGTCTCGAACCGGCGCTGCAGATCCTCGCGCGTACGCGGCAGCAGGAAGTAGGACGAGAAAGTGTCCCCGTCCTCCTCGAATGTCATCACATCGCGGTTCTCGGGCGCGCGCTTGCGGTCGTAGATCATGGCGAAGGAGTGCGCCGCGTTGCGGAACGCCGGATGGGCCGTGACGTCCTCGACCAGTTCGCCGCCGACATAGACGCGCCGGCCGTCGCGGATGCTCTCGAGATAGTCCTGGCCGGTCATCAACATGGCGCTGGGCTCCTCACACCGCACTGTCTCGTTCGGCAGGTGGGCGCGGAAGCAGGTGCGCGTCGCCCGGCGCCCACGCAAGCTTCAATGCCGCGCCCGGCTGCAACCCATCGGCCGCGCCGCCAACCATGCGCGCGCGCAGCGGAAATCCACGGGTCTTGCCGATCACCAGGAGGGAATCGCCATAGTTGATGACGTCGTCGACCGTCATGTCGAAGGTGTTGTCCGCGCCGCCGGTGTCGCCGCCGGTTGCCAGGCGCAGGCGCTCGGGGCGGATCATGACCTCGACCTCGCCGGCCGGCGCGGTCGCCTGCGTCGCGATCCGCACTGGACCGATCCCCGCCAGCTCGACCCACCCGGGACGCGAAGGATCGACGCGGCCGGCGAAGAAGTTGCTGTCGCCGATGAACTCTCCGACGAAGCGATTGGCCGGACGGTTGTAGACCTCGAGCGGAGATCCGATCTGTTCGACCTTGCCGTTGGAAAACACCGCGACCCGGTCCGACATCGTCATCGCCTCGGTCTGATCATGCGTCACATAGATCATGGTGATGCCGATCTCGCGATGGATGCGCTTGATCTCGACCTGCATCTGCTCGCGCAGGTTCTTGTCGAGCGCCCCGAGCGGCTCGTCGAGCAGCAGCACATCGGGGTTGAACACGAGGCCGCGCGCTAGCGCCACCCGCTGTTGCTGGCCGCCGGACAACTCGCGCGGATACCTCTCGGCGAACCGGCTCAAGCCCACGAGCTCGAGCATCCGTTCGGCGCGCGCCTGCATGTCGCGCTTGGGAAAATGCCGCATCTTGAGCGGGAACAGCACGTTCTTCGCCGCGGTCATGTGCGGGAACAGGGCATAGTTCTGGAACACCATGCCGATATTGCGCTCGTAGGGCTTGCTCAGCGTCAGATCATGTCCGCCCAGCTCGATGACGCCACCGGTCGGAGTTTCGAATCCCGCGATCATCAGCAGCGTGGTGGTCTTGCCGGAGCCGCTTGGTCCGAGGAAGGTGACGAATTGCCCGCGCTCGATGTCGATCGAGACATCGTCGACGGCATTGGTCCTGCCGTCGTACGACTTGGCGACCTCGCGCAGGCGCAGATAGCTCACGCATCACCCTTGCGTTGCGGTCTCGCGACGATCAGGGCATCCACGACGACGCAGCCGCGGCCCTCGGGCAGCGCCTTGATCGGATTGAGATCGATCTCGTCGAGCATATCGGCATTGTGATGGGCGAAGTCCGCAAGCGCATTGAGGCAGGCGGCCAGACTGGCGACGTCGGCCGCGGGTCGGCCGCGGATCGCGCCCAGCATCGCGGCGCCGCGGGTCTCGGCGATCATCGCCTCGGCGTCCCCTTCGCGCAGCGGCAGCGTACGGAGCGCAAAGTCGCGGGTGATCTCGATTGCGATCCCGCCCATGCCGAACGCCAGCGTCAGCCCGAAATCCGGATCGCGTGAGATCCCGGCGAATACCTCGATCCCATCGGCGACGAATTCCTGCACCAGGAAAGCGGCGTCGGACGGTCGCGGCTCGATCCGCTCGAGCCGCTGTTGCAGGCGTTGAAACGCGTGCGTGAGATCGCCATCGCTGGCAAGGCCGACGGCGACCAGGCCGAGCTCGGTCTTGTGCGGGATCTCATTCGAGACCACCTTGAGCACGACGGGGTAGCCGATCTCGCGGGCGGCGCGCGTTGCCTCGTTGAGGGTCGCGACCCGTTGCTCCCGCGTCACGGGCACACCGAATGCGCTCAGGAGTTGCTTCGACTCATACTCGTTGATGGTCCGCCGGCCTGCCTTTGCGCCGAGCAGGGCGGCGAGTTGCGCACCGGAGCGATTGGCCGATGTCCGGAACGGCTTTTGCGGCATCATATAGCGGCCGATGCGGTCGATCGCGCCGAGGCCCTGGCGCGTGCCACCGATCTGGACCAGGCCTACGTCGCGCATGCCTTTGGCCTGCTGCGCGTTCATCACCCCCGGCCGCGAGCTCATGAGATAATAGGGCTTATGCGACGACTTGGCGGCGTCGGCCAGCATCTTGACGTTCTCCAGCACGCGCCCGGGATGCCCGACATGGCCCTCGTTGCTGGTGTCGGCACAATAGACGACGGCGTCGATGCGCTCGCTCTTGTCCACGACCGACATCGCGTGCGGCAGGTTGACGGCGTAGTTGCCATTGCCCCAGGCGTCGAATGGATTGCCGTCGCCGGTGATGCGACCGATCACCTGTTCCGCTTCGCTGCGCTCCGCGCCGGAGAGGGGAGGAAGGTCCAGGCCGGCGGCGGTCGCATTGTCGAGGATCATCTCGGCCAGGCCGCCGGAGCCGGTGATGACAGAGATTCCCCGCCCGCGCGGCCAGCGCTCGCCCTGGCAGACCGCCAGCACCTCGGTCATCTCGTCGAGGTCGGCAACCTCGATGGCGCGATGGGCGCGCAGCATCTCGGAGAACACGCGCGATTCGCCGGCGAGCCCGCCGGTGTGGCTGGTGATCGCGCGTTGCGTGCGCTCCGTGCGTCCGACCTTGAGCACGACCACCGGCTTGCCGACCGCGGCCGCGCGATCGAGGGCAGCAACGTAGCGCTCAGGCTCGCGCACGGTCTCGGTGAAGGTCGCGATCACCTTGGTCGCGGGGTCGTCGATCAGATACTCGATATAGTCGACCGTCCGGGTGACGGCCTCGTTGCCCGCCGAGACCGACAGGCTGATGCCGTAGCGGCGCAGATCGGACAGGATGGCGATGACGACCGATCCGCTCTGGGAGATGAAGCCCACATTGCCGGCAAGCCCGTTGGTGTCCATCAGGGTCTGCTTGTAGGTGGTCACCCGCGCCGTCGGGTTGAGAATGCCCATGCAGTTTGGCCCGCACACCGGCATGCCGGCCTCGCGGCACAGCCCCGCGATCTCGGCCTGCTGGCGCGCGCCTTCCTCGCCGAGCTCGGCGAAGCCGGCGTCGTAGATGACGGCCGCGCGCGCGCCGCGCTTCACCGCCAGCCGCACCTGTTCGGGGAGAAGCGGCTTGCGGATGCTAAACACCACGACATCGGGGGCTTCCGGCAGGTCGGTCAGGCTCGGGTAGCAGACGTGATTAAGCACGGTCTGGTATTTCGGATTGACCGGGTAGATCGCGCCGGAGAAGCCGATGGCGCCGAGCGACTCGACGACGGATCGTCCGGGACCCACGCGGTCCGTGGCTCCGACGATGGCGACCGAACGGGGTTTGACGAGAGGATCAAGCTGCATTTGCGGACCTTTGGGCGTTTCCTTGGCGAAAGAACAGCGAGACGAGCACGCCGAGCAGCACCGCGCCGGTAAGCAGACTCGATACCACGGCGATCACGGGATCGGATTCGAGGCGGATGGATTCGAACATCTTCTTGGGCAGGGTCGACGCGTCGCGGCCGGCAATGAAGATCGCCACCACCGCCTCGTTGAACGAGTGCAGGAACGCGAACAGGGCGCCGACCAGGATCCCGGGCCGCAGCACCGGCAACGTCACCCAGAGAAAGGTGCGCAGCGGACCGGCGCCCGCGCTCATGGCGGCACGTTCGAGATTGCGGTCGAAGCCCTTGAGCGCCGCTGCGATCACCAGAAAGGCGACCGGTATCGACAACACGCTGTGCGCGATGATCATGCCGGCATGGGTACCGACGAGACGCATCGGGCTCAGGAAACTGTAATAGCCGAGCGCGCTCACGACGGCGGGGACGATCAGCGGCAGCATCATCAACAGGTTCAGGACGCTCTTGCCGCGGAAGCGATAGCGCACGAAGCCGAACGCGGCGGGCAGCGCCGCGATCAGCGTGAACACCATCGACCCGAAGGCGATGATGAACGAGTTGGCGGTGGCTTCGAGCCAGGAATGGCTCGCGAAATATTGCGCGTAATAGCCGGTCCAGTAGCCCGGTGGGGGAAACTCGAACGAGACCGCCTTCGAGAACGACATCGGCACGATGATCGCCAATGGCGCGACCAGGAAGAGCGCGACGACAGACGCGAGCAGGAGCGGGACGTGGCGCGCCATGGCGGTCATCGTGGCATTCATCCCCACAGCCGATCCAAGCCGGCAAAGCGATTGTAGATGCCGAGCAGGACGAGCGTCGACGCGAGCAGGACGACCGCGATCGCGGAGGCAAAGCCCCAAGCCAACAGATCCTCGATCTGCTGGCTGATCAGCTGCGAGATCATCATGTCCTTGGGCGTCCCGAGCAGGATCGGCGTGATGTAGAAACCCAGGCACATGGTGAACACGAGAACGCAGCCGTTGACGACGCCGGGCAGGCTGAGCGGCAGGAAAACCAGCCGGAACGCGCCGAACGGACGTGCGCCGAGACTTTCGGCGGCGCGCAGATAGGAGGGATCGATCTTCCGCATCACCCCATAGAGCGCCAACACCATATAGGGCAGCAGGACGTGGGTCATGCCGAGCGTGGAGCTGAACGAGGTGAACAGAAGCTGTGGCGGTTTGCCCCATCCGGCGAGGGCATAGGTCGCCGCCACCGGACCCTTGTTCCCGAGGATCACCAGCCAGGCATAGGTGCGAACCACGAAGCCGGTCCAGAAGCTCAAGCCGACCACGATGAGAAGGATGATTGCGACGGCATCGTTGCGTCGCGCCATCACGTAGGCGAGCGGATAGCCCAGAACGAGACAGGCGAGGGTGACGATGAAGGACGTCTTGAACGTGTTGAGCATCACGTTGGTGTAGAGCGGAACGGTCAGCAGCCGGCGGTAGTGATCGAGCGAGACCGTCGGATCGGTGACGCTGAGCAGCAGCACGTAACCGATCGGAACGACGAACAGAAAGACGATGCATACCGCTGCCGGGGCGACCAGCAGCCATGCGGTCAAGCCATCGCGGGACGTCAGCCCCCGGACTGCCGGCATCGGCGCAGCTTTGCTCATCTGTCGGATCATGTAACATGTGCCGCGGGCCGGAGCCATCTACCGATAGGTGGCCCGGCCGCACGTTCGCGTTGCATCATGAGGGATGGAGATGACACCTCGAATTTCGCGCCGTGGAGTGTTGGCGCTCGGCGCCGCCGGCTCGCTCCTCGGTACCCCGGCGATCATCCGCCCGGCGCGCGCGCAGGCCCGCACGATCTATGTCAATTCGTACGGCGGGGTATGGGAAACCGCATGGAGAAAGGCGTTCTTCGACCCCTACACGGCGCAAACCGGCGTCCAGATCAAGACCGTGCCGGGCGTCTCGTTCGCCAAGCTCAAGGCGCAGGTGCAGACCCGGAATTTCGAGTGGGACCTCGTCAACCTGGGTGACGTCGAATACGGCCAGGCCGTGCTCGAAGGACTGCTCGACAAGGTCGACAAGGCGGCGGCGAAGACCGACCAACTGCCGCCGCACATGGTGCGCGACTACGGCATCACCAGCTATTCGCTCGGCACCAATCTGGTCTATCGCAAAGACAAGTTCCCCAACGGCGGACCGCAGAGCTGGGCCGACTTCTGGGACGTCAAGCGATTCCCCGGCCCGCGCTGCCTGTTCGACCGGTCCTTCACCTGCCTCGCCTTCGCGCTGCTGGCCGACGGCGTGCCGATCGACAAGCTCTATCCCATGGATCTCGACCGCGCCTTCCGCAAGATGAGCGAGATCAAGCCGCATATCAAAGTGTGGTGGCGCGAGGGGTCGCAATCGCAGCAGCTCATCCGCGATGGCGAAGTCGACATCATCGCGATGTGGAGCGCGCGCGCGATCGATCTGATCGAGGACAAGGTGCCGCTCGAAATCGTCTGGAACGGCGCCGAGCTCTACTTTGCCAACCTGCTGGTGCCGAAAGGCGATCCCAACGCGAAGGCGACCTGGGAATTCTGCAACTTCGTCGCGCAGGCCAAGCCGCAGGCCGATTTCGCCATGCTGCTGCCCTATGGTCCGGCCAATCCGGGCGCGCGCGCGTTGATGCCGGAGGCGCGGCTGCGGCAGACGCCGGCCTGGCCGGAGAACGAGAAGGTCTCGTTCCAGCACGACGCCACCTGGATCGCGCCGCGGCTCGCGCAGATCCGGGAGCGCTGGACCCAATGGCTCACGACGTGATCGCGCCGGGCGAGGCTTAGGCCAGTTTCTTCGCACACACGATGGATCGTTCAAGACACGCGCGCCGTGCTTGAATGATGCGTTACGATCAATGGTTCTCGACGAGGAGTTGCAATGCCAACAAAGCAAGAAGACCTGCCGGCAACGATGGTGCGCTACGAGACCGAGGATAAGGTCAGCATCATCACGCTCGACCGCGCGGACAAGCTCAACGCCATCAACTCCGTAATGAAGGACGAAATCATCGCGGCGTTCGCCCGCGCCGACAAGGAGCCCGCGACCTCGGTCATCGTGTTGCGGGCGAACGGGCGCAGCTTTTCCGCCGGCTTCGATCTCGGCCACTCGCCGGACCGCGGCAAGGACAGCGGCGCCGCCGATCCCAACACGTGGGACACGATGCTGCACCGCAGTTTCGATTTTGGCATGGCGCCGTGGTCGACCAGGAAGCCGGTGATCGCGTCGGTGCAGGGGCATGTGCTGGGCGGTGGTTGCGAGCTCACTTTGATGTGCGATCTCACCATCGCGGCCGACGATGCCAAGTTCGGCGAGCCCGAGGTGAGATTTTCCCATCTTGGCCCGCTCATGGTGATGCCGTGGTTCATCGGCCTCAAGCGGGCGCGCGAGCTTCTCCTTTTCGGCGACATGATCGATGCCAAGACCGCGCTGGAATTCGGCATGGTGAACCGGATCGTCCCCGCTGCCGATCTGCGGGTCGAGACCATGAAATATGCCAAGCGGCTTTCGCTGATTGCTCCCGAGGCGCTGCGGTGGGGCAAGCGCGTGATCAACCGCGGCGCGGAGATCGCAGGCTTTCGGGCCGCGGTCGAGTCCGGGGTCGACTCGTTCGTGTCGCTCTATGCCACCCAGACCGAGGTCGGGAGCGAGTTCGGCCGCCGGGTGCAGGCGGACGGTCTCAAGGCCGCGCTGGAGTGGCGGCGGGCGCAGTTCCAGACGTAACGGGGAAGCGGTGGCCTTGACCAGGCCTCCGGATTGACCGAGTCGCCAATAATCGTATGGTCACCACCCGCGATCGGATCGAGATCGGTGGCAATCGGACGAAAGCAATGGATGTGACCAAAGTCGGCATTGTCGGGCTCGGCCGCTGGGCCAAGGTGCTTACCCGGGCGGCATCGAAGTCGAAGACGCTCCGGATCGTGTCGGCCTATAGCCGCTCGCAGGAGAAGCGCGACGCCTTCGCAAACGAATTCGGCGTTGCAGCGGCACCCGATCTCGCCGCGATGCTCGCCGATCCCGCGATCGGGGGAGTCATCCTGACCGTTCCCAACGAGCAGCATCTGCCGCTCGCGCTCGAGGTCGCCAAGGCGGGGAAGCACGTCTACACGGAGAAGCCGATCGCCAGCACCTTGGAGGAGGGCCTCGCCATCGCCGACCTCGAGGCGAGATACGGCGTTACAGTGACGGTGGGGCATAGCGCACGCCTGATGGCAGGGATCCGGCAGATCCGCGCCGCGATCGATAGCGGCGAGCTCGGCCGCGTCGCCTTCATGGAGGCCAATTTCTCCAACGAGCGGGCGCTCGAGCTCACCCCGCAGACCTGGCGCTGGTACAAGCATCGCGCGCCCGGCGGCCCGCTGTCGCAACTGGCGATCCATCAATTCGATGTGCTGCATTACCTCGGCGGCGAAATCGTCGAGGCGAGCTCCATAGCATCGAAGCTGTCCCCGGTCGGCGCCGAGGTCGACGATCAGTCGATGACGCTCATCCGGTTCGCCGACGGCAAGGTTGGATATGTGGGCGCGTGCTGGACGTCGCCGGGCATCTTCGCGGTGCGGGTGTTCGGGTCCAAGGGCCTAATGCATTACGAGATCGATTTCGGCACCTGGGACACGCCCGAACAGCTGCACAAGAGCTCGACGCTCTATATCCAGCGCGGCAAGGACGGTTACGGCAAGCGCGAAGAGCTGAAAGTGCCGGAGAGCGACATGTTCCGCGCCGAGCTCGACCTGTTCGCGGCGAGCTGCCGCAGCGGCAAGGGCAACGAGCTCAGCGCCGACAACGGCAATGTCGCGCTTGCGGTCGTCTACGCCGCATTGCGCTCGATCGAGGAAAACGGGCGCAGCATTCGCCTGGCCGATGTTATCGAGACGGCGCGCCGGCACGTGGCGGAAAGGAGCCGCAATGCTGCCTAGCCGATTCTTCTCGGAGTTGACGCAGCCGGAGATCGCCGCGCAATTCAAGAAGAACCCGCTCGTCATCCTGCCGGCGGGCAGCGTGGAGCAGCACGGGCCGCACCTGCCGACCGGCACCGATACGCTGGCGGCGAATATGATCGCGCAGCATGTGGCCGAGCGCATGGACGGTCTGGTCCTGCCGGCCACGCCGCTCGGCGTCACGCCGATGCATATGCCGTTCGAAGGCACGATTACGCTCACGCCCGACACTTACATGCGCGTCGTGATCGAGACCTGCGCGTCGACCGCCAAGCATGGCGCCAAATATCTCATGCTGATGAACTGGCACGAGGGCAACATTCCCTCGCTCGCCATCGCTGCCGAAACGCTCCACCGCACCCATGGCATGATCGTGCTCACGGTGCAGGCCTGTTACGTCGCGGAGGAGCTCTATGGCGGGAGCTGCAATGGGCTCACCCACGGCGGCGAGATCGAGGCGCTGGCGGTGCTGGCGAACCGGCCCGAACTCGTGCATCTCGATCGGATCGAGAATTCTTCCGATCACTCGCACGGCCACAGGATGGACAAGCTCCGGCGCACACGGAGCTACCAGCCGGTGCTGACCGACATCCGCTCGATCGCGCCGACGGGCTGGTTCGGTGCGCCGCAGCACGCGAATGCCGAGAAGGGTCACCGCATGGTCGGCGATATTGCCGATGCCATCGCCCGCGAGGCCGCCGCTATTTTCCGCCAGCTCGACGCGGTGCAGGGCGGCAGCGCCGAACTCAAACAGCTCAGACAGGTGGGTTGATGGCGCGTCTGCTCAAGCAATCCGAGGCGAAGCGTCTGGCACTGCCTGGGCGTACCTCGCTCGAGCCGGTGAGTGGAGAGATCGGATCCCGCGTGACCTTCCGCATCGCGGAAATCCCGGTGCCGAAGGCCGGCGACAAACCACGCGGACCGCATCTCCACCGCGAGTTCGAGGAATGCATCTATGTATTGTCCGGTGAGGGGACGACGCATGCCGAGAGCGGCGAGCTCCCGATCAAGCCGGGCGACATCGTCCTCATCCCGCCAGGCGAGAAGCACATGACGCGCAACACCGGGAGTGTTCCGCTCGTCCTTTTGTGTTTCTTCCCGGTTCCGGACGTCAGCGCGCGGACCGACGAATTCCCGAGCTTTTGAGATCGTGATGGCGTTCGAGGTCCTTTGCCTGCGGCCGGAAGCCGATTTTGCACGCGTCGATGCGCTGCCGCCGGCATCGCTGCAGGTGACCTACGGCAAGCCCGATGATCCCACGCTGCCGCAACGCATGAAGGCGGCCGCCGCGCTGGTGATTCCGGCCGTGGGGCCGAAACTTGCGGGCGCCCTGTTCGAGGGCTGCAGTCTCCGTATCGTCCAGATCACCGGCGCTGGCGTCGTCCAGTTCTCGCCGGCGAAATTTATCAGGCCACTCGGTTGGGGAGTTTCGGCACTCGTCGGTCTGATTTACGGTTTCCAACTCAAGGACGATTGGCGACAGTTCGCACTTTACTGGCACCAACCTCCCACTACGCTGCACGATCCGATCTTCGGGAAGTCGCTTGGGTTCTACCTGTTTTCACTACCGCTTTACGACGCGCTCAGTTCGTGGTTGCTTGGCGTAACATTCATCATACTGATCGCGGCCCTCGCTTACTCCCTGCTCGGTTTACCGCAAACGGTGCTGAAGCCGAGCGTGCGTTGGTCATCGGGTGCTGCGTTTCGCGCCGTCTGTTGCGCACTCGCGCTATTTCTGCTCGTGCTGAGCTGGCGCACTTATCTCTCGCGCTTTCCGTTTCTGTGGGAAGACCACACCACTTTTTCCGGGGTCACTTACACGGACGCAAACTACACGCTTCCCGCGCTGCTTGTCGTTTCCATCGCACTGATCGTTGCAGCAATCATCTCGCTCGTGAATGCGTTCGTCGCTCGACGAATCAGCGTACTGCTGATCGCGATCGCCATTCCGGTTGTCGTTTATCTCGTCGGAGTGATCCTGATTCCCTCTTACGTTCAGAGTTTCATCGTCAAACCGAACGAGATCGATCGTGAGACGCCATACATCACTCACAACATCGAGTGGACACGTCGTGGTTTTGGCATCGAACAAATCGAGTCGCGCGAGTTTGATCCTGAACCATCCACGGCCGCGATCGACCTCGCGAACAATCGCGAGACGCTCGAAAACATCCGTCTCTGGGACTGGCGCGCGCTCCAGGACACGCTGCGACAAGTCCAGGCCATCCGCACTTACTACGACTTTCCGGATGTAGACGTGGATCGTTACGTCGTCGGCGGACACACCCGTCAGATGATGACCGCGCCGCGCGAGATCAACGACGCGAAGCTACCGGCGCAATCGCAAAACTGGATTAATGAACGGCTGATCTATACGCATGGCTACGGCATCACGATGAATACCGCGAACGGGTTCAGTCCCGAGGGTCTGCCGCAGTTTGTGCTTTCGAACATGCCCGTGCAGGCGAGCGCCTCGG
>Ga0207691_10005963_pt1 | contig 11769 bp, 7 predicted proteins | sample KBSM13metaG_FD_184327 | JGI IMG/M metagenome (GOLD analysis project Ga0207691, IMG submission 184327) | Miscanthus rhizosphere microbial communities from Kellogg Biological Station, Michigan, USA - KBS M1-3 metaG (SPAdes) (version 2) | ecosystem: Host-associated > Plants > Roots > Rhizosphere >...
CCGACCGCTCTGCCCATCGCGGCGGCCGCGGCGGCCATCTCGTCCTCTTCGGGCAGCGTCTCACCGGCTTTCGGTGGCTCGGGCCCGCCGCGTCCCCGCTGCGGCTGCCGCCGCCTCGGATCCCTCATCGTCGATTCGCGGAAGGTGCTCGACGTCTGCTCGGCGCGCGCCTTCAGCTCTGCTTCCGCGCGCGAGACCGACCGGATGTCCTGCTCCGACTTCGCGCCTTTCGCCGCCTGCGCCCGCCGATCGAGCTTCCACGTCGCGACGACGACCTCCTTCTGCGCGACGACGAGGTCGTCGAGGGCGTTGGCGCCGACGCCGGGCATCGCGCCCTGGCTCCGGGCGAGCACGAACTCCTGCTCGTACGGCTTGACCTCCAGAAAGAACATGTCGCTGCGGGCTTCGTTGGGGCGCGTGCCGCGCGTGAGGTCGCGCGCGCGGACGTAGTAGGACACGACGTCGCCCGGCTGCACGTCGAGATCCTCGAGGTAGAGGGTGTGACGCCCGTGGACCAGCGCGCCGCGCGCAATCGGCAACGGGACGACCTTCTCGGTGCCGTGCACGGAGTACACGAGATCGAGCCGATCGACGCCGTAGTCGTCCTCGGCCTGCGCCTCGACGTCCACTTCCTCGAGCCGCGTCACCGAACGGTCCGAAGCCGGCTTGAGAATGCGCACGTCGGGCGGCCGGTCGTCCAGCGTCCGGATGAAGTACTCCGTCTCGCCGCTGTTGCCCATGCCCTCGCGATCGGCCAGCCCGACGCGGTAGGAATTGTCGTCGACGACCTTCAGCGACGCGGACAACTCGGTCGGCGCGTCGGAGGTCAACGCGAGACGCTTGCCGTCGCCGAGCGTCATCTCGCCGGTGGCCGCCGGACGATCGGTGAATACGCGCACCCGAACATCAGTGCCTGGCGGCGCATAAATATCGCCGCCGTCGCGTTCGGTGCGTGGCGCCAGCCGCAAACCCGCCGGATAGGTGTATTCGACGTCAATGCGCTTGACGCGCGGCGCGTGCGCGACGGCCACTTCGTAGACCGCCGACGTCAGCGGCCCGGCGGCGACCCGGTACTTGAAGGGGGCCGTGACGGCGTCGACGCCGAACCGGAACGAACCAGGCGCATCGGTGGACATCTCCAACCCGCGCCACCGATCGCCGTCGGCCATCTGCACCTGCGCGATGATCGGCGCGCGATTGCCGACCAGCCGCGCTCGAATCGCCAGCGCCGAACCGGCCTTGATTCGTGCGTTGCCCGGCGTCACTTCCAGCACGACCCGGGCTGGAAAGAGCGCGAGCGACGCCGAATCAAATGCCTGACGCGCCGGGCCGCGCGCCGCCCACAACACGGCCGCGAGCACGAGCACTGACGCGACCGCCTGAAATCCGGCGCGCCGCACAGCGATTGCCGGCAGAACCGTGTCGAGATCGACGTCCTGGGCCCGCCGACCGGCGTCGGCCAGCATCAGATCGGCAAACAGCGGCGCCGCTGGCGTCGCGAGCGTCGGATTGGCGACATCGACCGCGCTGACGAGCCGATCCTCGAGCGCCGGCGCCCGCTCCTCGATGAACCGGGCAACCTGGATGTCGCCTGGCGATCGGCGCAGCGGCCAGAACGCGTGTCCGAGCGCCGCGGCGGCCAGCAGCAGCGCGGCCGCGATCGCGAACGCCAGCAGCCCCGGCGCGCCGGTGCTCCACCACGCCGCCACGAGCCCAACGCCAATCGCCGCCGAAGCCGCCAAGGCGCCGCGGACGGTCGCCTCGAACAGCCGCTGCGCGCGCCAGCGCTTCCGGACGCGATCGATCAGCTCTCGGACTGCATCGTTCCGCATGTCCAGTCCCCTAGTCCCCTAGTCCCCGTTCCCGGCTCCCGACAGCTAGTCCCTAGCCCCGAGCCCCTACGCAGTTCGCGCGGCGAGCAATCCTTCGACGACGAGCAGCGCTGCCATGAGCGCCAGCGCGTACTGCCAGACGTGCTGGCGATCTTCCTGTTGCCGCGCCTCGACCCGCGCGTCCGACTGGCCTGCATCCTTCAACCGCGTCACCGCCGACTGAAAATCATCAGCCGACAGCCGTGCCGGATCGGCCTCACGTGGATCGACGTTGACGGCAATCGTCCGTGGCGCCGCGCCGGCCCGTTCAGCCGGTACGGCGACGACCCCTGGCGTGTGCTTCGCTGACGCCGGCGCATCGGCGACGACATACTCGACCGCACGGGCACGCCCACTGCCAAGATAACGCATCGCTTCATGCAGGAACGGGACGAAGCTCGCGTGCAGCGGGAAGTCGTTCCACCGGTTGTCGAGGTCCGACGCCAGAACAAGGGCGCGTCCGTCCCCCGCGGGACACTCGAGCAGCGCCGTTTCACCGGTCGTGAATCGCGCCAGCGTCTGGCACTCGGCGCCGCTGATCCGCGCCGCCTGTTGAAACGTCACCAACCCGAACGTCGCTGTCGTCCCCGCGAAACGCTGAAAGACCGGGTGGCGCGCGTCGGCCGGCGCGAGCACGCGCGGTGACGGCCTGGCGCCCGGAGTGGAGACGACGCGCAAGGTCGATCCCTGCCCGAGGACGTCGGCGACGACATCGCCGTCGACCTCCGGACCGGCCGCGATCAGCAAGCCGCCGCCGCTGCGCGCGTACGACGCAAGCGCTTCGCGTCCGCGGCGTTCGAGCCCTCGCGTCGACAGCAGCAGCACCGCAGGGTGCAGCGCGAGGACGTCCGCATCCGTCGACGCCAGCGTCGCGGCGCTGATACTGGTCACCTGGTAGCCGTTGGCGGCGGCGCCGCCCGCGCCGAGGGCCTGCTGGACGTAGAAGGCGTCGCGGCCGGCGTCGCCGCTGCCGGTGACGAGCAGAACCGAGGGCGGCGCCGCGCCTTGCAGGACGGCATAGCGGACGTTGTCCGCCTGCAGGCCGTCCGTATCGTCGACCGCGACCGCTGCGGCGCGGCCGCGCGGCGGCCCCGCAAAAACCGCGTCCGCCGATTGATTCGGCGGAACGCTGACGGTGACGTCGCCCGCCCGACGACCGTCGATGGTCAGGTGCACACGCGCGTCGCGCGCCCGCGGCGCCGCGTTTCGGACGGTGGCGACCAGTCGATCGGGCAGGGCGCGCACCGAGACCATCGCAAAGTTCGGCGGCGGCTCGCCGACGTCGAGCACTTCGATCTTCGCGCTCTCAGGAATTGAGGCGCGGTCGCCGGCGTCCCATCCGCTTTCCTGCAGGTCGGTGACGACGACGATGGTGCCGGGACGGCCCGCCAGCGCCTGAACCGCGGCGGACAGGGCGGCGCGGTACCGCGTCGCGCCAAAGCCAACGGTCGCCCGATCGATCGCCGCCGCAGCCAGTACCCGATCGACCCCGGGCTTCGCGGCAATCTCCGATTCATCGGCGAACGTCACGACCCCTACGGTGTCGGACGCCGGCGCCTTGGCAATCGCGTCCTTTGCCAGCTGCCGGGCCCGTTCGAATCGGCCGGGCGCCGACAGGCTGTACGACGTGTCGAGCGCGACGATGGTCGTGCCGCTCGACGCCAGCGCCGCGCCGGACGGAAAGAACGGCCGTGCAAAGGCGAACGCCAGCAGGACCAGCGTGGCAATCCGGAGCGCGAGGAGCAGCAGTTCTCGAAGGTGCCGGCGCTGGGTGTATTCCACCGGCGCGTGCTTCAGCAGCTTGACCGCGGCGAACTTCACCCGCGGCTCGGGCTCGCGCTTGAGCAGGTGCAGCACAATCGGAATGGCGGCTGCGATCGCGCCTGCGAGAAACACGGGTGCAAGGAAGGACAACATGTCAGAAGCTGCGCAGCACTCTTACTGTCACAGCGCCCTCGACCTGGTCGACAGATACGACATCAGCGCGAGCTCGAGCGGGTGGTTCGTGTTCAACAGCTGGTAATCGATCCCCGTCGCACCGAGTTCGCGGCGGTAGCGGTCGACGAGCCCGCCAATCGCCTTCAGATAATGCTCCCGGACCGCGCCGGGAACGGCCATCACTTCCTCGTTCGTTTCGAGATCCTCGAAGCGCGTCGCGTGCTCGAACGGAAACTCGATCTCGTCGGGATCGAGGACGTGGAACACGATGACGTCGACACCGCGGAACTGAAAATGCTTCAGGCCCCGGATCACTTCGTCGGGGTTGTCCAGCAGATCCGAGATCAGGACGACGAGGCCGCGTTTGGTAATCGAATCGGCCAGCCGATGCAGCGGCTTCGAGACGTCGGTCTTACGGCCGGTCACCAGGCGGTCGAGCGTCACCAGCAGCGCCCGCAAGTGGCCGGGACGCGAGCTCGCCGGCAGCATCTCGACGATGTTCTCGTCGAACGCCGTCAGCCCCACCGCATCACGCTGACGGTTCATCAGGTAGCCGAGCGAGGCCGCCAGGCAGGCGCCGTACTCGAATTTCGTCATGCCATGGTGCGAGCCGTAGCCCATCGAGCCGCTGACGTCGAGCAGCAGATGACAGTCGAGATTGGTTTCTTCCTCGAACTTCTTGATGTAGTGGCGGTCGCTGCGCGCGTACACCTTCCAATCGATCGTGTGCAGATCGTCGCCGGGGATGTACTGGCGGTACTCGGCGAACTCGACGCTGAAGCCCTTGAAGGGGCTGCGATGGAGACCCGACAGGAAGCCTTCGACAATGGTGCGGGCCTTCAACTCGAGCGTGCCGAGACGGGCGACGACCGCGGGGTCCAGGAATGTGCGTTCGACAGCGGTCCACGGCATCGCTTACATCCCGCTCTTGGGAACCGGCACCGCCTCAATCAGTCGATCGATGATCGCGTCCGAGTTGATGCGCTCCGACTCGGCGTAGAAATTCGTCATGATGCGGTGGCGCAGGATCGGCTTGGCCAGCGCCTGCACGTCCTTGACCGACACGTGATAGCGGCCGTGCATCAGCGCGCGCGCCTTGGCGCCACGCACGATCGCTTGCGAGCCGCGCAGCCCGGCGCCCCACTTCACCCATTTCTCGACGAATTCGAACCCGCCCGCCTTGCCGCCTTCCTTCAACGGCCGCGACGCGCTGACCAGGCGTACGGTGTAACGGGCGATTTCTTCGGCAATGACGACCTGCCGCACGAGGTCCTGAAAGTGGAGCACGTCCGGACCGCTCAGAATCCTGACCGGCGTGCGCGATTCCGTGCCCGTCGTCCGCGTCACTACGGTCACTTCGTCGTCCTCGTTCAAGTACTGGATGACGACGTTGAACATGAAGCGATCGAGCTGTGCTTCGGGAAGCGGATAGGTGCCTTCGAGCTCGATGGGGTTCTGCGTGGCGAGCACGAAGAACGGCTGCTCCAGCGGATAGGTCCGCCCCGCCGCCGTGACGTGGAACTCCTGCATCGCCTCGAGCAGTGCCGCCTGCGTCTTGGGCGGCGTGCGGTTGATCTCGTCGGCGAGGATGATCTGCGCGAAAATCGGCCCCTTCACGAAGCGCAGCCGCCGCGTCCCTTCCTCCTCGTCGAGGATTTCCGTGCCGGTGATGTCCGACGGCATCAGGTCGGGTGTGAACTGGATACGCTTGAAGTCGAGATCGAGGATGTCGGCGAGCGTTTTGATCAGGAGCGTCTTCGCGAGGCCGGGCACGCCGGTGATCAGGCAGTGGCCGCCGGTGAAGAGCGCGATCAGCACCTGCTCGACAACTTCGTCCTGACCGACGATGACTTTGCGCAGCTCGGTGAGAATCCGCTCGCGGCCCTCCGCGACTTTTTCAGCGCTGGCCATTGCAACCGACGATTCCATGGAAAGGGATCCTCAATGCGTGAGGGCGTAGATGATCTCGTTGATGCCCATGCGATACGCCAACGCGGTGTACTTGATGTAGCCGGGATATTCAGCGGCGTTGGACCACTCCCAGCCGTCGCCCATGTCGGTGTTCCAGTTGATGAAGATCATCGGGCGGCCGGTGTCGTCGAGAATCGCGCGCAGGTGCTGGACGACGCCGCCGCGCTCCCAGGTGCGTCCCTGCAGGAACGAGCCTAGACCCGCGACCTGCGGATAGCCGTCGAGCTTGTAGAAGCTGTTGAACACCGGATGATCCTTCGGGATCTCGACGATCTCGCGATCCGGGAACAGCCGCTTCATCTCTCGCGTGAAGGCATCCCACTCGAGCGGACCGTGGAAGTCGTCGACCATGGCGTGCCCGCCGCGCAACAGGAATTCGCGCAGGATTGGCACCTCGTGCTCGGCCATCCGCATGCTGCTCGGCTCGACGATGTAGATCCAGGGGTACTCGAACAGCCGGGGATCGTCGAGCGTGATCAGGACCGGATCCTCGACCTGGATGGCGGTCGCCGTCTTGATGCGGCGCGACAGATTCTGCTCGGCGGCCGGGGCGTCGATGCCCCACGGTTCGCCGTAGAAGTCCTGCGGGATGCGCGTCCCTTCCTGCGCAAAGTGGTACTTGATGCGCACGAAGCGCCACTGCAGCCCCGCGTAGCGATCGTCAGGGGCGTTCGGCAACTGCGCGTCGACCGAGGGCTGGAGCGTGGGAACCAGTACCGCCATCAGTGCGAACATCGTTGTCGCGAGGCCGCCGATTTTCATCGCTCCACCAGCTTGAGCAGCAGGCCCTGCGCCCGCTCGTAGGTCGGGGCGATTTCGAGCGCCGCCAGCGTCTGCTTTTTCGCCTCTGCGTGCTTGCCGGCCTGGAAGTAGCTTTCCGCGAGATCGGTGAAGGCCGCCGCCTTGTCGACGGGACCCAGCGCGAGAACCGTCCGGAACTCGCGCGCGGCCGTCTCGGCCTCGTTGCGCCGCAGCGCCATCCGTCCGAGCTGGACGTGCGCGTCGCTGTCGAACGGATCGATCGCGACAATGCGCTCGTATACCGGCCGCAGCTTGGCGGGGTCCTCGACCTTGGTGTCGCGCAGCAGCGCGGCGAGCAGCCGCGCGGCTTCGACGTTGTTGTAGTCGACGGCGACGAGCGCGGTCAATGCGGTAATGGCGCGCGCGGTGTCCTTCTTCTCGATCGCCATCGCGGCGATCTGATCGTGGGCGCTGTCTTTACCGCCGGCGAGTGGCACCAGCTGCGCGGCGCGTTCGAACGCCTGCACCGCCTCGTCAACCTTGCCGTCCTTGCGGAGGGCGCGGCCGAGCGCCATCTGCACCGGGAAGCTGCGCGGGTTCTCGACGGCAAGCGTCTGCAGCTTGTCGGTGGACGCGCGGAGGAGATCGGCGTCTGCCGGCGCCACCAGCGCCTTGCGCATCGAGCCGAACTGCCGCTCGACGGCTTCGTCGAATCCAGTTTGCAGCTGATCGAAATCCGTGTTCAGCGCGGCCTTGAGCGCCGCGTCGGTATCGAGCCCCTGGCTGTAGATCCGCACCAGCTTGCGCAGCCCCGCCTCACCATAGGCCGTGACCAGATGTTCAACCAGCAGCGACGCCTGGTAATACGCGAGCGAGATCGTCTTGGGGTTCTGGAACGCGGCATTGAGCTCGCGGAGCTTGACGGTTTCGCCCCGGTTCAGCATGCCAGCGAACGCCACGTCCATTTCGCGGCCCCACTCGGCGCGCGCCCGCTTCTCCTCGTAAACCGAGATCCCTTCGGTGAGCCACCGCGGGATGCGCTGGTTCGACATCTGGAGCGTGATGACGTGCGCCAGCTCGTGCCAGAGCGTCGCCTCCCATTGGAATTCGCCGGGCGGACGCGCGCGCGGCGAGTCCATCGTCACGACGCGGCCGAAGCAGATGCCGAGCGCGCCGATGAGGCCCGGCAGCCCGACGTTCCTGACGGCGAAGTCGTCGTGCTTCGGAAAGATCTCGACGAGGATCGGTCCCTTGGGCGTGAACTCGTAGCGCTTCGCCAGCGTGTTGAGCGTCTGGTGCGCCAGGCTCATCGCGTACTCCTGCAGCACCGGCGCCTCACTTTTGTCGAGGCGCATCACGACGTCACCGTCGCGCACGGTGACGAACTTGTCGAGCACGTCCATCATGCCGAGCAGGTTGAAGGTGATCTTGTTGTAGGGATCGATCTTGAACGACGCCTCGAGCGCGGTCCGGGCTGCCGGCTCGTCGCCGGTCCGCAGCAGGTGCGTGCCGAGATCCGCCAGCGTCCGCGGATTCTTCGGATCGAGGGAAAGGGCGCGGCGCGTGAGCGTCACCGCTTCGTCGAACCGGTAGTTGTGCGCGGCCAGTTCGCCGGCCGTGCGGTAGACGTCGCCGTAACTGGGCGCGATCGCGAGCGTCTTGTCGGCCGCGGCCTCGAACTCCTGCGGCTTGTCCTGCACGAACGCGAGGGCGGCGACGAGCGCCTGCGCGTCGAGGCTGGACGGGTTGACGGCGAGCGCTTTCTTCAGCGCTTCATGCGCCTCGTCGTTGTGGCTGGAATCGGCGGCCTCACCGGCGAGAAACACCAGGGCATCCACGTACGACGGGTTGATTTCCAGCGCCTTGCGCGCGAGGCTCACCGCTTGAGGAGGATTCTCGTCGTCCAGCGCCCGGGCCGATCCCAGCAGCGCCGGCGCCCACCGCGGGTCGGACTGCAAGGCGATCTGAAACGACTTCATCGCGTCGGTCTTGTTGTACTTCTCGAGAAGCAGCTCGCCCCACGCGGTCTCAATCGCCGGGTCGTTGGGCGAGGTCGTCGAAGCCAGACGGAACGCCGCATGGGCTTCCTGGAAACGGCCGAGCGCGCGCAGCGCGCGGGCGGCGCGCACCAGTTCCGCGGGGTCGTCGCTCGTCTCGGCCTGCGGTGACACCTTTTCGAGAATGGCGACGGCGTCCGGCTTGCCGAGCATGTGCTGCAGCAGGCCAAGCTCGAGCGCAGCTTCGCTCGCAGGGGCGCGGCCCACAACGGCGCGAAGCGCCGACTCGGCTTGCCCGTAGTGTCCACGCGCAATCAGCGCACGCGCCCGCACGGCGACGACATTCGGATCCCGGGCATCGAGCTTGTCGGTCAGCGCGTCGATCTCGTCGTACTTGCCCTCGATCAGCGCGCGATTCGCCAGTTGCAACGGCGCGAGCAGTGCGGGCGATCGACCGCGAGGCGCCTGCGCCGTCCCGAAGGACGGGAGCGCAAACACCGCGAGCGAGGCGACGAGCATGAAAGGGGGGAATCGACGCATCGCGTTTGTATTATAGGCTGCAACCCATGTGCCGCGGTTGGGCCATAAAGGCCGACGCCGCTTCTCTTTAGACGCCGGAAGCCGTCAGCGGGTCGACACGTGAAGCGCCCGCGCCTCCACGCCGATCCGCTTGACCAGCAGCGCCGCGAACGCGAGCAGCGCCAGCGGTCCTGACACCACTGCGCCCGTCATCATCCCGACGGCGATGAACTCTCCCACCACCGCGACGTAGTTCGGATGTGGGACAAAGCGGTAGGGTCCGCTCACAACCCGGCGTGATCCCGGGACGACGATGACTCGGAAGGTCCAGAATGGGCCGAGCGAGAGAATCGCCCACCATTTGAGCGCCTTGGCGGCTAGGAACAGCGTCGCGCCCGCGAAGAAGAACGGCTGAGGTACCGCTCCCCTCCAGGTACCCTCAGCGAGCATCAGCAGGAACGACGCGGGGTAGATCAGCTGCATCAGCGCATAGACATCGCCCGGCGGCTCCACGCCTCCCCGAGCGCGTTGAGCCCGCTCGTTCGTGGCCGCGCGGCGGGCTTCGACGAGCATGAAGCCGAAGACGACGCCGAACACGACCTCCGTCCTCACCAGGAACCTCCGTCCCCGCTGGCAACCTCCGTCCCGCTAACGGTGACTTAGGTCGCAATCTCCCGCACGCGCGATCACCGCCCGCAGGATCCCGGGAGCGAGCCGCGTGGCGACCGCCGCCGCATCGATGGCGCGGGCCGACGACACCAGCGCGCGGAGCGCGCGATTGAAGCGCCACTTCGACGCGAATGCCCGCCGCCGATCGCCGGCGAGCCGCGCATGGACACCGGTCCATCCGTGTTCGAGCGCTTGCAACGCCGCCGCCGCCGCAAGCTCGCCGCCCTGGACCGCGAAGCGCAGACCATCGCCGGTCATCGGATCGATGAATCCGGCGGCGTCGCCCGCGAAGAGCAGCCCGTCGATCGTCGTGTGCGGAGATTCCACCGCCAGCGGACCGAGGACGACGGGCGGTGCGACGAGCCGCGCATCCGCAAAGCGATCGCGAAGCTGCGAATCGGCGGCCAGCGCGCGCGTCAGCAGCCCGGCGGGATCGGCGAGCGCGGTATCGCCGGCGCCGGACGGCCGCACCAGGCACACATTCGTCAGGCCGCCCGGCACCGGCGCCACGCCGATGTAGCAGTTCTGGCGCACGTGCATCTCGCCGTACGACGACCTACAACGCAGAGCTCGCGGAGAACCTCTCTCTCTCTCGCTTCGTTGATCCCCAAGAGAATCTTTCTCTGCGTGCTCTGCGGGCTCTGCGTCGATCGAGAGCGGGACCACGTCTTCGAAGTAGCCGCCCACAGCCCACCGGCGCGGACGCGCGGGATGCCGCGCGAGGCCAAGGCCGAAAGCGATCGTCGAATGGCGGCCGTCAGCCGCCACGACCACGCGGGCCGGCAGCAGGCCCTCGTGACCGTCGCCGCCGGCGACCACGCCGGTGACACGAGGAGTGCCGCGCGACTCGTCGACCGTCGCGCGCCGGACGGCGATCGCGGCCTCGTACTCGCACCCGGCAGCGATCGCCTGCTGGAGGAGCATCCAGTCGAGATCGCGCCGCACGATCGCCCGGCCTGACTGTCCACGCGGATAGCGGCCGTCGATGACGTCGCCGCGGTCGCCGGTGACCAGCATGCCGTCGACCCGCAACGCGCGCGCGTCGAGGTCGCGGTCAACACCGAGGCGCCGCAGTCGCTCGAGGGTGCCCGGATTGACCGTGTCGCCACACAGCTTGTCGCGAGGGAACGCGGCGCGATCGACGAGATGGACCTTCGCTCCCGCGCGCGCCAGCACCAGCGCGGCCATCGAACCGGCAGGGCCGGCGCCGATGACCAATACGTCTGTGACGTTCTCCCTTCTCACTTCTCGGTTCTCAGTTCGTGTTCAGGTTCGGTTCACGGTTCGTTGTGCCTGGTTCATGGTTCGTGAACTCGGAAGCCCGAACTTCGAACTTTCAGAACGTTCGCGAACTTCGAACCGAACCTGAACACGAACCGAGAAGTGAGAACCGAGAACAGTGAACGAGATTCTCATCGTACCCGTCCGAGCACCAAGGCACTGTTCTTCGATCCAAACCCCAGGCAGTTGCAGAGCGCGGCGTCGATGTCGGCTGGACGCGCGGTCTTCGGGATGAAGTCCATGTCGCAGACCGGATCGAGATCGTCGAGATTCGCGGTGGGCGGGAGAATTCCGCGGCTCAGTGCCATGGCTGTCGCGACCACGCCGGCGGCGCCGCTGGCGCCCTGTGGGTGGCCGATCATCGACTTGGTGGATGACCCGGGCACCTGATCTGCGTGGCTGTTGAACACACGGCGCACGCAGCGCGATTCAATCGCGTCATTCAGCTGAGTGGAGGTGCCGTGATAGTTGATGTAGCCGATCTCCTGCGGACGCCGTTCCGCTTTGCAGAGCGCCATCTGGATGCAGCGCACGATTTCTGAGCCGTCGGGGTCCATCTGCACGCGGTGATACGCATCGCAGGTTGACCCGTAACCTTCAATCCGCGCGTAGCGGGTTGCGCCGCGCGCGATCGCTCGATCCTCGCGCTCGAGCGCCATCATCCACGCGCCTTCGCCGAGCACGAACCCGTCGCGTCGCAGATCGAAAGGGCGCGACGCCTCGCCGGGACGATCGTTGTAGGCCGTAGACACGGCACGCATGCGCGAAAACCCGAAGATCAT
>Ga0207691_10005964_pt1 | contig 11769 bp, 5 predicted proteins | sample KBSM13metaG_FD_184327 | JGI IMG/M metagenome (GOLD analysis project Ga0207691, IMG submission 184327) | Miscanthus rhizosphere microbial communities from Kellogg Biological Station, Michigan, USA - KBS M1-3 metaG (SPAdes) (version 2) | ecosystem: Host-associated > Plants > Roots > Rhizosphere >...
GAATCGCTCCGCCGAGAGCCCCTCGGCGAGCGACGGCGCGAGGACCTTCACCACGATTCGACGACCGAGCGCCACGTCCTCAGCGACGAACACGCGCGACATGCCGCCCCCGCCCAGCTCGCGCTCGAGGGCGTAAGCGTCGCCGAGCGAGGACTGGAGGCGGTCGCGGAGCAGGTCGGTCATCACGGCGGGATGGTAGGGGACGCGTCCGGCCAAGATACGGGCCGACCACACTCCCGTCACCGTTTCACGGTCTCGACGCCGGCCCAACGACTCTATCAGACCCGGCGTGTGCTCCTAGCCCGCTGTATCGCGTTGACTGCTAGCGCGCGAGCTGCTCGCGATGTCGCAGGAAGAGTTCTCGGCGCGTTCAACCGCCGGACCCGCTTCACGGGTCGAGTCCCATTCGCGTGAGGAGCCCCTGCCAGCGCGGGTCGGAGTGCAGCCCCTCGAAGGCAGGTGTGACCTTCACGCCGTCCATGAACGACGCGCGCTCGGTGTACCCTCGCTCCAGCCACCCGAACGCCGCGTCGACGTCGCCGAGCCCTGCGTAGGCCAGGGCGAGATGGAACGGCAGCACGTCCCGGTGCTCCGCGGGATCCAGCAGCGCATGCACGATGCGCTCGGCGTCCGACCGCGCGCCCATCAAGGCATACGCATAGGCGAGGTGCGCGGAGTCGCGCTCGCCACTCAACTCGGCCGCTCGGCGGAGGGCGATGATCGCCTCCGCGAGCATACCCTTCTGCACATACGCGTGCCCGAGCTGCTGGTGCACGAGGTCGAGCTCGGGGCCGAACTCCATCGCCTCGCGGAGTACCGAGATCGCCCGGTCTGGCTGGCGCGCGTTCACGTAGACGCGGCCGAGGACAGCGCCGATGTGTGGAACGAGCGGATCGGCCGCCCGCGCGGACTTCAGCTGCTCGACTGCCTCAGAGAACCGCCCCTGGTCCTGGAGGCAGATCGCGAAGGCGATGCGTGCGAAGATGTAACCTGGGTCCAGCGCGATGGCCCGCCGGAACTCTCGCTCGGAGGCCGCCCACTCGTACTCGTAAACGCAGAGCGCGTGGGCCAGCGAGGCGTGTGCCTCGGTCAACGTGTCGTCGAGGGCGAGCGCCTTGCGCGCCGCGGACATGGCCCTCGGGAAGGCGTCGTGCGACCGCCGGTAGGCGAAGACCGCCAGATACGCATAGGCGTCGGACAGCCCGGCGTAAGCTGGCGCGTACGTCGGCGCACGCTCGACCGACTCCTCGAAATATCGAATCGCCTGGAGCAGGCGTTCGCCACCGCTTCGCGTGTTCAGGATGTGGCGCCCCTTGAGATACAGCTCGTACGCGACGAGGTCCGTGGCGGGCCGCGCCAACCGCGGGCCGGCTCCCAACCGGGCTTGCAGCGCCGCCGCCGCGGCCCGCGCGATCTCCTCCTGCACCGCGAAGACGTCCACCGCCGCGCGATCGTAGCTCTCAGCCCACAGCACGCGGTGGTCCTCCGCGCTCACGAGCTGCGTGACCACCTTGAGCCTTCCTGCGGCGCGGCGAACGCTTCCCTCCAGCAGCGTCGTCACACCGAGCATCTGGGCGATGGTGCGCGCGTCGAGCCCGCGCCCCTTGAGCGCGAACGTCGAGGTTCGCCCCGTGACCGTCACGCCCGGCACCCGACTGATGGCGCCGATGAGCTCCTCGGTGAGGCCATCCGTGAACGGCTCGTCCGCCGGGTCGCCGCTCACGTTGGCGAAGGGGAGCACGACGATGGACGCGGATGGCGCCCTCGATGGGGCGCTCTGCATCCGCGTGACCAGCTCAGCGACCGATGGGTCGGCCGGGCCGCCCACCTCTTCCGCCACCAACCGCTGGTACTCGTGGGAGTGGCGCAGGGCGGCGGTACGCTCCCCCGTTGCGTCGAGCGCCCGCATCAAGCTGGTGGCGACGTACGCGCTGAGCGGCTCCACCACCGCGAGTCGGCGCCACCATGTCACAGCCGTGCGCAGATCTCCTTCCGCGGCAGCCTGCTCGGCGAGCGCCTCCAGCGCGCGCGCGTGCTCGTGAGCCAGCCGGCCGCGCTCGGCCGACGCCCATCGCTCGAAGTCGTCGGCTCCGCGGACGTAGAAGCCCTCGAGAAACGGCCCGGTGTAGCGCTCCACGGCGCCGGCATGATCGCCTCGCGCCAGAGCCTCGCGGAAGGCCCCGACGTCGCTCGTGACGACGTCGGGGTTCAGCCGAAGCTCGCCCGAGGTGAGCAGCAGTTCCGGCGCGTGGAGCTGCTGGCGCAGCGAGTGGACGAGCTGCTTGAGCGAGCTCCGGGCGCGCTCGTCGCCGCTCTCCGGCCACAGGTAGGCGAGCAACACGTCACGACTCACCCCGCGCGGGCCAGCCGCGGCGAGCACCGCGAGAAACCCGAGCGCCTTCCGTTGGCCCGACAGAGCGTCGAGCCGGGCGCCGTCGCGTTCAAGATGGCAGCCGCCCAGGGTACGGAGTCGGAGCACGCCGAGTCTCCCTTCCGAAATGACTTCACCGAGACCTGACCGAAATTTCACCCGGTCGCCCTAGATAGCTCGCGTCCACGCCGGCGTGCAAGCCGCCGAGCGCGACTTCCATCTCCTCCGCGAGGCTATGATGCGCACTCCCCCTGCCCCATCGCTCCTGCTCGCTCTCGCCCTGGCCGGTTGCGCCGGCGACTCTCCGACGACCACCCCTCCCCCCGACGTGCCTGCACTCGCACGTGGCGCTTTGACGCCCGGGTCGTACCCACTCACAGGGCGATGCGTGACGAGCTTCGATCCTCCCCCGTTCCCGCTGCCCGCGGTGCACCGTCAGGTGGACACGGGCACCTGCCAGCTCGCGCATCTCGGTCGCGCGGCGCTCCATCTGGTGCAGGACATCTACTTCGCCACCGGCACCCAGGTGTCGATCGAGTTCACGTTCACGGCCGCAAACGGAGACGTTCTGCGCGCGACGAACGTCGGCACGAGCGCGCCGAGCGGGACGGGCGTTCGGTTCCAGGGCACCACAACGTTCGTCGGCGGAACCGGCCGGTTCGCCGATGCGACGGGTGAAGCTCGGCTGGAAGGAACGGCGAACTTCCTCACCAACACGGCGGAGTTCACGATTGTGGACGGTCGGATCGCCTACGACGCGTCGGCTCGGGGCCAGCAGCCGTAGACCGCATGCGAGGCGGGTCTCGCCGGGCCCGCCTCGCACCGGACTGTGGCTGGCAGCATCGGCTCACCCTTTTCTTCGGCGAAGTTCATCTCCCGGTCACGAGCCGGACCGCAGATGGTGCGCGAGCATGGCGCGTGCGCGCTCAGGCACACTTCGCTTCGGCGATCTGAGACAGCGCGTGGAGGGGATCGGTCAGCGCTTGCTCACGTGACGCTCCGGAGCCTCGAGCGGGACGGGCGCGACGAGGCGTTTCGGGTCGCGTTCAAGGGATCGCCGATGAAGCATCGGAACCCGCTAGCAGCCGCTCGAACGCGGGATACCCACGCAGCGCAGTCCACGACGGGTCGATTTGAAGCAGCGCACGCGACACGCGCTGGCCGCAGGGCAGTCGCAACGCCTCCGATAGTCGCGCCACGACAACGTCCTTGCGGCCGAGCTGCGCATCGACGAACGCCGAATTGTAGAGCGCGTGGCAGAGCTGCCAGGGCGCCGTTCGCGTATCGGTCCGGAGCGACTCACGAGCCTCGGCCACGTAGTGGTCCGTCTGGCTCGACGCGTCCGCATTGCGGCCTAGGGTCGCATATGCCTCCGCGAGCAACGAACGGCGAGAGAACCAGCCGAAGAACCAGCGCCTATCGCCCTCATGCCGCAATGCGGGCTCGAGTATCGCGACCAGCGAGTCGGCGTGCGCGCGGGCAGCGACGCTCCGGCCATTCTGCATGTGATGCCGGAGCTTCACGAGATGATACAGCTCTGGCGCGATCCCGCCCGCACCCGCCAGGTAGCCGCGAAGCGTGAGCGTATCACGTGCGCGCAGCACCGCGGGCGGGAGCAGATGCTGCCAGACAGCATTGCCCGCGATCCCGCCCGGAAGGCGAACGACCCATGGCATCGAGACGGTCCCTCGTTCGAGCGTTCGCCGCGCTGATGTCGTATCGCCACGCCACAGCAGGTAGTCGGAGGCCTGCGACGCGTAGGCGACGTCGTGATCCGGAACCAGCGCGATCTCGTGCTCGCGTGCCGAGATTGCCTCTTCGTAGTGGCGCGGTGTCTTGAGACTGCCCGCAAGCGATGACCAGGCATCCGTCGCGCGTGGATCGAGCGTGGTCGCACGCCGATATACAGCGGTGGCGGACTCGAAGCGGCCTGCCTGTTCCTCTACATCTCCGAGCGCCTGCAGTACCTCCACGTTGTCAGGCGCCATCCTGGCGGTTTCGCGCACGAGGCGTTCGGCCTCACTCGCCAGGCCGGTCTCAGAGAAGTACTCGGCGCGGATCAGCCGGACATCGATCGCGGTGGAGTCGAGCGTCCACGCGCGCTCGATCGCCACGCGCGCCTGCTCTCGAACCGCCGCCATGCTCGCGGAGTCGCCACCTTGCGACAGCTCGTGGAGATAGGACCTGGCGAGCTGCGCGTACGCGTTCGCGAATGACGGATCCAGTGCTATGGCGCGCACGAACTCCGCTTCGGTGCGCTTGCGAGCCGCAGCCGAAAACACCGATGTGCGCGAGGTGCTGGCGAGTCCGCGCAGGTACGCGTCGTACGCCGCGAGGTTCGTCGTCCGCCGTGCGGCAACCGAGCGTCGCTCATGCGCGAGCAGCGTGACATGCAACGCCGACGCGACCTGCTCGGCCACTCGCGATTGCATCGCGAACACGTCGTCGAGCGGCCCCTCCAGTGGCTGGGCCCATACGTTCGCCTGATCGCTGGCACGAACAAGCTCCGGGCTCACTCGCACGCGACCGCCCATTGGTGTGCGCTCCCAGCGCACGGTGCCGGTGAGCACGTGCGTCGCGCCCAACTCGCGCGCGATTTCGCGCGGCGACTTCGTCGTGCCCCGGTATTGTCGCGCGCTCACGCCGCCGATCACCTGCAGCCCCGAAATGCCAGTGAGGCGCGCACGCACTTCGTCGGTGAGTCCGTCGGCGAAGTAGACATCGCCCGCCACTCCGAGATTCTCGAAGGGCAGGACGGCGAGCACGGGCCGCCTGGGCGCGTCAGACGACGATGCACGACGCGCGGCGAGCGAGACGCCGGTGATCACCGCCAACGTCACGAGGGCAGTCGTCGTCAGCAGGACGCCCCGCTTCCACACCGGTCGCGCACGGCCGCCGGTGCTCGCCGACGTTGGGTGCGCAGCGGCAATCGCAGGACGCACGACATCCGCAGATAACAGCGTCGTGACGCATTCCTGCAGCTCGGCCGACGGCTCGTGCTCGAGATCTTCGCGAAGGGTTCGCTTGAACATCTCGAACACCGCCATCATCCCGGAGCGATCTCCCTGCCGGTGGAGAATCTCGAGGTTGCGGCGCACCACGCGCTCGTCATTCGGCGCGAGGCCCAGCGCGCGGCCCGCCCAGTGCAGCGCGAGCGGCAGGTTGTCCTGCGCCTCAGCCTCCGCCGTCGCCGCGAGTGCAGCCGACAGCGCGATCCGCCGCAGTCGCGCGCGCTCCATCTCGACCCAACGCTCGAACTCCGCGGGCGCATCCGCGAAGAAGAACGCATCGAGCAGGTCGCCTCGGTAAAGCTGCAGCGCCTCGGCCGCGCGCTCGTTTGCGACGGCGTTCTCGAAGGCGATGGCGTCGCACCAGAGCGTGCCCGGCGCGATCGCGATCTCCTGATCGCCTCGGCTCACCAGCACGCCCTCGCCGAGGCTGCGTCGGAGTACATGGAGCGCCTGACTCAAGGCGTTGCGGGCGCGCGAGGCGTCGAGCTCCGGCCAGAAGAGTGCGAGCAGCCGGTCGCGCCGATGGAACCCGCGAGGAGTCGCCAGCGCCAGGTGCACCAGCAACGCCAGGCGCTTCGGCTGCGAGAGAATGGCTCGCACCTCGGTGCCGTCCGGATCGTCCAGATCGATCCCACCAAGGACGCGCAGGCGCAACATGCCAGTCTGGGCGACGAGGGGACGGTCTTACGCGGGCGATAAGGCCATGCAGCAGAGCGGCGTAAGGCTCCGCTCTTAGCGTGCCCAACGTAGTCGCGGCGAATTGGGCTTGTCAACGAACGATGAGCGATTCGCCCGCTCGGGATCTCACCTCAATGGAGTGGAATGATGCACGCCACCGCACACGCGATCGTAGAGTCGCTCGAACCCGCCGTCGGCATGGTCGACGCGTATGCCGCCACCACCGCCGGAGCTCCGCTGGAGCCCCATCGATTCCGCGCCAGACCGCTCCGGCCGATGGATGTCGAGATCGAGGTCACCCACTGCGGGATCTGTCATTCCGACCTGCACCTCATCAACAACGACTTCGGGCTGACGGCCTATCCGCTCGTTCCCGGACACGAAGTGGCGGGCGTGGTGGCCGAGGTGGGAAGCGCGGTGACGGAGCTTCGCGTGGGGCAGCGAGTGGGCGTCGGGTTCCTCGCCGGCGCCGACTTCACGTGCGAACTGTGCGCGGCCGGGAGCGACAACATGTGCGAGCACTGGGAGCCGACCTGCCTCGGACGCGAGGGTGGCTTCGCCCGCCGACTCGTCGCGGACTGTCGCCTCGCCTTCCCGATCCCGGATGAGATCCCCTCAGAGCACGCGGCGCCGCTGATGTGCGCGGGCGTCACGGTATTCGCGCCCCTCCTCCGATACGCGAACGGCGCGACGCGGCTCGGCGTGATCGGCGTCGGCGGGCTGGGCCACCTCGCGCTGCAGTATGGCCGGGCGCTCGGCTGTCACGTGACCGCCTTCACGACCAGTGCCGACAAGGAAGCCGAGGCGCGGAAGCTCGGCGCGCACGAGGTTGTGGATACGATGGAGCCTGGGGCGCTCGCCTCGCACGCAAACAGCTGCGACCTGCTGCTCTGTACCGTCACGGCCGACGTACCGTGGAACGAGTACATCGGCGTGCTGCGCCGCAACGGGAAGCTCTGCCTGCTCGGGTTCCCGGAGCATCAGCTGTCGATCGCCGCGGTTCCGCTCGTGTTCTTTCAGCGCAGCCTCGTGTCGAGCGGGATCGGCTCGCGGCTGGAGATCCGGAAGATGCTGGACTTCACGGCGCGCCACGCCATCCGTCCGCAGGTAGAGCTGTTCCCGATGCGTGAGGTGAACATCGCGCTCGAGCGGCTTCGGAAGAACGAGGTCCGGTACCGGGTCGTGCTGGTGAACGAGTAGGTGTCACGAGCGAGGGACACAATGAACGGCGTCGCCGGGGTCTCCCTCGAGCGACGCCGTTCGTGTGCGAACCGAGTAACAGCGAAGCGGACCAGCGAAATGAATCGACGACGACCAGCTCCAAGTCGCGTAGCCCGTCACTTCGCCGATCCCGCGGCGAGCGCGACGCGCAACTCGCGCTTGAGCACCTTGCCCGTCGCGGTCAACGGCAGCGCGTCCACGAACTCCACGGTGCGCGGGTACTTGTACGCCGCCATCGTCTCGCGCGACCAGGCGATCAGCTCGTCCGCGCCGAGCGTCGCGCCGGCCTTCCGGATCACGAACGCCATCACCTCCTCGCCATGCTCTTCGTGCGGCACGCCGATCACCGCGGCGAGCGACACGGCGGGGTGCGTCTGCAACACCTCCTCGATCTCGCGCGGGTACACGTTCAGCCCGCAGCGGATGATCATGTCCTTGAGGCGGTCGGCGATGAACAGGTAGCCGTCTTCGTCCATGCGCGCGATGTCGCCGCTGTGGAACCAGCCGCCGCGCAGCGCTTCCGCCGTCGCCTCCGGCCGCCGGAAGTAGCCCTTCATGATGTTGTGCCCGCGGATCACGACCTCCCCGAGCTCGCCGCGCGGCACCTCCGCGTCGTCGGCGTCGACGACCTTCACGTCGCACCCCCAGACGGGGAGTCCGACGGAGCCCGGCTTCCGCGGCCGGCCCACCTGATTGAACGTCGCCACCGGTGACGTCTCGCTCAGCCCGTAGCCCTCGAGGATCTCGACGCCGAAGCGCGCGTCGAAGGCGTGCAGGATCTCCACCGGCATCGGTGCGCCGCCGGAGCAGCACGAGCGCAGGTTGGCGGCGATCGGCGCGGTGTCGATCCCGTGCTCCTCCACGTGCCGCAGCAGCGCCCAGTACATCGTCGGCACGCCCGCGAACCCGTTCACCCGCTCGGCCAGCATCGTCGCCAGCACCGCCGCCGGCTCGAAGCGCGGCAGCAGCACGACGCGGTTCCCTTGCAGCAGGTACGCGTTCATGACACAGGTCTGCCCGAACGAGTGGAACAGCGGCAGCACGCCGAGCACCGTTGCCTGCGCGACGCCGATGAGCTCGAGGAAGAGGTCGCGCGATGTCTGTGCGTTGAGCAGCATGTTCGCGTGCGTCAGCTCGGCACCCTTGGGCACGCCCGTCGTGCCGGACGTATACAGGATCACGGCGGTGTCGTCGGGCGCGCGCAGCGCCGTCTCGAACGTCGCCGGCGCCGCGCGCATCAGCGCGTCCAGCGTGGGCGTGCCGGCGACCGGCGAGACCGCCGCCGCGTCCTTCGTCATGACGACGAATTGCTCGCACGACTCCACCTCGCCGAACGCCGCGTGCCCCATCTGCGCCATCGGCAACTCCGCCGTGCCCTCGTAGCAGAGATAGGCGCGCGCGGCCGAGTCGCGCAGGTGCTGCGCGATCTCGCGCGGCTTGAGCAGCACGTTGAGCGGCACCACCGCCGCGCCGGTCTTGAGGATGCCGAAGTAGGCGATCGGGAAGTGCGGCGTGTTCGGGCAGGAGAGCGCCACGTGGTCGCCGGCCTCGACGCCGAGCGCGGTGAGCGCGCCGGCGACGCGACACGCCGCGGCGTCGAGCTGCGCGTACGTGAGCCGCACCGTGCCGGCGACGATCGCCTCGCGGTCGGGATGCACGCGGGCGTGATGCTCGATCAGCATCGAGAGGTTGACCATCGTCGGCCGGGAGGATGTGGGAGCACGGCGGGTGCACCGCTCCGAGCGAGCGGCGCACCAGCATCATGCCGATGTCGCCAGGGCGCCGCCAGCATGGGCGCTCCGGCGTCCGGGACCGGCCGGCGTTTTCCTTGCCCGGCGCAGGCACGTTCACCAGTGTACGCCCTCCTGCTCTCCGTTCGTTCCCCGGCACTCTCCGCGATGCTCGTCGCCGCTCTCTCCGTACTCGCGCTCCTGCAGGCCTCGCCCGGCGGTCCCCCCGACGCCGACACGCGTGCCTGGTGGCAGCGGACGTCGGTTCTCTCCGCCGACTCGATGGAGGGGCGCGATGCCGGATCACGCGGGTACGAGCGCGCCGCGCGGCACGTCGCTCGGTGGCTCGCGGCGGCGGGGGTGAAGCCCCTCGGCGACGGCGGGTCGTGGTATCAGTGGGTGCCGATGGAGGAGGTCGCCGTCACCAGCGGCCGCCTGGATGTCGGGGGGCGGCCCCTGCGGTTCCTGCACGACGTCGTCACCCTCCGCGGGCAGACACCGCCAGCGACGCTGGAAGGCGCGCTCGCCTATCGCGGCTACTGCGGAGCCGACGTGCTCGGCGACGTGCGTGGGAAGCTCGTGATCTGCCACGCGACGCGACGTCCGGGACTGCCGACCGACGAGCAGCGTCGCACGGCGCTGCAGCAGGCGGGGGCGGCCGGGCTGGTCGCCATCGCCGACCCGGGATTCACGGTAGAGCCGCCACGCTGGCCGGCGGCGTACGCTCGCAGCGTCTCCCTCGTGGGCGTGACGCCGACACCAACGACGCCGTCGGCGCCGGCGTCCGCGCCAGCGTGGATCGCACTGTCGTTGCGGGCCGAGGCGCTGCGCACGGTGCTCGCCGGAAGCGGGCAGGACGCCGACTCGCTCATCGCCGCGGGAAGTGCCGGACGGCCGCTCCCCGCCTTCGACCTGCGCGACAGCCTGCGTGCGACGTTCACGATCGAACGGCGGACGCTGCGCTCGCCGAACGTCGTCGGGATCTTCCCCGGGACCGACCCGACGAAGAACGGCGAGGCGATCGTCCTCACCGCGCACCTCGACGGCTACGGCTACGGGACGCCGGTGGACGGCGACTCGCTCTACAACGGAACGCTCGACGACGCTGCGTACGTCGCCCTGATCGTCCGCCTCCTCGAACGCCGACGTGGCGAAGGATTTCGACGCCCGATCATCGTCGCGATCGTCACGGGCGAGGAGAAGGGGCTGCTCGGGTCCCGGTGGCTCGTCGCCCACCTCCCCGTGCCGCGAGCGAACATCGCCGGGAACATCAACCTCGACCAGCTTCGGCCGCTCTTCCCGCTGGAGCTGCTCACCGTGCACGCACTCGACGATACGAGTCTGGGCGACGACGCACGCGCAGTGGCAGAGTCGCTGGGCATCGCGGTGCAGCGCGACCCCGAGCCGGAGCGAGGCCTCCTGCAGCGCACCGACCACTGGCCCTTTCTCCAGGCGGGGATCCCGGCGACGAACTTCGTCTTCGGCTATCGCCCCGGCTCGGAGTCCGAGCGCATCTACCGACAATGGTACCGCGAGGGGTACCACACGCCGAAGGACGACCTGCAGCAGAAGATCGACTGGAAGGCGGCCGCGGACTTCAACCGATTCTATTACGCGCTCGTGGCGCGCGTGGCGAGCCAGAACGCGGCGCCGGCGTGGAAGGCAGGGAGCTCGCTGCGCCCCCTCGCACATGCGAGTGACGCCCTCGCGCAATCGCCCGCGCGCTCGGCCGCGGCGCCGGATCCGACTCGCTTCACGCGGAAGGTGCTCGTCGAGGGGCTGAACGAGCCGATGCAGCTCGAGTTCGACGAGGGAGGGCGCGTCTACTGGATCGAGCGGGGCGGCACGCTCCGCCGCCTCGACGAATCCACGGGCAAGGTCGACCTCATCGGGAAGGTGCCGGTCGCGCTGGTCGGGGAAGCGGGCCTGATCGGAATAGCGCTCGACCCGAAGTTCGAGACGACGCGGCACCTCTACCTGTACTACTCCGCGCCGGGAGACGTGCGCGAGATGCATCTCTCGCGGTTCACCGTGAGCGCACAGGACAGCCTGGACCTCTCGAGCGAGATCGTCGTGATGCGATGGCCGCACGAGGTCGCGTCGCACATGGGCGGCGGCATGACCTGGGACGCGGCGGGGAATCTGTATCTCACCGTGGGCGACAACTCGAACGCGACGCAGTACAACCCGATCCACTGGACCAATGAAGGCGGCAAGGGGCAGGACTCGCAGCGATCGGCGGCCAACTCGAACGACCTGCGCGGCAAGATCCTGCGCATCCACCCTGAGCCCGACGGCACCTACACGATCCCGAAGGGCAACCTGTTCGCGCCGGGCACGCCGAAGACGCGCCCCGAGATCTACACGATGGGGAATCGCAACCCGTGGCGCGTCTCGATCGACTCCCGGACCGGAGATCTCTTCTGGGGCGAGGTCGGCCCCGACGCGGGAAAGGATTCCGCCGGTGTCGGACCGATGGGCTACGACGAGTTCAATGTCGCCCGCAGTGCGGGCTTCTACGGATGGCCGTACGCCATCGGATACAACCGGGTCTACAACCGCTACGACTTCGCGACGAAGACGTACGGTCCTCCGCCGGACGCCGCGCATCTGACGAACCCCTCGCCGAACAACACCGGGCTCGTCGACCTGCCGCCCGCGCGGCCTCCCCTGCTCGCGTATCCGTACGGCGTCTCGACGGAGTTCCCCATCCTCGGCACCGGTGGCCGCTGCGCGGTGGGCGGCCCGGTGTTCCATC
>Ga0207691_10005965_pt1 | contig 11769 bp, 8 predicted proteins | sample KBSM13metaG_FD_184327 | JGI IMG/M metagenome (GOLD analysis project Ga0207691, IMG submission 184327) | Miscanthus rhizosphere microbial communities from Kellogg Biological Station, Michigan, USA - KBS M1-3 metaG (SPAdes) (version 2) | ecosystem: Host-associated > Plants > Roots > Rhizosphere >...
AGACAAACACGGATTTGGTTTTGTCGGTGTTCGTCATTTCTTATCCGTGTTTATCTGTGGCTATTCCTTTGTCCTTCTCTGTGGCGGCGGCGGCGTCACTCCACGCGGAGAGCCACCAGCGGATCGACGCGCGTGGCACGGCGCGCGGGGAGATAGGCGGCCAGCAGGGCAACGGCGAGCAGTGCGGCCGACACCGTCGCCAGCGTCGCCGCGTCGCGCGGCCGCACGCCGTAGAGCTGCGACTCGATCGCGGGCCCGAGCAGCAGCGCGGCTGCCGCGCCGAGGGCCACGCCGATGGCGCTCAGGCGGAACGAGTGGCCGACCACGAGTCGGAGGACCGAGCCCGGTCTCGCCCCCAGGGCGAGGCGCACGCCGATCTCGCGGGTGCGCTGCGTCACCAGATACGCCAGCACCCCGTAGACGCCGATCGCCGCCAGCAACAGCGCCAGCACGGCGAACAACCCCACCAGCCACGCGGTGAGCCGCGGCTGCGCCGTGCTGGTCTCGAGCAGCGTCTCCATGGTCCGCACGTTGAAGACGGCGAGCTGCGGATCCGCGGCGGAGACGATGCGGCGGACCATCGGTGCGACCGGGACGTCCGCTGTCGTCCTGACCACGAGCGTCATCGAGGGCCAGAGGAACTGCGTGGCCGCGTAATACATCGTGGGCCGCGGGTCGAGCGCCTGGTTCAGGTTGCGCACGTCGCCGACGACGCCGACGACGCGCAACGGCTCGCCAGTCACGATCGAGCGGCCGATCGGATCCTCGTTCGGCCAGAAGCGCCGCGCCGCATCGGCGCTGAGAATGACCACTCCGGGCCCGCCGCGGCGGTCCTCCTCGGTGAAGCTGCGGCCGCGCAGGATTGGAATCCCCATCGCGTTGAAATAGCCCGGGCTGACCATGCGCCAGTCCGCCTGCAGCGATTCGTTGCCGAGCGCGTTGGCCCCCTGGGCGCGGACCGGCTGTCCCGTGTTGCCGCCGGCGAACGGCGCACCGCTGGTCACGCCGACCGCCTCGACGCCGGCGGTGCCGCTCAACTCGCTGATGATTCGCGAGTAGAACTGCCAGCCTGCGGCGTGATCGCGATAGCGTGACGAGGGCAGCCCGATCATCGCCGTGGTGATGTTGCCCGGGCGGAAGCCCAGCTCGACGCGCTGCAGGCGCAGGAAGCTCTGGCCGAGCAGCGCCGCGGCGGCGAGCAGGATCGTCGCCAGCGCCAGCTGGCCGACCACCAGCAGCCGCCGCGCGATCCCCTGCCGCGCCCCGCTGCGGCCGTCGGCCTTCAGCGCGTCCAGCACGTCGCGGCTCGAGTTCAGGAAGGCAGGCAGCGCGCCGAACAGCAGCCCCGTCGCCAGCGACGCGAGCAGCGCGAAGGCGAGCACCGGGCCGCTCAGCGCGATGTCGCCGGCGCGCGGCAGAACGGTCGCGAGCTGCGTGCGAAAGACCGGCATGATCGAGTACGCGAGCGCGAGGCCGACGGCGCCGCCGGCAGACGCCAGCAGCACGGACTCGGTCAACACTTCGCGGACGACGCGGATGCGGCTGGCGCCGAGCGCGAGCCGCACCGCCTGTTCACGCCGGCGCAGCGCGGCGCGCGCGAGCGTCAGGTTCGCGATGTTGGTGCAGGCGATCAGCAGGACGAGCGCCACGGATCCCAGCAGCAGGTAGAGCCCGGTCCGCACCGGCCGCGGCACGAGCCAGTCGTAAACACTCGCCATCGTCACGCCCCAGTCGGCGTCGTCTTTCGGATACTCCTGGCCGAGCTGCAGCGCGATCGCGTCCATCTCCTTCTGCGCCTGCGGGATCGTGACGCCCGGGCGCAGGCGGCCGACGACCGTCATCATGTGATTCGACCGGCTCTCGACGGCCAGGTTCGCGGCGAGCGGCGTCAGGCAGTGGATGGGCAGGACGAAATCGCGATCGCGCACGATGCCGACGACGTTGTAAGGGATGCCGTCGAGGAGGATGGGGGTTCCGAGAATGTCGGTCGATCCGCCGAGCCGGTTTCTCCACACCGACTCGACGATCAGCGCCACGTGCGCGGCGCCAAGGCGATCTTCCTCCGGCGTGAACAGGCGGCCGGCGATCGGGCGGATGCCGAAGAGCGGCAGCAGGTTGGCGGTGGCCTCGAGCCGCGAGACGCGCTGCGGCTCGCCGCCGGTCGTCAGCGTCGCGCTGCCGCTGCGCCACGCGCCGAGCTGCTCGAACGACTGCGCGCGATCGCGCCACGACACGTAGTTCGGCACCGACGCCGAGAACTGCGGGATCCGCAGCTTGTCGTTCTTCTCCCACACCCGCACCAGCCGCGCCGAGTCGGCAAACGGGAGCGACTGCAGCGCGACCGCGTGGACGACGCTGAAGATCGCCGTGTTGGCGCCGATGCCCAGCGCCAGCGTGGCGATCGCGACGAGGGTGTACATCGGGGAGCGCCGCAGGGCGCGTGCGGCATACCGCAGGTCACGCAGGAACATTCGCATGTGCTCTCCTGGCGCGCGCACGAGCGCGTCGGCCATGACGCCGGTCCAGAATTCGAACGAGCCGCGCCGTCCGCACATGGCGGCGTCCGCGCGCGCCTCTCGGTAGGCGGCGACCATGTCGGATCCGAAACGCTCGCGGAACTCGTGGGGATAGAGGCGCAGCACGAGGCGGAACAGGCGCTCGGGCAGGCGCATCGGTCATCCCTTCCGCGGCACCAGGCCGGCGACGCGCGCGTCGTGGAGCAGCGCGCTGAGCCGTGCCGCCTCCGCCGCGGCCACCGTCCGCCCGAACTTCGTCACCCGGTAATAGCGCCGGCGCTCGTCCTCTTTGGCCGCCGCGCGCGCGCCGCGCAGAAAGATCTCTTCGATCAGCCCTTCGTCGAGCATCTTGCGGATCGACCCGTAGAGCGTGCCGGGGCTCATGCGCACCTTGCCGCCGGTCCGATCGGCGACGTCCTGCATCACGGCGTAGCCGTGCTTCTCGCCGTCGCCGAGCGCGATCAGGATGTGGAACACCGCCGGCGGCAGCGGAAGATGCTTGTCCAGCTCTCTCTCGCGGTCTATATCGCGTTCCGTCATATATAACGAGACGCGTTATATCAGGCGCCGTCATGAACGTCAATGGGCCGGTGGCGGGCCCGGCGCCGCGGCGTGCGGTGGGCTATGCCGCGTCGGGCGGCTGGTAGAGGGCGCAGACCGCGCCGGCGGGATCCTTGATCACGCAGTAGCGGCCGCCGGCGTAGCTGCGCGGCGGGGCGACGAGGGATCCGCCGAGGCGCTGGCACTCGGCGATGCTGTGATCGAGATCCTCGACGGTGATGTAGATCAGCCACATCGGCGGCAGGTCGGCGTTGCTGCCGCGGGCGTGGCAGATGCCGGCGACGTTCATGCCGTCGGCATCGCTCATCACGAAGTCGGAGTAGCCGCCCATGCTGAGGGGCTCCGGCCGCCAGCCGGCGACGGCCTCGTAGAAATCGCGGGCTTGTTCAGCGTCCTCGACGGTCAGGTCCTGCCACGAGATCGTCCCCAGTCGAGGCGTCACGCTCATGAACCCGCATTCTAGTCGATCCTCAATGCGGTCACGGGGCTGACGCGGCTCGCGCGGATCGCCGGCACCGCGCATGCGAGGAACGCCACGACGACGAGCGCCGCGGCGGCGGCGGCGAATGCCACGGCGTCGTACGGCGCGGTCTCGAAGAGCAGCGCGCGCAGCAGCCGCGCCGCGGCGAATGCCAGCGGCAGGCCGATCGCCAGCCCCGCGGCGACCAGCGTCATCCCCTGCCGGGTGACCATGCGGATCACCGAGACGGCGTCCGCGCCCAGCGCCAGGCGGATGCCGATCTCCTGCGTGCGCCGCGACACCGAGATCGCGAGTACGCCGCCGACGCCGACCGCGGCCAGCAGCAGCGCGACGCCGGCAAAGCCGCCGAGCAGCGCGGCGTTGAAGCGCTGCGAGCTGGCCGAGGCGCCGACGATCTCCTCCAGCGTCTGCACGCCGGTCACCGGCAGCGCGGGATCGAGCGCGCGGACCTCCTGGCGAATCGCCGGCACGAGCGTCGTTGGCGGCACCTGCGCGCGGACCATCAACTTCATGCTGCGAAAGACGCCGACGATGGTGCTCCCGAGGATCTGGTCGGGCATCTGCAGCCATGGCTGCCAGGTTTCGGGCTCGGTCGGCGCGGCGAGCCCGGCGTGCTTGATGTCGCCGATGACCCCGACCACGCGCATCCACGGCTGGTGGTTGCTCTCGAGGCCCCACGCGATCCGGCGGCCGACCGGATCTTCCCCGGGCCAATACCGCTTCGCGAGGGTTTCGTTGACGACGACCACCGGCTCGGACGTGAGCGTGTCGGCGTCGGAGAGGGCGCGGCCGCGCAGGACGCGCACGCCGACCGCTTCGAAGTAGTTCCCCATCACCCAGTCGTTGGCCACCGTGCGCCCCAGCGCGCGCGACGCCTCGGACGGGTTCTCGATGGTGAAGACGCGCCGTTCGCGGACGCTCAGCGGCAGATCGGTTGCCGCGCCGGCCGCGGTGACGCCGGGAAGCCGGCTCACCCGCTCGAGGAGTTGCACGTAGAACCGGCGCACGTCCGCGCCGCCGCGGTAGCTGCCGGCCGGCAGGCTGGTCGCGGCCGAGACCGCGCGGGTGGTGTCGATGCCGGGGTCGACGGCCATCAGCTTGACGAAGCTCTTGATCAGCAGCCCTCCCGCCGCGAGCAGGACGACCGCGCAGGCGAACTGCGCGGTCACGAGGCCCGCCAGGATCCGCCGTTGTCGGGTGCCCGCGGACGCGCCGCGGCCAGCTTCCTTCAGTGCCGCGCCGGATTCGCGGCCCGCCGACTCGAGTGCCGGCAGCAGGCCGCAGACGAGCGCCGCCAGTGTCGCGACGATCAACGTGAACGCCAGCACGCGCACGTCGAAGGTGATCTCGGCGGCGCGCGGTACGGCGATCGGCGCGGCCGCGAGCAAGAGCCGCTGCCCCCACCAGGCAAGCGCCAGCCCCAGCGCCCCTCCAATCAGCGCCAGTAGGCCGGTCTCGATCAGGATCAGCCGCATCACGCGGGCGCGTCCGGCGCCAAGCGCGCTGCGGATCGCCATTTCGCGCTCGCGCGCGGCGGCGCGCGTCAGCATCAGGCACGCGATGTCGGCGCAGGCGATGAGCAGCACGACGCCGACCGCGGCGAGCAGCAGGAAGAGAATCCGCCGGATGTTGCCGACCACGTCCTCGGCCAGGGGCGCGACCGCGATCCGCAGTGGTATCCCCTGCAGTTCCGCGGGGTACATTTCTCGCACGAGGCGGCCGACGATCCCGTCGGCTTCCGTCGCGGCCTGCACGGGGGTCACGCCGGGCTTGAGCCGGCCGACGAGCGAGTTGTTGTACATGCTGCCGAACGCGCGCAGCTCCCCCTGCGTGAACGAGATCGGCAGGTAGACGTCGGCGGGCACGTTGTTCAGCCGCGGCCCGCGATTCGGGAAGGTGAAGCCCTGCGGCATCACGCCGACGACGGTGTAGGCGCGGCGATCGAGCGCGACCGCTCGGCCGACCACCGACGGGTCAGCCGCGAACTTCCTGCGCCACAGGCCGTCCGACAGGATCGCCACCGGCTGACGGCCGGCGTCCTCTTCGGCCGTGAACGTCCGGCCGAGCGCGGGCGACACGCCGAGCACGTCCATCAGGCCGGCCGAGACGCGCGCGCCGCTGATGCGTTCCGGCTGATCGACCCCCGACAGCTCGTATTCGGCCGATCGGAACGCCGCCACCGCCTCGTAACTGCGCGCGCGCTCGCGGAAGCCGCCGATATCGGGCGGCGAGAAGCCGAACGGCTGGTTGATCGACGTGATGCCCTCGTAGAGGACGACCAGCCGATCGGGATCGTGATACGGCAGCGCGCGGAGCAGCACGCCGTTGACCACGCTGAAGATCGCGGTGTTGGCGCCAATCGCCAGCGCCAGCGTCGAGACGACGAGCGCGCTGAAGAGCGGCGCGCGGCGGAGCAGGCGCAGGGCGTAGCGGAGGTCCTGGGCGAGTGACTGCATGATGGAGTCTCCGGCGGGGCGTGAAAGGTGGGGTGCGCGAGGCTGCGTGCGGATGACGAAAGACGACACGATCGCGTCGGCCGTGAGCCGCGCGGCGGTGACGAACGCGCCGGCGCCCGCGGCGCGCTCGCGCTCGGCCACGGCGCGCATCGCGGCGGCGAGATCGGCGCCGTGGCGCGCGCGGTAGTCGCGCGGATACAGCCGGACCAGCGCGCCTACCCAGTCCATCTCACGCCTTCAGCAGCTTCTTGCGGCGCGCCGTGGCGACGAAGCCGGCCAGCCGTTCCGCCTCCGCGGCGCAGGCGCGTCGGCCGAGCGGCGTGAGGCGATAGAAGCGCGGACGTCCGCCGCCGGTTTCCGCGCCGGCCGGCGCGTCCACTTCGACCACCAGCCCTTCCTCGACCAGCTTCGCCAGGTTGCGGTAGAGCATCCCCGGCCACAGCTTCATCCGCCCGCCGGTCTGCTCGAGCACGTCGCTCATGATGCCGAGCCCGTGGCGGTCCTGGTCGGCGAGGGCCAGCAGGATCTGGAACCAGTGCGGCGGGAGGGAAGGCAGTCCCATGCGTGACTATATCTACAGGTTTATACCTGTGAAGTCAATCGCGGGGCCGAGGACCCGCCTTCGCCAAAGGCTACGGCGGGCAAGCCGACGACCCGCAACCGGCAACTGGCAACCGGCAACCGGCTACGACGACCGCAGCGCCGTCACCGGATCCACCTTCATCGCCCGGCGCGCCGGGATCGCGCAGGCGGCGATCGCGGTCACCAGCAGGACGGCGGCGACCGACGCGAGCGTCAAGGCGTCCGCGGGCTGCACGCCGAACAGTACCGTGCGGAATGCGCGCATCAGCAGCACGCCGCCGGTGAGGCCGATGGCCTGGCCGCCGAGCGCCTGGAGCGTGCCTTCGCGCAGCACGAGCGCCATCACGGACGGCGGGCTCGCCCCGAGCGTCATGCGCACGCCGATCTCCCCGGCGCGCAGCGCCACCAGGTGCGACATGACGCCGTGAATGCCGGCCGCCGCGAGGACGAGCGCCAGCGCGCCGAAGACCGCGATGAGCAGCATGCCGGCGCGCCGCGACGCCACCGAACCCGAGGCGATGGCTTCGATCGTGCGCAGGTTGGCCACCGGCAGGTTCGGATCGACCGCGCGGATCTGGTCGCGGATCGCCGGCGCGAGCGGCGAGGCGTCGCCGCCGGTCGAGACGACGAAGGCCATCGTGCCCGAGAGCGACTGACGCACCGGAAAGTACATCTCCGGGTTGACCGGTGCGTCGAGGCCCCAGTGCTTCACGTCGGCGATCACGCCGACGACTTCGATCCAGTCGCTGTCACTGAGCTTGAGGCGGCGTCCGACCGGTGAGGTGCCCGGCCAGTAGCGGCGCGCCATCGTGTCGTTGACGATGGCGACGCGCGGCGACGTCGCGGCGTCGGCCGGCGTGAAGCCGCGTCCCGAGAGCAGCGCGATGCCCATCGCCTGAAAGTAGCCGGGCGTCACCGAGCGCGGATGCGCGCGCGTCGGCGTATCCGGCGTCGGCTCGCGGCCCTCGATGCCGACGCCGCGTCGCCCGTCACGGCCGCTGAGCGGCAGAAAGCTGGTCGCCCCGGCGGCGCGGACACCCGGCAGGGCGCGCAGACGCTCCTCGAGCTGTTCGAACGTCGACAGGTAGGCGTCGTCCGATCGATAGCGTGCCGGCGGCAGGGTGATGGTGACCGCGACGGTGCGATCGACGTGGAAGCCCGCCGGCTGTTCGAGGACGCGCTGGAAGCTGCGCAGCGTGAGTCCTGCGGCGACGAGCAGCAGCGAGGCCAGCGCGATCTCGGACACCACGAGCGCGACGCGCAGCCGGCGGCGCACGCCGCCGGGCGAGCGCCCGCCGTCCTTGAGCGACGCGCTGACGTCCTGGCTGGCCAGGTGCCACGCCGGGAGGAAGCCGAAGAGGACGCCGGTGGCGAGCGAGAGGATCGCGGTGAACGCGAGCACGCGCGGCTCGAGGCCGAGGTGCGCCAGGCCGAGAATCGGCTCGCCGCGCGGCGCGAGCTGCCGCAGCGCCGCGGTCCCCCACCACGCGACGACGAGGCTCGCCGCGCCGCCGAGGATCGCCAGCACCAGGCTCTCGGTGAGCATCTGCCCCGCGAGGCGCGCGCGTCCCGCGCCGACCGCGGAGCGCACGGCCATCTCGCGGCGCCGGCCCGCGGCCTTGGCCAGCAGGATGTTGGCGACGTTCACGCACGCGATGAGTAGCACGAAGGCCACCGCGCCGAGCAGCAGCAGCAGCGAGCTGCGCACCGGGCCCTTCAGCCGGTCTTCGAGCGGGATCACCCACGCGCCGTGTCCGCGATTGGACTCGGGGTACTGCTGCTGCAGTGCCTGGCCGATGCGCTCCATGTCGCCGCGTGCCTGCTCGAGTGACACGTTCGGCTTCAGCCGTGCGTAGACGTCGAATTGATGGCTCGAGCGGCTGAGCGGCTGCGGGCTCCCCTCCAGCTGCAGCACCCCCCAGAGATCGATCTCTTCGTCGGGGAACTCGAACGAGGCGGGCAGCACGCCGATGACTTCGATCGGATTGCCGTTCAGCGTCATCGTCCGCCCGATGACGGCCGGATCGGATCCGTAACGGGCGGTCCATAACTGATGGCCGAGGATCACGCCGCGGGGCTTCCCGACGATGCCCTCTTCGGGACGGAACGTTCGCCCCAGCATCGGCCGCACGCGCAGGATGTCGAAGAACGGCGGAGAGACCACGCCGACGGAGAGCTTCTCGGGCTCTCCGCTGCCGGTCAGGTCGGCGGTCGTATTGGTCATGGCCGCCATCGCGTCGAACGACCGGTTCATGCGCGCCCAGTCGAGGAAGTCGGCAGGCGAGACGACGTTGTCGCTGACCCCTTCGGCCGGGCGCTTCTCCCAGACGGTCACCAGGCGATCGGGGTCGTCGTAGGGCAGCGGGCGCAGCAGCACGGCGTTGACGGCGGAGAAGATCGCCGAGTTCGCGCCGATGCCGAGCGCAAGCGTCAGCACGGCGACGAACGTGACGCCGGGCTGACGCCTGAGCACGCGAATGGCATATCTGAAGTCCTGCAGGAATGCGTGCACCCACCACCTCATTCTTGAACCCGCGGGCGTCGTGCCGTCCCCCGTCGCCCGCATGTAACTCGCGGCAGGCTTCGGCGAGACCAGCCTGGCCCCGACACCATTGACCGCCGCGTCCGTGGCGGCACGCCACCACAACCGCGAGACGCTGCGGCGCTCGCGGCGCGCCTCTTCGACCTGCCGCGCGAACATCGCCGCCATGTCGCCGCCGAAGTCGCGCCGGACCTCCGCCGGGAACGCGCGCAGCAACAGACGATAGGCGGCGGCGGTGAGGCGCATCTCAGCTTCGCTTCGTCAGCAGCCGCTTGGCGCGCGCATCGAGGACGAGCGCCTCGAGGCGCCGCGCTTCACCCGCGGCGGCCGCCGTGCCCGCCGCCGTCAGGCGGAAGTAGCGACGGCGCTCATCGGCCTCGCCGGCTTTCGCCTTGTCGCGCGGCGGCGCTTCTTCGATCAGGCCGTCGGCCAGCATTCCCCGCAGCGTGCGATAGAAGTTGCCGGGCATGATCTCGTCGAAGCCGCCGCGGTGCTGCACGTCCCGGACGAGCGCCCACCCGTGCCGCTCGCCTTCGACGAGCGCGAGCAGGATCTGGAAGACCAGGGGTTTCAGCGGAGGAGCCATGCCGGAGGGTACTATCCGTTTGATACTAGTGTCAAATTGATGCTATCGCATCCTTTATATACGTGCTCCAGCTCTTTCCGTTCGCCGTCTACCTGGCGCCGATCGTGTCGGTGGTGCTATTCGTCATGCTCGCGGCGGCCGGTGAGCTTCGCTGGCGTGCCTGGCTCGCGCTCGGCGCGATCTTCGCGGTCGCGGCGTACTGCCAGTTCCTCGGCGGATCCCCGGTCATCGCCGCCGGCGGTCTCGGCCTGCAGACACTTCTGGCGATCTATCTGATCGTCCGCTGGCGGCTCAGCGCATGACCGATGACCGACGACCGACGACCGACGAACCGACGACCGACAACCGACAACTGATAACTGGCAACCGGCAACTGGTCACCGTTCCGTGCGCAGCGCGTCGGCCGGGTTGACCGACGCGGCGCGGCGTGCGGGCGCGTAGCTCGCCAGTGCGACGAGCGCGGCGACGCCGAGGGCGAGCGACGCGTAGGTCGCCACGTCGGTCGGCGGCACTTCGAACAGCAGGCCGCGGAGCATGCGGCTCGACCACAGCGCGAGCAGCGTGCCGGCGGCGAGTCCAGCGCCGGCGTAAACCGCTGACTCGCCGAGCATCAGCCTGACGACCGACGCGCGGTCGGCGCCAAGGGCCATGCGGATCCCGATCTCGCGGCGGCGCCGCGCGACGGCGAACGCGACCACGCCGTAGACGCCGATCGCGCCGAGCGCGAGGCCGCTCGCGGCAAACGCGGCGAGCAGCGTCAGCAGCAGCCGCGGACGCGCCAGCGTCGTCCCCATCAGCGTCCGCATCGGCTGCAGATCGCTGACCGGCACGCTGCGATCGACCGACCACACGGCTTCACGCACCGCGGACGCAACCGCAAGCGGGTCGCCATCGGTATGGACGGCGATCATCAGCGCCGGCATGCTGTTGCCGGCCACCACCGTGTAGAACGTCGGCTCCGCCGGCTTGTCGAGCGATTCCGTGCGCACGTCGCTGACGACGCCGGCGATGGGGACCCACGGGGCACCGGCGCTGGCGCGGCCCGTCCGCATGCGACGGCCGACCGCGGCCGCGGCGCTGCCGAAGTAGCGCCTGGCGAAGGCGTCGTTGACGATGACCGGCGGATCGGGCAGCGATCGATCGGCGGCGGTGAAGGCTCGTCCGGCGAGCACCGTCTGTCCCACCGCGCGAAAGTACTCGCCGCTGACCAGCTTCAATCCCGCTGACGGCCGGGCCTCGCCCGGCGGAATCGGCTGTCCCTCGATCTCGAACGCGTCCACCCACTGGATGCCGCTGAACGGCAGGTGCTGAATGGCTCCCGCGGCGGTGACGCCGGGAATCGCGGCGAGGCGCGCCAGCACGGTGTCGTAGTAGGTCAGCAGGGCCCCCGGCACTCGATACAGTGCCGATGAAGGCTGCAGGCGCAGCGTGAGAATGCGGTCGACGTCGATTCCGGGATCGACCCCCTGCAGCCGGATCAGCGTACGCATCATCAGGCCGGCGCCGATCGTCAGGACCAGTGCCAGCGCGATCTCGACGGCGACCATGACGCCGCGCGTGCGCCGTGTCGCCGCCGACTCGGTCGCCGCACCGGCGCGCAGCAGCGTGCCGAACGTCCGGCGGCCGGCGGTGAACGAGGGAGCGAGCGCGAAGAGCAGGACGACGATCAGCGCCGCGCCGAGGACGGCGACGATCACCGTCGCGTCGACGCGGATGTCTCCGGTACGCGGCGTGTCCCGCGGCAGCAGGCGGACGAGCAGCGGCACGGCGCCGGCGGCAAGCACGAGTCCCACGGCGGCGCCCGCCGCGGCCACGATCGCCCCTTCGGCCAGCTGCAGGCGGACGAGCGCCCCGCGCGAGGCGCCGATCGCCGCGTGGACGGCAAACTCGCGCGCGCGCGAGGCGCCGCTCGCGACCAGCAGCGTCCCGAGATTCGCTCCCGCGATCAGCAGCATCAGCGCAACCGCGGCGGCAAGGACGAGCAGCGACGAGCGCATGTCGCCGGTGGTCGCGGTGCGCAGATCCTCGATGCGGGCGTTGCGGCC